>ENA-ORXT01002144-ORXT01002144.1-marine-metagenome-genome-assembly--contig:-NODE-2144-length-24470-cov-10.337679_pt1 | contig 24470 bp, 13 predicted proteins | sample MGYA00237868_ERZ511482 | MGnify/ENA metagenome assembly ERZ511482
TCATCATTCATCATTCATCATTCATCATTCATCATTCATCATTCATCATTCATCATTCATCATTCATCATTCATCATTCATCATCACCACTGTCCATTATAAAAAATAATCTTCAAGCCAAAATTTAAAAATTCTTCTTCTAAATTTTCCGTACTCGGCAAGTCAGGATTTAGTGCAGCATCCAAAGGGCTTAGATCATGGTTAGTCCAGCTCAAGTGCATATATGGTCTCAAGCTTACGTGCATTACCCCATTACCTACAAAGTTATAACCAATGGAAAACGTACTTCCCATACCCCAGTCACTCATAAGCTCAAAACGATCGGTTACCCCAGTGATTTCAGTACGATATCTTATTTTGTTAAAGTCAAAGCTGGCATGAATACTAAATTTGTCCGAAAAAAAACTTTCAATTCCGATTCCATAGCTAGTAAGTTTGAAGTAGAGTTCCTGCTCAAATGCTGCATTATTGTTATCAGGATCCGCACCACTTGCTCTTAGTCGATCTATCTGGTTTTCCCATTTCAAGTCAAAAGCGAGCGCATCTATTCTATATCGAATTCCAAATCCATAGCCATTGAGCCAATTCATTTCATCAAACGGATTCTGCAACCAAGGCTTATTTGCATTGTACCTTTCGAGTATTTGCTGCTGTATCAGTGGTTCAGTGCGCCCCACAGAGTACAATACACTTAGGTTGAGTTGACTAACTGCACTAGTAGAAAAGAACAAAATGCTGAATAAAGATAAAAAATACCGCATACGGTGGCGCAGTTGATGAACAGCAAAGTTGGTCTATTTTGAAAAACTTACAAAATATCTGCGGATTTATTCAATAGATTCAATAGAGAAGACTTTATGGCTAACGATTTAGGATCAACTGACCTTGAATAGGGGTAGACCTTGCATCATTATACTTAAGGATAGCTGTCCAAAAATAAGAGCCAACTGGGCACGCTTCTCCATTACGGGTGCCATTCCAGCCACTTGTTTCCGAGTTGCTAAAGATGTCCTTTGCTTCGAAAACTTGACCTCCCCAGCGGTCATATATATGTAGTTCTTTAATCTCAATCACGGGATTGCCACTCAATAAGTAGAAGAAGTCATTAATACCATCTTGATTGGGACTGAAAATATTAGGGGTGTATACACCTCTATCTACGTAGATAGTTATTTCATCTTTGGTCGTACAGCCTGTCTCGTTTTCAGCAATTACCACATAGGTTTCATCAGATAATGGACGGACTTGGATTGCCGGGCAATTATCACAAGGAATATCTCCACGCGCCGCTAACCATTTGTAGTCAGTGACTGCGCTTATACTATTCACTTCAGGATCTAAAGTAACGAAGTCACCATACACTGCAACTATATCTTCACCCAGATCAACCTGAAAGTCTGTTTCTAAAATTGAAAAATCAAAAGTTTCTTTTTTGCATGCAGTGATAACATCTAACCTCAAGTCATTACTAGCAGTAAAGACCCTAGAAGAGGCATCTACACTATCACTCCATACATATTGAATCTCTGGATCTATTGGCAGCGACAAGTAGAAGGAATCTCCCTCGCAGAGCTCTACCCATTGCGGTACAATGTCTTTGTACAATTCACTTACTGATCTTATTTCCAATATAGTAGGATCATCTTTTTCTCCAGTATTTAAATCATCGGATACCAGTCGTTTAGTTTCTAAGGTGAGCGCATCATTGCCTTCTAAGACAGCCTGTATTCCATGAAGTTCCCCTGAAGCTGTACTCGGAATATTTACCAAGAATTTTATGCTGTCTATCCCATAAGGGATTTCCATATTAGTCAGTAACAATTGATTTGTTCCAGCGCCAGAAACGATGTCGCTGACAAAAGGATTGTAGCTGATACTTTCTATTAAGTATCCCTCTGGAAAATCTTGCACTAATGAAAATCCACTTAATTCTTGACCAGCAAGATTCGCCACTGTCAGGACCAACTCTAGAGTCGAACAAGGCACAAGATAATCGTTGCTTTGTTTTTGAAATAGTTTCACGGTGTAAGGACAGCTACAACCATCTCTATCACCAAAGTTGCCTTCAAAAGAAGAGCGACTAACCGTTCCATCTTGTAGATCAAATTGAAAAAGAATAGAATTCTGCGCAGCATTATCTGTCCCGATTCCATAAAGTTCCCCTCTAGCATCAAAAAACATGGCTGGTAACCCACTATTGTAGTTAATAGGATCAAAAGTGCTGTTGTCTACTAGACCAGTACTGTCGTTTATGATGATCAATTTTCCTTGCACTGCATCATAGCCATAAAGAACATTGGTAACTGGGTGGTATGCAATATCAGTAGCAAACACCCCCAAACTGTCCGTTGTAGAAACGCTAAGATAGCTGACCGGCATTTCCGACGCTCCTAAGTCGATTAGGGCTATAGAATCTCTATTAAATAAGACCAACTGACTCCCATCTGGAGTAACATCCCCTGCATAAAATTTACCTTGCAATGGCAGGTATTGCAAACCCTCTACCACCCCATCTGAACCTATCCGAAAAAGCTGATGCTGTTCTGGATCAATACCATAGATTAAACTGTCTTTTCTGTTAAATCCGATAGCATTGATATTATTGTCAAATCCGTCAGAAATGGGGGATTGCACTATAGACTGGTCACCTACAGAAAGTTCGTAGAAAGTAGTAATTTCATTTTCATCTACGACACTAATGAAAGCTGCCCCATCACAATCAAATTTTTGCTGCGTATAAACACTACCGAGTGAAAAGAAAAGAAAAAATAAGAAAAGATTAATTTGACGCACGAAGTCAATTTTGTTAATTGCTGAAACCAATATTAAAATTAGTAGTAATCTATTAGTGTGAGAGGTGTGTATATTATTTTAACAATAATATTCCGCAAGATACTCAATCTATATCTTGCCTGCCACTTTGTGGGTACGTTATTTCAACTTTTTACCCAATAGTTTTATAGTTTTAGGCTATTATTTAAAAGAATTTGTCAAAATCGAAAAAAATATCATCTAAGCCATCCAGTTTATGGCAGTCTAAGCTTGCAAACCAAGCCAAATCTGAAAGCTCATTTTGGAATCAACATTGGTTGCCTGGTATGATCGTATTTTTATTTGCAGGATTACTATACATAAGTACCTACAGTTTTGAGTATGTTCTAGACGACAAAATCGTCTATACAGAGAACGCATATGCAAAAGAAGGCTTTACAGGAATTAAAAAAATATTCAGTTCCGAAAGTTTTGAAGGATACTTTGGGGAACAAAAAAAATTAGTCGCTGGAGCGAGATATAGGCCCCTTTCGATCGCCTCTTTTGCAGTCGAGTTTTCTGCTTTTGGCCAGAGTTCTAAGACCAGTCACTTGATCAACGTCCTTTTGTATGCGCTCAACTGTTTGCTGCTGTTTAGAATATTTGGGATGCTTTATCAGCACCCGAAAGATAAAAGTAAATTTCTGAGTGTAGCATTTATAGGAGCCATGATTTTTGCAGCGCATCCGCTGCATGTAGAGGTCGTAGCCAACGTAAAAGGAAGGGACGAAATCCTCACGATGATAGCTTGCCTAGGCACCATGTATTTTACGATAAAGTATTTACTGAGCGAAAAAATTCTTTGGCTGATTCCCCTATTTATAACTTTTTTTCTTGGTATGATGACCAAAGAAAACACCATCACCTTCTTGGCAATTTTACCATTATTAGGCTGGTATTTCTGCAAGCCAGACATCAAAAAAATAATATTGGTAGCCACTCCTGGTATCCTTGCTACTGCACTTTATTTGTTTATTCGCTTTAGTGTCATCGGTCATTTTTTTGAGGGTAGCGTAGATTCTGAAGATTTGATGAACCACCCGTTCAAAGACATGAGCGTAGATCAAAAGTTTGCCACTATCACCTACACATTGGGGCTCTATTTTAAGCTACTGTTTTATCCACATCCTTTGACACACGACTATTATCCATATCATATACCTATTATGAACTGGGCGAAGAGCGGGACTATTATCTCGCTTATATTATATTTCGCTTTGATTGCTTTTGCAATTTTTGGATTTTTTAAAAAACATATCGCTTCATTTTGCATCGTGTTTTTTCTTGCGACACTGTCCATTACCTCTAACCTGTTTTTTTCTGTAGGAACATTTATGAACGAACGTTTTGTTTATATTTCATCCGCGGCTTCCGCATTGTTTATCGCATGGGTGCTCGGGAAGTACCTACCTAGCAAGTTCGGGTCCAAAGGCAGAATTATAGCTATTGCCATATTTGCCCTATTCATGATTGGCTATACGGCCAAAACGATTTGGCGCACACCCGCTTGGAAAAATGCTTACAATCTGAATGCCTACGCGATCAAAGTTTCTAAAAATTCTGCGCGTGCAAATGCCTTGATGGCGACTGCTATTTACGAGCAGCAGTACCTCAAGATAGACAGAAAAGAACGGGATACTCGCTTGGCATTGATCAATCAAGCAGGCGTATATATTGATCGCGCATTGGATATTCATCCCCTTTATAGTTCTGCGTTGAATCTCAAAGCGGGTATTATTGCGGAGCAGTACAGCTTTGATAGAGATATCGACAAGTTGCTCGCAGGATTCGACAAACTCCTTCAAGTCAAGTCTAATTTTTCTTATATCGATCAATACTTGGAATATTTAAACAAGCGTAACGACGATAGAATCAATACGGCGCTGATCGGGTTTTATTACAAAATTGGTACTTACTTCCGAGACCGTCGAGGTGCAAAATCCCTTGCCAGTAAGTATTTTCGCATGGGTCTCGATATAGCCCCTAATAACCCGCAACTGAAGGACGGATTTAAGTACACTCAATAATTTTACACCTTACAATATTAGTGTTCTGGAGGGCGTGTCTACGACCGCGCTATCCACTATACGTCACAGCCTAGAGGCCGCTAGCGTATAGTCGTCTGTTGTCTCTACCGAGCCTGCCAGTCTCCTTACGCTAGTCTACCTCTAGTCTGCGCCGTGCCGTTTCTATCGCTCACGCAAAAAGATTCTTTTATTTTAAATCTAGTCTCGAAGTATGCAATAAGTGAAGTGTTGAAGAAGATGATATTAAAATAAACTGACTATCCGCTTTTGAGTACCAAGCTGCAATTTGACCAATAAGTATGATTTCAACCATCTCAATTCATGTCTTAGATTCTAAAAACAATATTCAATTAAAATAGTACTTCTAAGCAGTCCTGAAAAGCTTGTCCCGCCTTTCGAGCGGGGGACAAGATGTAATAGCGAGGGGTTTCAACCCCTCGTGAATTGTAACAGTTTTTCAAGTCCTGTAAAGCTTGTCCCGCTTTTTTGCGGGGGACGAAATACACTTTTCATCTTTATCCCAATTTTTACTTTGGTACCTAATGGCGGATAGTCAAAATAAATTATTATGTGGAAATTCTCTTTTTGATCATTGAAGATGCTCTATTCGGGACCCACAACAAAAAGGAATCGGTAAATATCCTTTGTCTGTTTAGCGACGTGCCGAAGGCGCCAAAGCACGACAAGTGGAACGCGTTAGAGACAAGAGGTGGAAGTGACATTCCGCTATTAGGTACGTTGCTCTGCAACGTATCTAATAGCGGAATATAACGGACGACTCGGTCCCGCAGTAAAGACACAATTCATTGTGACTTTACTAAAGGGATGGCCCCAAATTATCTTCCAAACCATTTTTTTAAAAATTGAAAATAGGTTAGGATTTATCATTTAGGTCTTGTCCCAGTTCAACAGCTCTTTCCATGGCGGCAAAGACAGCCTGCAGTATATCGTCATGTACTTCATGATTGGTGAAAGAGTTGATAGCCGCCTCAGTAGTTCCACCCTTGGAAGAAACTTTTTGGATCCATTGGTCAAAAGATAGGTTGTTGCTATCGTACAAGTCCACCGCTCCTTTGTAAGTTTGACTGACTAGCAGGGCGGATTCGGCCTGGTTAAAGCCAAGTTCTAATGCTGCTTTCATCATCGCATTCATAAAGAAAAAGACATAGGCTGGACCACTACCGGAAATGGCAGTGGAGGCATCTATCAGTGACTCTTTTTCAACGTAAATAGATTTTCCAGTGGTGTTAATCAGGTTCTGTACCATGACCAATTCTAAGCGAGTCACATCCATATTAGAGGTAAAAACGGTCATTCCCATGCCTATTTGAGCGGGCAGATTTGGCATAGCTCTGATAATCTTTTTAGCGCCCAATAATTCTGAAATAGTTTCCATATTTACCCCAGCCATGATAGAAAGATAAACTTGCTGTGCATTCACATGTACTTTTAATTGCTCAAATAGGGTAGGTGCATCTTGCGGTTTTACAGCTATAATAATTAAGTCGGCAAGTGCTAAGCAAGTCTCTCCACTGGTATAAATTGTTGCTATTTCTAGTGATTTCAAATGCGCTGCTTTCTCTGATGACTTTTCTAGGATCATCAAATCTGCAACAGAAGTAATTTTTGAATGCAAAAAGCTTTGCGCATAGGTGATTCCCATATTGCCACCGCCGATTATTAATATTTTCATAAACTATCTTATTATATGCTAATGATACGTTGATTGTAAGCAAAAGATAGTATACAAGTTTGGCAAGAAGTTAAATATTAAGATAAAATTGTTTTCTTTGTAGGACAAAAGACCGTATTATGAGAATTTTCTTCACTGTATATGCTTGTTTTTTTCTTGTATTTTCCTGTAAACCCACTACAGATTCATCTAACCAAATTAAAAATGCGGATGTTCCTAAGGAAACGGTTTCTTACGCAGTTGCTTTACATGGAGGAGCAGGTTACCAGACCAGAAAATCTATTTCGAAAGAAACTGATATTGAGGTTAGAGCGGCTCTCAATGCGGCACTAGATGCAGCAGAATCAATATTGAAAAACAATGGAGCGGCCGGTGATGCGGTTATTGCTGCTATTGAAATCTTAGAAAATAATCCTAATTTTAATGCAGGTAAAGGGGCCGTATTTACCAATGAAGAGGTAAATGAGTTAGATGCATCTTATATGGACGGTAAGCTGATAGATGCAGGAGCTGTAGGTGGGGTGACAAGTATTAAAAATCCTATAAAAGCAGCACGTGCCGTAATGATAAATTCGCCGCATGTATTTCTGACAGGTAGGGGAGCAGAGCAATTTGCTGCTGAACAAAAATTAGAAATTGTAGATCCAAGTTATTTTAAAGTCCAAGCTAGATTGGATGCTTTGCGAAGAACCAAAGATTCTGAAAAAACAGTGGTTAGAAAACATGGAACTGTAGGCTGTGTAGTAAGAGATATGGCGGGTAACTTAGCCGCTGGAACTTCTACTGGAGGTATGACCAATAAAAAATGGAATAGGATAGGAGATACGCCAATCATTGGCGCTGGGACTTATGCAAACAATAATACATGTGCTGTGTCTAGTACTGGTCATGGTGAATTTTTTATTCGATATGCCGTAGCTTACGATATTTCTGCTTTGATGGAATATAAAGGGCTAAGCGTTGACGAAGCCGCAGAGTTTGTTATCCATGATAAGTTGAAAAAAGTAGAAGGGGAGGGTGGAGTTATTTGTGTGGATAAAGATGGTAACATCTCTACTCCTTTTAATACCCCTGGTATGTATCGCGCTTATGCAACTGATAAATCGAGGGGTGTTGCGATCTATAAGGATGAAGATTTTAAGTAGATATTACAAACATAATTTTGAATAAAAAAACCGCTTTCAATGCTTATTGAGAGCGGTTTTTTTATTTGTATGAGAGATTATTACACTAGGGTTTTTGAACTACAAATGATGTGGTGGATTGGCCTTCTTTTGTCGTTAGTCTTAAGAAGTATAAACCATCTGAATAGTCCGCTAATCCTACTTGAAATGTACTAGCCTGATGAGCAATATCTCCCGATTGAAGTGTAACGCCAATTGAATTTATAACTTCATATTTTACGTTTGAGAATTTCGATTTATCAATTTCAATATTCAGTATTCGCTGCGCAGGATTAGGGTAAAGTTTAACTGCAATTGGTTCACTCACGGTTTTAGTAGAAACAACACTCTCAATCTCGAAAGGCCCAACCATGATAGTACATCCTAGGGCATCTGTAACTGTACAGGTATACGTGCCTGGCGCCAAGTTGGTAATGTTAGCTTCGTCATCACCATTACTCCAATTATAAGCATAAGGCGGTGTTCCTCCAGCAATGTCAAGATTAATGTTTCCATTGTCTTGGTCGTTTACAGCATTACTTACCAGCAAGTTATCCAAAATTAAAGCAGTAGGTTCAAAGATAACAACGGTCACTTCAAAGGTACACTGACTTCCATCCTGAACGGTCAAGCTGTAGGTGTCAGAGGTTAAATTTGTCAGATTAGATGTGATTTGTCCATTGTTCCAATTGAATGTGTAAGGTGGTAGTCCACTCAGTATTTCTAACATTATTTCACCATCATTACCTCCTGCACAGGACACATCGGTAGTTTGTACATCTACTCCCAATGCGCCGTTTACGGTCACGTTCATTACACATGAATTAGCATTGCCTGCGTCATCGATAGCAGTGTAGGTAACGGGCGTAATTCCATTATTGTAAACATCAGTAGCAGACTCTGTAGTGTTATAATCATTACTGATATTAGTATTGCCACAGTTGTCGAGGACTATTGGTAAATCAATTATCACAGTAGTATCGCAGCTATTGCCCAGAATATTCATAGTAACATCTTCTGGACAGACAATAGATGGTGCGGTGCCGTCTACAACGTTTACCGTAAAGCTACAAGTAGAGCCATCGTCTAAGGAAAAGGTATTGATGGTTTCACCTATGGGGAACAATTCTCCTCTACCCAAACCTGTAGTCTGTGAAACCAATCTATTGTTGGATACGCTGCCTTTCAATTGCATAACTAAGGCTAGGTCAACCCCAATGCTAGATAACTTAACGGGTTCATCATAACCACAGGCAGGTGCTGCGAAATAAGATTCTCTAAATTCTCCTAGGTTACTGTATCCTGTAATAAAGCGAGTAGTATTGACTTCTGGAACGACTAGTTCTATTACTACTTTTTTACCTCTGGGAACCATGTGGTTGACCGTAACAGTATGCGTCGTATCTGCCAAGGTCGGTAGCAAGTATTGCTTGCTAAATACTAAAGTCATATTTTCATAAAGAATTTCATTTGATTCTATATTGTAAATATTTAGGTCAATTTGTGGATTGTTATTATCCGCAAATCCAATACCCATATCCATGAATTCGATAAGAAAATCACCATTGATTCCCATCTTAGGCATGTCGAAAACGCGTAAATGTCTAGATTCAATACTCTGATCACAGCCGTAGGAACTCACTACTTGATTAGAAAAATTTTGTCGAATACTAACTGGTAAAGAATCACATTCACCCCCAGCTACAATAGGTAAATCATAATTCACAATAGCACCACAATCTTCAGTTTGAGTGGAAACCGTAATATCCATAGGGCAATCTACAAATGCTAATTGGCTACCATCTTCTACAATGATATTAAAGCTGCATTCTGTGCTATTGCCAGCCTCGTCAGTGGCAATATATCTATTGGTAGTCACCCCTACAGGAAAAGCAAAGCCACTGGGCAATCCATCTACTTGGCTTAGATTGGCAACTCCACAAAAGTCATTGGTTAATATTTCAAAATCAACTGTTGCACCACATTCATTGTCACCTGCTGAAATGGAAATGTCATCTAAACAATCAAAAGTAGGTGCAGTAATGTCTTCAACAAATACATCAAATCTGCAGGTATCGCGTCCACCGAACATGTCGACAGCTACAAATTCATTGCGCGTAAATCCTGTGGGAAATTCTCCTCCACTGGGAATGCCTTCTAATTGAAAAATGGAATCCCCTGTGCAGGTTTCTAAAATAAAAACATCGTATTCTACAACTGCTCCACAAAAGTCTTCTTGACTTTCTGCATTAATATTTGCAGGGCAGATTAAAAAAGGAGCTTCTCCAAAAATGACATTCACGTCAAAACTACATGTTGTAGAATTGCCCGCAGGATCAGAAAGCTCAAAGGTATTTATAGTGTTCCCAGCTGGGAAAGCTGCACCACTTTCTAAACCAGCGGTTTGCTGGAGCGAGAAGTTGGAGGCTTTTAATTTGAGTACTAAATTAAAATCGGGCTGTCCAAAAGTAGCTAAGTCAATAGGCTCAGGAATATTACATGCTGGACTAGCTATGTAAGATGGAGCTGATTGGCCACCACCTACATTAAATCCCGGTATTTGAGCAATCTCGAAAGATGGAGCTACTAACTCTACCACTATCATATCTGTATTATTGACTAGTACATTTGCAGGAACCGTGAATATATCTGAGGAAATTACGGGAACTACAGCCTGATAGCTTTCAAGCAAAGTCATATTAGCGTACACAAACGATCCTTCTAAACGGTATATATTTAAGGTTATGGTCGGTTCTGAACTAGAAAAACCAACGCCAACATCTATTCCAGTAAGGAAAACTTGGCTAGGAAGACCAGATTGGCTTAGATCGTACACCCTAAGATGACTTGTCTCAGCGTTTCCACTACAACTAAAGGCAGTAATGTCAGTATCTGAAAAATTTTGTGAAAGGTTGAATTGAGAGATTGGGCAATTGGTTTGATCAAAATCTACAGCATAATTAATTACAGCTTCACACTCTCTACGACTTGGTAGGATGGTGTCGATGTTTGTAGGACAAATAATCTCAGGTAAGCTAAGAATCTTATCACTTTTGATGTCTATTTCGTCATTACAGTGAAAATTCACTTTTTCTGTTCCCCTATTTTCAGAAACACTAGATAGAAGGAGGTTTGGTAATAATATTGTTACTAGTAAGATGTAAAAGGTCTTCATAAATTATGTGTGTAAGTTCGATTTACAGTAAATATGGCATTCTATGAACTAAATAACGAATAGCAATGCAAAAATGTGAAATTATATGCAATTTAAGGAAGACTGTAGTTTTATTAAGTTAAAACAGATGAACTAACGTAAAATTATTGTTAGAAATAAAAGTATTCGCTATTTTTGACATATGTAGAGTTTTCTTTTTGTGATATCTATCCGTTGAGCGTAAAAGCAGAAGGCAAAAATTGGCAAGAATTTTATGATTACTAGAAGTAAACTTCGAGAGAATGTTTTACGCTCTAGGCTATTGCAGCTTATGGTCTTAGGATTGTTTTGTTTATGCTCGACACCTTCTTATTCTCAATTTAACACCCAATGGGATATTCTTTATGGTGGAAATAATTTTGATGAGTTAATTTCTGTGGTTGAAGTTGATGATGGGCTTGTATTTGGTGGTACGGCATCTTCATCTATAACTGGTGATCCTCCTCCTACGGCTGGTGACTCTGATTACTGGATTTATAAAACAGACTTTGATGGTAATATAATATGGTCCTATACTTATGGAGGACTTGCAAGTGATAAACTTCAAGACTTGATAATAACGCAAGATGGAGGTTTTATAATGGCTGGAACGTCAAGCTCGAATAATGGGGCATTTAAATCTGAAGATTCAAGAGGGGGCGATGACATTTGGGTGGTTAAGGTTGATGCTAACGGCTTATTTATCTGGGACGCTACTTTTGGAGGAGATCAAATAGAATTTGTTTCTACAATTATTCAGTCTCAGGACGGGTCGTATTTTTTCGGAGGATGGACAGAAAGTTTGATCAGCGGAGAAGTTTCTTCTAGTTCAAGGGGAGGGCAATTTGATTATTGGTTATGCCACATAGATATCAACGGAAATTTTCTATATGATCGTCGATTTGGAGGGAACAACAATGACCAAATTTTTGATCTGACTCAGATTCCAGGAGGAGATATCATCATGACAGGGTTATCAAATTCAAATATGAGTGGAGAAAAATCCCAAAATTCTTTTGGAAGTCAAGATATATGGACAATCCGCATGGATATGGCTGGGACTATTATATGGGATAGAACTTACGGTGGCCTACAAGATGAGCAAGGATGGACCGTTGATTATCTTCCCTCAGGCGAGTTACTAATGAGTGGTTTTTCTAGGTCTGGAGCTACTGGTAATAAAACATCTGAGAATATTGGAGGCGCGGATTACTGGTTATTAAAAACCAGTCTTGACGGAGATCTTATTTACGATCGTACCTTTGGTGGAACTGGGGAGGATGAAACTAGGGTTTTAAGGATTAATGAAAAAGGTTTATACTACATCGGAGGTCGCTCTACTTCGGGTATTGGAGGAGATAAAAGTGAATCTAATAGAGGGGCACTTGATTATTGGCTTATAATAGTTGATGATGATGGAGATGTTAAATATGATAAAACACTTGGAGGCAATAACATTGATCTTTTTCGAGGTTTAGAAATTTTAGACAATGGGGGGATTATTTGTGCAGGATATACCGCAAGTAACACCAGTGGTGACATCACAGATACAAGTAATGGAACGAATGACAATTGGGTCGTTTTTTTAGATTGCACCATAGATCAATTTTTAGATCTTGGAGTCGATCGCACGGTTTGTGAATATACGCAGCAAACTTTAGATGCGAATACTGGACAAGCGGAAATATGTTCTTATCTGTGGGATGATAATTCTTCAGTTATTATTAGAGATGAAATTGTCACAGCTAGCACTTTCTTTGCAGTTACTGTTACCGATAATTTTGGCTGCCAAGCAATTGATACGGTTAATTATAATATTTTACCAGCGCCCGAATTTAATTTAGGAACAGCGCAAATAGGTTTGTGTCTTGGTCAAGATACATTATTGACTAGTGGGTTGAATCCTGCTGATCATACGTTTGTGTGGAATGATGGAGATATGAACCCTAGTAGAGTTCTGGATTTGCCAGGAACATACATTTTAGAAGTAACAGATATTAACAGTTGCGTTTTTTCGGATACGGTTATCATCAATAATTTACCCCAGCCTGATGCCGATTTAGGCCCTGATCTAGAATTTTGCGAAGGGGAATCAAGAGTAATAACTGTTGCTGACTCAGGCCCGTCTTATGAATGGTCTGTTCCCAATACAGGGGCAAGCTTAACCGTTTCAGAAACTGGAAAATACTTTGTAACAGTTACCAATGATGATGGTTGTTTCATGATAGATTCAGTCGAGGTACAAGTAAATGAAAACCCAGAAGTCGATCTAGGACCAAATCAGATTATTTGCGAAGAAGATCAAGTCTCCTTAGATGCAAGCGAAAGCGGATGTGTAGGATGCACCTATTTGTGGGATGATATGTCCTCTAATCCTATCAGAATGGAAACACCACTATTTAATACCAGCTATGCGGTTACAGTTACAAGTGAAGATATGTGTACGCAGACGGATCAAGTGAATGTAGTCGTATTTGCCAATTCTACAGTTAGAGTAAACGACTTTACTTGTGATATTGCAGAAGTTAGAAACGATACTGTATTCTCTGTCAATCAGAATAATTGTGATAGCACCACTATTTATAATATTGTCCTTCTGCCCTCTGATACACTCCGCTTTAATCTGGGCGTATGCGATCCAGATTTAGTAGGGCGTGATACCATCTATGATACGAATACTTTTGGCTGTGATAGCTTGAATGCATTTAATTATTTTCTATTGCCTTCTAGTGTGGAAAATTTATCTAGCGGAACTTGTGATCCCAATGAGGTAGGTATAGATACACTCTATTTCATAAATGAATTTGGCTGTGATAGTACCATCATACAGGAGTTCACAGCACTCCCGAGTACAGAAAACACCTTTAATTTTGTGAGTTGTGACCCTGAAGAGACAGGTCGAGATACGCTATTTTTCATAAATGAATTTGGCTGTGATAGTACTATTATAAATGTTACGGAGAGAATTTTATCAGATACGTTGAGGTTTAACGAACCAGTTTGTTTTGCCAGTGAAGTTCGATCAGATACAATTGCCTTTACCAATGATGTTGGCTGTGATAGTTTAGAGATAACGAACTTTTTTCTAGTTGCCTCTGATACAATTAATAATACTTCTTTTACTTGCGATGCGACGGAGATAAGAAACGATACCACATTCATTCAAAATACATTTGGTTGCGATAGTCTAGTTATTGACATCGTTAACCTAGCTCCAAGTAGTGAGGATGAAATATTGATTTTTACTTGTGATGAAATGCAAGTATTGAGAGATACCTTGTTAGAGACTAATATTTTCGGCTGTGATTCCATCATTATTAGAAATTTTGAATTTGTTAGTGGGGATACCATTACCCTAAATAAATTTGTCTGTGAAGCACCTGCTTACCAGGATACTGCTTTTCTTTTCAACGATAGAGGTTGTGATAGTTTAGTGATTAGTGTATTTGAGGAGGCCTTTTCAGATAATGTACAGTTAGATGATTTTACATGCGATCAGGACTTGGTGGGGATTCAGATTTTCAACTTGATTAATCAATTCGGTTGTGATAGTACAGTCACTATTGACTATGAATTGGTAGATATGCAGCTTACTATTTTAAATGAGAATACCTGCGACCCAGCTCAGTTCATGCCTGATACAATGGTTTTTTCTACAAGTTTTTGCGATAGTATGGTCATCACCAATTACACCGTACAACAAGAAAATAATACCATACTCAATGTAGTAAGTTGTGATATCAATGATGTGGGAGAATTCACTTCTGTGTTTAGTAATCAGCAAGGTTGTGATAGTACTGTAACACAAGTAATAACTTTTTCAGAAGAAGATTTCACGTATCTAAATAGGTACGAGTGCGGAAGAATCGATACGCTAATCGAAGAGACTAATTTTGTAAATCAATTTGGCTGTGATAGTACGGTAGTTACAACTATACTTCCAGGGCTGGATACTACTTTTATTAACCAGGTAGTTTGTGAAATCACAGCGGAATTTAGGGACGAGGAAATGTTTATATCAGTAGAAGGATGTGATAGTATAGTTGTCACTTCAGGTATATACACGGAAGAACTAAATACCGTATTTGAAATATATACTTGTGAAGAAGACAATCTAGGATCAACCACTTTAACTTTTACCTCTGAAACGGGTTGTGATAGTTTAGTGACCTTTAATACTATTTTGGGTGAAGTTGAACTTATTGGGAACGTCCAAAATGTTCCTTGTGGTGAGGTTGGCACTGGTCAGGTTTCTTTGCGGGGAAATGCAGGGCAGTTGCCTTATTTATTCAATATTAATGGAGATGCATTTAGCGCACAAAATGTTTTCAATGAGCTTAACATTGGTTTTTACGAATTCGGCGTGCAAGATGCAGATGGCTGTGAATCCTTTATTGAATTAGAAATAACCGAACTCACGGGTATTACTATTGAATTGCCAACTGTGGTAAGATTAGAGTTTGGAGAACCTCTAAATCTTAATCCGAATGTGATAGGGGCATACACAGATTTTTTCTGGACGGGAGTAGATTCTCTCCTTTGTGAGACTTGCTTTGATCAGTCTTTTACCCCACTTACCAGTAGTACGGTTGCTTTTAATGTGCGTAGCGAAGATGGCTGCCTTGAAAAGCACCAAGTGATTATTATCGTTCAAAAAAATTACGATGTCTTTATACCTAATGCCTTCTCTCCGAATGGAGACAATATCAACGATACCTTTACCATTTTTGGTGGCCCTAACGTCCTAGAAATAACAAATCTTAGTATTTATTCTAGGTGGGGGGAGCAGGTCTTTCAGAGCGCTGACTTTGCTCCAAACGATACTACTATTGGATGGAATGGAACCTTTAATGGAGACCCCATGAATCCTGGTGTTTTTGTCTATAAAGCGCAAATCCTCTATTTTGATGGTACAATCCAAGAATTTGAAGGTGATTTAAGTCTGATCCGATAATTTTATCTTATTTCTAGCAGAGAATCGGGCTTTATCTTCACATTAATTGAAATTGGCTGAATTTTGGGAGTAAATTCTCTAACAACTTGTTAATTTTGGGTATTATATATATCCAAACGTTACTATTCATACGTTTGAAAGTTAAATTAACTACTGAGAATGGATTTTGGATACTTAATAAATATACTCTTAAGAGGAAAATGGATAATCCTCGCCGCGGTTATTGCACCTGCAATAGCTGCATACCTCTATGTAAATGCTCAGGATAGAACATACAAGTCTGCTACTACTATATCTACGGGACTATTAGATCCAGCTGGATTGAACCCAGATGAACCGGGTGCTTACATATCTTCAGAAATCCTTGATATCAGTTTTAACAATCACGTCGAAAAGCTTCAAAGTGAATCGATGAAACGTTTGTTGTCTTTTAAGTTACTTACTCATGACTTAGATGGCGAAGAGACTCCTTTTAGAACTTTGGATGAAGAGCAAAAAGATAAAATAAAGACGGTTAATCTACAAAAATTGGTTGCTGCATTAAACGAAAGATTAGAAAGCTTAGATGGTTCTCAGTTTGAAAGAGATCTAGAACTGGCATACTTAGACGTAGCAAAGACCTATAAATACGATAGAGAATCTATTGACAACGTATTGGTGGTATACAGAAAAGGAAAAACAGATCTGTTAGGTATTGATTTCGAAACTGAAGATCCCTTCTTGTCTGCTTATTGTGCAAGTTCATTGGCTGACTTGTTCTTAGTAGTTAACAAATATGAACAAGAGAAAACCTACTTAGAAGATTTTAATTTTGCCATGAATGATACAGAGCAAAAGAAAAGCGTATTAGATTCTATTAGGTATTCTTTAAATAACTATCGAATAAAACACAGTCTTTTGGATATATCTAGCCAAGCAAAAGGAATACTCAGTATTAAGGATGACTTGGAAAGTCTGCTAATAGAGAGCGAAACCAATATTTTATCAAGTGGAGAATCTATAAATACTTTAAATAAGTACCTCGATGATGCAGATATTAATATCATAAATGACAAGGTGAAAAAAATAAGCTCTAGTGAGGATATTTCTTATTATATCAATGAAATCAACATTCTCAGAGAAGATTATATTGATACACAGGATGTGAAAATTTTAGCGCAGATAGACGCCTTAGAAAAAGAAAAGACTAAGCGGATGGCTATGATGGCAGATCAAGAAAGTGCTGACTTAGGTAATATTAATAAAGATTTATCGAAAGAATTGTTATCTACCAAAATAGAGAATGAACTTATTTTAACCAGCAGTAAAGCAGCGAAAGAAGCAATAAATAGTCTGCTCGGACGAAAAAATAGTGAAGCCAAAACACTACTTTCTCATTATGCATTTGTGGACAAGCTAACTGGAGACATGAAAATTGCCTCCGATGCATATGATACATCAAAGGATATTGAAAATGAGAAAAAGGTAGCGCTTAATAAAGCAGCCTATCCACTTGCTATCAGGGAAAAAGCAAATGTGGCAGATGAGCCACAGTCTTCTCTTAAATTGGTAATCACTGCCTTTGCGGGTGTAGTAGGGGGCACTTTCGCAACATTAGTTCTATTGATGTTGGCCTTCATGGACAATAGCTTGAGCAATACCCATCAGTTCAAGAAGTTTAGTGATATTGATTTGATTGGTACGCTTAATGAACTGAAACAAAAGAATGTAAACTTAAAAGAGTTATTCGGTTCAGAACTTAATAATCCGCCTTTAGAGGTGTTTAAAGAGTCGGTCAGATCACTTCGACATGAAATAGAACAAACGGAGAAGAAGTCATTTTTATTTACCAGTACTAAGGAACAACAGGGCAAAACTTTTTTGATCATCATGTTGGCGCATGCACTTACCTTGAAAGGGAAGCGAATTTTGCTGATTGATACTAACTTTAAGAATAACTCATTGACTAGAATGTTTAATGAGAATAATATGAAAAATAAGCTTACCTCTAGATTATTAGGCGAAGCGAATTTAGATACTGAATTTGAGACCAAAAATGCCCATAGTACGAGTAGTATGTTTAGCATGGAGAATGTAGATATTCTTGGTAACCAAGGTGGCATGTCTTCACCTTCCGAACTATTTGCGGGGAAGGAATTTGGAAAGCTGCTAGAGAATTTCACGAATACCTACGACTATATCTTTTTAGAAGGTCCTGCGTTGAATAAGTATGCAGATTCTAAAGAGCTTATCGAGTATGTAGACAAGGTCATAACGGTCTTTTCTGCGAATAACAGTGTTGATGCTGCCGACAAGAAATCTATTAATTATTTGCAGAAATTAAATGGGAAGTTAATGGGAGCAGTATTGAATAAATTAGAATTGATAAACCTCAATTAAAAGCGCTTCCAGTTTACCATCATACATTTGTAACCACTACCAATGCCAATGGCAGAAAGTGAAAAGTCATACTGGATAAAATCTGGTGTAATTACCTTATTGGACAGGCTCTCATTACTCATATTTGGGTTCTTGGGTTTTTTCCTATTTGTACGTATATATGATAAGCTTACTTTTGGAGTTTGGGTTTTATTTTTTAGCACAGTTACGTTTTTTGAAATAGGACGAAACGGGTTGATTCAGAATGGATTGGTAAAATTCTTGACAACCGCTAAGTCCGATGACGAAAGAGGTCGTATATCTACGGCTTCTATTATACTTAATATTTTGCTCTCCCTGATCAATGTGTTTGTGCTCTTGATGATAGCGCCTTACTTAGCCGAACTATGGGGGAGTAGCATCTTAGTGGATTTATTTTATATCTATACCATTACGACTTTGGTTATGATACCTATGCAGCACTTTATTTTTGTGCAAATAGCGCACTTGGATTTTCGAGGACCTATGTTGGCAAATTTTGCACGCGGCGGAATATTCTTTTCTTACATAGCTTATTTATTTTTCTTTTCAAAAATAGTTCCGCTAACCAATTTAGCTTACGTTCAAATAATCGCTGCGGGAGTTGGAAGTCTTGTTGCTTTTATATTTGCGGCTAAATATTACCAATTCAGTAAAAATATAGATTGGAACTGGGTAAAAAAACTTCTTCGCTATGGTTCGTTTACTTTTTTAACTAATCTAAGTACTATGCTTTACAAGAGTATCGACAAATGGATGCTTGGCATCTTGTTGTCCCCTGTGAGTGTAGGCCTCTATGAAATTTGCATGAAAGTAAATAATTTGCTGGAAGCACCTACGCAGGCGATAGCTCAAATAGTGTTCCCGAAATCTGCTCGTAAAGGCGAGCGTGAGGGCCCCGAAGCGATTAAAAAACTATATGAGGGCGCAGTGGGTGCAATCTTGGCTTTGGTCATACCAGCTGTATTGTTCGTGTTTTTATTCCCTAACTTTATAGTAGTCTTCCTTGGAGGAGAAGATTACATGGCTGCCGCTTCTATATTGACAACCACTGTTTTCTATGCACTATTTTTGCCATTTGCCAATCAGTTTGGGACTATTCTAGACTCTATTGGGAAACCTGAGACAAATTTATTCTTTACTTTATTAGGAGCTTTGATAAATGTAGCCGCTAATTATGTATTTATCACGCAGTACGGTGTAATTGGAGCGGCCTACGGGACAATATTTACTTATGTGATTACATTTGTGTTAAACCAGATAGTGCTCAACAGGATGTTTAATATCAATTGGTGGAATGCAATATTGGCAATACCCAATTTCTATAAAATGGCATTTGGAATTATTTTTGGTAAAATTAAATTGAATAAGCCATCAGTTGATGATGTCGAAAAAACTACTATTCACAAAAAGGAAGAGATAATCAATAAGTAAACAGATTGTTATAATCATGAAGCGTAACGTAGATATTATTTATTTCACTTTATTTAGATGGAAAAGCGAGTTTTCCTCTATCTCACATGCTTTCGGTAAAGAGCTAGCTAAGCAAGGTGCACGAGTATTCTACATTGGTCACCCGTTTACTTACAAATATCTCCTTTCTTCTGATACCAGAGGTCAACTCAATGGGAGTTTAACCCAAGCGTTGAAACTACAGGAAGAAAAGGTGGAAAATGTATCGCCTGATTTTCATTCTATGATCACGCCTTTAGTGGCTCCAATCAATTGGTTGCCACCTGGGAAATTGTATAATTATTATCTTCAAAGAAATGAGGATAAAATTAGGGCTGCAATTGATGAAATAATAGATACCTACGATATTAAAGAATATATATTCATTAATTGCTTTAATCCTTTCTTTCCTTATGTCGCTTCAAAGAAGTTACCCCCACTCATAAATATATATCAAAGTGTTGACGATATCTCTCAGAATGCTTACACTTTGAGACATGGATATGAGTTGGAGAAAAAAATAGCTAGAGCTGCAGATATGATATTGGTAACAAGTACCAATCTTAAAGAGATCATGTCGCAGTATAATAAGGAAATTGAAATATTGCATAACGCTGCTGATGTAGATAACTTTAGCAGAGCTATGACCGATAGCTTTGAGAAACCAGCTGAACTAGAGCATATATCTGGGGATATTATTGGTTTCACAGGCGCGCTAGACCCACTGAGAATAAATTATGAACTACTTACTGCTATTGCAGATAAGTATCCTGATAAGACCTTGCTACTGGTTGGACCTTATCAAGAAGAGCTGGTAGAAGCGTCTGGGCTTAGTAATAGGGATAATGTTGTATTGACTGGATCCAAACATATTTCTGTGCTTCCTAGTTATGTCCATTTTATGGATACCTTAATTATTCCATTCAATTGTAACCAATTAACTAAGAGTATCTATCCTTTGAAAATAAATGAATATCTTGCCTCTGGTAGATCTGTGATTTCAACTAACTTTTCTATTGATATAACTGGATTTAAAGATGTAATCCATTTAGTAGATAGCGATGAATCGTTTCTTGAAATAATACCTACTGCTTTACAAGATAAAAGCCCAGCTGCCATGCAGGCTAGAATAGATAAAGCAAGAACCAATACTTGGGAAAAGCGTGTTGAGCAGTTTTGGCAGATTATTAACAGACAACTGAATATAGACGATGGTCTAGAAAATAACCCTAAATTTGCAACCAAGAAAAGCAGTAAGATAGATGAGCTTACTTAGAGATAAGATAAATACGAGCCCCGGATTTAAGCGATTTGTGCATCGCTTGCTGGTACCCAAAAATGACTACCGTCCTAGATGGTGGGTTCGCCGTTTGTTGAATCCATTGATGACCATCAAAAAAGGAAAGAATACGTCAATTAGGTACAGCGCGCGAATGGATATTCTACCCAAGTTTCTTTTTTATTTAGGTGATCATGGTATAATTGAGGACTATTCTGTGGTCAATAATATTCTTGGAGATGTAGTTATTGGCAATAATTCTCTCATCGGATTACGCTGCACCATCATAGGACCAGTAGAAATAGGAAATGATGTACTCCTCGCGCAAAACATAGTCCTTTCAGGGCAAAACCATGGATACGAAAATATTCATGTTTCCATTAGAGAACAAAAAAGTGTAACGAACAAGATCACCATAAGAGATGGGGCTTGGATCGGTGCAAACGCAGTCATAGTCGCAGGTATTACAGTTGGAAAGAATAGTATAGTAGCTGCGGGCTCAATAGTTACTAAGGACGTCCCTGATTACTGTATAGTAGGTGGAAATCCAGCCAAATTAATCAGAACCTATAATCATGACTCTGAGGAGTGGGAGAGAGCCAAAGCTGAAGTGCTAGGTAGTACGCTTTAAATAAAAGAATGAACAAACAGAGATGAAGGATAAAGATAAATTTGAACTCACACAGAAAGAAAAACTCATCGAGTTTTTTGGATATCTCTTGCCTGGATTACTGCTAATCGCATTGTTTGCCAAAATAGTTATTTTTTAATCAGATTCTCTAATGGCGCAAACAGCTTCTATATTAGAATGGTTTCGTACCAAGATAGTAGTGGAAAAGTTAAACAATCCACTAGGCTTTGCTTTGATTATTGGCATTACAAGTATGCTAGGACTAGCGATTGCTTTTCTTGGGATCAAAATGGGTGTTCTTCTTTTTTCTGCTATTGTTGCTGTACCCTTGATGATTTGGGTATTTGTAGATGAGCAGGTCGGCCTTGCAGTATGCCTGGTCATAGGATTTTCAATTCAGCTTAGTTATAAATTCGGGGATTATCCAGTAGGAACATTATTGGATGGACTCACTATGTTTATGGTGCTCGCTGTGTTTGTAAAACAAATACAAAAACAAGATTGGAGTTTTGCGAAAAGTCCTATCAGCTACTACATTATGGGCTGGATGGGCTATAGCCTTATTCAAGTGCTTAATCCAAATGCGCAATCAATATTAGCCTGGGTATATACCGTCAGGTCAATGACTCTACTGATACTTCTCTACTTCGTTTGCTGCTACGCATTCAGTTCCTTAGAGCGGATAAAATGGATTTTGAAATTTACTGTTTTTTTGACACTACTGGCTGCTTTGTATGGTTTAAAACAAGAATGGATGGGGCTAGCGGATTGGGAAAGAGCTTGGTTATATGCTGACCCGTTAAGAGCAGAGTTGATCGTACAGTGGGGTAGAGAGCGGGTATTTTCTATATTTTCTGACCCAACTACTTTCGGTATACTCATGGCCTATATGGCTGTGTTTTGTGTGGTACTCGGAATGGGTAACGCATTTAAACCATGGCAACGAGTAGTACTCATGTTATCTGCTGCGGCAATGACTTTATCTATGATATACGGAGGCTCAAGAACACCAGTGGTCTTGATACCTGCGGGATTCGCTTTTTATGTCATACTTACCATGAGAACGGACATTATGATCTTTACTGGTATATTTTTCATTTTTGGTGGTGCATTGATGATGAAAGGAACTTCTAATCCAGTGATCTTAAGAATACAGTCTGCCTTTAATCCCTCCGAAGATGCCTCTTTTGAGGTACGAGAAAAGAGTCAAGAAATGATCAAACCTTTTATCCAAAAAAATCCTTTCGGTGCGGGTATGGGGACAACAGGAATATGGGGTCGACGCTTTTCTCCAAATCACTGGTTAGCTGCTTTCCCACCTGATAGTGGATATGTTAGAGTAGCTGTAGAAATGGGCTGGATAGGACTGATTCTCTATATGGCTATGCTATTTAAAATACAGCAACAAGGGGTGTACTACTATGTTCGGGTAAAAGACCCCCAGATAAAAACCCTTTACTTAGGCTTAAACGTGATAGTATTTTTGTTAATAGTGGCAAGTTTTCCCCAAGAAATTATAATTTTGCTTCCCACTAGTATAATTTTCTATATCTCTGCTGCAGCTATAGTGAGATTAAAAGATTATGACCCCGCCTTTAATGAAGTTATTGCAGCTGAACAAGAAGCCAATCTGAAACAAGAGCAAAAAGAAAAAGAAGAAATGCTGGCTTCAGCAGATTAAGTAACAACACTCAATATTCTTAGATTATGAACCGAAGAGCAAATTTCATTTTTTGTGTATTGATCGCTTCGATCAGTTTCGCAATGCCGCGCCTTTCCGCTCAGCTGGTAAATTCGGATACCTTAGTATATCCACTATCCACTGCTGGACAATCTTTTGAAAATTATCTAGTAAGCCTTGCTTGGGAGAATAATCCAGCGTACAAGATTTATGCAAGTAAACTCAATATCGCACAGAGCGAAGTAATCATCGCTAAACGAGCATGGGCAGATGATTGGAACATTACATTGAATCTCAATGAGAATAATCTCCGAAGTACAGAAATCGATTCTTTAACCGGCGTAGCTATCGGCGTCTTAAATGATGAAGGCTTAGAAGAAGTAGCTAGAGATCTTATGAACTCTGAACAGGCGCTTATTGCTAACAATTTCCCCCGATACAATTTTGGTCTTTCACTTAATCTTGGATCCCTTATAACGCGTGGAAAAGAAGTCAATATCGCCGAACAAAAACTGTTCATAGAAGAGTTTTCTAGAGATCAGGATAAGCTGGATATTCGTTCAAAAGTTTACCGAGCTTACGCAGAGTACACTCAAGCAATTAAGCTTTTGAAGATCCGTACAAAAGCAGAGCAAAATGATAAAGATATGTTGGATCTCATGGAGACTAGGTATAAATCAGGATCCATACCATTTGATGATTATGCCCAAGCTAAAACAAGTTATAATAATGCTTTAGAAGCACTTACCGTTGGAGAAGAAAAAACTGCCCTAGCGAAATTAGCACTTGAGCAACTGATTGTGATCCCACTTTCTCTAGCGAAGTTTCACTACGATGAAACAAATGGACAATAGAGAGCATGTTCAATTATCAATTATCAATGAAGAATTATTAATGAACAATTATCAATGACAAATTGAACATTAAAAAATTGGGCATTGATAATTGAGTCCACTCCGAAAACTGACGAATTGCATAAAATGGAATATTTTGGATGTGATCTTCCGATGCGTAGCAATATTGATCCTGTGGATCAATATAGGAAGGGAACTACTGCTAGCTAGCAGTAGCATGCAATATCTCTCTGTGATGCCTGAGCATCAGTGAATTGAGAAAAATGAAAAATATCGCCAAAAGAAACATTTTTGGTTTTGTGAGTTTTCGGAGTGGACTCATAATTGATAATTGA
>ENA-ORXT01002145-ORXT01002145.1-marine-metagenome-genome-assembly--contig:-NODE-2145-length-24470-cov-7.656459_pt1 | contig 24470 bp, 18 predicted proteins | sample MGYA00237868_ERZ511482 | MGnify/ENA metagenome assembly ERZ511482
TCGCTGCCGCGGCCGCGGCTGTCGCTGCCGCGCCCGCCGCCGCCGCTCCCGCGCCCGTCGCCAGCCGCCGGGGCGCTGGTCATTCGTCCCAGCGGCTGCGGCCGCTGGGGCACTGCGTCACCGCCGCGACCGCCACCTCCGGGGAGCCGGCTTGCGGGGCGTCCACCACCAACTCCGCCGCTGGCCGTGGCTGCGGCCACCCAAGCGGATGCGGTCCCGGTTTACGGCACGGCGCCATGGCGCGATCTTGGTTGAGATGTGGGTTTCTCTCCAACCCCTCTGTATTCGTGGAAGGGACGCGTGACTCGCTCATCATGCTCCCGTCCTCTCTACACCCCGTCGTCGTTGTGCCTGGGGATGTGCAGGCGGTGGGTGACACTGAGAAGGATGACGCACGCGCTGAGAGCGATCTCGGGTTGCACGCAAGGGGCGGTGAGGACGAGGGGAGCGAGAGGGAGGGCGTTGGAAGTGACCGCGGTGGGGGCGCAGAGGAGGGGGAGGGCGAAGATGGAGGCGACGGTAGCGGCTCTGGCGGACGTGCGGACGCTGGACATGACCAAGAAGAGCAAGTTGATGGTACGGCCGCCCCAAGACCCGCGGCACCTGCGCCTACCTCTCCTTTGGACGCCGTCGCGTCCCCACAAGATAACAACGGGGCGGCGAACGAGGTCGCCGATGACGGGGTCACCGACGGCATCGCGGAGGCTGTGGCCGATGCGGTAGCCGGAAACGTTTTCGCGCCGACCGACACTACCAGTGCACGTCGTCCTTCTGGCCGCGCAGGCCACCCTGCGCTCGATCCGGGCGTGTCGGTGGCTCCAAGACGCCGCACAGGAGCCGCCTCAAGCGTCGACCGCGTGCCGTACGAGGAGGACGCGCTTGCCAACTTCTACGCGACGGAGCTAAGGGTGGCGGTGGGCTTGACGGCGCGGATGGGCGGGGCTTCGGTGGTGTCGGGCGGTTGTGTGCACGGTGCCCGCGTTGTGGTCATTTTGGAGGCTTTTGACCCGGTTGTCACATGGTCGGTCTTCTCCGAGGGCACCCTCTTGGCCCTTTGCAGCTGCTCGGGCGTGCTCGGCAATGGACGCTCGGCGTTTACCGGGGTGGTAATGGAGTACCCGCAGATGCAGGAGGCGCTTAGGCGGAGCAGCACGTGCCGCCACGCGTCGGCATTGCTGCGGGCGTACGACACCCTCGCCCGCGACATTGGTGCTGTCAACTACGACAGCTTCTTTTCGGCGCTTCCGTTGCTGCTCGGACCACTCGACGGCGACGACAACGGCGGCATGACGGAAGCGACCATCACGTATTACGTGACCCAGGCGGGGCTGCGGAAGAACGTGCCGATTTACGTCGTCTGCTACGACGGCATGTGGGCGGCCGTCGCCATCCGCCCCTCGAGCAACAAGTTCAAGTTGGCCACGTGCTGCCAACTGTCGTGCAAGTCGCGGCCGTGGGGCTGCATCCATGCCAAGGCGGTGAACAAGATCACTCGGGTGGACGCCGAGTCGGAGGCGGTGCGGGCGGAGATGGCAAGGGAGGACGAGCTCCCTCTTGGCCCAGCCGGCATTCTGAACTCGGAAGACCCGCCTGTTGGTGCGCCTGCCGCCGCCGTCCGAGCCTCTGCTGCGGCGCCCCCCGCAACGCCCACCAAGCCGCGCCAGAGGCGTCGGGCACGGAATTTGTTTCCGTGCTCGACAGAGGTGAGGTTGTGCGACCAGTACAGCTCGGCCCTCCAACTGCTTCGGAGCGAATCGCAGTACAGGCGGCTGGGCAAGGTGCATGTGGAGTCCAAGTGCCTTGTCTGCGACGACTCGGCCCGCGGCCACGACGTCAAGACGAACACGGCTGATCTCTACACAATGCGTGGTCGGCTGGAGGTGGTCGTCGGGACGTGGACCTGCGCCAATGGCCACTTTGTCGACTACGACGGGTCCGAGGACGGACTCTTTGCGGTGGCGGCGGAGACGCTGTACGTCCGTGTCTTCTTGGACTCGGTACTGGGCGTGTGCGTCATTGCGCGGTCGACCATGGCGGCGGCGGCGGAGTACCTGGCGAGCGTCTTGAGGAACATTGGCGCGTACGCGGACGGGGAGTTCGGGCAGAACCGGCAGAGAATCTCCGACGCCGTCGGCGAGTTCACGGAGACGCTCATCATACCCGAGGTGGCCTTCGACTGCCGGGACTGTGGGGCCGAGGAGGCCACGGGCGGGCGGTTCAAGTGTGTTCTCGGCGACGGCCAAATCTTGGCCGTCCTGCAACAGTACATCATGCCAATGACGAGGCCCGGTATGGACGCGCCGCGCGCGGACATGGTCATCACGTACGCGTGTGCGGTCCGCAACGCCACGGTGCGGGCGGTGATCCGCCACCGCGTCCGGTCGGGCGCTGTCGACTCCGTCGCCGTCACGGCGAATGAGGTCCTCAAGTTTCGTCCGTTTGAGGCGGCCATGTCCGGAGCGCCGCCCGCGCCGCCACCACCGCCGACGGAGGAGAGCCGCGGCTTGCGGACGAGGGAGCAGCAGGAGGCCGCATTGCGGTGGTCAGCCGCCACCCTCTTTCACAAGTTCTTCTATGTGCGCAACCTCAACTCAGCGACGGGTGTCATTGCCGCGGGCGCCATTGACGAAGGGTCTTTGTCGGGCGTCAGTGACGGTGGCAGCGGCGTCAACTTGGCGACCGGCGACCAGAGCGGCGGAAACGCAGAGCGCTCGTCGGGAAGCGCTTCCGAGTACTCTAGCGACGAGTTGGAGCAGTCCGCGCCCGAGAGCAGCGTCAACGAGTCGGAGGGGAGCGACCCCCAAGGCGAGGGCGTCCAAGAAGCGCAAGAGCAGCTGGCTGGCGAAGAGCGTGAGGAAGCCACCGGCGTGGAGGAGCTCGAGATAGTCACCGGCGTGGAGGAGCTCGAGATGGCGCCGAGAACGCGTGACCAAGCCGTCGCGCCCGCCTCACCGCCCGCAACGCCGCCACTGGTCGCCGATGGCTTGCAGTTTCTGTTGTCACAGCCAGGCGGCGACGACGGGGCGGGCAACGAGACGATGGAGGGCAATGACGGGGCGGGGAACGAGGTGGTCAACGAAGATGACAAGGCGGGCGACGAGGCCATGGACGGCGATGACGAGGAGGGCAACGAATCGGTCGAGCCCGAGTTGATCCGGGCGGCCGTGCCACGCACTTACGACCGGTGGCGTACCCCGGTCGCGTCCGTTGAACCGCTGGCGGCGAGGAGGTCGTTGCCAAATAGCGACGACCCGGTCGCCGTGGACGTGGCCGACCCCTCTTCTCCGCTGACCCAGCGGGCAGTCGGCGCAACCAACGACGTGGTTGTGGAGCCGCTGACCGGCAGCCTCTTCACGCTCGTGCAGCTCGACAAGATCCCTCTCATCTTCGACGACTTTGAGCTGCTGCTGCCGTATGAGTGGCTGAACGACGAGATCATCAACGGCATGTCGACTCTCATGCGGTGGCGCAACGAGCGGACGGTGGCCGCAAACCCGTCCGCTCCCACGCACTACTTCTTCAGCACCTACTTCTACACCAAGCTCTGGCACATGAACGAGTACTCCTACAGTATCGTGCAGCGGTGGACCAAAGATTTTGACGTGCTCAACTACGACAAGATCTTCTTCCCCATCAACGTCTCCAACTCGCACTGGATATTGGCGGTGTTGGACAAGTCTGCCGGCACCATCTCGGTGTATGACTCGCTGGGCGCGCGGAACGAGATTGTCGGGGAGAGCTTGAAGCGGTGGGTGCTCGACGAGGCCGACTTCTACGACAAGCAGGCGCGCCAGTGGACAGTTGTGCACCCGTGGTGCAGGCAGCAGGAGAACTGTGACGATTGTGGCGTCTTTGCCGTACAGAACATGAACTTCATTGCGCGTGGACTGGCCCTATCGACAATGATGCGGAGCACGGCGTACTACCGGCGACGCATGGCAGCTGAGCTGCTGGCCAGTAGCATTGGCGGCGAGGGGTGACGGGGTGGTGGCATTGTCTGAGGGAGGGTCTTGGCGAGCAGCTGGTGACCTTTTTCCACCCGCTTTCCTCTCTCTTCTTGTTAGAACATGTGAAAAACGAACTGCTTACCATTGCGCACCCGCTCTTGCACGCTTCATGCTGGCAGGCTTGGTCCCTGCGGGGGTTCTGGAACTTCGTGTCATGGTAGGTCGTCGTCTTGCTCAAGCGCACCGCCGTCCACGTCACGGCCAATGAATGATAGGGGGGCAACCTCGTGACAAGGCATTCAAAAAACTCGAAAAAATGTTCGAACTTACGACAATTGCATGTACAGCACATGTCGCGACCCTGCCTCACAACCGATCCAGGCGGACGGAGATCATGAGCACGATTTGCAAATGCAACATCAATTCCCAGCATGATGAAAAGGTAGCGCCCCAGCATCGGCATTTATGTGATGATGCTCAACGGTGTCGCTCCCTGCCTGAGCGGCCCTTGCGGCCAGATCCACCCGGCTGGATCCGTCGAAAGAAGCGCCTCCAGATGCGTGACTCAAGCGCTCAACAGCTGCCCGCCAACTGCTGTGGCCGTTTGTAAGCGCTCTCTTGTGTCCGACCGCAGCAGAGACCCCTTGAGAGCTGTCTTGAGTAACCCGCTTCCCCTCCCGCGATACTGATGTGTGCCCCTCCTTCGCGGGTCGGTCGGCCCACCGACCGGGACAGACGTGGATGGCACTCCTTGCCAGCCGCTTGGTGGCCTTTGTTTCACGTCCCTGTCGGCCCGCCGCCATTGGGGGTTCTGGACGACGTCTGTCAGCCCGGTGTGCCTCCTGGCTGCACCCATGAACGGGGGCGCGCGTTTCCAACGCTACCCCCTCTTTGGCCGGCCGTCTCGCACCCCTGTCCGGCCTTCGCCCACCCGCTTACCTGCCGCCGCCGGCAGACAGGCTTGGCTCGCGACTGTCTCCCTGCCTGCCCCCTCGATGTGCCGAATGGGTGAGTGGGACCTCTCCTTGTGTCTGTCGTTGTCGTGCGCTGTGCTTGTGCGCCGCGCTCAGTGCAGCCTGTGCGCCGTGGCCGCCGCAGGCGCGGCCTACGCTTGGCACTGTGCGGACCGTCTCCCAGCTCCACGTGGTCGACGGCAACCTCCCTCGCTCTGGTGCGCTTCGCTGTTGGCGCCGCGTCGCCCCTCGCCACCTCGACACTGGCCGGAGGGATCTCCGCGGTTGGACCGCCGTCGACGCTGCCACCCTCTGCGCCACAATGGTCATCGTGGACGCGGACGCGTCGGCCACGGGCGAGACGCTCGACCACGGGGCGGGTGCTGCTACCTCTGCTGCGTCTGGCATGGTTGACACGCCGTTTCCCGCAGCCGTGGGGAGCAGCGCGGGCTTTTCGCCGGGTGCGGCCTCCGTCGCGCCGCTCGGCATTGACTACCCCGTCGTCGACGGCATTCCGGATCGGCGGGCCGTGGTAGGCCACGATGCGGCGCTGGGCGCGGCGCTGGAGGGCCACACGGGAGGACAGAGCGTGCTGACGGGTGGCATCAGCCTGCCAACCAACAAGTCGCCGACGGTGGACGTGTCGTCGGTAGGGGGTGCGGCGCAGATTGGGGGAGGCGACAGCGGCGTCCAACCTCTGCTTCAACCAGTCGCGCACGCGGTCGTCGACGCCGAGCGCGACGTCTTTTCCAACGCCGACGGCGACCATGCCCCGAGCGTTGTGTTAGTCCCCGACGCCGAGTTGGCGGCGGACACCCTGTCTGACGTTGGGCGTGCATCGGTTATCCACGGCCAGGACACGGGCGGCATGGACGGAAACTACGAGTCGGCGGGCGCGTACGACTTCTACGTGTCCGAGCCGAGCGACGACGACGAGGCCGCTGCCGCGGGCGAGCCGGCGGTGGGCGACGCAGGGTTGGCGGTTGGTGGTGCCCCTGAGTACGAGCCGGACGCGGCCGCTGTAGACGCGGCGACCCTGGACCAGGCCGCTGCGGTCGGCGGGTTGGCGGGTGACGCGGCGCTGGCGTCTGGCGCCAACGACCCCTTGTTCGGCCCCATGCCCGACGCCCCGCCCGAGGCGGCTGCTGCCCAAGCTGCGGACGAGGTGCTTTGCGTCTGCACGGACTTCTTCCGCGAGACGGACGACGAGGATATCGACAAGGATCGATGGATGACGGTGCGCACCTTCATCGCGGCCATGCTTTCCGAGCCTGTGCTCAACATCTTTGCCGCGTGCAGCGCCATCGACGTGGAGGTGTTGGCGAGGACGCTCATCGCGCGGACGCGGAGCGCCGAGTGGATCGAGCTCGCCCCGTGTGTGACCCCCGTCGTCTTCGTGTGGCAGTTTCTCTTGCTCGTCCGCCACGCAATGGACGAGCAGCCTGACCTTTGTCAGGCAGTTGGGGAGCTGATGCTCTTTTGCGTTCTTGCGGAGGAGGAGACGATGGCTCGGTGGGTGGCCAAGGCCAAGCCTGCGGCCAAGGAGTACCGTGACAAGTGGGCGGACGGCGATGCCGCCACGTACGACGCGTGGCTGCTCTCCCTTGGCATCCGTCCCGCCATCTCCCACGTCGTCGCCAGAGAGCCGTCCAAGGCCCGCGCGGCGGAGCAGGCAAACGAGCTGAGGACGGGCCAGTCGTGGCCGGGCCGGCCCGTTCTCCGCGCGTTCCCGGAGGACTCGACGGCGGAGAAGCAGCGGCTCAAGGCGGCCGGCAAGCGCGAGGAGAAGAAGGACGTCAAGCCCAAGGATGTCAAGGGGTGGGACGTCGACGATTGCCGGCACCACTTCCCGGACAGCGTGCTTCGTGCCCCCGGTGTCATCACGTTTGTTTGTGGCTGCGGCTACATCATTGGGTTTGAGCTCCTGAGGGAGACCGAGAGCCCCGCCCACGTTGTGGCAGCCTTCGTTCAGCGCTTCAAGAGGTTCCCTCGCGTTATCTATTTCGACACTGCTTGTCAAGCGCAGCGCAACGCCCTGAGGCGGGTGCCTTGGATGATGGACGGGGTGTGCACGTCTTGGTTTATTGACAGGCTTCATCGGTGCAACCATACCTGCTCCCCTGTCTTCAATGCCGACCAATACCCGGACCTCACGCGGGGCCACGACACGTCGGGGGCCGAGAGGCAACACTCTATTAAAAAGCGGTCCAAGAACAGCCTTTCGTATATGAGGCAGCGGCGGTTTATTGTACGGTCGCGCATTATTGCAGCACACAACAACATCAAGGTGTCGCAGAGGCGCGAGGCGACCAAGGAGGCCAACCGGGAGCGTATGCCCGGCCGGGCCAAGGTGTCCGTGGAGATCCAACACAAACCCGTTGAGACGTATTTCCATGACTTTATTGTTGACCATTGTGAGATGGGGGAGAGGTGCCCGTGTAGAGATAGGGTGCAGAATGACGGGGTAGTCGGGTTGGAGAGGAAGGTGTGAAGAGACAATGTAGTGCCACCAAGATGCAACTGGTTAGATATAAAGCCACACTAGCAAAGTGGCGCCTTCACGCCCACGACAATCCAACAGATGAGATAAAGACATCACCGCCACAAAGCGTCCACGCACCTGCTCACAGCACAGTCACTCGTGACGTCGCATAGTTGGCGAACCGCCGTCTCCGTAACCAGCTGCTCATTGCAGAGGCCAGTGCACCCCGCCGCCTGGCATCACATGCAGCTAGACGGACAGCGCAAAGGAAACAAAGGACAACGGATGCCAGTAGGAAAGACGTTAATGGGCCACGCTGACCATCGGCGCAGTGCAACTGCGTGCGTCGGCCATCGCCGGATGGCAAATGGATGCGAAGCGGGTGCCACGTCGGCACCTGAGACCACCGTCCTGCAAGAGCGACCGGACGCGGTGTGCAGCCAAGAAAGACACGCCGACGTACCTACCCTCGGGCTGAAGTTGCCGCGTCACGGCAATGGGGAGAGTGGAGAAGGACTGGGGAAGCTGTAGCACCAAGAGGAAAGCACCGACAGCCCAAATGGTTGGGGTGGAAGAACCGGTCAAAAAACACCCAGCCCCCGCGCACACCGAAAAAGTACGGGCCGTGTCCAAGTCCCCATCCCAACCAGCAGCACGCACCCGGCACTCCAACCGTACGCTCGCGCACATCCAAAACGTCCATTGCGCACAGCTACAAGCACAGCCAAGCGAAAAGCAGACGTGAGGCGTTGCAGGAGGGGGTGCCGTTGCCGCGGCACCACCACCACGTCCGTGCGATGGGGGGGACAGCGCGGCGGGGGGCGCGGCTGACAAGCGGTGGTTGCGGCATCGTCACCGACTAGGCACGTGTCTGCCGGCACGGTCGGCGCAGGTGCCATCGGTGCAGAAAACGCGCGCTCCTGCGGCCCGGGAGCGGCCAACGTTGGTGCCGCAACGGCGCAGATTACACCGGCCCTTTGCACCAGCACACACGTGCAACCAGGCGCTTCAAGGCCTCTTTGATCTCGAAGGATCGCCACAGGACGTCAAAGGAGGTATTGAATTCAGTCTGAAGTGCGGAGAACTACTCTGATACCTGCTTGAATATCACATAGGGCCTGAAGTAGCACCCGTTTTGGGGGAAACAGGGGCTGGCCGCCTCATCTGATTGTGACAGAGGGGCCATATGATAGGCTTTCTTTCTGGTGGCATGGCCAAGATGTGGACCATCGATTCTGGCCATGCTAGGGGGGGGGGGTGGCAGTGACAGCCGCTGTGAGGGGCGGATCGCAACTGTGTCTGGGGGGTCTAGGAGACAGGTGCCACGGCCGCCTCTTTGGAGGCGGCGCGGCCGGGGAAGCTGTTACGTGCGCCTGGCGCCCCGGCTGATCGCTGTGCGGTTGTACGGCGTGAGCCAGAGGCAGATCCGATGCCCGTCCCGGTCCCGCCAGACTGTGAGGGCTGGCTTCCCGGATGAAAATCGACCTCTACTTATCAGGAGGAAGAAGCAGGAGAGAGCTTGACTGAGACAGCGTCAGCCCCAAAGTCGCTACTGACGTCTATGCGGCAGGCAGGCGCTGCATCGTCCGCCAGGTTCCGCATTGAACGAAAGGTGTGGCTCACTCCGGGGCTCTCCGCGAAGTCGGGGCGACGCGGCCAAAACTTGCGCGCCAGGAAAAAGCATAGGTTCAGACAGGGTCGGCGCAGGCCTTCACGGTAAGAGAGACAGTTACCCATCCGCACAAACGCAACGCTGAAGAGCACCTACACGGTGATGGACGGTGTGTAGCCATTGGGGCTGTGCCAGTTGCGAAACGGCTGAGCACAGTAGACATAAGTCGCGTTCTTTTGGGGGAGCATCGAGTGGGTGTTGGTGACACACCAATCTCGCCGCACTATCCGTATGTCGTCTAGTGGTCTTCTCCAGTCGGCACACAGAAATCGCCGCGCCACTTTTCCGCACGTGTACAGGCGCTCTGTCAGTTCTATATGGGATCATCCTGTATACAAACACTACGACCAGAGCTCACTTTCCCTCATGGCTCCCACGCATGTACTCAACTTCAGCAAAGCAGCAGTCCCAAGTGCCGCGCAGGGGCAGCGACGCCATCGCCGCCAACCGGTCGGCGTCGTCATCGTCCGAGGTGTTCCCGCCGCCGACCTCCGAGGCAGCGCCCGCAGGGCGGCCGCCAAAACGTCAGGCGGCCTCTTCGCCACGACTCCAAGCAATTCTCAGAGCGCTGGCGTTTCCCCCGCCAAGGCGGGTAGCAGTCGACGGCGAAGCGAGCCGTTGGCACTATCAGCCCAGCCTTCGTCAGCCTGACGGTCCCCCTCGCTTTTTATCATCCTCCGTATGTCGCGGTAGGCTGCTGGCCGACGAGCCTCGCACGCCCCGCACACCACCCCACTACTCATTTCCTTCCCTGGCGGTACGCATTGTAAGAGAGGTCGCAGATGGACATACCAGCGTGTCCTTTTCATATGGCTAGGTACTATCGCGACCCACGTTCCTAAGAGGACAGCGCCATCCAGGCGCAGCCAAATGGTACATCATCTGCCCTGGCGTCGCCAGAATTCTGCCCTACCACGCCAGCCGCCAATCCTCCCGACGACTAGGATGGTAGGTTCGCCTCCCTACCCAACTCAACTAGCACCCGGCCATCGTGTGGCTCCACGGCAAAGACTTGCGAGTGCACGTGCACATGGACCCGATGGCCCTTATGGACAGTGCCGCGACAGAGGAGATACAAGTAAGGCGTGTATGTGAACAAGAAACAAAGCAAGTACTCCAATGGTTCTACTACAGTCGACCGCCGCCAATCCCCTCCCTACTCCACCCCCCTCCTTCTCCTCTCTATGCCCGCGGCCCGTACAGCTCGTCTGTAAAGAGAGAGTGGACGTACTCTGACACCTTGGTAGTGATGTGATGACCACCCGGAAGTGGGGGCAACTTGGCCAAGAGCGCCCGACCATCCGCCTCCGAGAGTCGACCATAGGCGAGCGCCAAAGATTTGGGCGTCTTGTACCCGGCCGCCATGATGACATCGATGCGGACCGGCCCGATCCCGGGCAGAACGCTCATCTGCAGGGACCAGAGCTGCTGCAGCGTTGCCACTCCTCGCAGCTCCTTCATGTACTCGTCCCACTTCGAGTACGTGAGGACGTCGTTGAAGCCCGGCGAGGCACCGTCTGCAACACGGTTGCGCTCGAGCCAGGCCGCCAAGCCGTCGGCCGTTCCAAGCCGGCGGCTGCGGTGCCGCGTCATGGAGGCGTAATACTGCACCGTCTCGGACATGTTGTCCGTCCCCTTGACGAAGATGTTGTTCTCCACCGAGAGGGAGGCCAGGAAGGCGCCCACGTCCCCGCGCATGGCGGCGTCGCCCCTCGTCGCAGCTTCCACGCTCCCCTCAATTAAAAAGGTCAGCGACGACCGCCCCGACGCCAACATCCAGTACGACTGTTCGGCGAGCCGCCCGTCTCGCATGGAAGACACCAAGTCGGCCGCCGTCTTGCGCTCAATTAGCTGGTCGAGGATGAGCTCGGTGCCCGCCGCCGGCGAGCCCGCAAAAGCCCCCGCGCCGGCGGTGGTCACCCGCGCCACCAGTGTGGCGTCACCGCATGGAAGGCGACGCGTCACGATTCGGCCGGCCAACCCAGGGTTCAGACGGAGCCGAGACAGAAAGGCGGAGCGCGAAAATCCGCATCCAGTAGTCTCACGATCATCAAAAATGAGGAACACCTCGGAGGCAAGAGGACCAGTCGACGAGGGAGGGAGGGGGTACGTCAGTGCGATCGGCTGGCTGGCGAGCGCCATGCCACCCGCCCGGCTAGGCAAAGACCCGGCCGTACCTCCAAATGGAGACGCCCGGAGCAGGTCTTCCGCCGTCTGTTGGTGGGTGCCAACGCGGCTCGACACAGCCGCGTCGACAACGGCGGCTGCAAGCGTCTCGTCCACGGCGGGGCGGGCGTCTTCGTCCACGACAGCGACGTTGCCGTCGACAGCACCGTGCTCGGCGGCCGGCACGGCCGCCACCGGAAGGAGGGCGTCGTCGCCAACAACGATGATGCCCGCATCGACGGCGTCCGCGACGCCGCCGGCGCTGTCCGCGACGGCTAGCGGCGCCGACGCGCCCTGCTGGCCACCCATAAGAGGGGGGGCGTCGTCGTCGACAACGATGACGCCCGGCTGGACGGCGTCCGCGCCGACGATGGCGCTGTTCGTGGCGGCTAGCGGCTCCGAGGCGCCGTCTTGGCTGCCAGGGAGCAGCCGGCGACGAGACGCATCTTGACTGTCCCGCCGCTCAGCTGCATCTTGATCGCCGCGCGCCGTTGCTGGTCCCTCGCCGGGCTCTCTGCCGCCAGCACATCCGACGGCGGCCGGACCGCCCCGGCCATTGCTAGGTGGCAGGGCGCGATCCAGCACGCGCTCCTTAAGAGAGGGGGCACCGGCGCCGGCCGGCGCACCAAAGAGCTCGGCCTCAACGACCTCGACGGCAGTGAGGGCGGGGATGCCGCGGCCGATGAGCCACTGCAGCAGTGCCACGTGCTCCGCCACAACGTCAGGCACAGGAGGTGCATGCCCACGCGAAGAAGACGAGGGTAGCGACGGTGGCGGCGACAGCGAAGACCCACGGCCCGCACAGCCGCGCCCAGCACCAGTTCCACGGGCCTCCATTGTCAAAGAGAGATGGGAGAAGCGGGTGGTGTAGATAGAGGAGGGGAACGGGGGGGATGGCGCCTAGCGCGAGCGTGGCAGCGTCAATGCCTGCGGGGAGGAGAGGAGCCCTCGCCGAGGCAGGAGGGGGGTTCGCGATAGGGATGGGCAGGAGGGGGGTGCGGGACAGGGGTGGGCAGGAGGGGGGCGCGGGACAGGGGTGGGAAAGAACGGGGTGCGGGATAGGGGTGGGCACGCGGGGGGCGCGAGACAGGGGTGGGAGCGAGTGGCTCCCATATCTGATGAGCGGCGCGCCTCAGACGCTTCGGGATGGCCACCGAATCATGGAGATGGCGGCTCGTTACCCCCGCTTCCAGGCACTGCTCGATGGCGGCAGTGAGGCGTCGGAAGAGCTCCCAGGAGCCGCACTGTATCTCCCCGGAAGCGCCAAGGGGGGCCTTCTTGCCTACGAACGACAGAACGGAGCACTCAAAGGTGAATGCGTGACCCCAAACTATGCCAATAGTACGGAATCCTCTGTTTCAATATTTGTGCTTTTTGGGTTTGCACGGGGGATGGCGTGCTGACTGCAGTCGAATGCCTCAGAAGGCCCCTCAACCTCGTTCACTGGGCACGGACCGGGGGGAGGGTGCCTACGCGGTCCCGCGAGCTCATCCGACAAGCTGGCTGCCATTGCTCCCCAGAATGGTCCGCAACGGCTGGAGGCGTCCAATGACAGCACGGAGTCAGTTCTGGGGGGGTGCGACGCTTGGAGGACAGCAGCGGAGAATGGGCTCGCTCTGGTTCTCTGATCTCGTTGGCCCGCCTGGAGCGTCTCGGAGGGGGCCCAGCCTCGGCCGATCAACCGTGAACCGTGAACCGGGTACCGCGTGGCAGCGCCCCAGTGTCTCCGAAGGGCGGTTCCGGGAAGGGACGCGACTGGCCCGGGCGCCAGCAGCTCTGGGCGCCTTGCGTCGTCCATGGTGCCGCCACAGCCATGACCTCCCGCGCCGCAAGAACCGCTGTTCCCAACCGCACTGTCATTTGGGCGCGCTTTTGTACCACCGCAGTCGCCGTACCCACCGTCCCTTGCCCACTCGCCACAATACAGTTAGGAGCGCTTCGTCGTGGCGTGCAGGTGTGGAGGGCGGGGGGCGCCCAGCAGCCGCCACAGCCGCTTGTGGGATGGCATCGGTAGGACCAGTAGGGGTTTGGGGCCGGCACAGAGGACCTGGCGGGTTCGACGACAGTCATTGTGATGAGGGATGAGATGGCTTGCAGCTCTGCCGTTTGTGCATGCTCTTCTGCCTGGGTGCTGCCGCTGCCGGCATGCCGTGGCTGTGGGAGGGCGCAAGCGCATGGACACAACGCTGCCTCAGCGCCGCAGCCCTCTGGATGGCGGAGCGCCGCTGGGGCACAAGTGTTTCAGAGCCGAGGTAGGCCCCGCTTCCTGTGTGGCGTCTGGGGTAGTGGCTGCATGTGGCCGGTGGGGTGGTCGCTGGGGTGGCCGACCGCGGGCGCCAGCTGGGGCTACCGGTTGGGGGTTCCGGCTGGGGCCGACGGCTCGGGGTGTCAGCTCGTGGCGGGATGTGGTAGCTGCTGTGTTGGCCGGGGAGGATGCCAGGGGGCGCCGGCTGGGGCTACCGGTTGGGGGTTCCAGCGACGGTCGGCCGCTCGGAAGGGGGGGTGCACTGGGGGGAGTAGCTGGTGGTGGAGGTCTTGGGGGCCCCCGATGTGGGTGCGGATGTGGCCGTATGGAGCGTCTGCTTCCTGGTAGCCATCCATACCCTCCTTCGCCTTGCATACTTGGTTTGTTGACACAGCTATGTGCTGGCTATCGTATAGAGGAAAAGAGAGAGTAGAGAAGAGACCAAGACAGAACATCGTCAAGCAGGCACTGCATTGTGCTCAAGAAAAAGAAACCAACTCCTTGGACCACACCACGACGGTGCCAATCTGCGTGTCGAGGTCCACAGTCCCCTTTGTGCTGCCCGGGATAGGGTAGCGTGAGCTGTACGGGTAGGAAACGGAGGCGTCCAAGACGACGTCCAACTCGACGGCCACCAGGTCATTGTCAATCCAGCGCGAATAGATCTTCTTCTTGTTCTTGACCAGACGAGCAGTAGCGACAGACACGCCGAGCTCCGAGAGCAGCGTGCACGGCGTGCGGTTGGGGACGTTCTCCCAGTTCACTTGCCCACCCGCCGCAGCGCTTGCTCCAACCGCGGCCGTGTGCTGCTTGACGGCCAGGCGTCTCGAGCGCTTGACAGGCGCGGGAGACGAGGTGTTCGGCTCCGCGGCGGCCCGCCGTTTTCCACCAACGACTAGCGGTTGGTCTTTTGGAAGTGCGGCAGCAGTGGCGGCAGCGGCAGCGGCGGCAGCGATAGCAGCAGCTTTCTGCCCACGCGTTGAGCGCCTCCCCCCCGAAGGTGACAGGGCGGCGGCCGCGGCCGCCCCCGGCACGCCGCCCAACGACGGCACGCCTCTACCGTCCGGCCGACCGATGGTCAAAGCGGCCGCCGACGCCGCGCCGGCCGATGCACTTGGACCGGGCACTCTCGCACGTGATGCAGCCGCCGTGGTCTTCTCCGCTGCGCCGCCCCGGCCGCTCGGCCCTGAGCCACCAGTCGTGCTCTTCGTCGTCTCCTTGACCGCATGCGCGCCTCCCTTGGGCCTTGGTGTGAGGCCGACGCCTCTCCCACTTTCTTTCTCGGCCCTCGCGCTCGGTGCAGGGTTGGCAGAAGGGGCGACGCGTCGAGGTGGCAGCGCTGGCCGCCGCGCGGATGATGCAGCGGGCGTGACCATGCTGGCATCACCAGGAGGGAAGCAAGCACTGCCCGACGATGACGCGGCATGCTTCTTTACCGGCGGTCGCGCAGACGAGGCGGAGAGATGCGTACTCGCAATCTCGCTCGTCGCCGCGACTGGCGGGGACCCCTCCGCGGAGGAGCGCCCACCAGTGGGTGCACATGCAGCGCCCGAGCATGCCGTCCTCGAGGGAGTCGACGCAGGCGCAGCTTCGGAAGACAAGAGCCCAGCCGACGCACTACTCGGAAGCGACGGAGATGTAGAGCTCACCGCACCTGCGGGGGTTGCCGACGTCCGCGTCTTCGGCGTCCCTGGATGCACGACGCCATCATTGTCCACTTCATGAACTGGTGGAGCACCCACAACAGCAGGGGCCGCAGCACCGACGGCTGCGGCCGCAGCGCCGTTCTGTGCGGCAGCGGCCGAAGGGGGGGGGGCATCCAATGGAGAAGATCCCGGGGATGACGCCGATGGCACCGAAGAAGTAGCGGGGGCGGATGGTGGCACGGGGCTCGCTGCTGGGCGAGGCGCCCGCTGTACGACCGCAGATGACGCGGGTGCCGGCGAGGGTGGCGCGGTCGACACGGGTGGTGATGGGGCCGGCGCCGTTGACACGGGCACCGGTGGGGTAGGCGTCAGTGGTGCAGGAGTCGGTCGGGCAGGCAACTTTGAGGAAGTTGCCGGCGGCGTTGGCGCCGCGAGCGCGGGTGCCGGCAGAGTTCGCGCCGCCGACGCTGGTACCGTCAGGGTAGGTCCGCTATGAGTGCCCACCGGCCGGGCGCGCGCGGCCGAAGAAGCGGACGCGGGAGGTGACGATACTGACAACTCGGCCGAGGATGCGCCCCCGGCCGACGCACTAGAGGTCTTGGCTTTGATGCTCGTGTTGCCCGCCACGCTCAACTTAACCGCCGCGCTTGTGTTGCCTGCCTCTCTCGTCTTGACCACCGCGCTTGTCTTGACCGCCGCGCTCGTCTTGGCCGCCGCGCTGCTCGTCTTGACCGCCGTGCTCGTCTTGACCGCCGCGCTCGTCTTGCCCGCCGTGCTCGTCTTGACCGCCGCGCTCGTCTTGACCGCCGCGCTCGTGTTGCCAGCCGCTCGCACCTTGTCCGCCGCGCTTGTGCTGCCTGCCGTGTTGCCCGCCTCGATTGTGTTGTCCGCCGCGTTGGTATTGCCCGCCGCTCTCATCTTGACGGCCGCGCTCGTGTTGCTCGCCGCACTCGGGCTGCCCGCCGCGCTCGTGTTGCCCGCTGCTTTGCACTTGATGGCCGCACTCGTTTTGACCGACGCGCTTCTCTTGCCCGCGGCGCCCGCAGTCGCGGCTCCACTCACCTGGGCAGGCACGCTCGTCCTGTCGGTGGCTTTGCCCTTGCCCGCGCGCGCCATCAAAGCTGCACGGATGGCGGCACTCTGCGAGGAAGCAGTAGCGGTAGGCGATGGCGACGCCACCGAAGCGGTAGCAGCTGCAGAGGCGGACGCGGTAGCCGCTGCAGACGCTGCCCTCATAGCCGCGGGGTGGTCCGGTGGCAGCGGAGCTGGAAGCTCTTCGGGCGCCAGCCGCGTCAGGTGCGTCGCCTGGGGTGATCCCTTGGCCACCCAGCCGGCTGGTCGGCGAGGCCCGCCCGAAAACTTCTGGCCCGGCCGGCGATGGTCCGCCTGCTGCTTAGCATGCTGCGCCGGCGTCGGTGCGATGCGCGGCACCGCGCGGAGCCCGGAAAGCGTCCCCAGCTGCGGAGCGCGTGCCGTTCCCGACAGCAACGGCGTGCCCGAGAAGCCGTAGATATACTTGGACATGGCGAGATGTGCCTCATGCGACAGGCCGGCTAGCAGTAGAAACTCAGCCACCCGCTGCTCGACGGTCGACTTGCGCTGGAGAGTTGCCCGCGGCAAAACCGCTCTGACCGTTGGCGTCGCAATCTTGGAGGCGCCTTTGGCGCGCGCAGCCTCCAGCATCCACTTGTCCACAATGACGCCGCGCGGCCACGGCGCGTCACGAGTAGCCTGCCTTGGCCACCAGGAAATGCACAGGCGCCGACGCCGTACGGACATGCCGGCGGCCAACGCGGTGTTGCCCTTCGTCAGCGCGTGCCGCAAGCGCGTCAGGCGGTCGGACGACGAGTCAAACATGGTCTTGAGCAAGCCCTTGGCGGCGGCATTGGGAATGTAGTCGGCTGGCGGGAAGGCTTGGACGGGAGCGGTTGGCACCCACCCTCGTCGCCGCCGCGGCCCGACGCGGCTCCGCCGCTGGAGCTGCTGTCCGTCTTCGTCTTCAGCTGACGAGAACGACGAGCTGCCGTCCGAGTCCTCGTCCTCGCCGCTGCTGCTCAAGCCCGTCGCAGGGGTGACATCGTCGCCATCTTGGAAGGCGCCAGCGGCCGCGGCCGCTGTCGTTTCCGCTGCCGCATGAGCCTTCGTGGAGGCTGCAGGGGCGTCCTCTCCGTCAGCCGCTGCTAAGACTGCTGCGGCAGCCGCTTGGGAGCGGGCGAGGTCGGCAGAGGCTGGTGGCGGCAGTGGTGTCGGTGCCCCACCGCCACCAAAGCCCGCCCCAGCCGCCACTGCCGCCCCAGCCGCGCCAGCAGAAGCCGTCGTTGTCGCCCCAGCCGCCGACGTTCGTGCAGCCGCCGTCGCACTCACCCCGCGCGCCCTGCGCATCGGCGCCTTCGGTGCTCGACCCTGCCGAGTCGTCTCCTCACCCGACCCGGTGCTCCCACCCGACCCGGCGCTAGCACCCGCCCTTCGAGTGAGGGTCTTCCCTGCGCTCTTATCCACCACCCCACTTCCTTCACCATTCACTCCAGCCATGGGTCTACCCAAAAGCAGGGCTTCAACCGCGTCCGCAGATGGCTCCGTCCGCAAGGCCAAGAGCGGCCCAGCCGCCGCCATCAAGCAGTTTGCGCTCTCCACGTAGCGGTAGAGCATGCACAACACGTCGCCCGCGGGGCTCAGCAGCACGTTGGCGTCCTCGAAGACAGGTACCCAAAAGACCTTTCCCGTCGTGTCGTAGCCAGACACGTGGACGTGGAAGTTGAAGTTGGTGTTGTTCTTGGAGAATAGCTCGATCATCCCCAAGATGTCCACCAAGAGCGCCAAGGTGACGGGGCCCATGCGCCCCGGCCCCACAAAGCCCATCAACTTGTCATAGGTCTCCTTGGCGCTCTGACGCACTGTCGCAGACACCATGTTGACGCCGTCGACGCGTGGGAAGCGCACGAAAGTGTTGTGCAAACAGGGTGAGCGGACGAGAACGGGCAAGCCACGGCAGGAAAGACCAGCGAGCACGGGCGACGAGGAACGCGACGAGCGAGGCCAATGCTGCAGGCAACGATAACGATGGGCCCGCGGGAGCGCGACGAGCGCGGGCGGGGAGCGGGGGCAACAAGCGCCGGCGGGGGGGCAAACGCAGCAGCGGGCGGGGGAGAGCGGGACGGGCGAGGGCGGGGGGGGCAGCAACAGAAAGCAAGAGCGGGGAGGTGCGCGATGAGCACAGACGGGGGGGGAGAGGCCCCGGCAAATGCGGGGGGGGGAGAGCGCGACGAGCGTGGGCGGGGGGGGCGGCAACGGCAACTGAGGGCGGGGGAGAGCGCAACGAGCGAGGACGGGGGTGCCCGCAACAACAAAAACGAGCGGGGAGGAGCGAAATGAGCGTCGGTAGGGCCAAGCCTGACCAGGACGGCCGGCGAGATGAGCGACGAGGAGCGTAGTCGACGCGAGGGGGACGAGCGGCAACGAGGAGGAGAGGCCCAAGCACGGGCCTATGGCCAACAGTGCAGGGCGCGCGACGGCCGTGCCGCACGTGGATGCCGCACGTGGACGACGTGGGTGGACCGTGAGACGGCGCACAAACACCTCGGCCGGGCCCCTCACCCCGGTCAGCGGCCGCCTGTGCGGGAATCGAGGACCACTGTGGAGGCCAGATCTGGGACGCGAAGAATCAGTGAGCGTGACGGAGGACCGATCACGACGCGACGGCTGGTCCGATTGAGCACTGCCGCGAGATCGCGGGCCCCGAAGCGGACCCAGCGCAGCGCCCAAACGACAGGCGCAAATTGCAGGGGCACACCAACGGCAACGGACCGCTGTAAGAAAGCACAGCTCCGAATAAATGCATGCCCCACACCCATTCTGCAGGCGGCACGCATAAATTCCGGCCCGGGCACAGGCGCCCCACAAGGGGCCTGTGGTAGGGCGATTCCTGGCTGCTGATTGGTGGAGCGGCCGGCATGGACGGGAAATGGCACGGGTGTGCCGTGCCGAGTGTGGATAACGGCCTGGAAACGAGGCGATTGCAGGCCGTATAGGGGGGTGCTCTGTCCGTGCCGGAAGAATGAGGGTAGTCCTGGGCCGACGTGCCGCGTGTGATTGACATCGTACACTTGGCGTGGTGTCGGCACAGACGGAACGGTTGCATTCCCAATCAAGCGGATCAATTCTTTCCGTCGAGTACCGGTTAAGCGCCTACTTCCACTCGAGGATTGACTGCTTTGGGCCTCTAATCTGCCGGCGACTGGATCGTGACCTGTTTGTCAGAGACTGGTGGCCGGCACTGCAACCTCTCTTCCTTCGTGCACATCGTGTACATCAAGCCTGCGTCCCGCGTTGGGTGTTGTTGTGTGGAAGAGTTTCTTCAACCTGTCGTAGACGCTCTTGTGATTGCACCTGCCAGACTTCTCGCCATGTGGCGCTCCCTTTCTGCTGCCGCCGGCCTTCGCCGCAGAGCGGCCGCCGGCCTCGTGGGCGCCCCTTACAGACGGCATCTGTCTGCCACACCCATCGCCGCAGCCGCTGCCGCGGCCGCCGCCGCCCACCGGGCGCTGGTCGTTGGGGAGGCGTCCCCCGCCGGTGGAGTCTCCCTCGCCACCCGCGCCGCTGTCACGGCGGCGCATGAATTTACCACCGCCCCCGTCTCCCTGCTCCTCACTGGCGACGGGGAGAAGCTCGCGTCGACCGTCGCCGAGGCGGTGCGGCTCGAGCACGTGGCCGACGTCCTCATTGCTGATGACCCGTCACTGTCACCGGCGCTCGCCGAAACCGTCTCCCCGGTGATTGCGGGCCTCGTCGGCCCCGCCGCGAGCGTCGACGGCGGCGCCTACACGCACGTGGTGGCGGGCGCCAGCTCCTTTGGCAAAAACGTGTTGCCCCGCCTCGCCGGCGCGCTCGGCGTTGGCGCCCTCACCGACATCACGGCGGTCGTGTCGGCCGACACGGTCGTGCGGCCCATCTACGCGGGCAACGTGCTCGCGACCGTGCGCGCGACGGACACCGTCAAGGTCGTCACCGTCCGCACGACCGCCTTTGCGCCGGCGCCCGATCGTGGGGCCGACGGCGACGCTGCGCCAACGTCGTCGGTGCCGATGGACGGCGCTGCGGACGGCGCGGCGCCCCCCCCCGCCGTGCGGGTCGTGTCGGAGGAGCTCACCGGCGGCGGCGGGCGGCCCGAGCTGGCGGCCGCCAAGGTCGTCGTGTCGGGCGGGCGGGGCCTCAAGTCGGGCGCCAACTTTGCGCTGCTCACCGAGTTGGCCGACGCCCTCGGCGGCGCCGTCGGCGCGACGCGGGCGGCGGTCGACGCTGGGTTTGTGCCCAACGATTTGCAGGTCGGGCAGACGGGCAAGGTCGTGGCGCCCGACGTGTACATTGCGGTTGGGCTGTCGGGGGCCATTCAGCACCTGGCGGGGATGAAGGATAGCAAGGCGATTGTGGCAGTCAACAAGGACGCGGAGGCGCCCATCTTTAGCGTCGCCGACTATGGAGTAGTGGCCGACCTATTTGACGTCGTGCCCAAGATGACGGCCGCGGCCAAGGCGACCAAGGCTGCCAAGGAGGCGGCGTAGGGGGTGGCGGCGGCTGTGTACCGCCTGGACTGCCACATCACACAGTGTTCTTCACTGATAATCTTTTTTCGTTCGTCCGTTCGTGTTGTGCAAGTTCGGTTGTCAACAGCGGCACTGTACTTGTCGCTCCAACCATCAGCTGGTCCGGCCATCACACCACCACCTACCGCACCCCCCTTACTGCGTCTTTTTGGTCGCTGGCCGAGGGGCAGCCGGGCTCTTCTTGCCCCGGTAGAAAAGCACTTGCATCGCAATGATGCCGTTGAGCACCCCTGCGGCGATGTAGCCCGCCAAAATGGACGGGTCGTCCACCTCAGTCAGCGTCGTGAAGATGCGCGCCGTCGCGCCGAGCCACATGCCGACGCACGTCACCAACGACAGGGCACCGGTGCTGCCCGCCCGATAGTTGGCAATCGCCTGGGGAAGACGCGATGCAAACACCAGCAGCACATTCCCGGCGGTCAGCGCTTGCAACACGCCGAGCGGAAAGCCGCCGCTGCACATGCCGCCGAGGAGCGACACGGCGCCAACAACGATGCTCACGCCGAGCGCCGGTTGCCCCGAGTAGGCGTAGATGAGCACCAGAAGGGCATAATTTTGCAACAGCAGCGCCGCAAAATCCCCATACGTCGACGGCGGGTAGCCCTGCCGCACGTGGGCGGCGAGGTTGTACGTGTGGCCAAAGGTCTCGACGAGGAAGGTGGTCTTGGAGAGGCCCTCCGCGGAGCGGGAGGAGACGATCGAGGCGATTTGGGGGAGCTTGATAAGGCCCGCCGCGGCGACGATGCCCAGGCCAAGGCCCTTGGAGAGCGCAGCGCGGAAGCAGGTGCGGTCCTGGAGGAGGGTGGTAATCAATGGCACCAGGCCCGTGTACGTCGGGCAGGCCGGCGGTAGCAGCCTGCGGTGTGGAGACAATAAACAGGTCCAAAAGTAAGCAGAATGGCTAGTGGAGCTGCCGGCGTGTCAGGATGGGCTTGAAGTGTGGAGCAGTAGCTCATGCATGCTGGAGCGGTTCACAGGTCGGAAGGTACGAAAGGGAGGCCCAACGTAACACCGATGGTCAACGCACTTATCAAACACAGACTGCACCAAAGATTGCATGATGACAGCAAGGAGTGCTTTATCCCAGAAGAGTGAGCTCCTTTGAGAACAATAGCACGGTAACCAAGAACGTCCGCACCACGTGGGGGGCGGGAACATGAAGGCGCCCTCATCATGATATCACCGAGCCGAAGTCGATGGATCAGTCCAACTGACAGCGGACCAGTGTATGCATTTGTCTATTGTCAATAAAAATATACTAATGGAGCATCTTTCAAGCAAAGATCTGGGGCTGTAGCTCAGTGGAAGAGTGTTCGCTTTGCATGCGAAATGTCCGGGGATCGAACCCCCGCTGCTCCAATCCTTTTGTTCATCCGACGTCTGCTTCCCTCTCACTGTTGACATTTCTTTGTGTGCTACGCCTTGCATGCTGCTCGGGCCACAAGCACGTACGATGTGGTATTGCATCGCTCCTTAAGACACCAAAAGAACAAGCACCGGGCAGATCTACACTGGACAGTTCCGTTGACAGACGGCGCGTGCCGCATTGGCCTACGTCGCTGGCCTGCTGTTATCATAAAGACAAATCAGTTCAGAAAAACACTCGGTCGGTCGCACAATACAAGCGTACACTTCGCTAGTGCAGACAAAAAAAGGCGACCAGTTACCACGTCTAATTTCTCACGACCAGTGCACACCCACAGGCCGAAAGCCGGACGGAGACAAGCTCAGCACTGGATACCGTGCATGTCCGCCGATGTCGCAGACTCATCCTCGTCCAACGCCTCGCAGCACGCGGTCTTGCACTCATCCCGGCTGTTGCACACAAACGTCTCGATGCGAGTGCAGCCTTCGTTGAACCACATGGCGCAGAAGCTGCACACGGATGGCACGGCATGGAGGACAAGAAAGCGAGGAAAGTCGAAACCAGGAAGCATGATACAAGATGGAACTGTTAGCCACACACTCCCACAGACACGGACGCACGCCCACTTGATCATCGCCACCAGCAGAAGCATCGATGCCAGCTACACAGCGCCACCGCGCCACGATCCAACAGAACCGACTCTGCCACGGAGATGTTCGCGCAGGGACACCGCACCACCCACTGGATGTGCCCCCTCAACGTACCACTTGTCGGACGTCGTGCCGGAGCTCGACCCGCGGCTGACCGGGGACATCTTTGCCGAGACGGACGTCGGCGCGGCGGACACACTAGCGACCAGCGCCAGTGCCATGACCGCCACCAGGAGAGCGCGCACGGAAGGCGACATCGTCGAGTGGAGAGGGCCGACGTGAAACGCGCGGCGTTGTAGACGCTCGGAGGGGTGGGAACGGCAAGGTTGAGGGGGCGTTGGAAATGGGGACTCGCGGCGCTCGTATCCTCGCCAGAGAGGAACGCACGACGGCAGCGCGAGGCATTTGAGCGTGGCGGCGACCGGCGGAGGAGCCCCGTTACAGTACCCCACCGCGACGGGGCTTGACCGAACGAGTGCCAGCACACACACTCCCGCGCGAGGCGACAACGCGGGAGGGAGGGCAGTCGCAGCACTGCTGCGGCAGCAGCCATGAGATTCGAAACAGTCTGTTGGGCCATCTAAACGGCTGGCGGCGCGCGGCGTGGCCAGGCGTCCAATTGACAGAGGCCTCTCCTGACCACTTGTTGCAGGGCGGCACCCCGGCGGGCCTCGTCACGGAGTGGCGACGTTGTTGTAAGCGACAGGTGACAGCCCGTGTGCTCCGCGCGAGGCCGAGAGCCTTGCGCTGTAGCGCCAACTCAAATGCGGTGTCACCCTGGCTCCACTCCCCTGCCACGGAGCCGCCCAGACAGCGAGTGTCAAGACCAAAACACGAGTCGGCGAGAGCAGCCTACGTATATGGCCCGGCAAGCACCTCTGCCACGGTACACGCGGGAATGCCTCGATTGCATGGAACGAAAAAACCCAACAGACGCGGATTGGACAACAACCCCAGACAAAGTAAAAAAAAGAGAAAACAGCCAGCGCGAAGAAAAAACAGAGCAGCACGCACGCAGCGCCACCACAGAGCCAGCCCACCCCGAGTCCACCAAGTGCAGGACCGAGGCACACACCCACGCTGACGCAAGCATGACGACCGCGACGGTGCCGACAAAACAAAGCAACTCTCCCCCCCCACCCCCTCATCCGCCCAAGCGGTCTGGGTCCGGGTCGATCGTTTGCGTGGTCACCCCCCCCCCGCCGCCGCTCGACTCGCCGCCCTTCCACAGCGACGGCACGAGCGTGTCGTCCCAAACGCACGCGTCGACGCCGAGCGCAGCGCCGCCAAACGGGGCGTCGCCGAGGGAAGACAAGAGGCCCTCGTCCTCTGACGCTGCGCACGCCCCCTGCCACCCGCCGCCGTCCACGTCGACCGACGGGGAGGAGGCGGTCAGCAGGGAGACGGGGGGCACCCCCGCGCGCGCGCCGCACACGGATGCCGCCACGGGGGACGATCGAGACACCCCGACGGTGGCGCTGGCCGCGGCGGGCGGCGGGGTGGGGGACCCCACAGGCACATCTTCGAGGTCATCGCTGCTGCCCGTGCCGCCGTCGCTGCTCCCCGAGGCGCAACTTTGGGGCGCCCGCCGCGCCCCCCGCGCCGCTCGTGGGTCGTGGCCCACCGCCGCCGCCACGCCGCCGCTGCTGTCGCTGCCCGCAACCGACAGCTGCCACCCACCGACGCCGCCGCTGCTGTCGCTGGGGGGATCCCGCCGCCGCCCGCCCGCCGCCGCCGCCGCCG
>ENA-ORXT01002146-ORXT01002146.1-marine-metagenome-genome-assembly--contig:-NODE-2146-length-24464-cov-53.315086_pt1 | contig 24464 bp, 19 predicted proteins | sample MGYA00237868_ERZ511482 | MGnify/ENA metagenome assembly ERZ511482
GCAAAGGTCAAATTTTTGTGTTTTAATGGCATAAGTGATCAAACTGTGCCTTAACAACATTCTTTGAAAAATTTTATTAGGATAGTTTTTATCATACATTTCAATTCCATCCAATAAAATTTCCACTAACTCCTCATATTCATGTGAAAATTCAAAAACTGCCTTTGAGAGCAAATAATAATGTGTATAGAATCTACTCGATTTGTATTTCTGAGGAATGTTTTTTAATATCTCCAAATAGTGCTTCCCTTGTTCTTTAAAATTTATCGCAGCTGTACCTTCAGTTTTTAAATGATACCCTATCTCAACATAATACCATTCAGCCTGAACCTCATACTTTAGTTTTTCAATTTCTAATGCGCAATCTTCAAATTGAACTTTAGCCTTTTTTATATTTTTTAAATATGCTCCATTGTGATAAAAAAGTTCTCTTGAAGAACCTATAATTGATAAAGTTTTTTCCTGCATTTTTGACTCTCTATAAACCTTGTTATATATTTCTATTGAAGCATATCTAGCCTGCAATCCCATAAGAATATTAGCTACTGTCTCTTGTCTAATGAGTTTGACAGTCCTTCTTTGAGATGAATTGTATATGTGCCTAGAGGGTTTGAACGACAAGAATAAATTGTAGCATTTATCCATTAAAGACTTGCTCAGAATATGCTCTTTAGGTTTTTGGTATATAATTTTCTTTCTCTTTAGTGCATATTCTTTAGCTTCATTCTCTGTAAGAATAGATTTATTGATTTTTTTGCCTCTTAAGATAATTTTTTCTAAAACATGAAAAAATTCCAAATTACTTTTCATAATGATGCGCGAATATTAGGTCCTAATTTACATATAAACGTGTATTTATTCAAATTTTAAACTTACTCAAATACCTCTATACCAATATCTTAATTAATGATTTTATGTAATTATGTTTATTTTTTCGGCAAATCAAATTAGGGCATTGTCCATTGTTAAATCAATTCATTACCATAGTTTTCATTTTTTTAATGAAAACTACATATTATGATTGATTTAATTCTATGGCTACTAGGAATAGTCGAGGATGATCCGAGTGGTTTTTAAATCACAACTGATCTTTTTGGTTATCAAAGTCGAGATATAAATAGTTTGAATATAAAAAGAAGGGTTAATTAAGAATTATGCTATCTTTTTATCTTGACTTTAAGAAAAGCTAGGTGTTGTGCTGACATCTAGCTTTTTCCATATATGGATAACATGAATTTAGTTTTATTATTATCCTTAGTATCCGTTGATAAAAAGGGTGTATTTTATTTGTTTCAAAAAAATAAAGGAAGGTAGCCCCTGCTATTTCCATTTATATTTTAAAAAAAAAGAGCTACCAGCATTATACTCGCAACTCTTTGATATTCAAGTGGTTCCACAAGGGCTCGAACCTTGGACCCTCTGATTATGAGTCAGATGCTCTAACCAACTGAGCTATGGAACCTATAAATCTTATTTCGGATTTAAAAGAATGCAAATATAGGTCATTATAGAATATATGAAAGAGTAAATTCTATTGAATTTCTCATTACTTTTAATTCAGCGCCAATTTGGTTGAACATTGTACCTCTATTACCATTAATATCGTCGTAATTCAATGAAGATAATCGATTTGAGGGGAGATCAATATCAAATTTTATCAACAATTAGTCATTTTGAATTCTTAAAGTTCAATTTTTAATACCTTTGCGGTCAATTTGAATAAAAAAGACTTCATTTTCATCCATTAAAATAGTTACCATGGTTAATACCGATCAAAAAGAACAATACAAAGTAAAAGACATCTCCCTCGCAGACTGGGGTAGAAAAGAAATCAAATTAGCCGAGGCTGAAATGCCAGGCTTAATGAGCTTAAGAGAAGAATATAAAGGTCAGAATCCTTTGGCTGGAGCTAATATCGCAGGATGTCTGCATATGACTATCCAGACTGCGGTTCTTATTGAGACATTAGTAGATCTTGGAGCTGATGTAACTTGGTCTTCTTGTAATATATTTTCTACTCAGGATCACGCAGCAGCAGCAATTGCGGCAACAGGAGTTCCTGTTTTTGCATGGAAAGGGATGAATGAAGAAGAATTCGAATGGTGTATCGAGCAGACAATATCTTCATTTAAAAATGGTAAGCCTCTTAACATGATACTTGATGATGGAGGTGATTTGACTAATATGGTATTAGATAAGTTTCCTGAGCTTGTAGAAAATATTAAAGGACTAAGTGAAGAGACCACTACAGGAGTGCATAGATTATACGAGAGAATGGAAAACGGCACATTGCCAATTCCTGCAATTAATATTAATGACTCAGTAACTAAGTCAAAATTTGATAATAAGTACGGATGTAAAGAATCTTGTGTCGATGCGATTAGAAGAGCAACAGACATTATGATGGCTGGAAAAGTAGCAGTAGTAGCTGGTTATGGTGATGTAGGAAAAGGTTCTGCAGCTTCTCTAAAAGGAGCAGGATGCAGAGTCATCATCACAGAAATAGATCCTATATGTGCATTGCAAGCAGCAATGGACGGATTCGAAGTAAAGAAAATGAAAGACGCTATCAAAGAAGCTAATATTGTAGTTACTGCAACTGGTAACTTTAATATCATCGCTGAGGACCATTTCAGATTGATGGAAGACAAGACGATTGTATGTAATATCGGACACTTTGATAACGAGATCGATATGGCATGGCTAAATGGTACCTATGGCAATACTAAAGTAGAAATTAAGCCTCAGGTTGATCTCTACGATATTGACGGAAAAGAAATTATCGTCCTTGCTGAAGGAAGACTTGTGAACTTAGGTTGTGCTACTGGTCACCCATCATTTGTAATGTCTAACTCATTTACTAATCAGGTTCTTGCTCAGTTAGAGTTATGGAATAATAGTGATAAGTATGAGAATAAAGTCTACATGTTACCTAAGCACTTAGATGAGAAAGTAGCAAGATTACACTTATCTAAGATAGGTGTTGTATTAGAGGAATTAACTCAAGAGCAAGCTGATTACATCAGTGTCGCTAAGGAAGGTCCTTACAAGCCGGAATACTATAGATATTAAATGTATCTCTCTCAAAAGAGATCTTAATCATATAATATAAGACTCTTCTTTCTTACGATAGAGGAGTCTTTTTCTTATAACGAATTATTATCCCAATAGAATAGGATTTTATTGATAGTGCTCTATCGTTTTATACTGTAGTCCCTACCATTAGACCACTAATTAGATAAGATCTACCGTTCTCTTAATCCCATTATTACAAAAATAGAACTGATTTAACACTTCTTTAGTGATAATCAGTTTTCGATTTTCGTTTATCATATTGTCACAAGACAAATATTAAATTTTATAAAAAACACTTTTATTAAATACAACTTAATAATTATGAAGACTATTTTGAAATTTAGCCTACTAAGCATTTTAGCCATTATTGGCTTTACATCATGTGAAGATGATCCTATCGGCGGCGGAAGCACTGGTGGTGGTAACACCGATACTGATCCTTCAGTCCTGTTATTGACAGAAGCAGGATTTGTTGATTTCGAAGCGACTATTATGCCTGGAGAAACATTCAGTGTAAAAATGCAAGCAGACATGGGTTCTAGCCCATTGAATGCCATTAGAATTACAGAAGATGGCTCTACGGTCGATCTCAGTAGAATAACAGTAGACGGTGTCGCAGCTTCAGCTAATCCGATTTTACTTTTTAATGCAGATAAGAATGATTTTACAAAAGAAATAGACGTTGTCTCCCAATCTGGTGAGGGTACAAGTAATTACACATTCTCTGTAGAAGACGAAGCTATGAATACTGCTGCATCTTCAGTATCTATAAAGACGGAGAGAGTTCTGACTCCACCGACTATAATTATAGAGGGTAGTGGAATGCCTATGGTTAGTCCTGGTACTAATCTTAAACTTCCTATTACAGTGTCTGATGTAACTACTCCATTATTGACTATTGGCGTATTACAGGATGGAGTGTATATAGAAAATGAAGCTCGATTATCATTAGGCGACAGTAATGGTACTCTTACATTCATGACTAATCCTCAAGCTCTTCAAGAGTCGGATGTCAATGGTTTTATGAAAGATTTATTTATAGTGGTACATGCTGATGCAGATATTAAGACTTACACCATAGAAATAACTGATGAAGCTGGCGGAGTATATACAAGAGAACTGACAATAGAGACGGGTAGTAGCCTTACAGTACTTGATGGCGTACTATTTAATGCTGCTGGTCCAGCAGGTACGGGTGGCCTTGATTTAGATGAAGGGATTGATACTGGAAGTGATGACATGAGAGCTGAAATTAAAGACGAAGGGATAGACGGAGGTCCTGTAGCGAGTAACTGGATCAGAAGAATATCTGGTGCTAACGGTGCAGAAGTAAGACACTTATTCCCTAATCAAAACGGACTCCCTGAAGATTTCACATTCGAATCAGTCAGCACCACACAGGAGTTAGCTTCTATATGGGACAATGGACTCGGCTTCGTAGATACTAATGCTGATGGAGATGAGATATCTCTAAGAGTAGAACAAGGAGACATGTTCATGGTACTCAGAGAAGGTAAGTATTACATGATTAGAGTAGCTACCATTAATGAAACCATAAATAATAACGATGATAACTACATGATAGATATCAGACATTAATTATCTGATTATAAATAAGATACACTATATAGTCGAGCTCTTGAGAGAGTTCGGCTTTTTTTATAAGCTATTGAATTTGATGGAGAAATATTTGGCTACATACTGGCGCCACATGCCTGTCAAGTTTGTCATGATTTTTTAGCTTAGCTGTTTCAACTCCATAGATTTTGGAGTTCCATCATTAAAAATGACTTTTGTCATTTTGTTGGCTGACACCACCATTCTGTCCTATCAAATCTTTTCCAGATGATATATCCTAATTCCTGTAATTCTTGCAGGCCTAAAAGAATGTAATCCCTCTGGATTATAACCTTTTACTTCTGAATATCCCTATAAAATATGTCTACTTTTTGCAGTCTTTCATTAATACGTCTAATAGCCTTATCAAAATCATAATTATTACAAAATAACTTACTTGACCGAGTATGGAAGGATCTCGGCATGGACCTTGGTAGCTTTCTTCTGCCTTTCTCACTAAGATGAGACAATAGCAAATGATACTTATCGGCAGAAGGAAACCCTGGGTGTAATCCTAACATGAGCAAATATCTACTGTTCTCAGCAAACTCAACAGGTATGACACTCTTCCTATCAGCACTTGTTAATAATAAGCTATAATCCTTATCCATTAATACTGCGTCTGAATCATCAGAATAAAAGAAATAGTAATCACTAAACTCATAATATTTTTCGAATGCAGCCATAATTTCTTTATGCTCTTTCTCTACTTCTTTCCTCAGTTTTTCTGCTTTTTCAATCTTTCCTGCTTTTATTCTAGCATTTATTCTTCGGGATTGCGTGTTCAACTTGATTAATAAGACACCTGACTTAAGGTTTTCTATATGTATCTCGGCAGGAATAGAGGATAATTCTTGTGATACTCCTTCACTCATAACAGTCATAGAGAGAAGAAAATAAAAGAAAATGCTATATATTCTCATAAAATCGTGTCTTCTGGTATTGAAATTTATACAAACTTATAATAAGAAATAACATTAATGTTAGATTGAATATTTTTGCAGACATATATATTTTTACACCATAATAGAATAAGTAAAAAAAGAACACATGCAGGCATCCATAGATATAGAAGCACTTAATCAACAGATACAAATAGATAGTGCATTCGTCAGTGAGATAAATGAAGAAATATCCAAGATCATAGTCGGTCAAGATTATATGGTGCAGCGACTGATGTTAGGTCTGTTAGCTAAAGGGCACGTGCTATTAGAAGGTCTCCCTGGATTAGCCAAGACTTTGTCTATTAAGACATTGGCAGGGGCCATAGATGCACAATTCTCTAGAATACAATTTACGCCAGATCTCTTACCCGCTGATATCTTAGGTACGATGATCTATAATCCTGGTAAGAACGAATTCCACGTGAGGAAGGGACCTATATTCGCTAATTTTATATTAGCAGATGAGATCAATCGAGCACCAGCCAAGGTACAGTCGGCATTATTAGAGTCCATGCAAGAGAAGCAAGTGACGATTGGCAAGGAAACCTTTAAGCTACAGGAGCCATTTCTTGTATTAGCAACTCAGAATCCGATAGAGCAAGAGGGAACATATCCATTGCCAGAAGCACAAGTCGACAGATTCATGCTTAAGGTCAAAATAGATTATCCAAATAGAGAAGAAGAGAGAGAGATTGTCAAAAGAACAATCACTGGACAGACAGAACAGACCATTAGACCTGTGGTGAAACCAGAAGTTATTATTAAAGCAAGAAAGCTTGTCCGCCAAGTCTATATGGATGAGAAAATAGAAAACTATATTCTCGATATCGTATTTGCCACTCGACAACCAGAGGAATACAATCTATCACAGCTTAAGTCTCTTATATCCTACGGTGGATCCCCCAGAGCAAGTATTAATCTTGCATTGGCTGCTAAGGCCCAAGCTTTTCTTAATAGACGAGGTTATGTTATTCCTGATGATGTACGTAATATATGTGCCGACGTACTAAGACATAGGATCGGTCTGACCTACGAAGCAGAAGCTGAAAATATATCTCAAGAACAGATTATAGAGAAAGTTGTCAATACGATAGAAGTCCCATAATCGATAAGAATGGATCCGTCAGAAATACTTAAGAAAGTCAGAAAAATAGAAATCAAGACAAAAGGTCTGAGCAAGCATATCTTCTCAGGAGAGTACCATAGTGCATTTAAGGGAAGAGGTATGTCATTCTCAGAAGTAAGAGCCTATCATTATGGGGATGATGTAAGGAATATCGATTGGAATGTCACTGCACGTACAGGTGATACACATATTAAAGTATTCGAGGAGGACAGAGAATTAACTGTTATGCTGATGGTAGATATCAGCCGGTCATCTGTATTCGGATCGGTTAATCAGTTTAAAAGTGAACTGATCGCTGAGATCAGTGCCGTCATCGCATTCTCTGCGATCACTAATAATGACAAGGTAGGTGCTATCTTATTTTCCGATCAAGTGGAAAAATATATTCCACCGAAAAAAGGAAAGAAGCACATCCTAAGAATCATCAGAGAAATAATATTTCTGGAACCTATATCTACAGGTACAGACTTAGAGACGGCAATGATATATCTTAGTAATATCCAGAAGAAGAAAGCCATAGTATTTGTCTTATCTGATTTCATGACACAAGGATATGAGGCAGCACTATCCGTCGCATCTCGTAGGCATGACATCATAGGGATGCACATCTATGATAAGATGGAAAAAGAAATGCCGAATATTGGAATCATAGAAGCGGTCGATGCAGAGACAGGTCAAGATATTATCATAGATACAAGCTCTCGCTCTGTACGTCAGAAGATGAGTGACTGGTTCTCTAATAATTACGACTATTACAATGATACATTTAATAGATATCGTTCTGATCATCTGAGTATCAGCACACAAGATGATTACGTGAAGTTGCTTTTACAATTTTTTAAAAAGAGGTCCGCTTGAGATACATCATCATAATCATATTAATTTCTAGCGCTTTACAGACCACAGCGCAGATCATAAGCTCTCTGCAATGGTCTAGAGATACTATAGAAATAGGAGAACCGGTAGAGTTGTATTACAGCATTAAGCTTTCTGATATAAATGGTATTACAGGAATTGATTATACAGTATTCGATACACTAAAAGCATACGTAGGTCTGAGTAGTGCCGTAGATGGCGCAGAAGAAGAATCTGATATAGACTGGAAACCTCTGATAGAAAAAACGAAATCGATAGATAAGAATAAACTATCAAGAACAGGCGATGGTTACGAATATCGAGATACGCTTACTGCTAACATATGGAACCCTGGAGTATACGTTGTATCTCATCCAACAATTAATACTAATAGAACCAACTTACCTCAAACCAGAGAATTAGCTGTCACTCCACTAATGGTGATCATTCCCCAAGTCACTATACAAGACACAACTCAGCAAATACTCCCTATCCTTCCCATTATAGAAGAGCCTAAGAACTGGCAAGACTATATATGGGTAATATATATTCTGGGGGCATTATTGATGATGGCTTTAATTTACTTTATTATCCAAAAGAAGAATAAAAAACCGGAACCTGTGCTGACAACCATCATAAAGAAACCAGCACATGTCATTGCATTAGAGAAATTAGAAATTCTAAGATCACAACAACAATGGAAGGAAGGCAAAATTAAAGCTTTCCAGTCCGAACTGACTTATACGATCCGTGAGTATCTGGAAAATAGATTTGAGATTAATGCATTAGAATCTACGACTGATGAGATTACAAGATCACTTAGACAAAAAGATTTCTCTACAGATCATGAAAGTGATCTAAAAGAAATACTACAAATTGCCGATCTTATAAAATTTGCCAAAGCTAATCCACCAGAAGATATCCACATGAGCTTCTTAGATACGGCGATCAAATTTGTAGAAGACACTAAGGATATCAATAGCAAAGAAGAGATCATCATCATGGACGAAGCGGGAAATATCATCACTAATTCAGAATCTGAGAGCCATGATGAGTAATTATGATTTCCAACATCCTTGGCTCCTATTGCTTTTGCTTTTGCTTCCGCTGATGTATTGGTATAGAAAGCAGAGGGTATCAGAATTCCATTCTAAGATCAGATTCCCTCATGCAGGATCAGTAGAAGGTATCAGTAATATAAAGACAGTCTTACTTAAGTATTTGCCCATCTTAAGATATATTGGATTAATAGCACTTATACTTGCCATTGCAAGACCGAGGCTAATTCTTAAGGAAGAGGAAGTAAAAGCTGAAGGTATAGATATCATATTAGTGATGGATCTATCGAGCAGTATGCTTGCACGAGATTTTAAGCCAGATAGACTAACGGTAAGTAAGCGTATGGCGCAAGAATTCGTGGATAAGCGGACTTATGATCGTATAGGATTAGCCGTATTTGCAGGAGAGAGTTTCACTCAGAGTCCACTGACCACAGATCATCGTATTATAAAAGAGTTCTTAGGAACCTTAGAGTCTGGAATGTTGGAAGACGGTACAGCTATAGGTATGGGTCTCGCTAGCGCAGTCAATAGATTAAAAGATAGTGTGTCAGATTCTAAGGTTGTCATACTTCTAACTGATGGTGTCAATAATTCAGGTTATATAAAACCTATGACAGCTGCAGAGATCGCAAAAGAAATAAAAGTCAAAGTCTATACGATCGGTGTAGGTTCTATGGGTTATGCTGTCTCCCCTATCAGTCGTCGTAATGATGGAACTTATGTATTCGGAACCACTAAGGTGGAAATAGATGAGGAGTTATTAGGAGAAATATCTAAGCTCACAGGAGGACAATATTACCGAGCCACAAATGAAGAAAGTCTTCAGAAAATATATGCAGAGATCGATAGATTAGAGAAGACAGAAATAGAGGTTAATGTATTCAAGAGATACTCTGAGGAATTTAGATTTTTCCTACTCATCGGAATCATTGCATTATTCTCAGAATGGCTGCTTAAGAACACTTTGCTACGAACAATTCCTTAGCGTCTCTGGCACAAATAATTAAGACAAACAGGAAATTGATTCGAAAAATACAAACTGTTAATCTTAAAGTAAAAATGTATTAATCCTATAAAAGTCAGATATTGCTGACAATAATGAAATCTGCGAAGCTACTCCTACTTATACTACTATTGCTTTATACATGTGAGTTATTCTCGCAACACTATTTTGAGTATTCTGATAAGGCACATCTCGTATACACAGATATTATCGATCTTAAGTTAGAAAAAGCTAAGATTGGAATCCAAGAAATGTATGCGGAAGAACCAGATAATCTGGCTGTACTGCACATAGAAAACTATATCGATTTCTTTGAATTATTTATCACTGAGGATTACGATCTTTTTAAAAAATTAGAAAAAAATAAATCAAAAAGATTAGATCTCATCGAGGAACACCTATCAGATGATGATCCGTACAAGAGTTTTGCAAAAGCAGAAATCAATCTCCAATGGGCACTCAGCAGGTCTAAGTTTAATCAACTTTTTAAAGCTAGTAGAGAAGTCTTAACTGCATATAATCTTCTTCGAGAAAATACTGTTTCACATCCAGAATTTATTTATAATAAAAAGAGCCTAAGTATCATACATTCTCTGATAGAGACGATTACCCTTCCTGGATTAGTCAAAAAAATTTTCGGTATTGATGGATCTATAGAACAGGGAATCTCGGAGATCCAGGAAGTCATCGATCATTCTCACGATACTAATTTCATATTTGCTCAGGAAGCAGATGCGATCTATACGTTTATACTTTTCTTCCAAAAAAATAAACCAGCAGAGGCGCTCGATTATATATTATCCTCTCGACTAGATCCAGCAGAAAGTCTCCTATCTACTTTTCTTATATCCAAAATATTACAGCGATCAGGTCATAATGAACAGGCCTTGCAAGTATTACAATCCAGACCGATCGATAGTGATTATTCAGATTTCTATTACTTGCATTATATGGAAGGATTAAGTCTATTATATAAGTTAGATACCACTGCCGTGGATGAGATAGAATTTTATTTAGATAATTTCAATGGGAGACATTATATCAAAGAGGCGAATCAAAAGCTTGCGTGGGCAACCTTAGTCTTCCATGAAAATGTTCCTTCCTACAAGTACTATATGTCCAAGGTCCAAGACGTCGGATACAAACTTATCGATGATGATAAGCAAGCGTATTTAGAAAGTCAGAAGCGTGACATCGCAGATCCCATTTTACTCAAGGCAAGATTATTATATGATGGAGGATACTATGAGAGAGCTAATACAATACTTACTAAGAATGCCTACAAATTTCAGAATGGAGATTTATATACATTAGAGTTTAATTATCGTCTGGGTCGTATCTGCCAAGCTCTAAAAAACTATCCAGATGCTATTAAGTATTTTAATAATACGATCAACAATGGTTACAAAGAATCTAGTTATTACGCTTGCAACTCTGCGTTACAATTAGGATATATATATGAATGGATCGGAGATAAAGAAAGTGCAACCATACACTACAATAAGTGTCTCAAGATGAAACCTGATGATTATAGATCTAGTCTACATCAAAAAGCAAAGACGGGATTAAAAAGAATAGAAGAATAAAAAAATGATCCGCTTTCGAACTTTTCCGAAAGCACGATCATTAACACCCTTAATATTGAGAATTCTTCTTGTTTCTATTTGATGATTCTAAAACAGCAAATATGTTAATGTCAGTATTTAAATGCAATGCTAAATAAGGTAAAAAGATAATAAGGTAAATTACCTGACACCTTTTAGTTTAGTAAACTATATTGACCGACTTAAGTGTAGTGTATGTATAGACACCTGTCTTGCCTAACTCTCTTCCGATGCCAGATTGCTTATATCCTCCGAGAGGTAAATTAGGATCTGATCTCACTGGAGAATTGACATATATAATCCCTGCCTGTAATTGATTAATAACTTTTAGAGACTTAGCGATATCGGATGTCCATACTGTTGCTGCAAGACCCATCGCATTATCATTAGCCTTAGCGATAGCATCATCTATATCATCATATGGAACCGCCACTAATACAGGACCGAAAATTTCTTCTTGTATAATTTTTACATCATTATCTGTAGAGCTAAATATTGTAGGCTGCAAATAGTAACCCTTATCCATTGGATTCTTACCTCCTGTCACCAGTTCAGCTTCTTCCTGTCCTATATCAATGTAACCCTTGACCTTCTTCCAATGATTGTAAGAAACCAATGGCCCCATATCCGCCGTCTCATCAAAGCCATGAGAGATCTTCATCTTCTCAGCTACATGCACGATATCTGTCAGGACCTTGTCATACACTTTCTTATGTATATATACTCTAGAGCCTGCAACGCAGACCTGACCTTGATTTCTAAATATCCCAGCAGCAACACCTTTAGCAACATCACCATAATCTGATGCATCGTCAGATACAATGGCAGGCGACTTACCGCCCAACTCTAATGAAACTCCAGTCACATTATCCATAGCTACCTTACCGATCATCTTACCCGTCTCTATAGATCCTGTGAATGTTATTTTGCTTACATCTTTGTGATTAGTTAGAGATCCACCAGTTGTGGGACCATCACCAGTTACTACATTAAGCACCCCATCCGGCAATCCAGCTTCTGTGGCTATCTCTGCTAACAATAAGGCAGACAATGGTGTCTCCTCAGAAGGCTTAAGGACAACTGTACATCCTGCAGCTAATGCTGGAGCAATTTTCCATGCCGCTATAGACAACGGAAAATTCCAGGGTACGATAGCAGCTACGACTCCGACAGGTTCCCTTCTTGTAAATGCAAAATTTTGCTTCCCTCCTCGCTGTCGCTGAGATAAGTCTATCGTCTCCCCTTCTATCTTAGTGGCCCATCCAGAATAATACCTAAAGGTATGAGCAGCTCCGCCAACATCAGAGGACTTAGAGTCTTTAAGCAACTTTCCATTCTCCAGAGTCACTAATTGAGCTAATGTATCTGCATTAGCATCTATTAACTCTCCTATCTTATGTATAATATTGGCTCGTTCGTTAGGTAGCATCTTGCGCCATGGGCTGACATGTCGGAATGCTTTGAGTGCAGAGGATACTGCCCTATCGACATCCTCTGTCTGCGCTATGGAAACTTTAGCAATGGTTACTTCATTCGCTGGATTGATCACATTTATATATGTGTCAGAGTTAGCGGCTATATATTCTCCCTCTATGTATAACTGATGAGTCTCTTTCTGTAAGAATTCTGTCAGTCGTTTTGTTAGTGTGTGCATGTCTTATTATAAGCTTGTAAGATAACATATTGTGTAGCAGCTTTTATTTTATATGAAAGCTTATATGCTGATTCTGTATTACACTAATCAGCTATAAGTAATATTATGATAGACTTATGGCTGATTATACACTCACTCAAGTCAGCCATAAAGGTACTTTTAAGGAGTTATGGCTGATTAGATAGGTAATATTCTATTAGATGGTCGTTTCTCACGTGGTATCAGAAATGTAGAGAGTGATGATATCGTCATAAGTAATCAAACTTTTACAGCTAATGATACTAAGAATTTTAATCTACAATTTTCTGTAGGACTATTATTCTAAAAAGCCTTTACTCATTTATTACAAGTCAGCAAAACCACATTTTAAAAACAAGTAGCAAAGACAAATTTTCAATTTAGGATTAATTTTATATTGTTTTTGATAGTGGCTACAGTTAGTGTTTCTGCTCAGGCAGATTCGCTGATTGTGGACAATCAAGAAGTCCTTATGAAAAAGAAGAAGTGGTTCGTACTACTTGCAGAAGTCACAGCTCTTAATGTCATCGTTAAACGATATGATGTCTGGATACTAAATGCAGATTGGGCACGTGTGAGCTTCAGTAGTTGGAAGAATAACTTTAAGAGGGGATTTAAATCTGACCCTGACAAGTTTATAAATAACTTTCTTCTACATCCTATACATGGCTCATTATATTATAATTCTGCTCGGTCCTTAGGGTATAATTTTTGGGAAAGTGCTGGATTTACACTTGGAGGAAGTCTCATGTGGGAGTTCTTAGGAGAGACGTATGCACCGAGTGAGATAGATATTAATACGACAGTGCAAGGTGGAATGTACTTAAGAGAGATGGGGAATAGAATATCCAAATCGCTTTTGCGAGATAATGAGAGAAGACCAAATAAAGTCTTGCGAAATATTGCTGCTACTGCACTGAATCCCATGGAACATTTTAACAGATGGCGTTATGACGACGTAAAGAATTCTTTTTATTCTGACAAAGTGGAAGATATTTCTATAAGAAGTCAACTCTCTTTGGGTGTAAGTATTCCCACTAAGGAGTTTGATCGAATAAATGCTTTGACAACTTTACATGCTAACTATTCGATGTTATATGGAGATTTATTTAAGTCATCATCAAGTTTTAAACCATTTGATTTTTTTGTTCTAAGATCATGAATCTATATAGGGACTTCAAATGAGATCAAGCCTTTCTATCTATATATTGTATCTCATGCTGCATGGTATAGAAAACGTATCACTGACAATAGTGTGTTCTCAATATCTCAACATTACGATTACGAAGACAATCAAGCTTTCAAGATAGGTATGACAGGTGTCACCGCTGATTACACGTTAAGGAAGAATTATAGCAAATGGGGATTTGTAGGTTCCGCTAATCTCGGAATTATTCCTTTCGGTATTAGTGCAATCTTATCATGATGATATGACTAAATGCGATAGTTATTTAACCCATTGCATCACACCTAATTTTTTGCTTTACATCCGAAGGAATAGAGCCATCAGAAAACTTCTTTACAATATAATATTTAATGATTTCTGAACCTGCGGTCTTAGGGCCTATGCCTTCTATGATCTGTAGATTGTGATTGCATTTATTTAGGATATTATGAAAGAAATCTTTACATTAAGATTCTTGTATCAAATAAATATTAACATTGAAAAATATACTACTAATTTTATTATTAGCCATTACTTCCTATACATTATGTAATGCTCAGAAAATAGAAACGAAGAATACATTCTGGGGCACAAAGTATATTCAGAATGGAAATAGATTAACTCTGAAAGGATTAGTCAATGCGATGGAGCCTAACTCAGAAGCGGCTACATATATGATGAAGGGGAAGAAAGGCTCAGTTATTTCTTCCGTCTTTGCTGGAGCTGGTGGTGCATGTTTAGGTTTTGCTGCAAGTCGAGCTATACGGGGAGAAGATGCAAGCTGGCCTTTGGTCGGAGCAGGGGCAGGATTAGTAGCTATAGGGGTGCCCATATCCCTTCGATCATTGAAGAATATAAATCAGGCAATAGACTTACATAATTCATCATTGGCTGCTGCTACGACTAAAGAATATGATCGAGAGTTAGCAATTGTTGCACATGGTAGTCGGATAGGACTTTCGATTAGTTTTTGAAATATAAAAAAATAAAATCAAATACTAATACATATGATCTTCTGCAAGTATAAGTCAATTAAGGTATAGTAAGAATTGTGTTGTACTAATCTTTCAAGAACATTTAGCTCAGTTTGACCGATATAGAATTTATCGATTTTTATACTGTATAAAATGTAGACATACATAGCATTAAATTACCAAAGCATTGTCAAAGAATGGCATTAAGTATATATTTGCAATCCATTTCAAAAAATGGCGTGGTAGCTCAGCTGGTTAGAGCGCCAGATTCATAATCTGGAGGTCGGCGGTTCAAGCCCGCCTCACGCTACTAATAGCCCTTTTCCAATATTGGATTTTGGGCTTTTTTATGCACTGAAATAACTCTATTCTGATATCATATATATTAACCCTGCCAAAAAAATGCTCATACTTCTCTACAAATGCCCTATGTACAGGGTCGATCTGATAAGCCTCATGGCCTGCCGTATATAAAAAATGGCAAATTCGTGCAAAGTCATAGTTGCTATCCACAATTTCTCTGGGTCTCATAGCAGGAGGTCCATAAAATAATGATGTCAGATGTTTACATTTCTTAAGTTCACCTAAGCCATTTTCCATAAAATCTTGCTTTTCTTCCACCGTAATATCTGGCTTAAGCCAAAAGAATACAGAATGGATATATCCTGTCTCCATACTATTAAGCTGAGTAAGCTGGGAATTGGCATTATCCAGTTCCACACATAATGAATCTATCTCTGCTATTAGGATTGATCTGTCATCATTACAAAATGCACATAGGATACGGATAACTATAATGTATCAATACATAATGCTTTTTATAATTGAATTGAAAATAATTACTCACCTTTATATTATCCACATCCAAATCGAGAATTCTTATAACCGACTGAATAGAGATAATATTTCTGATCTTAACATACACTCAATATGATATTTCCGATAGGCGATGACAATATAAATGGGGGTTACAAGCCTTATGCTTCCTATGTATTTCTCGCCATGAATGTATTAATCTTTATATATCAACTAACACTCAGTCCTGAGTATTACAACCTATTCCTTAATACTTATGGATCCATTCCGTATAAGATATCTAATGGAGAAAATTATTACACTCTCATGAGTAGTATGTTCTTACATGGTGGATGGATGCATATCATAGGTAATATGTTATTCCTCTGGATCTTTGCAGATAATATAGAAGCCGTCATTGGCACTATTGGGTTTGTAGGATTCTATCTGATCGGAGGACTATTTGCGTCAGCAGCTCATATAATGACTGATGTGAGTTCTGTTATTCCTACTGTCGGAGCGAGTGGTGCTATCTCTGCGGTAATGGGTACATATCTGGTGATGTTTCCTAAGTCCAGAATTAAGATCATATTCATAATATTCTTCTCTGTATTCTATCTACCTGCGTTTGCTTTTCTCGGTATGTGGTTTGTCCAGCAATTATTCAGTGGAATAGGCTCACTAACACCTCAAGATGTAGAGGAAGGTGGCGGTGTGGCTTGGTGGGCACATATAGGAGGATTCGTATATGGAATAGTGATGGGATTTATCTTTAAGCATTTCTATAAGTATAGATATACATATATTCCAAAAGTATAACAGCAGTGTATACCTCATAAGGTTTAAATCTTAAATATTGATTTTCTATAATGTGTACTCAGAATTAATTATTATTGTTAAATATTTAGTCATATAGATAAACAATTCATTAATTTGTAAAATAAATTCAATCTGGGCATTACTTATTTATGTCTTCTTAGTCTAAAGGTTGTAATTCTTTAATTAGAGATGCGCTAAGACTAAAAACAGATAAAGATGTAAGTCAAGATAGGAATTGATCAGCATTACTTAATGGACCTCACAAAAGTGTAGAGGTCCATAAGTTTTTGCAGCCTAAGCTAATTGGTTATAAGAAAACCTATGTTAAGAATAGCATCGTATATCATTCTAATATATTGTTGACCTAAGTTTTAAAAAAATCATAATTTCTATTTTTATTAATGACTTTTCTATTTTCTGTACGTCTAAAGGATGTAATTATCAAGTAAGTAAATTGATAATGAGTATGAAACCAAAAAACTTCTAGAAACCGATAAAGAAGTAAGTCAAGATAGGAATTGATCAGCATTACTTAATGGACCTCGCAAAAGTGTAGAGGTCCATAAGTTTATCTACCCCTCCCGTCTTCCATTAGCTCTCCACACATAATACGATTTCTTCTTATTTTTATTAGCCTCCTAATCTTCCCTCAGACATACACAATTACATACCTGAATTGCAGAAAAATTGTAACTTGCTATAAATCAAAGATTATATCATGGCAGTAGCAAGACCGTTTAATCTACAGAAATGGATAGATGAGCATCGAGATGAATTAAAGCCGCCCGTAGGTAATAGAAATCTATATAAGGATGCAGGAGATTATATCGTTATGATCGTCGCAGGACCTAATGCTCGCAAGGATTATCATTATAATGAAACGGAAGAATTATTCTATCAGATAGAAGGTAACATTACTGTCAGAATTCAGGAAGATGGCAAAGCTGTAGATATTCCTGTTAATGAGGGAGAGATGTTCTTACTCCCTGCTAAGGTTCCTCACTCTCCTATGAGATCAGAAGGCTCCATTGGATTAGTTGTAGAACTTAAGAGGTCAGAAGAAGATAAGGATGGTCTCATGTGGTTCTGTGATAATTGCAATAATAAATTACACGAATCAAAATTCCAACTAACCAATATAGAAAAAGACTTCTTACCTCGATTTAAAGAATATTATGGATCTAATGAGATGAGAACTTGTTCTAATTGTGGGGAGGTTATGGAAGTGGATAAGCGATTTACAGCTTAATGGCTCATTACTTTGCTTCTGACTTTCACTTAGGTTTAGATAGACCTGTTCCGAGTAAAGAAAGAGAAAAAATTATTATCCAATGGCTGGATAGTATTGCTCATGATGTCGATGCTTTATACATCTTAGGTGATCTGTTCGATTATTGGTTTGAATATAAATGTGTCGTGCCTAAAGGCCATATCAGAACTTTAGCCAAAATTGCAGAGTTAACAGATGCAGGAATTCCAGTACACTTATATACTGGCAATCATGATATGTGGATGTTCGGATACTTAGAAGATGAGATAGGAGTCACGCTACATAAGAAATATCAAGTCGTAGAAATCGATAAAAAGCGATTCTTCTTAGGACATGGTGATGGATTAGGGCCTGGAGATACTGGATACAAAATCTTAAAAAAAATATTCTCCAATAAGATAAATCAATGGTTGTATGAAAGAATACATCCGAACTTAGGCATCAAAATGATGAGATATTCCAGTCAAAAATCCAGAGAGTCTGATCCAGAAATACTCACCTTCTTAGGACCTGAGAATGAGTGGCTCATACAATACGCTGAGCGCAAAATCGAGACGATGAATATAGATTATTTTATATTCGGTCATAGACATCTACCTATAGATTATACACTCAGTAATCAGAAAAGTCGTTATATCAATACTGGAGACTGGATCACACATTATACATATGCCAAGTATAAAGAGGGTAATCTATCACTGCTAAAATTAGACAGATAATGTATAAGCTAATTACCATAATTACTCTAATCTGTAGTATATCCGCAGTCAGTTGCCAATCTACCAAGGACAGCCGTCTTTCTGATTATACACAGGCAGAAGCCCCAGAGAATAATTATATTATAAATGGAAAATATACGCAACTCAGTATAGATAAACTGGGCAATATCTATTTGCTAAATGAGAAAAACGAAATATTTAAATACGATCAGAACTACAAATTGTTATTTAAAAACTCATTCAATACCAAAGGAGAAATTAGTCATGTAGATGTCTCTAATCCTCAGAAGTTATTGGTTTATTTTTCTGACTTTCAGTATATCCTATTTTTAGATAATACATTATCCGAGATTAAAAATCTTAACTTAGAAGAGCTTTCATATTGGGATATACAAGCCGTAGGTCAGTCGGTCGATAATCAGATATGGATTTATGACCCAGTTAATCACAAGCTCATCAAAATTAATGACTTAGGCGTCACCCAACTCAGCTCTAACGAATTATTCTCCGATGTCATAGAAGGTAGTACGCCACCGAGAATAATTGCTCGAGGTAATAATGTCTATTTGTATACGGATCAAGAAATTATGGTATTCAATATATTCGGTGAGTTACTGAAGACTCATATGATCTACAATATTGGAATACAATTCTTAGAATCACATCTGATATATAATACCGGAACAGAACTCAAAGCAAGAAAAACAAAACTTGTAACAATGATAGACTCAGACCCATCTATCATAGAAGCTAATAAAAATATTTTAGACTTCAATTTAGATAAGTCATATCAGGTATTTACGCTTTATAATAATGGCTTGTCGGTTACTTCGCTTAAGGAATTTTTTAGATAGTATCGAATTAGGATATTATCCCGAATCAATAATCAGGATTCTTTACTATACACTTCAATGAAATTATTTTACTTACTCTATGACTACAATTCGCTTTGTAATTGTACGATTCCCATCTGTCATCTGCAGAAAATATACCCCACCTGCATAGTCAGAAATATCCACGCTCGTCATCTGATCACTTAGATATTCCATATATGGATTATGCAATTTTCCATCTGCCGCCGATACGATGACAGCATCAGATGTACGGATGTCAATTTCTGATTGTATATACAGAATACCACTGGTTGGATTAGGGTACACCGTCACAGCTTGATTCTTTACATTTTCTAGAATTGTTGTATTATCTATGGAGAATCTGGTCGTTTCAGAAAAGATCAGCCCACAATCAGTGAAATTACCTATTCGAAGAAAATATTCATTGATTTCAAAGGCAGTTACATCAATCTCTATATTGCTATCACCATTTCCAAACGAACTAAAAACGATATTAGAAAAAATAGAATCAACTGAAATTTCAACGATATAATCACCTTGGAATTTATCGCTAATCCAATCTATGGTTCTAAGCGAGTTAAAATTGTAGATCAGACCCTGAGCAGGCGTAGCGACAACGGGTTGTTCTCCACTATTGGAAAGGTCTAACATTACAGTTGTAAAGAACTCTAATGTTCCAGAATCAGCATTAATCAATAGTACATTAGCCAATCCTGAAGAACTAATATCAGGTTTCACACTTAGTGTCATAAGGTTATCATCTGTATTACTTACCCCCAATGTACTCGGCACTATGTCACCCAGATTATCTATGACTACTACATCATAGTTCGCTATAGCAGCTCCAGCATCCACATATAGATCTGCAGATATTTCACTATCAGCACACCCGCTCCATATATTATTATTAGGTATAATAATAGGAGCTATAGGATTTGTATAACATATATTTAGAGACCAGCTATCTAACGAACCGCCATCATTATCAGCAGTATCATCTATGGTCAGAGTCCAGTCGCCACCTGCAGAACTACTAAATATACTCAAGGGTGAATCAGGCTTATATATCCTACCATCTGTAGCTGGGCAAACTATCTCATCTATAATAGATGCGTCACTAAATCCTAAATTAAAATTATCATTAGAGAAACAAATATCAGAAAATAATGCAGATGTATTGCCGTTAAAAGATAAGCTGACTGACAAGTCAGCTAAGTAACTGTGTTTCCCAATTATATTATTGACTACTACATCTGATATATTAGTTAGATAAGGGAAGCTTGCTGTAGATGTAATCACGGATGCAGGACCGTCATCGATGGTTATTGCATCATCAAAGCTATGCACAACAGCACAGAACTGTAATGTCGTTCTAAAAGTAGATACATCAGACCACTCAGATTCTCCGCATGGATTAATTGATCTAGCACGCCAGAAGTATTGTGTGTTCTGTACTAAATTATCTAATAAAAAATTACTTGCCGTAACATTTTCGTCTGCGATTATGTCATTGAAGTTAGAGTCAGTAGCTACTTGGAATTGATTCTGATATACATCCCTTAGCATCAATAATAAATCTACTTTCAATGGCGCTTCCTCTGTCATATCCACTGGCCCTATTACTATCGGTGTTGTCGGTGCCATATCATAGACATCAATATTCACAACCTTAGAAACTTCGTTGCTGCCGTCTGTAATGCTAATTTCAATATCAAAAATTTGTTGGCCTATGTTTTCAAGACCAGAAATAGTCAGCTGATTCTCACTATCGCTAGATCCAATTACAAAATCAAAATTTGCCTCTAATCCATTGGGTACTCCAGATACTGTATAAGAAATATTTCCAGAAAATGCTCCAATTGGTTGTAATCTAATTTCTATGATAGATTTGTTGCTGCATACCTCATAGCTTAGAGTCTCAATATTCAATTCATTATTACAACTTTTACCTTCTATAGAAATTACACCTGTATTATCAGGATCTAAATAAGGTTGTAATTGAGAAGATGCATTTGGGCCTTTATCCCAAGAATAGTCCATCCATCCATATGTGTCCCATTCATTATTGCCACAAGCAGCAAATCCACCAGTCAATTGTCCGATCAGTTGGCCTTTAGTATTAAATAATCCAGAGCCAGACGAGCCAGCCTCTGTAGTCCCTATATCCCAATCCCTCACTCTTATATGTGTGGTATCAGAACCTGTAGGGTCATATACAGGTGGATCAAAATCAAAACTTATTCTCTTCTCTTCTACTCCTGGATGATGAATACATATTGTAGTATCTGGCAATTCGTATTCTCTACTCCAACCAGCAAGGTATAAGTCTAGTGAAGGGTCGATCGGATCATCTAATTCTATTAATGCAATATCCGAATTACTTAATCTTGCCTTTAAGTTCGAACCAGAACTAAATTGATTTCTTAATCCATCTCCTATTCTTCCTGACTCAAATCCATTGGGTGTTCTACATGTAGAATTCTGATAATTCCAGTAGATTACAATAGACGGTGCACTATTATTTCTGATACCACAATGATCTGCAGTAATAAAGTAAGGTGTACAGTCATTCCGTTGATTGTTAACAAGTGTTCCACTACATGCATCCAATCCTTGTAATGTATAAGCGCCTACTGCTCTAATGATATCTCTGTAATTATCTACCAGAGGATATCCATCTGCATCACCACATTCCACATCGACATTACAACTTCCAGAAAGAGATTTCTGTATGTCTAAGAAATCATGATTGACTCTCGAAAGTTCTAATATCAGATCATCCTTCTCATCTGGATCTATTTGTAATTCTACTACAATCTCCTCACCTCTGACCATCGGGGACCAGAATTGCATATGCTCGTCATTATCTGCTGTGGTTAGTGGACCTATTATTTCTGATTTGTCACCATTATAAATAAATAGTTTCGCAGAAGTCGGAAGAAAAAACTGTGTGAATCCAAGATTTAGTGTGTATGCATTAGGTGATAAGATTCTCTGCCTCCATACAAGCTTGTTATCTTGAGCCTGCTCCCATGTTCCATGCTTTTGAGGTACAATAGATACATCTCTCTGCTCTGCAAATCGTAATGGACCTACTTTACCATCTAATTTCTTATGTCTGGCTTGGAGCAGAGTATTATTTAATGCTGGTAATTTATATAGATCCACAGAAGAAAGCTCAGATACATCTGGGTGTAAGCTATCCTGAGCCGTAAGTGCATAAGTACAGATAAAAACCAATATAGACAGGATAGTTGTTCTCATGATGTGTAATTATGTTCCCAATTTAATAAAATATGATCATTCTATTATGATTAAAAGTGCCACAGTACATAGTGAAGACAATCTAATAGTAAAATTAGTTGTGAGTGGTGGTATAAAATTATCGCCAAATAATTGCAGAATGTAAGGAATACGTATAAATTTGCTGTCGCTTCAAAAAGCTTCCTTAGCTCAGCTGGTTAGAGCATCTGACTGTTAATCAGAGGGTCCAAGGTTCAAGTCCTTGAGGAAGCGCTTTAAAAAAACCGTTGGTAATCAATTGATTACAGCGGTTTTTTATTTGCATAGGAACTTCATGAATTTACTTTTGATACACTTTTTGATACACCTTGCTTGAGTTAGGTAATATTTAAACCATGTTCTCACTTCAATACTTCAACGCCTCACATATCGACCTTAGAACAGCCGAAACCTACCAACTTGTTTTTCCCATCAAGAGCCTGACTATTTGCATAGGTCTATGTCTTTTTAAAGTCAGATAAACACCTTTTACGGCATTCGACCTCGCCCATGGTCCGACCTCTAAGCTATGGAATAAGTCCGCTGCTCCTTTGTATAGCTCTTGTAATGGTGTTAATTTAAAATCTTTCATGTGTGTAAGGTGTGTTATTAGGTTATTAAAAAAAAGCTCCTAAGCTGCAACCTCGATAAGTCTTTCTATTCTGCACGCTCTAAATGCTTTCTTCTCCAAATCCCAAAAGGGAATTATTGCGGGTTTCTTTTTCTTGCTTTTATATTAAGAACCAAATCTTGGTATGTACCAGATTGAATATTGCCTATCAGCAATTCCAAATCTTATCGTTAGATGGCTGCTTGTGAATAGATTCTTGAAAGCAGTAATCATGTTCAATGGTTTAGATTATAATGAAGCCTTAATTTTGTCGCATGATCATAAGAAGGTTCAAACTCCAATCTATCTTTAAAAATCAATACTTACTGGACCAGCTCTGATTTCATTAAGAACCTTGTTAATCTTATACCTGGTGTTCTGGATTACAATCCATCCATGACCCTCATCTAATATTGTATTGCTAATTCCTTTATTTGAAAGCATCCATGATATCAGTTTGGTCAGATATCGGGGAACTGTCAGGACATTAGTATTATTACTCAGTTTGGATATTGTAATTTGAATATCAATTTGTGAAATATCGACTGTAGCAATAGACCATCCGTCGGAGGTATCAGTAAGAAAATAGATGGTTCTATCGATCATTCTTTTACTTCGTCTGCTGTAGATGTTACCCTTATAACCTACGTGTGCATCACCATTAGAATGGCTCTTTTTCTGTATCTCCATGATTTCTTATTTGATTGAAAGAGCTATGCGGTGTGGAATTGTATAGCTCTTTTTTTTTGGATAATGATTAGGCAGGGATAGCGCTGTGTTTTTCGATCTATGAAGCTGAGAGAATCTTATTGGCCGTCAACCAAATCAAGAAATCACTCTCTTTTACATAGACTCTTCCACGCTTATAGAATGTAAATTCTCTAGCTGCAGTAGCCTTAGTTAATCTTGAATTACTAAAAGTATACTTTTCGCCTAATTCTCTTAACCCACATTGAGCATTACCCAGAGCTGATAGCTCGTGTTTGCTGGGTTCTCTGATTTTTGACTTTCAGTTTGTG
>ENA-ORXT01002148-ORXT01002148.1-marine-metagenome-genome-assembly--contig:-NODE-2148-length-24431-cov-10.365689_pt1 | contig 24431 bp, 16 predicted proteins | sample MGYA00237868_ERZ511482 | MGnify/ENA metagenome assembly ERZ511482
CCTCTGTAGGAAAGAATATTGTTAAGAATTCATTTGCTTTAAAAATAAGTCCCAATCCAGTTTCCGATGTATTGTCATTAGCATCTCCTTTTCTTTTAAAATCTTACAATATACACAATTCGCTAGGGCAGATGATTCAGACTGGGGATATAGAAGGAGAAACGATAGATGTGTCTCAAATAAATGTGGGCATTTTCTTTTTGTCAATTTATACAAAAGACAATAAGATAAGAACTGAAAAAATCCTTAAAAACTAAAACTTATGAAAACGATCTTAACCATACTTATGATATCGATAACACAATTGTTATCTGCACAATTTCTTAACCCTACCCTAGATATTTGGAATACACCAAGCCCTATGTTTCCTTTTGAACATCTAGCGGACTGGAGATCAACGAATAAAGTATTAGATGGAGCGCTAAGTATATCGGTTACCAAAGAAGAGGAAAATGGGCGTATTTTTGCCAGGATTCAAAGCAACCAAGCCTGGACAGATACAAGTGGGTCTGGCAACATAGAGCAAGAAATTTCAACTGATAATTTAAAAGGAATCACGTATTTGTCGAGATGTGATAGTGTCGAATTATTAGGAGGGTGCATCATTCAGATATTAAATCTGGACGATGAAATTCTTTTGTCGGATACTACTTTTATGGTTAGTGATACTTTTGATCAAAAAACGCTTACAGTTCCTACCCAAATTATAGAAGGCAATGCAAGCATAAAGGTCAGGTTTCATGCACAAGGACATCATTTTGGGTCTTACCCTGAACCTGAATTGGATGGGTATACGGTCTTTGACATAGATAATGTTAAAGTGGATTTTATTAGCAGTGTAAATGAACCAATATTAGATAGTGATCTATTGGATGTGTATCCTAATCCTAGTCCAGGGATTTTTCGTTTAGACTTGTCAAGAAATTTAAGTGCAAAATCTGTTGAGGTGTTTAATCTGCAAGGGCAAGTTGTTTGGTATGGTCAGTATTCGAATAGGCTTGATTTGAGTCAGCTGATAAATGGGAACTATATCATATCTGTGCAAACAGAAAGTGGGGTAATAGCAAAGCGAGTTAGTATCCTATAGTGAATTATAATTCTCATTTTCATACTCAAATTAAATATACTTAATCAAAAAGAAACATGGCCACTAAACAGGCATATTCAGGACTAAGAGAAGATAACCAAAGTGCAGTTAAATAATTATGGAGGGAATGATCTTGAAATAGTATGATGAACGTCCATGCGCGGAGCAAATGAAATGTGCAAAAAGTAAGAGATGAACGCAGGTGCGGCTTGCATACTCCAGCTAATACAAAACACCAAATCACTAATTCCGAGGGCTACTTTGCTGAGATATTCTACTAGATGAAAATATGCATTGTATATACGTGTATGGTATCGCAGTTGAAAAATCTTGACTAACGGAGATCAAGGTGAATAATTGGCGCTATGGCAGCGCTTACGGACTCGGAAAAGTTGTTTGCAAAACGCTAATTAAGTTAGAATGGTAAATTTTAATTGTTCTATCTTTAATGCCTATGGACAGAACGTTTTTTAAACAGTTTGGGGGTAAGGTAACAAAAGAGTTGATAGAGGAATATCAAAAATCGGATAATTGGTATAAAGGGTGTTTTCAAAATCTGGAAGAAACCAATGTGGATATGTCAGCACGGAAGTTACCAAGCATACTTTATAAACAATTGTTTACAAAAAAAAATCGCGCACCTGATTCAGCGATTCCAGTTATATCTTTTGATGAGCGCTTGTTCTTAGAACCGTCAGATAAGGCGAAGATGATATGGTATGGTCACTCCGTATTGCTGCTCAGAATGAAGGAAGTAAATATCCTCATTGATCCGATGCTAGGAGAAGATACGACGCCCATAGCACCGGTATCTAACAAAAGATTTTCCACAGGTACGCTTAGCTTGATAGATGATTTTCCTCCTATAGATTTGATGGTAATAACCCATGATCATTATGACCACTTGGATTACGCAAGCATACGAAAATTGAAAAATATAACATTGAGATACTTTGTAGCTATGGGTGTCAAAAGACATCTAGTAGCATGGGGAGTAGAACCTAGTATTATAACGGAATTTGACTGGTGGGAGGATGAAGAGTTTGCAGGCATCAAAATAACGTTTACACCGACACGTCATTTTTCTGGGCGAGGACTTACAGATAGGATGAAAACTTTGTGGGGAGGTTGGTTATTTCATACTTCTGAAGAAAAGATATGGTTTAGTGGAGATGGTGGTTATGGAGACCACTTTAAGGAAGTTGGGAAACGCTTGGGACCATTTGATTTTGCATTTATGGAGTGCGGCCAGTATAATGATGATTGGAAACCTATACATCTATTCCCAGAGGAATCTATACAGGCGGCTATGGATGTAGGTGTAGCTAAAGTGATGCCAGTCCACTGGGGTGGTTTTGATTTATCATATCAGCACACGTGGAAGGAACCGGTTGAGGAATTTATTCACACTGCACAAAAGCAAAATGTAGATTTTAGTTTGCCTAGGATAGGAGAGATTTTCACAGTCAACAGCATTCTGCAAGACCATTGGTGGATCGACGAAAAGGGGTCAAATGGAAAGGGCAAAAAATAAGAGATAAACGTAGGGGCGAATTGCATTCGTCCTCTGGAAAATAAAAGTAACGGAAGACCTTTTACAGTAGTAGGCGTGGCGTACAGCCTAAGCAGTGCAAATGGAATGCGCTAGAGGCAAGAGGTGGAAGTGGTTCCGCGTTTTCTGCGGAAAGAACGGACGACTCGGTCCAGCCATTAGGCCTGGATGACCCCAAGACTTAATTATCGCAAACTCAAATATTGTCTTAACTTTGGAGACTAGTTTTAAACTTAAAATCCGCAAGGTAGTTTTATAGCAATGGGTAGTGTAAAAGAGGTCAAAAAGAAGAAGCAGAAATCGGAACCAGTTCCTGAAATGGAATATATAGAGGTAATCGGTGCCAATGAGAATAATCTCAAAAATATAGATATAAAAATTCCACGGGATCAGCTGGTGGTAGTCACGGGGGTGAGTGGTAGTGGAAAGTCGTCACTGGCTTTCGATACGATATATGCAGAGGGACAACGGCGTTACATGGAGACGTTTACTTCGTATGCGCGACAGTTCATAGGAGATATGGAGCGTCCAGAGGTGGAGAAGATAGATGGGCTGAGTCCAGTGATATCTATAGAGCAAAAGACGACGGGGCGCAACCCGCGCTCTACTGTAGGGACAATTACCGAGGTGTATGATTTTATGCGATTGTTGTTTGCAAGAGTAGCCGATGCATACTCCTATGAGACGGGTAAGCAGATGGTGCGCTATACGGAGGAGCAGATGGCGGAGCGCATATTGAAGGATTTTAAGAATAAAAAAATACTGCTATTGGCGCCGCTGGTGCGTGCAAGGAAAGGGCACTATCGTGAGCTTTTTGACCAGATCAGAAAGCAGGGATATACGAAAGTACGGGTAGATAAAGTGGTGGTGGATTTGGTGCCAGGGATGCAAATAGACAGATACAAAGTACACGACATAGAAGTGGTGATAGATAGATTTAAGGTGGAGGTGTCCAAGCAAGATCGACTGTTCACTTCGCTGTCGACGGCATTGAGTATGGGGGATGGATTCATTATGGTTTCTGAGCATGGTACTGGGAATGTTCACGCCTACAGTAAGCACCTGATGTGTCCAGAGTCAGGCATCTCTTATGAGGAACCTTCTCCAAATGCATTTTCCTTTAACTCGCCATATGGGTATTGCCCTGCCTGTAATGGGCTGGGAAAAATACCACAAGTAGACTTAGAAAAGGTAATACCTGATGATACTAAAAATATTAATGAAGCGGGGATAGCACCATTTGGAGAGGTGCGGGACAATTCCACTTTTAAGCAACTGCGCGCCATAGCTAAGAAAAATAAATTTACATTTTCTACGCCGATCAAAAAGATACCGAAGAAGGCCTTGGAAATGATACTTCATGGTGGAGGTGTAGCGGATGTGATAAAGAGCAAGGTACATCATGATTTTGTTTATGACTTGAAAGCGGATGGAATTGTAAACATGCTTGGACACTGGTATGCGAAAAGTAGTTCGGAAAAGATACGTAAGTGGGCAGAAGAGTTTATGACTATAGATACCTGCGAAGCTTGCGCTGGAAATAGGTTGCGTAAAGAGTCACTGCACTTCAAAATAGATAAAAAGAGTATTTCAGACTTGGCCCAGATGGATATCAATTTGCTTTTTAATTGGTTCAATGGTATTGATAAAAAACTAAATAAGCGACAAAAATTGATCGCTAAGGATGTGTTAAACGAAATCAAACTGCGGATTGGTTTCTTGCTGCATGTGGGTCTAGATTATCTAACTTTGGATCGCGCAGCGAATACCTTGTCGGGTGGAGAAGCACAGCGGATTAGACTAGCAACACAGATCGGATCGCAGCTGACGGGGATCACCTATATATTAGATGAGCCGAGTATTGGTCTGCATCAGCGCGACAATCAAAAATTGATCACTGCGCTGCAGGAATTGGTAGAAATAGGCAATACGGTAATAGTCGTAGAGCACGATAAGGATATCATGTTGGCGTCGGACTATCTGATAGATTTAGGACCAGGAGCAGGAAAGCATGGTGGGGAAATCGTAGCGGAAGGGAGGCCAAAAGATTTTGTAAAGAACAAAACTTTGACGGCTGCCTACCTCAATAATAAAATAAAAATTCCTGTACCTGAAGTACGTAGAAAAGGGTCTGGAAAATTTCTTGAACTAAAAGGTGCAACTGGGAATAATCTTAACAATGTTGATCTCAAAATTCCTTTAGGAACGCTGACTTGTATCACTGGAGTTTCTGGTTCGGGTAAGTCAAGTCTGATTAATTCTACATTGTATCCAATCATGCGTACTTTTTATTATCGCAGTAACAATAAACCGCTGGCACACAAAAGTGTCAAAGGATTGAGTCTTCTCGATAAAGTAGTAGAGGTAGATCAAGCACCTATAGGGAGAACGCCGCGCTCGAATCCTGCAACCTATACGGGTGTGTTTACAGAGATACGAAAGTTGTTTACGGGTTTGCCTGAAGCTAAAATAAGAGGCTACGCCATGGGGCGTTTTTCTTTCAACGTCAAAGGCGGGAGATGCGAAACTTGTGGCGGGGGTGGCAAAAGAGTGATAGAAATGAACTTCCTACCTGACGTGGAGGTAGAATGCGAAACATGCCAAGGTCAACGCTATAATAGAGAGACGCTAGAAATTCTCTACAAAGGAAAGTCAATCAGTGATGTGCTAAATATGACAGTAGATGAGGCCGTGGTGTTTTTTGGCCCGATACCAAAGATCTACCGTAAGATGAAGACCATGCAAGATGTGGGCTTGGGATATATTCAGCTCGGACAGCAAGCAACTACTTTATCAGGAGGGGAGGCACAGCGGGTGAAGCTATCTGAGGAATTGTCCAAGCGAGATACTGGTCAGACATTTTATATACTGGATGAGCCGACAACAGGATTGCACTTTGAAGACATCAAACATCTGTTACACGTAATCAATAGTCTTGTGCAAAAGGGCAATACAGTTGTCATAATAGAGCACAATCTAGAAGTTGTGAAAATGGCGGATCATATCATTGATCTTGGCCCTGAAGGTGGCAAGGGCGGTGGTACTATAGTAGCGCAAGGTACTCCTGAGGAGGTTGTAAAAGTTAAAAATAGCTATACTGGAAAATATTTAAGAATGGAATTGGACTAAGGTTGGTAAAACAATGCTAACTTTGATAAAAACCAAGCCCAATCTTATGTTGAAAAAGGCAATTAATCAAGGAATGCGCTGGTATCTCGCTCAGAGATACAAACACATTCATGCCTTTTATCAAAATCCACTACCTGTGCAGCAAAAATGGTTTGACTATTTGATCAAATCTGCAAGGCATACGGAGTGGGGCAAAGCGCATAATTTTGCTAATATTAAATCAAAGGAAGCTTTCGCCGAGCAAATTCCTATTCAGGATTATGAATCATTGAAGCCATACATTGAAAGGATGATGATGGGCGAGAAAGATGTACTCTGGCATGGCGAAACCAAGTGGTTTTCTAAATCTTCTGGTACAACCTCGGCGAAGTCAAAATTTATTCCTGTGAGTGATCAGAATTTGATTCAGTGTCACATCAAAGGTACCTGGGATACGATGTCTATGATCTACAATCAACTGCCAGATGCTCGGCAGTTTGAATGCAAGACCTTATTGATGGGTGGAGCATTGACCCCTGTAGAAGGTAATCCTAGAGCGCAGTATGGCGATGTGTCTGCTGTGATGATTCAGCACATGCCTCAGGTAGCTAGACCCTTTTTTACGCCAGATTTTGCTACTGCCCTTCATCCAGACTTCGAAGAGAAGTTGGAGATATTGACTCGACTCTTGAGCAAGGAAAAGGATATGGTGATGATAGGTGGCGTGCCTACATGGTTGATTGTGTTATTTAGAAATATATTGGACTATACAGGCAAATCAAATATGCTGGAGGTGTGGCCCAATCTACAAGTGTATACGCACGGCGGGGTAAGTTTTGAACCATATCGCCAGCAGTTTAGGGACTTTTTTCCTTCTGAGCAGGTAAATTATTTTGAGATTTATAACGCGTCTGAGGGGTACTTTGCTATGCAGCATGGGGTGGACGATGACGATATGTTGCTGTTAATGGACAGTGGAGTCTATTATGAATTCTTACCCCAATCTGAATGGTACAAAGAAAATAAAAAAGCAGTACTCTTGAAAGATGTGCAGGTAGGTGAAAACTATGCCATGGTAATATCTACGAGTAGTGGGCTTTGGCGGTATATTACTGGCGACACTATAGTCTTTACCTCCGTCTGTCCACATAAGATAAAGATTACGGGCAGAATAAACCAGTTTGTGAATGCCTTTGGGGAAGAGGTGATTGTAGAAAATACGATTAAAGGACTGGCTAAGACTTGTATAGTGTTAGATGCATCCGTTAAGGACTATACGGTAGCGCCTATATATATGAAGGATAACAGAAAGGGAGGTCATCATTGGTTGATAGAGTGGGAGCGTCCTCCTGCTGATGTAAATCAGTTCGCTGAAATGTTGGATTACGAAATCCAGCTATTGAATACGGACTATAAAGCTAAGCGATACAAAGACTTAGCCCTGCAACGCTTAAAAATAACGTCTTTACCGCCTGGTACTTTTCATCGCTGGCTCAAGGATCAAGGCAAGTATCATAATCAAAGTAAAGTGCCTCGACTAGCTAACCATACGACCTACATAGACGAAATATTGAATCTGATAAAATAATGGAATCCTACTTTGACGCAAATTCGACCGCACTGCTGGCTAGCTCTTTTGAGATTGCGGGTGCCACTGACAAAGTTACGGAAGAGGAACTGCTGTATGTCTTGTCTGATCGTATAGGATATATGATAGATCACAAGTTCGATTACCTTATGCATATCATGTACCGCTTTGATGTATTGGAACACAAAATAAGGGCGGCTATTTCTCCTGAGAACGTAGATCCGGCGAATGTCGCACTGGCGAAACTGGTCATTGAGCGGCAGAAAGAGAGGATTAGACTCCGGAAAGAATTTAAATCCCCTGACCTAGAAGATCTCGATGGCTGGGAGTTTTAGAACGTTTTTCTTTGAGAATAAAGATGGAGCCCACTCCGAAAACGCACAAAACCAAAAATCTCATTAAAAATTTTTCATTTTATGCAATTCGTCAGTTTTCGGAGTGGACTCAAGATTAACGAATTAATAAATTAACACATGAAAATATTCGATGAGTAGATTATATTGTCAATTGAACCGAATCAATAATATATAGGTATTTTTCAATGGATCGAGTTTTAATAACAGATATAACTACCCTTGTCCTCAGAGATGGACTCACTAACTTAGGTTTTGAAGTTGTCGATAGACCTGAAGTTGATCAAGCGTATGTAGAAAATCATATCCATGAATATGAAGGGATCATCGTTAGGAGTAAGATCACCTTGTTTGAATCTACCCTGAAGAAGGCTGCCAAACTCAAGTTTGTAGGAAGGCCAGGTTCAGGATTAGATTTAATTGACTTAGACTTTTGCAAGGAAGCGGGAATAAAAGTCTGCCGATCTGCTACCAGTAATAGCAACGCAGTCGCAGAACACGCATTGGGAATGCTGCTGGCTTGGATGAATCATTTGGTAAGAGCAAACAATGAAGTAAAGCAATCTATCTGGAGAAGAGAGGCGAACAGAGGCTATGAATTGATGGGTAAAACTGTTGGAATTATAGGCTTTGGGAATACGGGAAGTCGATTTGCGAAGAAATTGAGCGGCATGGGAGTGAAAATTTTGGCTTATGATAAATATAAAAAGGAATATGCAGAATCAATTAGCTACGTTGAAGAGTCCAATCTCACGGAAATATGCCAAGAAGCTGACATCATAAGTTTTCATTTACCTCTAAATAAGGAGACAAAACACTATCTGAATACTGAATTAATAGACAAGATGAGAAAAGAAATACTCCTCATAAATACATCAAGAGGGCCAATTGTGAATACGCGAGATTTACTTAAAGGCTTACATTCAAAAAAGCTCTTAGGTGCTTGTTTGGATGTTTTGGAGAACGAAAATCCCGATGAATATACTGAATTAGAGCAAGTTATGTATGGAGAATTATTTCAAATGGATCAAGTTTTACTCAGCCCTCATGTGGCTGGCTGGACTGATATTTCAAAGGTTCAGATGGAATCTTTCTTGGTGGATGAGATAGAGGCTAAGGTTGTGGGGAGTTCTGAAACCTGATTAATGGACTAGTTTGGATAAATTTCATCCTGTTCTATGCCTATCTTTATATCGAGGCAGGAAAATAATGTTCTTTTAACCTCTTATTTGTAAGAAAAGCAATGAATTATAAATAGTATAAATAAAGGATGTCTAAATGGTTTTTAAAATTAGTGATTTAGTATAATTGTGAAAGTGTCATTACTTGGTCAAGGCCAACCTTTTGTTTTGATAAAAGGGGCAATTTTGTTAACATTGTGGATTCTAATGGAATGAAAACCATATTAACTAATAAATAAAAAAAAACAATATTGTATGAAACGAAATCTACTACTTTCATTATTGTTCATACTCTTTGGAACGATCGCCTACGGGCAAGCTACGTCGCTCTCAGGGAAAGTTACAGATCAAGCTACTGGGGAGCCGGTTATGTTTGCCAGTGTAGCCATTTATAAGAATGGTGTTTTGATCTCAGGTGCGGAGACGGATCTTGATGGAAATTACAACTTTTCAAATATTGATGGAGGTACTTACGACTTAGAACCTTCTTATATAGGATATCAGCCAACTCGTATAGAAGGCGTTGTTGTCTATGAAGGCCAAGCGAATATCGTTGATCTCGAAATTAGCGAAGGTGTCGTTATGGACGAGATTGAAGTTATTGGCTATAGAGAGCCATTAATAAAGCAGGATAACACTACGCAAGGTGCTACAGTAACTTCTGAGGAGATTCGAAATTTACCAACTAGAAGTATTAACGGCCTTGCCGCGACTTCCGCAGGGGTAGGTGCATCTGATGATGGAGAAGACGTATCCATTAGAGGATCTAGAACTGATGGTACTGTTTATTATATAGATGGTGTACAAGTAAGAGGAAATATGATACCAGAATCTGAAATTGATCAGATGCAAGTGATTACAGGTGGTGTTGATGCCAGCTATGGTGATGTTGTGGGTGGAGTTATTTCGATTACCACAAAAGGACCATCTTCTAGGTTCGGTGGTGGACTGGAAGTGGAAACTTCTGAGCCATTTGATAACTATGGGTACAACCTATTTAGAGGTAATGTTAGCGGACCTCTTTTAAAGAAAAAATTTGAAGATGGAACTGAAAAATCTATTATTGGATTCAGGTTATCAGCGCAGTATAGACAACAAGCTGATGATGATGCACCAGCACTTCCTATCTACGTGATTAAAGATGAGGTGCGTGAAAGATTAGAAGCTAATCCATTAGAGTCTGTTTTGATAGGTGGTTCAGAAGCTATCGTTCCAGCAGGACAAAGTCTTACCAATGATGACGTGGATGTACTAGACTTTAGGCCTAATGAAGATATAGAAAGAGTAGATCTTACGGCAAAGATAGATGCACGATTAACGGATAATATCGACATTACTTTCTCTGGAAACTATAACAATGAAAATGATTTATTTACGCCTGGATATGGAGGGACTGGAACAGCTACATTAAGAGGGAATAATGCGAGCTGGAGAGCGCCTTGGACTACTTTTAATAGTCATAATAATCCTTTAGATAATAATGAAAGGATCAGAGGTAACTTTAGATTCAGACATAGATTGAGTGGGCAGACTTCTGCTGTTAATGGAGAGGATGCGAAACCAACGGTAATTCAAAATGCATCTTATATTTTGCAACTTGGATATGAAACTCAAAATAGAGAAATAGCAGATTCTAGACATGGAGATAATTTCTTCAATTATGGACATGTAGGTCGTTTTGATTATAATTGGACACCTGCATTTGGGCCTAGTGAGTATTCCGGTGCAATTCCAATTAACCCTTTCGTAAATGTAGCACATGTAGATTATGCTAGAAACTTTACGGGGTACACTCCTGGAACAGCTAATCCTGTGCTAGCTAATTACAATAATGTAATAGAAGATGCGCAAACGGAGAATGATTATTTTGCCTTGAATGGTCAGTTTAACGGAGCAGTAAGAGATGTATGGAATTTTCACGATAATATAGGGAGCGTTTATAATCTTTATCAAAAGCGAAATCGTGATTTTATTACATTTAATGTAAGTAGTAATTTTGACATCGTTCCAGAAGGGAAATCTGAAAAGGGGAGACACTCTATTCAATTTGGAATTCGATACGAACAGCGTTTCATTCGAGGTTATGATATTAGCCCAAATGCCCTTTGGCAAACTGCTCGAAGTCAAAGTAACAGACACTTAGCATCTGTGGATACTTTTACTATTGCAGATGTAGTGGTAGATACCTTAGGACTGTCAGGTGCAGTAGGTGCAGAATTTGAGATATTTGCACCTATTGTAGATGAAGATATTGTAGATGGAAGTTATTTTTATCAAAGAGCTAGAGCGTTAAATGGAACACCTATATCTGGGTTTTTCAATGTAGATGGAATTGATCCTTCTTTGTTGTCACTTGGTTTATTTGGTGCACAAGAATTAACTGATATTCCAGCGCTTAATTTGAATTATTATGGATATAATTATAAAGGCGAAAGATTAGACAATACGGTTACGTTTGATGACTTTTTTAATTCTGTAGATGAAAATGGAGTAAGAGATCTTCCTGTTGCAGCTTTTCAGCCAATCTATGCGGCAGCCTATTTACAAGATAAATTCAAATTTAAGGATGTAATCTTTAGAGTTGGATTAAGAGTAGAGCGATATGATGCCAACACAAAAGTCTTAAAGGATCCATTTAGTTTATACGAGGTGATGTCAGCAAGAGACTTTTATGCTATACCTGGAAACGAAAACTTACAAAGACCAGCGACTGTTGGCGATGACTTTAAGGTTTATGTTAAAGGGGATGATCAGCGATCAAGTAATGTTACCGGATTTAGAGATGGTGAAACATGGTTTTTTGCAGATGGCGAACAAGCCAATGGAGGAAATGTTGTTTTTGGTGGAGATATAGTGACGCCAAGACTATACGATAGGGTAAATAATATTAGAGCTGCTGGATATGATGTCAATAATACTTTTAAGGATTATGAGCCAGAAATCAATTGGATGCCTAGATTGGCTTTCTCGTTCCCGATTTCTGACGATGCAAACTTTTTTGCGCACTATGATATCTTAGTTCAAAGACCTTCAGAAACACAAGCCTTAGCAACTCCATTACAATATTATTATTTTGCTGAAAGAGCGCAATCTACTTTGTTTGAAAACCCTGCTTTAAGACCTCAAAGAACAGTTGATTATGAAGTTGGATTCCAGCAAAAGTTGAATCGTATCTCTGCCATTAAGATTTCTGCTTTCTATAAAGAATTGAGAGATATGATCGCACGAAGACCATATACATTCGTAGCTGGCGTAGGAGAATATACTTCTTTTGATAATCAAGATTTTGGAACAGTAAAAGGATTTAGTTTTGGATATGATCTTCGACGTACCAATAATGTGCAAGTAAATGCGACCTACACACTACAGTTTGCTGATGGTACTGGATCAGATGCAGATTCGCAAGCAGGGCTTACTTCAAGAGGAAACTTAAGAACTTTATTTCCATTTGATTATGACGAACGTCACAGATTAAACTTAACAATTGATTACAGATATGCATCAGGCAGTAAATACAATGGTCCAACATTCAGAGGAAAGAATATTTTCGCCAATGCAGGTATCAACCTCAATGGAACGGCAGTATCAGGAAGACCATATACTAAAACCTTGCAAGCAGATGTGCTAAGAGGTCAAGGACGAACAGGCGCATTAAACGGTGCTAGATTACCTTGGAATTACTGGTTGAACCTGAAGATTGATAAGCAGTTTTCACTTACTAAACCCGATGCAACAAGACAACTTGGATTGAATGTCTATTTAAGAATTCAGAACTTGCTAGATAGACAGAATATCATTAATGTTTATACTGCTACTGGATCAGCGGAAGATGATGGTTTCTTAGTAACAAATGAAGGAATTGATGCCATCAGATCAATTACCAGCAATGGGCAAAATTTACAGGCCTATTTAGACGCTTATCAATGGAGAAGAGTTAATCCTACTTTTTACAGTTTACCACGCAGAATGTACGTAGGGGCTGCATTAAATTTTTAAAAAACCTGAACTGAAATAATTAAGAAAATGAAGAATATGAAATATATAATTACGAGCATCCTGTGTTTAGGAATGATGTCCGTTTTTGCATTTAGGAATCCCGATAATGTGAAACCAAATAAGCCTAATAAAACAGTGGAGTATAGAATGAACTGTGCACAAGCGACACGATCTATAAACCTTGATATCAATAACGTAAGAGCCAGATTACAAGTAGGTGGTGACGTTTGGTGGGATGGAAATAATGGTCAATATATCGTACCTAATGTAGAAGCGGGTGAAACGGCAGTTTCTTCCATCTTTGCGGGTGCAGTTTGGATTGGTGGAGTTGATCCAGCAGGAAATCTCAAAATTGCAGCGCAAACATTCGGTAGAAGCTCCGGAGATTCCGATTTTTGGGCAGGACCACTAACTGAATCTGGGGTCATAACAGACGAGACTTGTATAGATTGGGATAGATTTTTTACCGTTACTGGTGCAGAGATCGATTTACATCTCGCGCAGTTTCGTGCTGCTGAAGCAGACCCAAATTTAGAATATGATCCTGCTTCCATTCCAGCAGGTGTGAGAAACTGGCCTGGTAAAGGAAATCAATATTTCTTTGAGGAGTACGGATTTGAGTTGCCTGATGCAGAGCAAGGACTAGGTGCATTCTGGGATGAAGATAATAGCAATACTTACAATCCAGAAAAGGGAGATTATCCCATCATAGAAATTAGAGACTGTATAGATCCACAATATCCAGATCAAATGCATTTTTGGATTTACAATGATGCTGGAAATGTACATACACAGTCTCAGGGAGATGCTATCCAAATGGAAGTTCAGGTGCAAGCTTTTTCATATTCCACGAATGATGAGCTAAATAACATGACTTTCAATCGCTACAAATTGATTAATCGTGCGGTAGAGAGTATTGACAGTACGTATTTTGCCATGTGGGTAGATCCCGATTTGGGATGTTCAGAAGATGATTATATCGGCTGCGATACTTCACGAAGTTTGATGTATGTATATAATCAGGATGCCGTAGACGGCTCTTCTGGGTCAGATTGTATTGGCGGGGTACCTACTTATGGCTCTAACGTTCCTTATCTAGGAGTGGATTATTTTAGAGGCCCGTTGGCACCTAAGGTATTTGGGCCAGACAGTATGCTAATAAACCCAGCAGTTGGACAACCTGCAGATACAATTGTAGAGATTGGCATGACTTCTTTTATTTATTATAATAGAGGTAGTCCAACTACAGATCCAGCGCAGGTAGATCCAGGTACTGCACAGCAATATTATAATTATCTGACTGGTAGCTGGCTCAACGGCCTTCCGCTTACAGAAGGCGGCAGTGGACTTGGTGGAACGGTTCCATCAAACTATGTATTCCCTGATGAGCCGAATAATGTCGAAGGATGGTCTATGTGTACGGCAGGCTTGCCTGAGGAAGATCGTAGAACGATTCAGGCTTCTGGTCCATTTAGATTAGATCCAGGACAGGTAAATGAGTTAATCATAGGTGTGCCGTGGGTGCCTAATGTAAGTTACCCTTGTCCAGATATGGGTAGACTGCAAAAAGCAGATGATATTGCGCAGGGATTATTTAATTCGTGTTTTGATATCCTTGATGGTCCAGATGCTCCAGATGTAAATTGGGTCGAGCTTGATCAGCGATTGATTGCTGTTCTGAGTAATGATGAAATTAGCTCAAATAATAAATTTGGTAGCTATGCAGAGTTGGATCCTTTGGCACCAACCGGGATAGTACAATCACCAGAAGCAGACTATTTATTTGAAGGATATATAGTTTATCAATTAGAGAATGTTAATGTTTCTATTGACGAATTGGACGATCCAGATAAAGCTAGAATAGTTTTTCAAAGTGATGTCCAGAACGGTGGTGAAGTGATTTACAACTGGGAGGAAGTAGAAAATCCGAACGCAACAATCTTACAAGATCCAACAATAAGAGTACCTGTATTAAAAGTAGAAGGCGCGAATCAAGGCGTAACGAATACTTTTGAGCTTACAGAGGATATTTTTACGGGTTCTGCTTTGGCCAACCATACTACTTATTATTATACTGCTTTGGCTTACGCATATAATGAGTATGCTCCATTTGATGTTGAGCTTGGTGATGGACAGGTGACCCCTTATTTAGAAGGAAGAAGAAATATTCGTACGTATTCCGTTACGCCTAGACCTATCACTGATAGAAATCTATTGGCAGCATACGGAGATGGTGCGGTGATTACTAGATTAGATGGACAAGGAGCTGGAAGCAACTTTTTATCGGTTTCGAAGGAAGAAAGAGAAAGAATTCTTGCAGCGCAAGACGGACAAATACCAGCAACTTTTCAAGGGGAGATTACTTATGAGCCAGGTGCCGGTCCGATAACCATCAAGGTTATAGATCCATTAAGAATACGAGATGGAGAATACTTGATTAGATTAGATCAGTCTGAATCTTTAGAAACCGGCGAAAGTGCTTGGAAACTACTTGATGCTACTACTGAAGATGTACTCGGCGTCGCAAATCAAAACTTGGTAAATAAGAATGAACAGCTATTTCCGGACTTGGGATTCTCTGTTACTATCAATCAAACTTCAGATGCTGGAGATCTTATAGACAGAACAAATGGTGCAATTGGCCAAACAATCTCGTATGCAGATCCTAGACTGCAATGGTTAGTACCAGTGCCAGATAATGCCAATACAGTTCCAGGAATTGAATTTTTTGATCTTCATTATATGCCAACTAACGGAGGCGAATTGCTTAGTGATCAAGATCCAGATCAAGCATTCACGGATTTGGGTTCAGGGCATTTTGCACCTTACACTTTGATGGATTGGAGCACAAGGCCGAACTTTTATGCTACCCCTGCATGGCTTAACTTCAATTCAGAAATTACAAACGATAGAAATCCGCTGGAAGAGTTGAATAATATTGATATTGTATTTACTAGTGACAAGAGTAAGTGGAGTAGATGTATAGTGGTAGAAACAGGTAACAGTTATTTCACTGACGCAGGGTTTGAAACGGATGACGGAAAAGAAAACTTTGAACCTGTGGATAGACCATCTGTAGGTAAAGAAGACAACGACGGAGATGGTAGACCAGATCCAGACGGTACGGGTAACGGATTCGCTTGGTTTCCGGGCTACGCTATAGATGTAGAAACAGGAGTTAGGGTAAATATTTTCTTCGGTGAAAACTCTGTTTATGGAGACAATACCATTGATCCAGATGCCTTACAAGCTATCAACGGCTCTGATATGATGTTCAATCCAAGTTCACAAGGAATAGTCCCATCTAATCAAGGATTCAGCGCATTTAACCTGAACTTAGGAGGTATGCATTATATGTATGCTACTCGAGACCCTTATGATGAGTGTAGATTTATCAATGAGAAGTTAAGAGAATCGGTTTCAATTAGAAAGATACAAGGTTTAAGATTAATTACTTGGGCGGGTATTGGACTTAGGTCTATGGATACCGAGTTGTTGTCTTATGCTGAAGGATTAATACCTACGGAAACAGTTGTAAAGTTAAGAGTTGACAATCCATATGCTACTGCATTAGGAACCAATGACAATGCAACTTATCCGAGTTATAAAATTAAGATTGAAAACAAAGCTCCAATAGCAGCTACTACTGAAGATGCGATTAAGACCCAACTGGATGCGATAAATGTTGTTCCTAATCCGTATTTGGCCTTTTCTGCTTATGAGTCAACTCAATTTCAAAACGTAGTTAAGATAACGAACTTGCCTGCGAAGTGCTTAGTAACGATTTACTCATTAGATGGCCAATTCATAAGACAATACAATAGAGACGAGTTTGAAGTGCCAAATGTAGGTGCTAATCCAGGCGTATCGGCAGGGCAAGTTTCTCCAGCTATTGAATGGGATCTTAAAAATAGTGCGGGTATACCAATCGCTAGTGGGGTGTATTTAATTCACGTCAATGCAGAAGGTCTTGGCGAGAGAGTTATCAAGTGGTTTGGAGTAAATAGACAATTTGATCCTTCAGGATTGTAATCAAAATAACTAAATGTGTAGGCAGCTCTTTGGAGTTGCCTACTTTCAAAAAATATAATTATGAGAAAAGTACTTATACTTTGTATTACCTTATGTACAGCCACTTGCATGCTTTTTGCGGGTAATCCTGATAGACAAGGAGAAGCTGGTGCATATGAACTATTAATGAATCCATGGGCCAAAAGTGCCGGTTTGCACACTATCAATACTGCTAGCATTAGTGGTGTAGAAGCTATGCGCTTGAACCCTGCTGGAGTAGCTGGAGTTATGGGCACAGAAATAGCATTGTCACATACTTTTTATTTAGTAGGGACGGATATCAGCTTAAACGCTTTAGGCTTTGCTCAAAAAGTGGGTAAAAGCGGTGCTTTTGGAATTTCTATTATGGCCGTAGATGTTGGGGATTTACCGATCACTACCGCAGACCAGCCAGAAGGCTCAGGAGCAACTTTTTCTCCAAGCTTTCTAAATATCGGACTTTCTTATGCACATACCTTCGAAAACAAAGTTTCTGTAGGAGTAACCTTAAGAGGAGTCAATGAGTCAACAAACGATTTGAGTGCTACAGGTTTTGCAGTTGATGCCGGAGTACAGTACGTGTCAGGTGAACAGGATGAATTCAAGTTTGGAATTTCATTAAGAAACGTAGGATCGCCTATGAGCTTTAGAGGAGAAGGGCTTTCTTATCAAGTTGATTTTCAAGATGTAACCAATACTTTTTCTGGAAGAAGTGAGACATTCGAATTGCCTAGTGTACTTAATATTGGAGCTTCTTATGACTTTGCAATCGACGAAAAGCACATGGTGACCGTATTGGCAAACTTTACGGCAAACTCCTTTTCAAATGATCAACTTAGCGCAGGATTAGAATACAGCATGTCTAAGATTTTTCAGCTTAGAGCTGCTTACAGATATACTACAGGTCTAAACTCTGGAAAAGACGATGTTGCGAAAGCACCGGTATACACTGGTCTCGCAGGAGGGCTTACGGCTATGATTCCATTGAATAAGGAAACGGAAGCAAAGTTAGCCATCGATTATGGCTATAGAGCTTCTGATCCATGGGATGGATCACACAGTTTAGCGCTTAGATTGTTGTTTTAAAGTAGACTATAACTCAGATATTAATATAAAGGTAATTGTAAAATTTATTATCTTTGGTCAAGAACGCTTCTATATTAAAACTATAGAAGCGTTCTTTTCGTTATTAACTCATTTAAAAAAGTAGACATTTCGGTTCTATCTGACCTGATGAATGTCTCACAGATAAATTCTATATATATGGCTGATCATACATATATGACCAAAGAAGGTTACAGCAAGTTAAAGATGGAATTAGATTTCCTAAAAACTGAAAAGAGGCAAGAAATCGCATCGGCAATTGCAGAAGCCAGAGAGAAAGGAGATTTGTCTGAGAACGCAGAATACAAAGCGGCAAAAGACGAGCAGGGGATGCTTGAAATGAAAATATCTATCTTAGACACGAAGTTGGCTATGGTTAGATTGTTGGATCCCAGTCAAGTAGATGCCTCTAAAGTGAGTCTGCTTACTACCGTTCGCATGAAGAATATCAAGAATAACAAAGAACTAACCTACACCATAGTTCCAGAGTCGGAGTCAGATATAGCGAATAAGAAAATATCTAGTAATTCGCCAGTAGGTGAAGGATTGCTAGGTAAGAAGGTTGGCGAAAAGGCAGAAGTCAAAACTCCAAGAGGTATCATTGAATTCGAAATCTTAGAAATCACAGTTTAATCTCAAACCTGTTACATCATGGCGACCATTTTTTCGAAGATTATCAAAGGCGAAATTCCATGCTACAAAGTAGCAGAAGACGACAATTTTCTTGCTTTTCTAGATATCAATCCAGTTGCCAAAGGACACACCCTCGTTATACCTAAGCAGGAAATAGATTACATTTTTGATCTTGAAGATGATCAACTTACAGCTATGACCCTTTTTGCAAAAAAGGTTAGCCAAGCCATGGTGAAGGCTATTCCATGCAATAGAATAGGCATCAGCGTAATCGGTCTAGAAGTACCTCATGCCCACATCCATCTTATGCCTATCAATAAATTGCATGATATGAGTTTTGAAAAAACTAGGCTAGAGTTTAGTCCCGTGGAGTATCAATCTATAGCAGATAGCATCAAAGCTAAATGGAATACCTGATTTTTATTCAAAATCCTCTAGCTTTACCCGCTTATTTAAGGTAATGGCAATCTTTCTGAAGTCCTGAACCTTATCATCGATGATAAGAAATCTAGCAGTGTAGTCGTCCGTTCGAAAACTCAAAGCACTATCCGCCCCCTGAAATATTTTCATCTCTTTTTCTGTCCAACTTCTTTTTGGGAGTTCTGCTCTATAAAATTTTTTGATTTGATCCATAGAAGACAGCGTTTGCAGTTGTAAGAGTACGGTACCGTTTTCAATATCTGTGTTACCCACATTAGATACCTCCGCATTCGGTAGTACAGGGAAGTCTAAACCCTTCAATCCACTTGGATAGTCTTCCCCAGTACTGGCTACAATATCCACGGGTTCCCTTATGAACGTCGTCTTTGTCTCCTCTGATTCAGTTGCAGTTGGAGCAGCTGTAGAAGTATTTTTAGGATCATTCTCGCAAGAGAAAATTAGGATAGTCGTAAATACGAGGATTATGGTTCTGATTATCATAGCCACTAAATTGCACACTAATAGGTTAAGATTCAAATATATGAGGCTTAATATTTTTGATAGAGGCTTATTTAGTGTTTTGGGGCCATGCCGTTACTGCGTCGGCACCAGGCTCTCTGCTATATCCCGCAGAACCGCATTGACATGCGTTTTGCGGGATGCCGCTGCCGATCCTTCGTCCACTATCGCTTTGGCTTTCGCCACGCCTGCTTACAGACCCTATAAATTTTAGAAAAGGCCAAAATGGTGTAAATACTGTTTTGTGGACTATGATTTTTCTACTGATTTATATGTGTTAAAAGTTATAGGGCGACAAAATAGCTTGCCAACACAGATATGCAAAGTAAAGACGTACTAAAGGTACAAAGATAGAAAAGAAGAAAAAGCTGTAGAAGTGAAGTGTTGACCTATTTAAATAAAGCTCTAACCCCAGTAGAAATGCCTACAGAATTAAATCTATCCCTGTTTGGGCCAATACCATTCTTATCCATATACTGAGAGTAGGTGGTCTGACCAAAAACACTATAACGGGATGAAATTTTTCTTTCAAAACCAAAGCCAAATGAAAGCGTGAAGTATCTATTCTCAATATAAGAACCCCCTTCAAACCATCCTAGCGAATATATTTTATCTGAGCTGGTATCAGAGGTTTCTACTAAGGTTTTAGTATCTGTCAAAGTAGGTCTTCTACTGTTATTTATAAAGTCAGACTTGATAAAGTAGTTTGCTTGGGTAGCAACGTGCATGGTTGCTCCACCGAGCATATAGAAATGAGTTTTTGCATACTCGTTTTTAAAGTGATATCGTAGATGTAAAGGAACACTTAGTAAATTCATTTGTATCTTATCCAACTCTATTTTCAGGTATCCTAAGCTCAAGTTGCCTAAGATTTCTGGATTTGCTTTAGGCGTATACTGCCGAGTAGAATAAGTGAACCCAGAAGCAATTTCCCAATTGCCTAATAGAATACTAGTTGAGAGTCCTGCACCATACCCAATAGCAGCATGATTGTAGGAGTTAAGGTCAAATATCTTGTCATAAGAAGTCATTATATAAGTATATTCAGCATCAAGGTGTATGCCTATTCTCCATTTCATAGCATTGCTTAATCCACCGTCTATAAGATCTACTGGCAGTGAGCTGTTATGGCTATCTAACATCAGATTTGATAAAGCAACATTTGCTAATCTAGGTATATTTTGCGTAGCTGGATTCGTTAAAACTTCTTTATCTTTTGTAATGGCTAACTTTTGGGAAGCAGTATTACCATTACTATTAATATTATTATTAGCTTCTGAAGCAGGAAGTATAGGGTCAGATAATTTGTTTCCTGCGCTTGTGTTTGACTCGTGTAACTCCGTATCCTTATTTTGATCACTTGACGGAACAACATCAGCATTAACACTATTCTTTTTTACAACTGGTGCATCAAGATTACGCTTAACTGCAAGTTTTTTTACGGAAGTAGTACTGTGTTTATGAACATGTTCTTGCTCAATATATTTTTTTGGATGTAAAACTTGTTCTTCAGATATCGTAGGTGTCATCTTTGTTTCCGTTGGAAGAGCTAGATTGCGCTGCGCTATTGAATTTTGAACGGCAGATGAAAACGCTTGAGTAGGATTTTCAACTTCTTGGCTAGCACGATGATCATCATGACGATCCAACAGCAGTGGTTTTACTTGTATAAAGATCAAGATCAGAGAAGACAAGATAATGATCTCCGCAAGTTTGTATTTGAATAGTAGTCTTAATGGTAAGATAAACTCCTTGTCTAATTCTTTTGAAAAAGACTCCCAATCCCCAGCACGTTGTGGTACGGTGTAGTTGAGCAACTTATCGTATGCAATTCTATCAATATCTCCAGAAGAATTTTCGACTTCTGCGTCATCTGAAACATCTATTTTGTGTGCCAGAAGCGCCCAGGTAGCCTTGTCATACGGTACCTCAAGATTGTGGAGATTTTCTTTAACTACATTATCTAATGCAATATCAGCTTGTATGTCGTCGAGATTTTCCTCTAGTTCTAAGTTTGGTAAAAAGGATTCCCAAGCAGGCATTTCTATCGCAGAAATATTTTCTACGGCATCTTTTACTTTGATATCAAAAGCTAAATCCTCAGGAGAGATCAACGCTTCGCTAGCATCAATTTTCTCACTTAAGTGCTGCCAAGAGTCTAATGGCTCACCACCGTCGAGGTTGATAAGCTTATCTTTTATATATTTATCAAGAGAGTTACTGTCCATGCTCGATAAACCTTGTTTTTATTATCTGCCTAAGTTTCATACGTGCTTTCACCAAATTTGATCTTGAAGTACTTTCTGTAATGTCTAGTTGTCCTGCTATTTCTTTGTGAGAATAACCTTCTATCACATAGAGATTAAATACAGTCCTATAAGATGGAGACAGCGTTCTGATAGCTGCTAAAACCTCTTTCTCTGACATTTCACTGATAGCATCCGCCTCGTTTATTTTCTTATCGTAAACTTTGTCTAAGTCTTCCGTTCTTCGTCTTACTGCCTTTCTATAAAAATCAATCGCTGTGTTGACCATGATTCTTCTCATCCAAGCGATCAAAGAAGTACCAGGCTTATATTTTTCTATATGTTTAAAAACTTTGATAAATCCATCGTGCAAGATATCCAAAGCATCTTCTCTGTTATTGGAGTAACGCAGGCAAACCCCCATAAGATTACCATAGTAATTCTCATAAAGCGATTTTTGTGCCCAACGCTCTTTTTGAACGCAAGCTTGAATAAGATCCTTTTCTTGGTTTTTCAAATTTAATGCGATTTCCATAATGCTTTATTAAGTAAGAAAATCGAATAGATATCGATGTTTTAAAAAGAAATTTACTTGTTTAGACTATCTATTCAATTATAAAACTAACTAATTATGAACAAAATTGCGAGAAATACCAAATTGTGACTACTGCTCTACCAACATAAAACGTGCGGAAACCCTTATTGGCTGCCATTATCAGGAAGATATTAAGATTTTGTTAAACAATCCAGTATCCGTACCGTCTGGTCTTTGTTTTATAGTTTTATAAGAAATTACACGAATGAAAGGATCAATCTGGGCTGTTATCTGCTTTTTAGCACTTTTATGCTTTTCAGGCACGCTGAATGCCCAAAAATACGGGCATGTAAATCTTGGTAATCTTCTCACTTTATTGCCTGAAATTGAAACCAACAGCACCGAGCTGGAGAGTTATAGGAATAAGCTTAGAGATGATTTACAAGCGAGAATAGATGTTTGGGAGAAGAAAGTAATAAGTGTGCAGAACACAGTCAGTGATCTACCTCCAAATCAAGTCAAAATTAAAGAAGCTGAACTCTTGAAAGAGCAGGAAATACTGTTAAAGGAAGAGCAAGGACTGAATGCATTGGTACTAGAAAAGAGAAATCAAATAATGGCCCCACTGATAGACAAAGCACAAAAAGCGATCAAGACCGTTGGACGAGAAAATGGCTATACCATGATATTTGATACCTCCATTCCAAACGTAACACTCTTTGCTACGGAGTCTGACGATCTTACTAGTCTTGTGCTAGCAAAGCTTGGTGTGAAGCCTAAAGAGTAGCACTAGATACTTTTTATAAATTGGTTGATAGTCTGAATGTCTAATTGTCCTACTAGCTCCCCTTGCTTATCCACTACTGGTACAATTCCGAAACCTCGCTGCTGAAATACTGCAATGGCACTTTCTAGCGGATAGAGCGCTGGCATGTTTTCCCAAGTATGGCTGCGATATTTTTCTACCGGAGCATCTAGATCATTTTCTCTCTTCGCATGATCGATAAACTCTTTGAAAAGAACACCGATTACTTTTTCATTCCTATTAAATATCAGGAAATACTGCTCCGCAGCGGAAGACATATTGATAGCCTCTCTTATGGTTTGATCGCGGTATAGCTTTTTTGAAATCGGCTTTATCAATTCTTGAATCGTTTTACCTGCTACATGTCCAACTCGCTGTACGCCTTTCCATTCCATACGAGAAGTAAAGATCACAAAGATAGCTATGAAACAAAAAATATAATTTCCAGAGTATAAACCAATAATGAAAAATGCTAAAGCGCAAAATTGGGCAATCACATATGCAACTTTAGTAGCTTTTACACGATTCATTTTCATGGCAAGTAAGGAACGTAAAACTCTTCCGCCATCCATAGGAAAAGCAGGAACCATATTAAACATAACCAAACCTACATTAACAATGATCACCAAGGGCGCTGTGTATCGTAATTGGAACATCATCTTAAGTTCATCGGTGAATACCATATCTAGACCATCTTTGCGAAAATAGTAAACTATAGGGGTCAGAATTATTGCTATAATTACATTGACAGCAGGACCAGCCAAGGCAACCTTGAGTTCTTCACTAGGCTTTTCAGGAATTTTTTCTAAGCGTGCGATACCTCCTATCGGAGATAGAATAATATCTCTAGTGCCCACGCCATATCGTCTAGCCATCAAGGCATGACCATACTCATGTAGCACTACACAAATAAAAATTATAATATATAAAAGGCTCATTGTTGCTATTCCTGTAAGCCCTTCATTGACCTGGAATCCGAGAAAAATTATCCATAAAAAGATTAATGGAAACGACCAGTGCAAGTAGACTGGTATATTGAATAAAGTAGCAATTTTTAGAGTTCCTTTCATGCGTGATAATGCTCGAATATAACAGCAAAACAATAGAACTGAAAGATAGGTTTTTATAATGATGAGTCCACTCCGAAAACTCACAAAACCAAAAATGTTTCTTTTGTCGATATTTTTCATTTTCTCAAAAAATACCTCTTGAAATCTAAAATAACGCATGTATTTTGATACAAATAATCAATCT
>ENA-ORXT01002151-ORXT01002151.1-marine-metagenome-genome-assembly--contig:-NODE-2151-length-24402-cov-8.811100_pt1 | contig 24402 bp, 19 predicted proteins | sample MGYA00237868_ERZ511482 | MGnify/ENA metagenome assembly ERZ511482
AGAAATGTAGCTTACCTTGTCTTTTTATTTTCTCAGAATTTCCTTTTTCCTTGACTTACTTTGTACAAAGTCGAGCTAAGTATAGCTTCCAAGAAAATTTTAGCGTTATATCTCAAAGAGCAGAGAGAAGACAGAATTTGTCCGAGTAAGTGTGGTCAGCGTATCTCATAGGCCAAAAGTGATTCTGTGACCGTACTTACGCTAGCCGACCCGAACAGTTTATATGACTTGCGCAAAAGGTAACCGTTCGACCCTCCATCGATTAAGTGACCGAAGCAGTCGGCAGGCGTACCAAAACCTAAAAGGGACTGACTGGCTATCTTAGAGGACTCTATCACTAAAGTCAGATTTGGTGTAGGATGGCACAGAGGTTGGAAGATAGCCATCCTAAAACTAAAGATCTTAGTGTATCTGTATTTATCTGAGTACAAAACCAGCTTTTCTAGCTCTCTCCAACAGATCTATTTGCTAAACTAGTGGTACAAAATGCATGATTCATTCCATTCGAAGCATCCTTTATTTTCTTGCAGAGGCTAACGTTGATAAAATAAGTATATGACATACGATCCTAAATTTACTTCATCATCACAATCGTCATCATCGCAATCGTTATTTGATGCACCAGACGATACTGAAAAGTATGTACTTGCTACGATTCCAACTGAAGAATCAAATGGACTGCTGCCAACAGTTCTGTTAATTTCGCTTCTTCTACTTATTGGTCTAATTAGCTTGCTATGGGTAAGTTTAGGTCGCCCTGTTATTCCCCTCCCTACCCCGACGCCTACAGCCACAAGAGTTGTTGCCACAACAGCGACTGTAGAGCCAGTCATTATTATCCAAACCGCAGTGCCAAACCAGCGCGCAACGGAAGTTGTCGGATTAATCCAAACACGCGCCGCCTCTGATCTAGAAAACGATCAGCCAGATTTGGCAACAATCGTTGCGGTTCTTGTTTCCAACGGCGTGATAGCACCCGAGCTCGTCTTAACGCCTGCTGAAGTATCTACACCAACAGCTACACCTGATGAAATTGCCCAAGCAGAGACAGAAACTCCTCTGCTAAATAATGATGACATCGATAGCAATGGCAGCGAAAGCACAACGTTTGTTCCGATTGTAGATATTCCATCTGAAGTGATCAATACTCCTGTTGATGTGTCAAACTCGATGACAGAAACAGTTACTGTCACACCGATAATTACGGTAACATCAACCATAACAACTAACATCGACCTCCCAGTAGACGAAGAAACCCAAAGCAATAATAGCGATATTAATTTGCCCATTATTGTTGGTGCAAATGACGAGCCGGATCTTACAGTGCAGCCAACTGAAAACCCTATTGAAACAATAGTTCCAACGGTAACCATCACCACATCAGAAATTATTCCCGAAACACCTACACCCGAGTTCACTGAAACTCCCACCGAAATACCGACTGAGATACCGATTGAAATACCGACCGAGATGCCTACAGAGGAGCCTCTGGTAGAAGAAGAGACACCGACGCCAACACCTGAACCAGCCATTTTTGCGGTTTTAAAAGGAAAGGCAGTAAGCGATCGTGGCGATATTACTGTTTATAAGGGACCAAGCCGCATTTATGAAACCGAAGGCGTTCTGACCGCTGGAAAAGATGTAAATATTTCAGATAGAGATCTGAGCGGTGAATGGATATACGTTTGCTGTAGCAGTAACAATACCTCAGGTTGGGTACGCCAAGTCGAAGCGCCACCAGTTGGCAACCTTTTGTCGGATATTATAGGCGACGAGGCAGCGGCTCAAATCACCAGTACGCCAGAAACAGATCGAGAGAGGGCAGACGATGTTCGTTGGCTTACCGTTCGAAACGCACCAACAAATCCATCATTGCCAACTTGGCCAGCCATCCCAACCGATCATTATGTGTTGCAACGATACAATCCTGGAAATCAGGCAAACGGTCCCTTGCCACAGCTGATTAAAGGTGAAACTCTTCCAGCAGAGGGGGTGCTAATTGAAGCATGGTCCCCCAAGCAACGTGCATTAGGGCCGATACTCACATCCGCAGCTACAACAGGACTAGGCGTCTACATCACAAGCGAGGATGGCAGCCTCTATCAGCGGCGGATAGACAATGGAGAAGAACAGTCGAACTATAGCTTCGGAGATCCCACGAATCAAGTCTCTGTGCCAATCGCGGTCTTTGATCAAACCATTTACGCGGCGAGCAGCAATAACGAACTATTCGCAATTAGCGAGCAAAGGCTCGAAAAAATATGGAGTAGGCAATTAGTCGAGCTGGGCAACAACGGCCCGCTCACACCCGTCACAGGGATCAATATCCTCGGCAACAAACTGTACCTTGGGGCAAGCAACGAAGCGACCCAGTATCTTGTATCGCTCGACCGACGTAACGATGCCCAAGGAACAATAACGTTCACAAGCCCGACTATCGGCAGAAACATGCAACTGCCAGCCGTTGGGAATCAACTCGTCTATGTTGGTAACGAGCGTATCACCGCATTTGATGCGCACGACGGCAGCACAATTTGGCAAGCGGCAGAACCAGAGCAAATATCTGCCCCGCCAGTTTATAGCACGCCAGGCGTAGTGGCCCTTGCAGAACTCTATGTGGCAGCCAATCAGATACTTTTTGCCCTTGATGCCAATACGGGCCAAAAGATTTGGAGCGTCTCTGGGGGCGGAATCACATCAGGAATGGCCTTGGGAGACGACACAATCTACGCCTCGGCTGGGAGCGAATTGAAGGCATTTGCACGCGTAGATGGCGAGCAAGAGTGGACAAGAGTGCTCAATTCAGAAATTCTTGGTGGCCCATTTGCAAACGGCAATAGAATGATAGTCGTCACGCGGGATGGCTTCGTCCATTATCTCAATACAGCAGACGGCAGTACACTCTTTACCTCTGAGTTTTTAGACGATAACGCACGTTATGCGCCCGCAATAACCAGTAAGTACATATTTATCCCCGGAGAGAATAACAAAGTATTTGCGTGGCGAGGCGAGTAATGCAGACCGAGTCTCACAACAAGCCACATAAGCCTGGATGGGACGCGCTTGTAATCGGCGTTCTAACATTCGCCCATCTACAAATATTAGCCTTCGGCGAACAGATCATACCGCTCGGTATGCGCATAAATGATGTGTTACGACACCCCATCTTAGGAAACATTTTGCCCGATGCAGGTGAAGAGGCAATTGGCCCGATTGGTCCATCGCCAACCGAACCGATTGGGCTGCTACTACACACCATCACCATCGGCTTTGCGCTCTTTTACTTCATTGTTGATCTAATACCGACAAAAAAAGTACGCAATTGGCTAAAGTGGATCGTGCTCACCCTCATCATCTTGACAGCCCTAGTCTTGCCAACCGTAAAATTGATGCTATTACGGGACATAAGCGGTCCCGCTAGCTACACGCACGATGGTGGCGTTATTCAAACCGAAGCAACAATCGAATATATCTTAGCCGGGAAAAACCCATACGTTGAAGATTATGTAGAGACTCCAATGGCCGAGTGGGGCTTTGGCGAATTTCGCACGGCGCTCTACCACTACCCTTATTTACCTTGGACCTTTATTTTTAGCGCACCATTCTATTTAATAGGAAAAGAAGTTGGTTTTTATGACCAACGCATCATCTACCTATTACTTATGGCAGTTGCACTGGTGCTACTTCCGCGATTAGCAAAATCGCAGCGTAACAAGTTAGCACTCGTCGCAATCATTGCGTTAAACCCAATCATGGCAATTGACGTAATTTTTGGCAAGAACGATAGCTTTGTGCTCTGTTGGATCATCTTTAGCCTTATCTGTTTGCAGCAATGGTGGAAGCGCGGCTCTATAGATAGCAGCGCCAATCATAGCAGCCCGCCTGAAAGAGAGAGAGAAATATTGCAGGGGGCAGGGCGGGGATGGCTGATAGCGTCCTCCGTCCTCTTTGGCCTTGCTTGTGCCAGTAAACCAACAGCATGGTTTTTTGCCCCATTTTACGGTATTTTGTTAATCCGCCATGAGCTAGCCAAGAGCGTCACAAACCATTTACTCACAGCCACTGCCAACAGATGGTCGACATTTCGTCATCATTGGCTTGCTCTTTTGCGCAGCATCCCGCTGATCGTTCGGCGCGCCGGATCGGCCTTAACCATATTTGGCATCCTACTCATGCCCTTTCTACTATGGGATCCATTTGCTTTGTATGACGACGTATGGCGATGGAGTAACGGTCGTGGGGAGACAGGCTACCAAATATGGGGCTGGGGATTGAGCAACTTTGTACTTGCCTTGGGCCTTGTGACGGATCGATTTGGGCAATGGCCCTTTTGGATTACGCAATTAGTTATTGCGGGCCCACTACTGCTGTGGACGATTTATCGCCAATTGCGCCAGAACACGATAGCAGCCGCTTGCTGGCATTACGGTGTGCTGCTTTTGGGCTTCTTTTACGCCAGCCGTTTTTTAAATGACAATTATTTAGGCTATATCATTGCCTTTCTTGCGATTGGCCTAATGAGCAACATGGATAGCTATTCAGAGGATAGCTGTTCAGAGGATAGCTATTTGGAAGAGTAGTCATCATCCTAAGTCCACAAACCGCCGTATCAAAATTAAGCAGGTACGTGACCCATACTTATTATTCTCCAAACAAGTAAAGAGGCCTCAACCCAATATTGGGTTGAGGCCTCTTTACTTCTCTCGCATTAATATATCAACCATTTGCATACATTTGGAACAAGTTGTGCAGAAAAAGCGTTCTCCCAGCGGATCAGCTAAGCAGCTAGCACGGGCGATTCGCCGTGTGCAGCTTCCGATTTTTCTTTTGTAGAAGGCGTTGACAAAAATTGGAATGCATCGTCGAAAGATTTTGTATGCTTATCGACCGATTCAATACTGTCTCTACTGGCAATGCGAACCAGTGCGGAAAGCGCAGCGACCAGTGCCACAATACTAGGCAGTGGACCAGATGCATCCGTCGGCGCATAGATTACCTCGTCAGACGCGCGATTAACGGGGCTGGCAAGATTACCAACAATACCGATAGTTTTACATTCCTTACTACGCGCAAACTCTAAGGCTAACGCAACAGCCTCGCCATATTCAGTCGCGCTAATCCCGATGACAAGCATTCCCTTTTTCAAATTCATTAATGTAGCGGCTCGTTTTACCGGTTCATCCGCAGCCGATTCAGCCGATACACCAAGATGCCTCAATTGTTGCGCAATCATCTCGGCAACAGATTCGGCATATCCCTCAGAAACTAAAACAATGTGCTGGGAAGAATCAAGCAAATCAGCAATAACTTGAATTTTTTCAGGCGGAGTATGCGTTAACATTTGGCGTAAGTTTTGCTGCTCGTGTTCTGTACGATCTTTAAATGTTGCTATGGGATCTGAAGGATTTAGCTCCTTTGGCTCATACTCTGCATAAATCTCAGACTTGACCTGAGCACGTACATCTGCAAGAAGTTCAGGATATCCGTTATAGCCCAGCCGTTGCGAAAAACGTACAACCGTTGTTGTATCAACTCCAACAGTATTTGCAAGTTGGGCAGCCGTCATAAAAGAAACATCATAATAATCGCTCATGATGTAATCTGCCACTTTACGATAACTACGGCTTAGGTGATCATAGTACTGCCGGATTTTTTCTCTATACATAATGTTAGTATCCCGATTTATCTATCATGGTTCGTCTGAGAAACACCAAGCCAAAAATTTAAGCCAGCGTTCTGTATTATTTTTGTATTATCAAGGTAAAATAACTCAAAGTTAGATTAGTGCGAATACATAAAAAGAGCTTAGCAAAATGACAAGTACAATCCATTAGCAAAAACTTACGAATGGTGTCTATTCATTACCGAGAGGATGCAACTATTCTATCTATTATATTGAAAAATTTACCTGATATTTTAGATGAGGCAACGATTATTGGTTCGATTATGTCAAAAAGAATGCATCTTACGCATAGCTTAACAAATTATACGATAGAGACGCCTGAACTGTCAAACAATCAAGATTTATTACTAGATGAATCTTACAGATTACTTACGAATAATTCACCTCCACACCTACTATCTTACATAAATGTAAGCAAGATAATGTAAAACCGTCTAAAACATTATGTATACCATTTATATTCGTAAAATGAAAATTTTCGTTATTTCCGTTACAGAATTTCTTTTGTATTAAGGTATACTACAAAACTCAACTTTACCTGAGCAAGCACTGACGACCATAGGTGTAAATGTAAGCCGCCTAGTTAGCACACCTAAAGTTCACACTTATGCATTAGTGCATCACCCACACTAAAAGTTCGGATTATTTCTTGTGTGTAAACCCGAACATTAAGGCTGAACGCAGCACTAGCAGCATATTGCTTCGAGTTAATTTCAGTATTAGCACCAAATGATTTTTCAGATGATAAAAAGTATTTTTAAACAGTTTCGGATCAGGCAGCAACAGAGCTGTATCCTCTTACTTCTTCTTTTAATATGTCTTTACACACAGAATAGCTGTACCTCATCGGAAATAGACTCCGAACTGGATACAGACTCGAGTAGTGACCGAACAGCAAATGTCCAGCCAACCGTAGACACAACACAGAAACCGCAAATCAGTGCATCCACTTCGCCCACGCCTCTGCAGCAGAAAAATTTAGCAAACCAGCCTGTGCGCGTGCCAGATATTTCAGCCCTGTCAGCTAGTTCACCTCTCGCCTCGTCACCATTCTTTTCTCCGCTCAAAGTTAAATCACCTACATCAGACACAGCCGATCTACAGACCGCAGTCGAAGAGTTGACGGGTCTGCTCGAACAGCAGATGTTGCCGATAATAATTTCTGCCCCCCCTGATTCAACTGCATTGATTGCTGGGACACTGCTTGATGGGCCACCGCTTGATGAAACGCCGGGCAATGTTCCAAAAAATCCCGATACTGATGCGTTAGCTATTCTCGCAGATTTGGCTGGCTTTACCCCTATATTAAATACAGTTAATCTTTCCGGCACCAATAGACCTGCCACCCAAAATATAAGCAGCACATTGCACCTATCACCTACTCTTTTTAGCAGCTATCTGCCACTGATTATGCAAGATATACTAGCCGATACGGCCCTGCCAACAATTGACTCAGCAGAGGTCCCGGTAAGCCCGATGCCACCCCTGCCAACCCCCGACGCTGCTATTCGCGTGGCAAATGTGCCGATTCTTATGTATCATTACCTAAGTGTCCCCCCCAGAGGAGCAGACATCTATCGACGAGATCTATCGGTTTCGCCCAATTTGTTTGCACGTCACTTGGATAGTATGCTGGAAGCGGGATACCAGACAATCAGCTTATATGAGTTAACAATGCACTTGACCATCGGTGCACCGCTACCCGTAAAGCCTGTTGTTATCACATTTGATGATGGATATCTTGACAGCTATGAGAATGCCTATCCGCTACTTCTAGAGCGGGGCATGACGGCGACATTTTTCGTCTCGCCCGAGTTTATCGAGTTTCAGCGTCCCGAATATGCAAACTGGAATATGTTGCGCGAGATGTATGCATCTGGCATGTCGATCGAAGCGCATGGCCTTAACCATCGATCTTTGAAGAATCGTGACGTTGATTTTTTGGCGTGGCAGGCCCTTGCGAGCATTCAGGCGATTGAGCGCGAAATAGGGCGACGTCCACGGTTTGTCTCCTATCCAGCGGGCGAATACGACAATCTAACGATTGAGGTGTTCCAAAACTCACATTTCTGGGCAGGTGTAACAACAGTTCAGGGAACAACACAGCGGTCAGAAACACTCTTCAGGCTACAACGAGTTCGGGTACGGAATACTACGCAGCCCGACCAGCTACTTACACTTATGGATCTAGATTGGTAGATTTTGGTTTTAAGCTACATAATTAAGGCTAATCCAGAAAAATAATTATACGTATTCGGTCGATTTTCTGGAATAGCTTGCGGCCATACTATAATATTTTATTTTTTGGAATGGCCTAACGGGACAATTGGACAATAAAAATGAATGGCTCGAACTTAAACGGCATGGAACCAAATAGCAAAAACGAAAAGTCGAACAATGCTGACTATGTGCTTCCTTCGGCAGATGAAAGACCCGCATTTGTAAATAAAATGTTTGCCGAAATTGCGCAAACGTATGATCTGATGAACCGAATCATGGCGCTCGGGATGGACGGAAGCTGGCGACGCGAAATGTTGGCCCTTTGCGATCTGCCGCCAAATGGGATGTTGCTTGACGTTGGCACAGGCACAGGTGATATCGGGTACGAGGCACTTCAGCGCTATCCAGGGCTAAAGGTATACGGAGCCGATTTTACTTATGAAATGATGGCTGCAGGCATCGGCAAAGTACCCGGACACAACTTGCCTTTTACGCAAGCCGACACCTTTGATCTGCCTTATGCAGACAATACTTTTGACGCGGTTGTCTGCGGTTTTCTGGTGCGCAATGTGCTGGATCGCGTCGGCGCGTTTGCCGAACACGCTCGCGTAGCGAAGCCTGGTGGCAAAGTTGTCTGTCTAGAAATAACGCCCCCATCTAACACCGTGCTTGGGCCGTTATTTCAATTCTACTTTTTTAAGGTGGTCCCCTTTGTTGGCTCACTCATTAGCGATAATGGTGAAGCGTATAGCTACTTGCCACAAAGCACGGTCGACTTTCCGTCGCCCGATGTGCTGCAACGAGCAATGGAAGAAGCTGGCTTGCATCACGTTTCGTACCGCGAGAAGATGATGGGAACGGTTGCGATTCATGTAGGAACGAAGTAAGCGAACGAACGAGAGCAGCATGTGACAAATATGGCGTAATTTGTAGATATTCGGAAGATGGTTACGATACATCATGCCTGTACGAGCATCTCGGAAGAGGATGAACGAGCCATAAACCCTGCCGCTCACATAGATAGATGACAATTGCAGCGGGCACAATGTATTGTGCCCGCCCAAGAGTAAATAGTGAAAGAGAACGAATCCACAGCAGATAACCAAATACGCACCGCCATCGCAGCCGAAGAACATGGTGACGTGGCGGCATTGCGCGGCGTGCCAAGCTTAGTTTGGCGTGCCGGTCAGACGCGCCGATTGGAGATGATCCTTAAATGGGGCAAACAAAAGTGGGGCAAACAAAATTCGAGCGGGACCACACCTAGTTTTGACGAAGTGCTCGACAACGGCTGCGGGATCGGCATGTACATCAAAGCGCTACAGCCCTATTCGGCCATGCTCTTTGGCAACGAGCTCGAAGCCGAACATCTTTACACCGCATCCGGAGTCGTGCCTGACGCACATTTGCAAATTGCCGTCTGTGAGCACTTGCCATACCCCGACAACTTTTTTGACCTGATTTTAAGCCACGAAGTGCTCGAACATGTGCAGGATGATGGCGCAGCCGCACGCGAGATCGTGCGGGTGCTTAAGCCGGGTAGCCGAGCCATACTCTTCGTACCCAATCGCTGGCACCCGTTCGAAACACATGGCCACTACTGGCGCGGAGTCTATCACTTTGGGAACACTCCACTCATAAACTATCTGCCCGACATGATCCGAAATAGACTAGCACCCCACGTGCGTGCCTACAGCAGCCGAGGTGTGCGTAAGCTCTTTGCGGATCAGCCAATTCGCGTTATTTATCACAGCCAAATTTACCCAGGCTACGACAATATTGTGCAGCGCAACCCAAGATTTGGAGCTATATTGCGCAAAATCACCTATCTACTAGAAAAATCACCTTTAGCAATTTTTGGCAACAGCCATCTGCTTGTTATCGAGAAACTATAGTTACAAAAAATCCTATGAACCGACTTGACCGCCGCGGCCAGATTTTGATGTCGCGCCGCAAGCGCAAACGTAGCGCAGAAAATAAACCCCGCCCCTTTTTTTGGGCCTTCCAAAGCTGTGTGGGCATCTTGCTCACCACAACTTTGCTCACCATCGCTCTCATCGGTGTTGGGGCAAGCGCCGCGGTTGGCGTCTATCGATCCTATGCCGACAGCCTGCCCGATGTGAGCGCAATTGAATATGAACAAGAAGAGTTTGAAACCGTCCGCATCTATGATCGAACTGGCGACAATCTACTATACGAAAGCGTTGATGCTGAACGGGGGGATCGACGCTTTATGGAACTTGAGCAAATGTCGCCATGGATTGGCATTGCCGCAGTCGCGCTGGAGGACCGCAATTTTTATGAAAATCCGGGGATCAACGTGCGCGGCCTTTTCCGCGCCTTTTTTAGTAACTTAAGTGGGGGGTCGGTTCAGGGTGGCTCATCCATCACGCAGCAGCTCATCAAAAATGTCGTTATAGACCCAACAGAGCGGGCCGAACAGAGCTATGCTCGTAAGATTAAGGAAGTGATTCTGGCGACGGAAGTCACCCGCAAATATGACAAAGATAAAATTCTCGAATGGTATCTAAACTATAACTTCTACGGCAACCTAGCCAATGGCGTCGAGGCGGCCAGCCAAGTTTATTTCGGGAAAAGTAGCACAGAACTTTCGCTAGCCGAAGCCGCCATGCTGGCACCGATTCCGCAATTCCCTGCGTTGAACCCGATTAGCGCACCCGAAGATGCAAAAGAGCGACAGGGTATTGCGCTTCAAGCTATGGCGCAAGCGGGCGTTATTACTCAGCAGCAGGCGAACGATGCCTTTGTAGAGGAACTGGAATTGCGCAAATCCGTGGCCGGACGGTTCGATCTGCTGACTGCGCCCCACTTTGCGCTTTACGTGCTGGATCAGATACAGCGGGAGTTCAACACCCCTGATGATCCCTACTTTATTTGGCGCAACGGGCTGGAGATCTATACAACGCTAGATGTTGACTTGCAGAAGCATGCAGAGAAAGTTGCACGCGAGCAGGTTGCGCTCTTGACTGAACAGGACAAAAATGCCAGCAACGCCGCGGTTGTAGCGATAAAAAATGACACGGGCGAAATTCTGGCCATGGTCGGCTCGCTAAATTATAACAATGAAGAGATCGACGGGCAGGTCAACGTGGCAACTGCCCAGCGCCAGCCAGGCTCTAGCTTTAAACCCTATGTCTACATGACGGCCTTACAGCAGGACCTGACCGCAGCCACCATGATTCTCGATGTGGCTACAGCATTCCCGCAGTCGGATGGGAGCTACTATCGGCCCGAAAATTATGATCGACAATATCATGGCCCCGTTTCGCTACGCAACGCTATGGCGCGCTCGTACAACATCCCTGCGATCAAAGTGATGCAGCAAGTTGGTGTGGCCGATGCGCTGCGCACCGCACATCGTATGGGCATTAATGGGTTGAATCGTGGGCTTAATTTTTATGGTCTCAACTTAGTGCTTGGCGGTGGCGAGGTAACGCTGCTGGATCACACCTATGCCTACAGCGTGTGGGGCAATAATGGCGCAATGATTGGCGAGCCCATTGCGCTTGAAGATCAGCGTACCGGCTTTCGTACAATCAACCCCGTTTCAGTTCGATTGGTTACCGATAGCAACGGCAACACGCTCAAGAAATATAGTAACGACACAGCAGTCGCGGAGCGCATTATCAGCAGCGAGGTTGCCTACTTGATGGCAGACATGATGAGCGACGACAGCGCGCGTGCGCCCGCCTTTGGTGCTGGCACGGCATTAACGCTGTCGGATCGTCGCGTGGCGGCAAAGACTGGCACAACCAATGGCTTTAAAGATAATTGGACAATGGGCTATACGCCTGACTTGACAGTTGGGGTTTGGGTCGGCAATACGGATAATGAATCCATGCGCAACGTGACGGGGCTTTCGGGTGCGGCCCCTATATGGAATGCGGTGATGGCAAAATACCACGAGGGCAAGCCAGCACGCTGGTTCGAACGACCGCCATCCATTACAACGCGCACCATTTGTGTGCCAAGCGGGCTGCTCCCCAGCGAATTTTGTCCAGGCCAAAGCCGTCGAGCCGAACTCTTTGTGCCAGGGACAGAGCCAACACTAACCGACAATATTTGGCAGCCCTTTGATATTGACAGTTCGACGGGCGGGCCCGCTACGCTTCGTACACCGCCCCAGTTTCGCCAAACACGTTACTTTCAGATTTTGCCGCGCGAAGCGACCGATTGGGTACGCGAAAGCGGCATCCCGCAGCCGCCACAAGGGGCAAGCAATTTGCGAGCGGAGGACTTTAACCCCGACGCCGCCATTATCGATCCACCACCTGGGGGTTATGGAGCGGGCGTCTTTGTGATTAGCGGGAACGCACGTGGCGGCACCTATCGGATCGACTTTGGCCCGGGCGACAATCCGCAAGAATGGCGCGCAACCACGCCCGATATTACAAATGACGTCTATAATGCGCCGCTCGGCTCGATGAACACGGAGGGGTTGCCGGAAGGGCCCTATACATTACGGCTTCAGGTAAATCGGTTCGATGGTCTACGCGAATATCGCACGTCGATTACGATAGATAATACGCCACCAATCGCGACGATTAGCGAGCCAAAACAAGATCGACTTTATGTAATGGAAGAGGATGAGCAGATTAACATCAACATTCTGCCCGAAGATCGTTGGGCAATTGATCGCGTTGAATTCTTCATCGATGGTCGGGCATTTGTAACAACAACCGTTGCACCGTACAATGAGCGCTGGCCGATTACGATGCAGAATATCGGTCAGATCGAGGCACCCCAGACGCAAAATTGGCCTGGGATCCAAAGTGATGATGATGAGATTACCCCGGGCCGCATCCGCCCAATCGGGTCGGGTGGGTTTGCGGCGATTCTAACGAGTAGTGGTGTCTATTTAGAGCGGCATAAATTTAAGGCCCGCGTTTATGATGGCGCAGGCAATATGACAGAAAGCGAAGAGGTGTCGGTCTACGTACGCCGCGAACCCGACGAATAAAAGGTGGCTCTACAGGAGTTTGGGGACTAAAGCCACTTTGGTTTAATAGAGGCGCTACGCTTCTAAGCCCAAGAATTGCTATAGCGTTAGCGCTGGTTGAGTGCCCACCTCAAACGCTTTTAACCCTCTACGATCCGAAAAAACTAGAAAAGTAAACGAGATAAAATGCCGATAATTTTATTAACGAATGATGATGGGATCGCGGATCCGGGTCTGCTTGCATTAAAACGAGCAATGGAAACACTACCCGATGTAGAGATACTGGTTGTTGCGCCCGAACAAAATCGCAGCGCATCGGGCCATTCGATCACCATGCACGATCCGCTGCGCATTCGGCCCGGCATGATGGCAGATGGTAGCCAAGGGTTTGCCTGTTCGGGTACGCCAGCGGATTGTGTTCGGCTTGCCCTAGCAGGAACCGTTAACGACATTATTCCACAACTGGTGGTTAGCGGGATAAATTCCGGCTACAATATGGGGGTCGATATTCATTACAGCGGCACGGCAGCCTGCGCACGCGAAGCAGCCATCAATGGTGTGCCTGCGATTGCAACAAGCACAACTTTCCGCTCATCGGTAGAAAATATTGAAGAAGTATATAGGATGGTTGCAGGTGTAGGGAGACAGTTGGCCGAATATATTCTAGCCGATGGGCTGCCACCAAATCTGTTTCTGAACCTCAATGCACCCGGGTTAACCAGCGAACAAGTTAAAGGAATTCGCATCACGAGCGTTGGGGGGCGGTCCTATTCTTTGCAGTCGAATAGGCGCGAAGATCCGATGGGATATTCCTATTATTGGCCCTACAGCAGTGGAAACCCGGTAGACGTTTACGATCCAAATACAGATGTCGGTGCGGTTGCCGATGGGTACGTTAGCGTGACGCCGATTACGCTCGACTCAACCGATCATACTTTTTTAAATAGTGGCCATTTGGGACAACTGACATCTTGGGAAATCGCGTAGATGGTCTTTAATGCTTTGGGCGGGCGCGAACGCTGGGAAGGGATTGTTGTTTGCGCATGGATCGTTCTGATTGATCTATTGCTGCTGCTGTGGATTGTGCAGCGACCAATTGATTGGTTAAAGTTTCTGCTCATCCTGCTCGTGGTTATTAGCATCCCGCTCTTTATTCATATAGCCTACAGAGCGTGGATTGTGGCGAGCCTAGAGTATTGGGTGGATCGGAATGCGGTGACAATTCGCTGGGCGGGACTGCAGCATGTGTTACCGCTGCCTAAAATCGTTCAAATTTACGAGAATGATAATAATGCACCAAGCAGCAGTAATCGGTTGCAGTGGCCGGCACATTATTTTCAAGAAATAGGCCGCACGAGTGTAAAAATCGAGGGGAAGCCGGTTTCAATGCTCTCATCTCAACCGCTGTCCAACTGCTTACTGCTAGATTTAGGCGATGTCATGTATGCTATTTCGCCCGAAGATTCGCAGGCATTTGTGGCGCTTATACAGGAGCGCTACGAACTAGGTCCTGCTGTAGATGTTTCATATGAGCGTGTACCAACAAATTATGTGCAACGGGTATTGAATCAACTTACTCATCAAGATTCAATTGGCGTAGGGTTGCTTTCCGCAGGTGCGATAGGTCTTCTTCTATTGTTTGGTTTATTAATGGTCCGATTCCCAAATCTGCCAAATGATATTGTTATGCGCTATACTGAGGCAGCGGGACAAGATGGCATTGTACGTGTTCCGGCTGTCATCCGCTCTAAGTCTACTTTATTTTTATTGCCTAGCATTGCATTATTAACATGGCTCTTTAATGGTCTCTGCGGTATTTGGATGGCACTACGAGATCAGCGAGTCGGTGCGTATCTGCTGTGGGGTGGTACAATTATTGTGCAGGTTTTCTCGTTTTTTGCTTTAGTCGGTTTGATGTAATTCCCCTATCTTTTACCCAAATCTTATGTGCTCATCTAAAACAAGACCTTACTTGAGCGTAATTGTTCCTGCCTATAATGAGGCAGAGCGCATTACAAAAACGCTTAAATCGATCTATGCATATCTACAACAACAAGAGTTCAGTTGGGAAGTTCTCGTTGTGTTAGATGGCTCTAAAGACAATACACTTGCTGTGGTTGAAGATTTTGCGCGATCCCACCGCAATATTCATTGGCTCGACCGCAAAGAGAATCGGGGCAAAGGATTTACTGTACGCGAGGGAATGTTGAGCGCGACGGGCGCGATTCGCCTCTTTACCGATGCAGACAATTCAACCGACATTGCTCATTTTAGCAAGATGCAGCCGCTTCTGGCGGATGGCTATAATGTGGTGATCTGCTCGCGTGATTCAAAAGATGTAGCGGGTGCGCAGCAAGCAGTTCCACAACCCTTTCTAAAGCGGATGTTGGGCAATGCAGGTAATCTGTTTATTCAGGTTATGGCCGTGCCGGGGATTTGGGATACGCAGTGCGGATTTAAAGCATTTACGCAAGAGGCAGCGGAAAAGATCTTCCCAATCACAAGGATTGATCGCTGGGGATTTGATACCGAAGTATTGGCGCTAGCAAACCATTTTAGCTATCCTGTTGGAATTGTTCCTGCATATTGGATCGACGCAGAGGGTACGCACGTGAAATTTAGTGACTACTTCCAAACAATGTGGGAGCCAATCAAGATTCGGTACAATCTGTTAACCGGTGTCTACGATCAAAAAAATTCATTGGTTATGCCAAGCGATGCAGTGAAATAAGGTGTGTTGGGTACATCGGCATTTGGTGTATGGATATTTTGTGCGTTGATAGTTTACTCACTTTACTATTCACTTCATTACTTGCTACTCACTTTACCACTCGCTGTCCCCTCTTTTCGAAAGCCACGTTGCTAAGAAAATCTGTGTCATATTTGCTACATAGTGCGCAACCAACGGCACCCCCAAACTTTTATAGTACAAAAAAAGTGCGCCGAAGAGCATTCCTACCACGGTTGCACCAAAGATACCCCACCAACCTTGGGGGCTGTGAAGCAAGCCGAAAAGTACGCTTGTACTAACTAGCAAAGTCGGTGCCGATAAAAGCGGCAGCAGACCCCCAATCAGTAGACTCCGAAAGAGCAGTTCCTCGACGATTACAACCAAAACCATTGCCAAAGCCACTAAAATTGCCTCACCGATCGAGTGGGGTATAACTGCATCAATAATTACTGTTGAATAAAGGCGCTCGTTCTGTTGTACCGAAAACCACTGGGTAGCAAAATAAAAGAATGCCGCCAAGCCGATCCCCCAAGCCACCCCAATTAGCGATTGGCGCGCCATATTGGGGAAACGCCAACCGAATTCCTCTAACGGGAGTCCGCTCAAAAAGCCTAATGCGATGCAGACTAAAATTAGCCCACATTTTACGCCATTCTCAGCAGGGAATAGAAGCAAATTTCGATTAGGTTTCCACGTTCGCAGTAATCGGGCGGTTGAATACGTGCCATAGCCCAACGCGCTTGTAATGACCAGAATTAATAGTACGAAGGTCAAATATCTAAGTGTCATAGTTTACCGTGCATCGATTTTGTTGCTCAATTGTTGATTATGCTAAACTCTTTTTGTCTAAGGTTGTTCGCAGCCTGTGGCAGGCGAGAACAATGGCGTTCTCGCCTTTTTTTGTTTGTAGAAAGTAAGCCCATCAGATTAAAGTTGAACCAGTTTCTCGCCCCGTAAATATGCATGTAGCACATCCCGATGCCAATCGCTTACAGGGTGGATATCTAGTGAATTCATCGAGATTGCGTGTGCCTCAAAGCCAGGCTCTGTCTGGAGCTCTGTTGTATCAACATCCATATATCCCACATAAAACCACGCCTTAAGGCAACTGCCTACCCAAAGTTGAACAGCCAATGTTAGGTCTTCTGGAGACCAGCTAAGCTCTTCTTGCAGTTCACGCCAAATACATGTTTCGGGCAGCTCATTGTCTTCGCGCTTGCCACCAAAACAGACAAGTTTATTTGGCGCATGGTGAGACCATTCTGGCCGCAGTTGCATTAAAAAGTGGCTGCTCTTGTTACTACCGCTTACTAATAACTCTTTATCTTTTTCGGTTGAGCCTTGTTGAGTCTGCTTTGGCTCTATGCACCCGATTACCGTGACGGGGGTTTGCTGATTGAGGAGAAGAATAGCACAACAATATTGTGGATAATTCATAAGGAGTATCTCTGGTTCTAAAAGGATAAATAGCTGCAATAGTGCTCGTTATTATTTGTATAACTATTTCTAGCTACCATACACTTTGAGGAAAGAAGATGATTCTTTCTGTGATTGCATAGAAAAACTACAGCGGATTATTCGTATTCTCAGCCTTGACGATGCCCCTATTACAGTTTATCCTGTTTCATAATACCGCTGTGTCGTAATTATATCGTAAGGCACATTGAAGAATTTTGATGCTAAACTATGTCATCTGTTTACCACACCGCACGTTGGTTTGAAATAAATGGCAGATTTTTTGTTATAGGATTGTTATAATATTCTACACGAGCATTATTGGGCTCATCAAGCACAACAATTCGTGCAATATAGGAGCATTCCTACTTCTATCGAATTTGGTGAAGATGTCTAATCGTTAGCGAGCTAATTCGTAAGGGCATGAGCCACTTTTTCGAACCAGCTGATATCCCACAAAATCTGACAGAATTACAGAATATGTAAGCAGGCAGTACAGTAGCGGAGCATAGCCCATAGTATAAACTATCGTTGTTGATTTCTCCGATGTTTTGTCCATCTACCCATTTTCTTAAGCCAAAAAGCAATATAGGCTAAACCAGAAAAATAATCATATGGATTTGGGCGGTTTTTCTAGAGTAGTTTGCGGCCATGCTGTATAGTTTATTTTTGGAATGGCCTATACAAATAAATAGTTCACAACAATTTTTCAGGAGACAATTATGCAGTCAAAGCTTTACGTTTTAAAGAGTGTACTTATAATGAGTCTTGCACTATTAATGGCGTGGCCACTTGGCGTTTATGCACAAGATGATTTACCGCTGTATTGTGCTACGCTGGCAGATGAGGATTGTGCGATCCTGCTCATGGCGCGTGAGCGTATGCAAGAAGTGCGTTCTATATCGGGTGATTCTACGTTTGAATTGATTATTAGCAATATTCCCGATGCACCATTTAATGAAATTACGCTGGACATTGAGCAGCAGAGCGCCTATAATTTTTCGGATGAGGGCATGGCCGCTCGCGCTAAGCTAAGCGATGTGGAGCTGATTCGTGAACTGCTGCAAGAAGATCCGGTTGCGTTTTTGGGCCTCTATTCGGAGTTAATTGTTGGCAATAATTTAGAATCGTCATTCCGTATCTCTGTTTCGGAAGATACAATGGCCTTGATAGAGGAAGCAATTGAAGAGGAATCGGGAGATCCAGTTCCCTTTACATTGCCAAATGAGTTTGGCGTGAGCAGCCGGATCGTTGATGGGACCATGTACACAAATTTGAGCGAGATGCTGGATCCGTTACCAGGTTTTAAAGCTTTGGGCGACGTTTGGTTCGGTTTTGAGTATGGCCCGATGATGGATATTACGATGGCAGCGGCGCGAGATGACGGTGATCTTGACCCGATGGATGAAGATGAGGCGGCTATTGCTTCGCAGTTTATCGCGGCAGTTTCTGGGGCGAATGGCGGCCCCCTTATTAGTACGGTGGCTGGGTTGCCCTTTGGCGAGGATATATTGCCGTCAATTGAGTTTGAGCGGATTGAAGATGGTGCGGGCACGGTGCGGATTCGCACGACAATTGATTATGCTACGCTACTCTCTGAACCGGCTGTACAAGAACTGTTGGCCGAGCTGATTCGCGATCCAGATTTTGGTGATACGGACATGAGCGATGAGGAAATGACAGAGGCGATGGCAGTAATCCAGTTGATGGGGCCAACGGTACTCGATTCATTAGGGCTTGAAGTCATCGAAGAGATTGACCCGGAAACGGGATATTTGGTTGGGAGCGAGTTCCACCTCAATTGGGATATTGAAGCGCTGGCACCACTTTTCAGCATGGCTGGTGGCCCCGATCTTTCGGAGCTTGAAGATGTGCCGGTGTTCTCTATGAATGGCACGTCCGCGTACAGCGATCACAACAGCGACTTGGTGATTGAGACGCCGGAAACTGCTTTGATTTTTTCTATTGAAGAGATTTTAGAGTTGATTCCGGAAGAAGAGTTGCAGATGCTGTTAAGTGGCCCCCAAGAGCCTGAGTATGATTTCGATGTGACTGTGCCAGATGTGGCAGCACTGGATACGGAGAATTATGCGGAAGGGGCTGCTCTGAATACCGATGCAGCGGCGGCTAATGCGGTTTCGGCGGCGGCAGATGCGGTTTCGGCGATCGACTCTTCTTCCATAACCGAGGAGGCAAAGGAGGTTGCTTTTGCGCTACTTGAAGACGCCCGGACATCGGTCGACGAAGGTGAGTACGAGGCTGCGCTTCAATTATTCGAAGCAGCAATTGAAGCGGATCCAACGGCTGTTGCAGCGTATAATGAGCGTGGCTTGGTCTACTATTGGCAGGGTGAGTATGCTCAGGCAATCACTGATTTTTCGGTGGCGATTGAGTTGGATCCGCTAAATGAGCAAGCGCTTGCCAATCGTGGTTCGGCCCTTGTTGAGCAGGGACTATACGAGGAGGCGTTAATTGATTTTGACGCTGCGCTGGTGCTTGATCCAGCGTATAGCAGAGTGTATGCAGAGCGTGCGGATCTCTACTATTCGTTGGATGTGTATGATCTATCTTTGGCGGATTATGCGTTGGCGATTGAGTTTGACCCTGATAATCCCTATCTATATATTGATCGAGGGCTTGTCAATTATTCGATAGGCGAGTATGAAGATGAAATCGCTGATTATACGTCAGCGATTAGACTGGATCCTGAGTATTCTCGAGCGTACTACTATCGTGCGCTGACTTATGAAGATCTGGGGATGATGGACGAGGCATTGGCCGATTATAGTGAAGTAGTGGCGCTAGAGCCTGATGATTCGGGTGCATATTATGATCGCGCTATCCTCCATCAGGCGGTTGGAAATAATGCGGAAGCTGCTGCCGATTTTGAACGCTATTTGGAATTGGAGCCAGAGGCAACCAATCGAGCGGATGTAGAGGCACTGATTAGTGAGTTGCAATAGTTGGACTGGAGTGCAAATCTTAGCCTGATACAAAAAATTTGCTACAGGCAAAGTATAGAAATGCAATTTTGGTGCTGTGAACAGGGCTCTAACTTGTTTTCCGCACCAATACATGATCAATTCTAAAACTTGGGTAATCATACGGAGCGTTATTCTCGTTGAACCATGTACCATTTGAGCAACACTATACCCAAGAGAGCCAAGAAAAGCCGTAGCAAGTTGCTACGGCTTTTCTTTTGGTTTAGATTGTCTTTTTGCGAGCGTTGCTCAATATCCAGTGGGCGACTACGCCCGCTAGCAGGCCCCAAAAGGGCGAGCCGATGCCCCAAATTGGCACATTGGACGCAGTAAACAAGAAGGCAATCAGGGCAGCTTCGCGCTCGCTTGGTTCGGACATGGCGTTGGTTAAACCAGTGCTGATTGCGCCCAATAATGCTAGCCCGGCCAGTGCAGCTACAAAGGATGGTGGCAGTCCTTTGAAAAAAGCCACGGCTGTTGCGCCAAAGAGACCAAACGCAATGTACCAGACGCCATAGGCCACACCAGCGGAATAGCGCTTCTCTTTGTCGGGGTGGGCGTCGGGGCTGACGCAAATTGCGGCGGTGATGGCAGAGAGGCAGAGCCCATGATTACCAAAGAAGGCCGTTATTAACGAGAAGACGCCGGTTACCAGAACGGGGCCGTCTGCTGGCACGTCGTAGCCAAAAGAGCGCAGAACGCCTAGCCCGGGTGCGTTTTGGGAGGCATTTGCCAAGATAAAGAGCGGCAGGCTAAGCCCTAAAACGGCTTGCAGGCTGAAAGCGGGTGCAGTAAAAAGTGGGCGAGTCAATTGAAAGGTCATGTCGCCAAAGTCTAGCGTGCCGCTGAAGTACGAGACAATTAGCCCCAATATCAAAATGCCGATGGTTGGTGCACCAAATTTTAGCCGTTTGAGCAGCAGGTAGCCACCCAGCATTACGAGGATCAGCAGCGGATCGACAAGTAGTGAGGTGAAGATTGCAGTACCAAACTGGAGTAAGATTCCAGCCATCATTCCGGCAATGATTGTACCTGGAATGTAGCCCATTAGGCGGCCGAAGAGGCCGGAGTAACCCAGCACGATTAGGCCAAGCGACGTGACAATGTAGGCCCCGATGGCTTCGTTGATGCTGTATTGGGGCAGGCTAGAGACGAGCAATGCCGCACCAGCAGAGGGCCATGCCGCCAACATGGGCTGTCGATACCAAAGGCTAAGCAGGACGCTGATTAGTCCCGTCCCAACCGTAATGGCCCACACCCAAGAAGAAAGCTGCGCATCGCTAAAGCCTGCGTTTTGTGCAGCTTGTACCACAATGAGCATGGGTCCTGCATAGCCGATTAACATGGCGACTAATCCAGCAGAAATAGCAGATGGCGTCAACGCACCGGGCAGATCAAGAATATTGCGTATCATTCGTTATTGACTTTTCTTTCATGAAGTTTATCTAGCGAAAATGCATACAGTTTACAGGGTTCGGCTGGTTCGCCTGTGAGAATCGATTCATAGAAGCGCTGTGCATCCATGTCGTCTCCTTCGGCCAGCACCCAAGCGACGCGAATACCCAGCTTGCGACCGACGTCGAACATAGCGGCCATTAACTTCGCGTCGATTCCCTGCCGTTGATAGTGGGACGATACACCAATTTCGTTGATCTAAAGCTCTGTCTCTTTATCGCGATGGATATAGTGTACCGCGCTACATATGCCAATAACTAATGGCTTTGCTGCTGGATTGGCTGGTGGATCGGCTGGTCTATCGGCTGGTCTATCGGCTGATGCATTATCTATGGCCAAGAGCATATGGTGACGTGGATCGGCTATAAATTTGGCACCAAAATTAGCGTTTTTTTGGTTGTCAAAGAGGTCGGGATCTACATTTTTCAATTGCTCAGTCTCGTTTAATTCAACGATCTCTATCATATTCTTTTCCCACATTGTGGCATCGCTTTTCGTTTGAGTCGCTTCCTTTTTTGACACAATTGAAAGGTAGCATTTATCCTGCCATAAGCATAACTTTTATTGGCCTATCTTGTAAAAAAGAGCGTTTTTGTTTGAGCATGTTGAAATAGGGCTAAATAAATTTTCGAAAGAATCATAGCAGTAAAGAAATAGGAGAGTTAAAACGTGAAAATTGCCGTGCTGATTAAACAGACGCCGGACACCGCGGAGCTGCCCAAAGTTTCGGCAGATGAAGTAAGTAGCGGGAGTGTTCAGGCAACAATGGTAATCAATCCGTGGGATGAGTTTGCTGCGGAAGAGGCCATCGATCTAGCGGATCGCTTTGATGGCGATTCAGTTGCCATTTCGATGGGAGAGGGTGGTTCGACCGATGCATTGAAACATGCGCTGGCTATGGGTGTTGGCTCTGCCGTACTAATTGAGGGCGATGATTCAGCAGCGGATGATTGGTCTACGGCTGCGGTGCTGGCCGCTGCGCTGAAAGAGCAAGGTTCGTTTGATCTTGTGTTGACGGGCAAGCAAAGTGTCGATGGGAACAGTGGTTCGATCTTTGTAGGATTGGCGCGCACGTTGGGCTACCCGCTGTTGGTAAACGTCTCAAAGATTGTGAACGTGGAAGATGGTTCTGTAACGGTAGAGCGTTTGGTTGATGGTGGGCAAGAGTTGGTTGTCTGCCCTTTGCCAGCGGTCATTAGCGTTGCCAAAGAGATCAACGATCCGCGCTACCCAAGTTTTATGGGTATTCGCAAGGCAAGCAAGGCGGACATTCCAACGATTTCAGCAGCGGGGTTGGGCGTTACAGCTAGCAGCACTGTAAACTGGACAAATATCCGCAAGCCCCAAATTCAGTCAACTGAAACGCAGATCATCGAAGGTGGCTCGGTTGAAGAAAAAGCCGCCAAGTTAGCCGATGCGCTGTTGGCCGAGAAAGTAATTTAGCAGAGGAGAGGACAGGAATGTCAGTGTTAGTATGGGTTGAACAATCTGGTGGCGAGGCCATTTCTAGCTGCTGGGAAACAATGGGCAAGGCACGCGAAGTTGCTAATGAATTAGGTACCTCTCTGGTTGCGTTGGTTATTGGTGCGGATACGGCGGCGGTTGCGGCAGAAGCACAAACGTATGGTGCGGACAGCGTTCTAACAGCTACGGATCCGGTGTTGGCCGATTATCGCTTGAGCGCATATGTTGAGGTGCTGAAGAGTGCAGTCTCGGAAGCTGGCGCAACGGTTGTGTTGACCAGCGGTACGATCCGCGGGCGCGAATTGAGTGCAGCTGCGGCGTGCGACTTGGGTGCAGGTATTGCGCCAGATGCGATTGAGCTGGGCGTAGATGGTGGAAAGTTGACTGCGACGCGCTCGATCTATTCGGGCAACATTTTGACGGACGTGATCTTCAATACGGATATACAGTTTGCCAGCGCTCGCCCACGTGCTTTCTCGATGCCAGAAGCTGGCGCGGCGAACGGTTCGGTGAGCGAGTTGGCCGTCAACATTAGCGAGGCCGACATTCCCGAGAAGGTAGTCAGCATTGAAGCAAGCGACAGCGGCGAAGTTTCGTTAACTGATGCCAACATCATCTGTTCTGGTGGTCGTGGCGTAGCGCAGGATCCAGAGGCGGGCTTTGCACTGGTTGCGGATCTGGCCAAAGTGCTGGGCGCAGCAGTTGGTGCAAGCCGTGCGGCAGTCGACGCGGGCTTTATTCCGTACAAGAATCAGGTTGGGCAGACGGGCAAGACGGTTAGCCCAGATCTGTACATTGCATCGGGTATTAGCGGTGCGATTCAACATTTGGCCGGAATGGGTACAAGCAAGATTATTGTGGCTATTAACAAAGATGGCGATGCACCCATTTTTGATCGAGCGCATTATGGTGTGGTCGAAGATCTGTTCGAGATGCTGCCTGCGCTGACGGCAGAGTTCCAGAAGCGGCTTGGGTAGAGGTTCGAAATAAAAAAATAGGTATCTTTTCAATATTTTGGGGTAAATAAGCCGCTTGGTTTCGATACGCTGCATACTGCCGCAGCACTCAACCGACGCTACCGCTACTTATTGAGAAGATAATAAAATAGAAAATAAAAACGGGGGATAAGCAAAATGCTTATCCCCCGTTTTTATTTTCTATTTTATTTTTGCTAGTATCTTCTGCTATAACAAAGAGAGATTTTCTATGTGTAGAAGTATCAAGACGCTTCACAATTTTGCGCCACCTGCCACGGATGAGGAAGTTCGGGCGGCGGCGTTGCAGTATGTACGCAAGCTCAGCGGCTCACGGACGCCTTCTAAGATCAATGAAGCTGCATTTGAGAGGGCTGCTGATTCGGTAAAGCAACTTTTTTGGGTTCTATGAGGAATTGTGGGGTGGCCCGCAGAATGAATTCTGCGTCTGCTACGGGAAACCTGTTAAAACAGGTTAA
>ENA-ORXT01002152-ORXT01002152.1-marine-metagenome-genome-assembly--contig:-NODE-2152-length-24390-cov-4.439559_pt1 | contig 24390 bp, 24 predicted proteins | sample MGYA00237868_ERZ511482 | MGnify/ENA metagenome assembly ERZ511482
ATCGGCCACCTTTTGTTTGAGAACGATATTGTCAGGCAGCTCTTTGCTAGGCTCCCAAAACGCGGTTTGGTTGAGCCAGTAAGATTCTTTTAGCACCGTTTCGCTGCAGTTATACGCTTGCATAATTTCAATGGTGCGACAAGAAACGCCATCGGCTTGACCAAATAGCATTGGCCCAGCTTTTTTATCGACTATGCAAGTTTTGATATCAGCGAACGCTGCCAGTTGTCTAGCCAATGTTAAACCTGCAGGCCCGCAGCCGATAATTAACACATCAACAGCTTCAGGGAGATCGATAATAGGCTGCGCACCGATGGGCTCTCTGACTGATTCGGCGACTTGCAGGTTACCGGGTTTGAACCCATTTAAGTGATACTGCATAAACTACTCCTTTAAACAACAGCCAGCTAATCGCCTAATTTTTGATAACGTATATTACGTCATTTACCATTCGTATTTATGATATTTCGTTATTGTCTTGTGTTACTTCAAGATAATTATCACTTAAGCATTGAGCAAATAAGCAGTTACCAAGAGCTTTGTTGCCAATATCTGCCAATAAATAGATAATAATATAATCTAATTGATAGAGAGGCTGCTATGGCAACACTAAATATTTCACTTCCCGATCAGCTGCGAGAATGGGTAAAGACGCAAATTAGCACCGGCCAGTATTCAAGTGCGAGTGATTATCTACGAGATTTGATTAGACAAGATGTTAGGGCTCATGAGAGTGATACGTGGCTGGACAATCATATTAAGGAACGTTTGGAGACCCCTGATGACGTTTATGTCCATAGCTCTGCTAGCGATGTCAAAGCACGTATGCGTTCGAAGATTAGTAAATCGTGAGTTTGTTGTATTCCTTTCATCCGCTAGCTGATAGAAAGCAGGACGAAATTTGGTTCTATACTTATGAAAAGTGGGGGCTTGAGCAAGCGGACAAATACATAGACGAGTTACATGTTGCCTTGAACAACATTGCTTCTAATTTAGAGCACCCAAATAATCTACCTAAGCAATAGTCATTCTAGTGGATTAGCAATTTTCCATACTTGTCAGTAACCAATACCCACCCACTGACTCAAGAAACCTTAGGATACCGCGATGCTACATCATGCGTCGTCAAATCCATATGGCTGCGCGTGTATTGCTCTGAAGCATCGCTTGGCGGATTATAATCCCAGTGCGTTTTTTTACCAATGCACAATGCGGCGTGAAGTTCGCGTCGACGGCTTTGCGACTTAATAACGGCCTCGCGCAAGCTTGGTGCGTCCCAATACTTCGCGGTCTCCTCACGAAACTCCGCGAGTGTTGCCTGCTGCCGTTCGCTGGCACTGTCATTGGCTAAATTAACCCGCTCATTGGGGTCCGCTGACAAATCAAACAGCTGGTCTGGGTCTGTCATACAGTTAATGTATTTATACGTGCCACGCCTAATCATTAGCATTGGCGCGCCGGTGCCTTCCGCAAGGTACTCACTGACGCATTCATTCACATCTTCAGCCGTTTTGCCATCGCAAAGGGGAATCAGTGAACGTCCGTTAAGGGGGTCGATCGGCTCAGGTTTTACCGCGCCCGTTGACTCTGCAGCTAAGTCTATTAGGGTTGGCAAAATATCAATTTGAGCAACCGGATTGCTGACGTTGCTTGGTGTAAAGCGCTGAGGGTTGTGAACAATCATGGGGATGCGACAAGACCATTCACGAAAGCTCATTTTGTACCACAAACCAAACTCGCCCAGCATATCGCCGTGGTCTGAGGTAAGGATAATCGTGGTGTTATTGGCCATGCCACATTCATCTAAGGTTTCACGAAGCTTGCCAACCCACTCATCAACGTAGCTGACATTGGCATAGTAGGCGCGCCGAGCATTAAGGGTTTGCTCATCGGTGATGGGGTTATCATCAAGATCAATTACCGCCTCTAGCCGTAGATTATGTGGGTCTTGCTCAGCTTTTGCAGGGCGCGGTACGCTAGGCAAGGGGATGTCGACGTCCTCATAAAGGTCCCAGTATTTTTTACGGGCAGCGTAGGGGTCGTGCGGATGGATAAAGCTTGTCACCAGGCACATCGGGCGCTCATCATCGCCTCTGGCATGATCGTAAATCGCTCGAATAGACTGCGCCCCGACCTCATCATCATAAGCCAGCTGATTGGTAATCGCCGCCACGCCGGCCTGTTTGACCGATGACATATTATGATACCAAAGATCGATACGCTCATCAGGGTGATTCCAATCAGGCATCCAGCCAAAATCAGCGGGGTAGACGTCGGTGGTGACGCGCTTTTCAAAGCCGTGCAATTGATCAGGGCCAACAAAATGCATTTTGCCCGCTAGGGTGGTTTGATACCCCATCATGCGCATGTAGTGAGCGAAGGTTGGCATGGTTGAGGGCATGTAAGCGGCGTTATCGTAACCGCCGCATTGCGAGATATTTTGACCCGTCATAAAGGCGTAACGCGCCGGTGTGCACAGTGGGCTGCTGCTATAGGCTGACTCAAACATGACACCTTGGGCGGCAAGTTTATCGATGTGCGGGCTTTTTACCGTCGGGTTACCGTAACAACCTAGCGCTAAAGCAGTCAGTTGATCCGCCATCACGATCAAAATATTTTGTTTCATGCGACACGCCACCTCACTTTTAATACAGGCGTGTATTGTGATTCATATCGAACCTTCGCGCCTAACGATTAATTTAAGCTCAGTGGCTTAGTCACCCTAACCGCTAGTACACGCTTTAAGCTGCTTCTCTCTGAAGATGTTTTCCTTGTCGGTTGCGTGCGCACTGGCCGTTAAGCACCAGTTATATTGACCTGCAAAGTCCAATGACCAGCGAGCGCGGTTGGAGGCATCAACCAAGTACCCACAGTCATAGCGACTGTTACGCTGAGTCTGCTTAACCCCAACGCTGGCGTAAAGTTTGCAGTAGGCTTGTGTGACCGCCATGCCTTTGTATTTGTTGGCCAGTTTTCTTAAATCAATGAATCCGATTGTTTCTGTGTAATTTTTATCTGCCACCACGGTTTCATTAGTGCGTTTATAGCCCGGACACTGCGGCGTCTTTTTCTCAAAACAACCCGCAGCCCAGCCCCCTTTAAACGCAACCCTTCTTTGGCGACCATTGGGGTGAGAGGTTCCACCGTTTTGCATAAAGGCCAATGAGGGAAGTGTCAGCGTGTTATCCAGCGAGGCACCAGCTTTTTGCATTAGCTTGCCTGCCAAGCGGTCGGCCTGTATTTCGGTATGTGGCTCACTACCGCGATCATTTAGTGTATGACCTAGTTTATGATGCGCCAGCTCGTGGGCAAGTATTCCAAACACACTCCAATAGTCCACCTCATTTCTTAAGCGGCGCATAAACGTGCTGTCATAGCCAATATACTGGCCCTTGACCAATACACGATTTTCCAGTTTTGATGCATCCAGTGCGAACGCGGCACCATAAGACAGGGTGGGGCACAGGTAATAGGTACTGCGCAGGCCTGAATGTTCAAGTAGACTTTGAAATATCTCCTCGACCTCAACTAGGCGGGTGCCTGCCTCGCCCCCGAGCTTTGCACACTGTTTTGCATCGTAAAAATACTGGTTGGCAGACAATACGGCGGGGGATTGAGAGAGTAAACCTAGCACGAGCAGGGATTGGGTGGTTAACTTAAGCATAAATATCCATTTAGTGATTAATATATCGACATTATTATCGCTTTATCGCTGTGTGACAAGATCTTAAATACTTGCCATACTCAAGCTATCTGATCGATACGATTTTTAGGAGTAGATATGTCATCTCAACCGGTACAACAAGCCACTAATAAAGAACCCTCTGACGCCCAAGCGCGACGCTCGCAGCCCCCTGTCGTGTGCTACACGGTAGACAATCTGCCTAAGTTGGAACAAGCTTTTTACGATAAGGCCCGTGCTGAAATGCGCAAGGTCTCAGAGGTCATTGTCAACCCTCGTGACGGAGCCTCATTTAAAGTGCCTGCAGGTCATTTTTTTCGTATTGTCAGTACGCAAGGTTCACAGGTCGGGGACCTTAATTTGTGGAATGCATCGGACCTCAATGAGCGCTTCTTTAGCGGTAAAACGCGTCAGCTACATGCAAGCCATGTAACGACGGGGGATAAGCTTTGGACTAACCTGCCAGGGCTACGGCCGATGGCGACGATTACGCATGACACGCTTAGTTGGTATGGCTGGGATGAGGATGGAGCCGGTGTACATGATGTCATTGGGACACGCTGCGACCCCTACACCAACCACATGCTCAAAGGGGTGGATTACCATTACTGCTGTCACTCTAATCTAACCCGAGCACTCGCCGATGCAACCGGCATGAGCACGGCAGAGGCCGAGCCGTATGTTCACGACGTGCTCAATGTATTTATGTGCACCGGTTTTACGCTGGACACACATCAGTATTTCATGAAAGCAAGCCCTGTCAGACCGGACGACTTTATCGAATTTTTTGCAGAAATTGATTTGTTAGGCGCGCTGTCGGCATGTCCTGGAGGCGATTGCGGGAGCAGTCACTCTGACGATGCGACGCAGTGTTATCCATTGTTAGTAGAAATTTATGAGCCAACGCCAGGTTCGCTGGATAATTGGCAGCCGCCAACAAAAAATGGTTATAGTGGCTCGCACGGGCTGTAGGTCAACAATAGACCTACAGCGCGACGTATAATATGGTTGGTGATTGTAATGTTATAATAATCGGGCATGTTTATTACAACATTGACTATCGGGGTGGGGAATGAGAATCGATAAACTACACGAATTGCAGGGCGATTTTTTCGCTCGTTATCCGGACGGGTTTATGGACCCTGAGATGATTAAGATTCGTAAAAGTCATAATATTGATAAGGTGGTTGATTTTACTCAAGCCGCATTTTCAGACACTCAGTTTGGACGATCTGAATCTATTATAAAAAGCCTGACTCAGGTTGTGTCCAAATCGTCGATGATTTTTATGTTTGATAAGCCTAAATTTCGCGATGCGGTATTGGCATTAGCACCCGATGAGCGAGAGGCACTCACCGATGCGGTTTTTGAGCTATTACATGGCAATGAGCAAAAAGGCTTTGAGCAAATATTGGATCAGCTGGTCGTTTTGAAGCTGGCGCGCTGGTCTTTAATCAGTGTTTTGCCATTTTATTTTGACCCACAGGGTCATTGGTTCATTAAACCCAATATTACCAAATCAATCCTCAAATATTTTGAAGTTGATCAGCAGATCGTTTACAAACCCAAACCCTCCTATGCGTTTTATAAAGCGTATAGCGACTTTCTAACTGAGCTGCGTGATGAGTCAGACCCAAGGCTTAGCCCTAACAACGCCGCGTTTACCGGTTTTTTAATGATGACCATTAAGTAATTTAAAACGTCGGCTCATGTGGGGGGTGATAATCATGATCTCGCCAAAAATTGATGCCGCCAAGCTTCAACCACAGTGGCAGCGTCAGCACCAGCCCTACCACAAAGCCGCCCATGTGCGCCCAGTAAGCGACACCGCCGCCAATCGTCGGCTCATAAAAACCACCAAAAATTTGCAGGCCCATCCAAACTAACAACACGACCGCTGCAGGTAGCGTGATTCTTTTAAAGAAAATGACTAATATGAGTAGTATGTCGACCCGCGCCTTAGGATACAGCAGCAAATAAGCCCCCATCACCCCAGCGATAGCACCAGATGCACCCACCGTGGGTATCATAGAATTAGCATCGGAAAAAATATGAATAACATCTGCACCGACACCGGCCACCAAATAAAATATCAAGTAGGGAATATGCCCCATGGCGTCTTCAACGTTGTCGCCAAAAATCCATAAAAACAGCATATTACCAAATAAATGCAGGTAGCCGCCGTGTAAAAACATCGAGGTTAACGCAGTGTGCAGCTCAGTGCCTGAGGTGATTTCTGCCGGTATCATCGCCCATTGATCAAAAAAATTCATCAGCGCGGCATCATTATTTAAAATAGGAATGTAGCTTAAAAAGACAAGCATATTGATGCCGATAAGCAGCCAGTTAATGTAAGGGGTGTTACGAGAAGGATTGTGGTCTCTAAATGGAAACATGCCGCCTGCCTTATTGATTTTATGCCAAGTACGAGGGAAATTGGCCCGCGCGAAGTGTAGCGCATTTCGCTTTTGTTAAGCATTAGCACAAGACAGAAGCGAATTAGTTCATTACCAATGGCTAGGATGTCATTGACGCTTACTGTGTAAGCTGCGTTAAATCGCTATATCGGCTTTCATGGCTTAAAAGCTGCTGCTTGTTTTCAATGCCACCGGCATAGCCTGTTAATTTACCGTTTTTACCGATGACCCGATGACAAGGCACAATAATAGACAGCGGGTTTTTACCATTAGCCAAGCCTACTGCGCGAACCGCTTTTGGATTATCAATGGCGATGGCAAGGTCTTGATAGCTCCACGTTTCACCAAACGGAATGATTTGTAACATTGCCCACACCTGCTTTTGAAAATCAGTGCCTTGCGCATCTGTTGCTACAGCAAAGCGTTGACGCGTCCCTGCAAAGTATTCTTCATACTCTGTGACGGTTTGTTGCAAAATAGGGTGCTGGTCATTGTTAATGCCAAAATCTTCTGGGGCGGTGGTTTGCTTATCAAACCATGCACCAAGCAAACCCTTATCACTGGCTTGCAGAGTTAAGCGACCCAAGGGGCTTTTATAGTGTGTGTAGTACTTCATGATTGAGAGTCCCAGCAGTTAAAAGTGGCGTAGCTGCCCCAAGGGGATAGATCGGCGATAAGGCGTTTCATGTCTTGTGTTTGTGGTGATGGGTCAAGCTTTGCAAGGGCTTTTTTGATCACCAAATCAGTTGATAAAAACCGGTCAGGCTCACAGAGCCCGCGTATTTTTGCATAATCAATCGTCCATGGCCCAATGCCTTTTAAATCGATCCAATCATCAGGTGGATTATCAAAGTGATCAACCATATAAATGGCAAAGCGTTTTAGTGTGTCCTTGCGAGAATTAACCATTTTAAGCAGATTAAAATCGGCATTGGCGATAGCTGCAGGTGAGGGGAAATACTGGATTGGCTGGGGATTGTGATTTAATGTTTTAATAAAGCCGTTCAACAAAGTAACGGCTGCCGCCAAGGAGATTTGCTGGCCAAAAATAGCGCGTACGCCTGCCTCCCAAGGGTCCCACGCACCGGGAATGCGTAACCCGGTCGACATTAGCGGCGCAATCGCCGTTTGTTTTAGGTGCTGCTCGATACGGACTATGTCGGCATCTAGATCAAACAGACGCCTGATTTGGGCCACTAACTGCCTTAACTGCGTAATATCATCAATTTCAAATTCAACTAACAAGGTATTGTTAGACCCTAAATGGGCTCTAAACCAGCCTTTATACGCATCACCGATAACGCTTCGGTAGTAGTCATCTTCTCCGATACGTTCAATACCGTTAAGGGCGTGTTTGCGGTAAAATTCGAGTAGGTATTGCCAATTAAACGGGGGGCGATAGCTTAATTTTAGCTGTTTTTTTAACACTCCAGTGGTGCCAGTGTCGTCAATTTTTGACGCTTTTCTCACCTCACTTGGGGTAAGTTTAAGCTTTTTTTGAAAGGCATCATTAAAGCGACGTATGCTATTAAAACCACTGGCAAAGGCAATATCAGTAACCGTCATATTGCTGGTGTGAAGCAGCTGCTTGGCAAACATTAACTGCTGATACTGGCCGTACTGCTTTGGTGACATACCCAGATAGTCTTGAAAGAGTTTGCGTAAATAGCGATCGCTAATGCCCAGCCTTGTCGCAAGATTAGACAGATTGCCAGATTGAATGTCGCCATCATCAATGAGTTTAAGGGCACGTCCAAAGGTGGTTTCGACCCCTTTCCAAGCGTATGAGCCCGGTGCGCTGTCAGGTCTACAGCGCAGACAAGGGCGATACCCTGACAACAGCGCTTGTGCTTGACTGGCAAAGTACTCAACATTTTTTTCATGAGGTGGATTGGCAGGACAAATAGGCCGGCAAAATATGCCTGTCGTTTTAACGGCTGTGTAAAAATGCCCATCAAAGCGGCTATCTCGAGACAGCCTAGCGCTTTGACATTGCTGCTTTGTTAACTCAGAAAAATCAGTCATGACTTATAACGCGTCCACTACCATCAATTGAGCGTCAGTGTACCCATTAAACGCTCTCAAACTAGCCAGATTCGGCACTGTATTACCTATTTTTGTGCAGCAATCACCGAGATCTCAACCAACAGAGCGTCTCGTGCCATATCCGCTCGAACACAGGCACGCGCTGGCGCAAAGCCTTCAGGCACCCAGGCATTCCACACTTCATTCATAGCCGCAAAGTCATCCATGGTTTTAATATAAACAATCGCCGACAGCATGTGCTCACGACTGCTACCTGCTTGGGTTAGCAAAGCATCCACTTTAGCAAGGGTCGTTTCTGTTTGCCCCGTAATGTCATCGTCAGTGCTTTCGCACACTTGGCCGGTTAAATAGACTGTGCCATTGTGTTTAACAATTTTGCTGGCGCGTACGCCGGTCTCAATGCGCTCTATCATGATCTATCCTCAATTAAATGTGGGCGTCATGGTTACACACTCGGCATCATATTGCATTGCCCGAGAATCGTTTGCCACGCTTTTGTATGACGGTTTCGAGCGCTGACCCATCGCCCCCAAAGGCTCCTTGGATTGTTTGTCGAGAGCACTTGCTGTTGATATTTTTTCATAAGAGGCGGTGCAGGCAGTCGGGTCATAATAGCATCGTGGGTTTCAAACCAAGGTTTTCCCTGCTGTTCTAACAAGGCCATGTAGGGCTGCACCTGCTGCACGTAGTACTTTCTAAAGATATTATTTAGCACAGTGGCACGCTGTGGCTGGTGGCCTTTATAGCAAAATGGTTTACGCTTTAAGCGCAGCTCAATACCCGCCGCAACACGGTTTAAGCTGGACGTCACTAAAGGCAGCGTGGCTAATAATTGTGAACCAAAATCGCTGTGATGAAAAATGGCATACTCATCTTCAATATTATCTAACCAATCGGGCAGTTCAAATGTATCGCTGGTTGGCAATGATGAGAGATAAGCGAGCTTGTTTAGGGCGCTTTGAGTATTTAGGCGCGGCGACCCCTTCGCTGTTTTTGAAAGCGGGAGTGGCGATGCGTTGGTTTTAAACTGTTTACTTATCTCGCCCGATGCATAAATACCATTCCAAATTTCAGCCGGTAAGTTGGCCGCTTTTAATTGATAAATCTCATCTAGCCGTGTTTTAAAGGCCTCGACGCTATCGTCAGCCTCAGAAGCCGGTAATGTCGCTAGTAGGGCTTGGCAGTTTTTAATAGCTGCAAAAAAACGCAGCTCATAGCGCATTTTTTGACTAGGTAGCATCACCTTACCTAGTAAGCTATTGCGCTTAGAGATAATAGGCAGCATGTCACACTGACGAAAATCTAGCACCTCCCAAAGCCCTTGACGAATATCAAACGTGCTGTTGATGCGGTCACGCTTGTCTGGCAACTCAAGCAACGTAGGGCTGTCTTGAGGGGGTGGTAGGTCCGTCTCAAGCACATTACTCATTCGCGTTTGATAATCGTTAAGCATGGCGCCGGGCGATCCTGAATCACAGGCGCTCAACGTCAATGCAACTAAAAAAATACTAAAAATATAAGGCATATCCCCACCATAATGCCGATTGGACAGCGGTGCAATATGACCGTCTATTTGCAGGAATAGGTTTTTAGTTGATGCATCAACACATGCACAGTGATATCAATCATCGCTTTGCGGTAGAATAGGCCTTTACCGAAATTCTGTGATTCATACCCATGTCCTACTACGCTAATGATGCACACACCTTTGCACGTTTTGAACTGCATCCCTGTCTTTTAGATGCCATTACCGCACAAGGGTATGACCGGCCGATGCCGATTCAAGGCCATGCAATCCCCAAAATTATTGAAGGTCGGGATGTGCTCGCAAGTGCTGAGACAGGCAGTGGTAAAACAGCGGCTTACGTATTGCCACTGTTACAGTCGCTGCTAGAGCAACGCCTTGAAGAAGGCATTGAGGCGGCTAAGGGCCATCACATCCGTGCACTGATATTGGTACCCACCCGAGAGCTTGCGCTGCAAGTGTCAGATGTGGTTGCCGAATTGGGCGCTAGGATGCGCCCGTCCGCTCGCTGCGTAAGTGTGTATGGCGGTGTGGAGTTGAGCCAACAGGTCACTATTTTGCAGGGCGGCGTTGAGGTGTTAGTTGCCACGCCGGCCAGATTGCTTGCGTTAATTGAAGCTAAAGCGGTGGTATTTAACAAGCTTCGCACATTAGTGTTAGATGAAGTGGACCGGCTGATTAGCATCGACTTTCAAGATGAAGTGGAAACCATCTTAAGGCATCTGCCCAATAACCGTCAGAATCTGTTTTTTACTGCAACCTTTCCCGACTCGATTCGAGATTTGGTACGTAAGGTATTAAATAATCCTGAAGTAATTGATATCCCCTTAGCGGATAAAATTCTAATCGACCAACACATAGTAACGGTGAATCTTCGAGATAAAGTCTCGGTGGTTAACTATTTGCTAAAAGAGAATGATTGGGAACAGATTTTAATTTTTGGCACGACCAAAAAAAGCTGTGATCAATTAGTGCTCGCGTTAAAGTCGTTAGATATCGATGTGGCAGGGCTTCACGGCAACATTCCCACCGAACTTCGTACCGCCACTTTAGCCGCATTTAAAGCAGGCAAGCTAAGAGTGATGGTAGCCACTGACATTGCGGCGCGTGGATTGGATATTGGCCAACTAGACTGTGTGATTAATTTTGAATTACCGCGCCAAGCCAATGATTACCAACATCGTATTGGTCGAACAGGGCGGGCTAGAAAAATGGGGCAGGCGATTAGTTTAGTTGCGCACCACGAATTGGCACACTTTGAAGCGATAGAAAAACACAACCAAGAGCGCTTTTTGCGTGAAACTATCGAAGGGTTCGAACCCGATACGGTGGCCCCTAGCGCGCCATCGCGTAAAAAGCCCAAGAAGGTGTTGGGTAAAAAGCGCAAAGTGAAGCAAAAAAACGCGTTAAGAGAACGCAAAGATAAAAAACCATTTGGCGCGGCGGTCAACAAACCATCAACCGATAACAACGCTGAGCCTGGCAATGCCTTTTACAAGTCAGTGCCAGACTCAAAGTAGTCGACGCTAACGGTTAACGCAGTTGCACGGCTCGGCAGCAGCCTTGCATCTGCTCGCCATTAATCATCGCTTTAACCCGATAATGCACCTTTTGATTAGATAAGGTGTGATGGCACTGCTTGGTGTAATGGATGGTCATGTCCGTTGCAAAGCGTCCATTGGAGCTCTTCACAATCGTCTTCATGGCCGTATTCCACCGATTCTTATTTTGTTTCTGATAGGTCATTGGAAGGATGCCGGCGTTTCTACCGCGCAAATTGACATCCAATGCCTTGCCGGGGTGGACAATCACGCGCCAAAAGGGACTTCTATCGCCACACTCAAGCACCCAGGCTCCTTTTTTATGTAAGGTTGCCGCGTTTATCACCGGTGGCCTTGGGGCAGGCGCAGCGCGTGGAACGGGAGCAGGTCTAGCAGGCTGCGGCGCGGCGGCTATTGTCGGTTGCTGTGGAGTTTTGTCTAGCTGCATTTGGCGAACAAAGGTTTCATTAACCCAACCGGTTCGGCCTTGCCAGCTAATTTTTATCCAGTTAGTGCGGCCAACAGCGACGCGGCGGCCATCGGTGCGAATCCATCGACCGTTATGAGGCACTCTACCAACAATGGCATTATTAGCACCGGGTTTGGCCCTCAGATTAAGACTATCTGTGCTCGCCACACGGTGAATTTCAAAGACAGCCGCTTGGGCTAACTGCATGCAAACAAGCGATCCTGCAACGATAAGTGTGAGTTTTGTCGTGGTACTGATATGTTTCATTATTAACAATCCCTATTAATGTAAAAACGAAGCCCCGGAACATTTTCATGTTTCGGGGCTATATCAGGTCGAACTTACGGGGGTTTATTGACCGCGATGGTAGCAGTCGACCGGTTGTGCCCCGTATAAGTTTCGACCAGCGTTTCTGAAACGGCGATGAACGCTTCACCGCCAGTTAAGTTCTACCTTGCCCCGTATGAATGGCTGTGGTTATTTACGCCATTGGCATGAGTGTGGGTGACAGAATTGGTGAACTGATTTTTTGGATGCGTATGCGCATTCATATCACGTGACTGAGTCATTGGTTGCATTGGTTGGGTCATTTGCTGCCTTGCTCCAGCGCGCTGCGCGGGTGGTAACAAGAAGTCATGCATGTGAACACCTGTGCCGCCAGGATGCGTATGAGTGGTTCTCGCATTGTACTGGGTCTGTGGGTGAATGTGTGTCACCTGAGTACCGGCAGCAGCTCTGACAGCCACTTGGCGTGTTTGAGTTTGGTTTGCCGCCGCGTTTTGACCATAGTTGTGCTTATGGTTAACGTCATTGCTTGCATGGGTGTGTGTCACTGCATTGCTAAACTGGTTACGCGGGTGGGTGTGCGCATTGCCTGACATAGTCGCTGCACGAACCTGCACACGTGGCTGGGCAACTGCAGTCTGACCACTATAGTTATGGCTGTGCTGACGGTTGTTGCTAGCATGTGAATGCGTGATTGCATTGCTGTACTGGTTACGCGGGTGAGTATGAGAGTTGTTGTCTACTACCGTTTCACGTACCGCAACCACTTGTTGCTGCTGTACTTGCATCTGTTGGCGCTGCTGAACTGGGCGCTGCGTCGCTTGACCTTGACAGCTGTAACGGTGGCTATGGCCAACCGGTCCTGCATGAGTGTGGGCAATAGAGCGAGTACAGCGATTAGCAGGGTGTGAATGCGTGTTGCCCGTATTCGCAGCCCGCATAGGCTGCTGAACTTGAACAGCCATCGGCTGTGGTGCAACGTACTGCGTCTGACGCTTCGTAGTGATCGCTGGCAGTCCATTGCCCGGACCTGCATAAACGCTGCGCGTCGCGGTGGTATTTCCAGCCGCATAAATGCTACCCGTGCGGCTAGTGGCTGCAGTTGGGTTCATCGTTGGCTGTGGGGTATAAGATGTCGCATTAGACACCGGTGCATTGGATGCGGTGCTATTGAACGTATAGTCAGTGGCAAGGTAGCGTTTGCTAACCCAACCTGAAACGCCATTGTAAGTCACACGAAGCCACGTTGTACGACCGCTGTTACGCTGTTGACCGTCACTATTAACATTTTTGCCGTTAGCTGGAATCTCACCAATAATCGCGCTTCTTGAGCTAGGTTGTGAACGAATGTTCAATGTATCCCAACTTTCAACACCCGATACAATGTAGCGCTCTGCCGCCGTGGCTTGGCTGATCGTCGCTACACTAATGCAGACGGCGACGGTTGAGATAGTCACTACCTGCTTCAGTCGACTTAGTACATTCATAAAACATTCCTTCCCTGATTTTATAGTTTGATTAGGCTTAAACCTGTTAAAAAAACAAGTCGTAGTAATGAGTTTGCTAGTCAATAGGGCAATTTACCACACGCTTGCGCTTAATATCTTATAGGAGTAAACGTGTGAAATCAAAGCTTTGCAGAGACTTTATTATAAACTTATGTATTTTTACCGCGTATATGCACTTTAGCGGTTGAGCGATTGGCAAGTAAGTTAATAATCAGCCCGCTCATAATTAAGGCCGCGGCTAGAACTTTCCACCACGGTAACACTTCATCCAAAAACAAGGTAGATGCGGACATACCAAACACCGGCACTAACAGCGCCCAAGGGGCAATGGCGGCTGCAGGATAACGATGCAGTAGACTGTTCCACAGCCCGTAACCGATCAGCGTGTTGCCAACGGTTTGCCACACAACCACGCCCCACGCCTGAGCACTAGCTTGCGCAATACTGCTAATCATCAGTGCGCTACCCTCTAGCACCAGCGCCATAATCAATAGCGGCGGGATTGAAAAAATGGAAGACCAGGCTAAAAAAGCAATAAGATCGACTTTGCCCGCTTTTTTAACCGTAATATTGCCACAGGCCCAGCTAAAGGCTGCCACTAACACCATTAATAAGCCCAGTAACGTTGTTTGACCGTCAGTATAAAAACCAATCAAGGCTAAACCTGCAAAACTAATTAACAACGCCACTAACTGAATCGCCTTGATAGTTTCTGAAAACAACCAAATGGCTAAAAATATAGTAAAAAACACCTGCGTTTGAACCACCAAAGAGGCGATTCCCGGCGTAACCTGATCTTGCATGGCCCAGAACAAAAAGCCAAATTGACCAAAACCGATAAATACGCCAAACGCGATAAGGTATTTCCAAGGAATATTAGGTCTGGGCAAAAATAAAATAAGTGGGAACGCCACTAGCACAAAACGCAGCGTGGCAAAGGTGAATGGCGGGAGTTCTTGTAGGCCAATATGGATAAAGACAAAATTGGTGCCCCAGATAAACGTGACGAGCAGGGCCTGTAGCTGGTGGATGAGTGACATAAGAATCTGGCGGGCCATTAAATAACAAAATCGCACCGTAGCATGAAATTGCGATGATGCCTTGCATTGGTTTGTTAGGTTAAGATGGTCTGAGGACACGTTAATTTAAATAGGTTGGGTTCAGTGGCAATAACATTGGTATTAGGTGGGGCACGGTCTGGCAAAAGTCGCTATGCCGAGGAGTTGGCAGCAAAAACAAAGCAACATGTGGTGTATGTGGCCACCGCTAAGATTAAAGATGAGGCGATTGCCAAGCGTGTCAGCGCGCATCAGCACGACAGGCCCGCTGATTGGGTGACGGTTGAAAGCCCTTTAGCCTTGGGCGCGGTGCTGGAGCAATATGCCAAAAGCAATACCACGGTGCTGGTCGATTGTTTAACGATGTGGGTGACGAATTTATTGTGTGAACAAGACGCACCGTTAGCACTGGCTGACCAGAACACGGCGCTATTTTCAGCACTTACCTCTATCGACGGTGAGGTGATTTTTGTCAGCAATGAGGTCGGGATGGGCATTATCCCGATGGGTGAATTAACGCGCGATTATGTGGATATTGCAGGACGTTTGCATCAAGATATCGCCGCACTTGCTGGTAAAGTGGTGTTGGTTGTTGCAGGCTTGCCAATGGTACTGAAGGGCTAACACGCCGAGTGGTTTAACCACTCGTCTACTGGTGCATTTTTTGAGCTTTCTTAACGTTATTATCCTTATATACAATTAATAATAACAAGGACAAGTATCATGGCTGATCTTTACATCACCTATAGCATACGTGAGCGTTATTGGGTTTCAAAACTAGTCGCCACCTTAGAGTCTGAAGGTTACTCCGTTTGGTGGGATCATGCGGTTATCCCCGGGCACAATTTTAGAAATGAAAGCCTGCGTGCGTTGGCACGGGCGAAGTGTGCGCTGGCTGTCTGGTCAGAAACGGCTGTGGATGATCATTGGGTATTGGTCGATTCTGAACAGGCAATCAAGCAAGGTGGGCTGGTTTCCGTGATCGCACAAAATTGTACCATTCCAGCGCCGTATCAGTCGCTGGAGCAATCGGATTTAGTCGATTGGAAATTTGGTAACAAGCAAGATGCGCATTTTATCAATCTTTTAGAAACGCTTAAATCGTATTGTCAGCCAAGCAAATTATCCGAGTGTGAGGTTGAACGCCAAGCGATTGCTAGATTAGAGCGAATGCGTGAGGAAACCGAACGTAAGCAGCACAAACGCGACCTACGCGAAGCTCAAATGATCAATAAAAGAATGTCTGTTTAAGAGGTTAGGTACGCTTTAACAGTGCTTCTGCTTCACGCTGCATTTTGCCGCGTTCAAACAATAACTTCCAACGGGTGCCGCCTGCTTGACTCCACAGCAGGGCGGCGCGAATCCCCGCGAGTAACAAGGTGCGCATTTTCGCCGCGTTTTCAGTATTGCCTAGGTGGTTTTGGTCACCCCTAATCATAATGCGTGGGCCAAGCGTGCTAATCGTATTGGCATAAAGATCAGCAAGGCGTGCAACCATATTAGTATGCGTGGCAGGAAAGAACTCCAACTGCTTTTGCGCCTCAGTAATCCCATCGATCAATTTTTTAAACACGTCAGGGTTATTAGACAGCTTCTTTTCAAGCGCCAGCAGATTAATAGAATACTGCGTTGCATCAAGCTGTTTTGCCTGACCGTCAGGCCCCTTGCTACCGCTGCCTAACTGATACATGAGTGAGGTCAGGCCGGCGCTTATTTTAGGCAAGCCGCCGTAAAGCGCCTCAGCGCTCAGGGCATCTTCGATTAAGATACTGTTAGCACAGGACTCAAAAATTTCAGCATCACAAGTGCCTTCATTGGCCAGTTTAATAACAGCGTCGACGCACTGAAACAGGGCGGCCAAAGCAATAGTACGATTACGAGTTGAAGTTTCCAAGGTAGTTATTTCTGCTTAAGATTTGGGTTGAGGCTTAGCCTAACTTATTTGCACGCTTTTTGCATCGAATCAATAATTCCACCACCAAGGCAGACATCGCCTTGATAAAAAACCACCGACTGTCCCGGGGCAATGGCGCGCTGTAACTCATCAAAACACACAGTCCACTGCGTCTCATCAAGGCGGGTCACGGTGCAGCGTTGCTCCGCTTGTCGATAGCGAATTTTAGCATAAGCTTTGAAATGATCAGCAGGTGCGTGCCCTGCGACCCAGTCTAATTGTGAGGCCACTAACTGTTTATTCAAGAGCAGCGGGTGATGATGACCCTGTGCGGCAATCAGCTGATTCTTATCTAGATCCTTATCAACCACAAACCAAGGGTCGTCAGATGTGATGTTTTTTAACCCACCAATGCCCAAGCCTTGGCGCTGACCTAAGGTGTAATACATTAAACCCTGATGCTGACCAATGACATCGCCCTCAGGCGTCACAATATCCCCTGGCTGCGCCGGTAGAAACTGTTGCAAAAAGTCACGAAACTTACGCTCACCAATAAAACAAATACCGGTGCTGTCTTTCTTTTTAGCCGTCACCAAGTCCGCTATTTGCGCATATTCTCGAACGCGGCTTTTCTCTAACTCACCCACCGGAAACAGCGTGCGCTCAAGCTGTGCTTGGCCTAGCGTATACAAAAAATAGCTTTGATCTTTATTATCATCGACGCCTTTTAACAGCTGCACCTCAGCGTTGTCACGACCGATACGGGCATAATGCCCTGTAGCGATAAAGTCGGCGCCAAGCTCAATAGCAAAATCAAGAAACGCTTTAAATTTGATCTCTTTATTGCACATGATGTCAGGGTTGGGCGTGCGTCCGGCTTTATATTCTGCCAAGAAATACTCAAACACATGGTCCCAATACTCGGTGGCAAAATTCACGGTGCGCAAATTAATACCTATTTTGTCACACACCGCTTGGGCATCGGCTAAATCTTCAGTCGCAGCGCAGTACTCGGCGTCGTCATCCTCTTCCCAGTTTTTCATAAACAGGCCTTCGACCTGATAGCCCTGCTCAAGCAATAATAACGCCGTCACCGAAGAGTCGACGCCACCCGACATGCCCACAATAACGCGGGTATCGGCAGGGGCTTTTAAAGCGGCGGGATGAGTATCAAGCGACGTGTTCGGCACGGCTTGCGGTTGGGTAGTCTCAGTCATTTGCGAAGTTTACCGCAATGCATGCCACAGGCAAGCGAAACCACTGCGATAACGCTTAATCATCAACCTTATGGTCGTTCATGTATAATGCCGCTTTTTTTGCGCCAACATTAGCGCTAATACGATGAGCAACACCCAACTAACTAGCCACAGCCACGGTGCTGCAAGGAAAAATTGATGCCAAACACGCTAACCGCCGATGATTTTCGTGCATTGTTTTTAAGCGATACCCCCATGATAGACCTAAGGGCACCGGTGGAGTTTGCACAAGGCAGCTTTACACACGCGCAAAGCCTGCCCCTTATGAGCGATGATGAACGCGAGGCGGTGGGTACCTGCTATAAAGAAGAAGGCCAGGCAGCGGCCATCGTATTAGGGCATCAACTCGTGAGTGGTGAGATAAAACAAGCCCGACTAGAGGCGTGGCAAGCCTTCATTAAAAAACACCCCGATGGGGCGCTTTATTGTTTTCGCGGGGGGCTTCGCTCAAAAACCACACAGCAATGGATCAATGAGGCTTACGGCATCGACTACCCAAGAGTGGAGGGAGGGTACAAAGCCCTACGCCGCTTTTTGATCGATGAAACCGAACGCCTCGTGCAGTCCATGAATATTGTGGTGCTAAGTGGGCGCAGCGGCACCGGTAAAACGCGCCTGATTCATCAAATTCCGCACAGTTTAGATTTGGAAGGCTTAGCCAATCACCGCGGCTCTGCTTTTGGTAACACCACAACGCCTCAACCGACACAGATTAATTTTGAAAACAAGGTGGCCGTCGCGCTATTAAAGGCTGACGCGGCAGGCTACAACACCCTTGTGGTTGAAGATGAAAGCCGCAACGTCGGCTCACTGCACGTACCGTTTAATTTGCACGGTAAAATGACCGAATCCCCCATGGTCAACCTGACGGTTTCAGATGAGGACCGTATCGCCATAACGGTGCAAGAATATGCCAAAGATATTCACCTAGACTACGTGGCACAGTTTGGTGATGCTGAAGGCTTAACCAAATTACAGGCGCATTTATTAGATAGCCTTGCCAAATTGCGCAAACGTTTGGGGGGTGAGCGCTATCAACGTATGCAACAAACCATGCTGGACGCGGTGTCGCTGCTTGATAAAAATGGGGATTACGCGGGGTTTGGCTCAGTATTTGGGGAGTTATTATTAGATTATTACGACCCGATGTATGATTACCAAATGTCATCAAAACTGGCGCGAATTGTGTATAACGGCTCACGCGAGGATGTATTACAGCACTTATTAAACGACGCCAGTATTATTGGTAACCACGGATACGTAAACGGCAATGATTCTTGAAACACCTTTTGATGCGCCGCTGCGGCTAACCGTTCCGCCCTCTGCTCTGATGATCGTTGTGCCGATATTATGGTTAATACTCATCTTCGCTATGTCAAAAAATATATTTACCCTCGCCACGTCAGGAAATATATTTGATTGGATTTCGCTAATCTTGGTGCTAGCACCCTTAGCCGCCGCCTATTATTTGATCAGATTGCACTATTGGCAAAATTTAAAATCTTCTATTTTGGAAATTAATCAAGACAACCTAGGGCAATGGTCGCTACGCACCAATAATGGCGAAAATGATTGGAAATTTGTTACGCTGCGCTCAACAAGCTTTGTCAGCAAATACCTCATCGTGCTAAATTTTCAAGGTGAAAAAAGCATTCACAGTGTCATCTTTCCCGCAACCAGCTTAGATAAAGATACCTTTCGCAGGTTGCGGGTCAGAGTTAAAGTCGCGTTTAGCTAAGTTTATTTAAGTCCTCTAAAATGCCACGACTTTCAGGAGTGTTTGACGCCTCTTTTGAGACAGTTGGGTCAATCGATGGGTCAACCGTTGGCGCAGGCTTTGCCTCATCCATGTCATCATTTTCGCTATCTCCCGTTCCGATATGACGGGTGAAGTACATCACGACAGCCAAAATAACTAACAACAATACAGTGCCCACCAGCAGCGCATAATCTTCCAGTTTTAGCAGCGAATACAAAATCGCATACAGTCCCGATAGCAATAAAAATACCAGCCCCGCCCGTGACACACTGCGCACCGCCGAATACGCATAGGCACTAATCATAATACTAATGAGTGCGGCAGCGCCGATATAAGCGCGGCTAAAGTCAATGTGTTCAGCCAGTGACAATAAGCTTAAGTAGAACATAGTTAACGCTAAACCAATCACGCCGTATTGCACAAAATGCAGCCGACGCTTTATCCCCAGTTCAAAGATAACAAAGGTAATGTAAGTCAGCGCGATAAACAAAATGCCGTACTTAATGGTGCGGGTGATTTGGGAGTACAGCGACACAGGCTCAAACAAATTCACCCCCGCACTAAATTCATGAAGATTAAAAGTTTGCTCCTCGATCACCCAAAGCTGTGGGTAGTTTCTCGCCAAATGCGGAATCGACCACTGCGCATCAAACCCTGCATCGGTAATGGTACGTTTACCCGGCAACACACTGCCTTGAAAACTCGGGTGTGGCCAGTCTGAGCTCAGCGTAACCTCGGTAGTTTTAGCAAATGGCTCAAAGTAAAATCCACCGCTGCCGTTAAGATTAATATCTAGCGCATAGTCAAAGCGCTGCAAGCCTTCATTAACCGCAAGCGGGGCGTGAAAACCCTGTCCAATTAACGAGACGATACGCGTACCCGGTTCAAAATCGACCGTCTGATCGGCCCACTGTAGTGCGGAGACTTTATTAATCGCTCGCGTGTCAGAAATCCCTAATACCACCCACGCTTTGTCCCAGTGAATCTTATCGATATAGTTAGAAATGCCTTCAATATCGGGCCGTTTAAAATGCCCCTTGAGTGACAAGTCCGCGCTATACACCAGTGACTTATAAATACCCCGCGTGCGCTCATGACCGGTTAACTGACTGTCAACGTTTAGCGTCTCAGGTAAAACAATGGCGGTACGCTGTTGGTAGCTGGTTTTGTTTACTTTGCGCTCATTGCCATCTTTGTCAGTCAAAATGCTTTCGGTGATGAATTTTTCTGTATAGGGGATAAGTAACGATGGGCCAGATAAGCGCTGCTGCTTGCCCCAGGTGCTTGCGATATTGCTAAGTACCGAGTTATAAAGTGCGCTGCGATCACGCACCACCTCCTCAACCATCCCTAGCGGAATACTCATCAACACGCTAAGCAGCGCAACTAATGCAAAACGTGTAACCAGCGATTGACTAAAGGCTTTAACGTAAGGCAGTTTAAACCCACGAATATTTTCAGCGGTGTCGGCATTAACAAAGCCCATTTTGCGGGCCACAAACAACAGCAGCAACACGCTGCCGATAACGATTGCCGCTAAGACAATCAGTGCAAAAAACCCAAATATTATTTCCATAACAACGCTCCAAAGTAATGATGCGCTTAGTCTAGGCGCTGCATGTGATGATCCGGTGCGCAAGGTATGCAGATAATGTGCAGATAATCAGGCTTTTTATTTGAGTCAGCGAATGGCTAATTTTAAGAGGTCACCTCATCGCGCCAAGCGATATAAACAATCGGCAGCATTAATACCGCAAAGCCCATAACGATTGGGGTGATCGAGTCATTGTAAAAACTACCAATAAAAGCTGCGATAACGGTGGCTAAAAGCGTGCTGACAGAGCCCACTACGGAGGCGGCTACCCCTGCTACGTGGCCGACCTGTTCCATCGCCATGCTGTGCATATTGCCAAATAAAATCCCCAAGCAAAAATACGCCAAACTTGCGTAAATCATAAAGCTCCACAGTGGCGCGGCCGCCTCAGTCAATACAATAATGCTAAGATAAATCGCTGAAACCATAAACAGCGACAAAGCCCCCGTAATCACCAAACGGCGCATGCCCAACCGCTCAACCAAGCGGGCGTTGAGAAAGGAGGATAGCATCATCACCAATGCCAGCGCGCCAAAGTAAACAGGGAAGCGCTCACCTAGCTCAAAGTGCTCCTGAAAAACTTGTTGGGCGGTACTGAGATACGCCAAAATGGCCGCAAACGCCATGCCTTCGGCGAAGGTATACTTCATCGCGCGTTTGTTACTAGTCACCTCACGCACTGAGGCTAACACCTGCTTAAACGAGAACGGCACGCGCAGCTCAGGGGTAGGGTTTCAGGTTGGCGCAGCGCAAACCATGCCAGCGCAAACAGCGCGTAAATGCCCAATACCACAAAAATGCCCTGCCAGTTCCATACCATTAATACCAATTGGCCCATTAACGGCGCGATGGCGGGGATAATTAAAAATACCATCATAATGAGCGACATGATTTGCGCCATGCCGCGCCCTTTGTAAATGTCGCGGGTCATGGCGGTTGGGATGATTTGTGGACCTGCCGCGCCCATGCCCTGCAGCACGCGCCCGATAATCAATACCGTAAAGTCAGTGGCAAAAATAGTCACCAGAGTGCCCACCAAAAACACCGCAAAACCAATGTAAATAGGGCGCTTGCGACCAAAACTGTCAGAAGCCACCCCAAAGATCATCACCCCCACCGCATAGCCTACAAAGATAGAGGTGACAATAAGCTGGCGGTCATTGTCATTTCTTAGGCCAAAATAGTCGCTCATAAACGCAAGCGCCGGGAGAATGGCATCAATCGCTAAGGCATCGACCGCCACGATAGCGCTCATAAGGATGATGTATTCCGTGCGAGACAGGGCGGTGGTGGGTTGCTTCATGAAAGGATGCTCGTAGATTGAAAACGCCTAAGGCTTACCGGATAAGAGCTTAGTGCATTTTGAGTGGGCAAAGTATCCATCTTAGCTAATAAATTACAGGGGGATAGTTAAATATAAGACGTTAATTGTCTGATTGTTATAGGGACAGCGGCTTACAACAAAAAAATTTAAATATATAAGGAAATTATTCACGGGGTGTTCATAATGAGCGCATTGTAAGCAAATGGCAGTGAAAAATAATGGACTATCTCACCGACCTCAAAGCCATTCTTCATTCAAAGCGGGCGAACATTTACTATCTTGAAAAATGCCGCGTGATGCAAAAAGACGGGCGCGTACTGTTTCTTACCGAAGAGAAAGTGGAAAAGCAGTATTGGAACATTCCCATCGCCAATACCACGTGCATACTACTGGGCACTGGCACCTCGATCACCCAGGCGGCTGTGCGCATGTTGGCTTCTGCTGGTGTATTGATAGGGTTTAGTGGCAGCGGGGGCACGCCGTTAATCGCTGCTAGCGAAGTGGAGTGGCTATCCCCACAAAGCGAATACCGCCCCACAGAATATATTCAGGGATGGATGGCGTTTTGGTTTGACGATGCAAAACGACTGGTCGCAGCCAAACAGGTGCAGCAGTTTAGAATCGATTACCTGCGCCAAGTTTGGTCAAAAGATCGCGACTTAAACAATGAAGGGTTTAGCGTCGAAGACCCCGACATAAGCCGTGCACTGGCGCGCTTTACAACATCTATTGCTGACAGCGACAGCGTTCAAAACCTACTGCTGATTGAAGCGCAGCTGACCAAAAGCCTGTACAAAATCGCCGCAAACCGTACCAAACACACCGACTTTGTGCGCCAGCATGACAGTGTGGACGATGCTAACGCCTTTTTGAACCACGGTAACTACCTAGCCTACGGGCTTGCGGCCACCACGCTGTGGGTGCTTGGCATTCCGCATGGGTTTGCCGTACTGCACGGTAAAACGCGCCGCGGTGCGCTGGTGTTTGACGTGGCGGATCTGGTTAAAGACACCCTCATCCTGCCTTGGGCGTTTATTTGTGCCAAAGAGGGCGCAAGCGAGCAAGAGTTTAGACAGCAGTGCCTGCAAAACTTTACCCAGCACAAGACCTTGGACTTTATGTTTGAGTGTGTGAAAACGATTAGCCAAGGCGGCACTACACCATGATGGTCACGTTTGTATGTGAGTGTGAGAAAAAAGCGCTGCCCAAAACGCGCCGGGTGCTGGATGCATTTGCTAATCGCATTGGCACGCGCACTTGGCAAACGGTGATTACGCTGGAAGGGCTGGAGGCGGTTAAGAAGTTGCTGCGTAAAACGGCGAGTAAGAGCACGGCGGTGAGTTGTCACTGGATACGCTCGCGCAGTCGCAGCGAGCTGGTTTGGGTGGTTGGGAATGAACAAAAGTTCAATTCTCAAGGAATCACTCCAGTGAATTACACAAATACAACTGAATTAATGATTGATGAGATAAGAGTTATGACAGATAAAATTCATGCTAATACTGCACAGCAACCGCTAGACCAGCATCTCTTTGCAGTGGGGTATCTTGCATCAAAGTTAAGTCGCAATTTCGTAAGTAGTGACGACCAAGGCAAGCAAGCTGTAGCAAGTTTTGTAGCTGGAGCACTTCACGACATTGGAAAAATAGACCCCGTTTTTCAGGAATGGGTTCAAAAAGCGGGTAGCAAGAAGGTCGTCCCTGAGATACCGGAAGAAGGTCAGCATATTGAGACAGGTAAATTTTCCTTTGAGAATCATCCTCGACACAACGAGATTTCGCTATTGCTTTACCACCTGTTGGGCGACGATGCTTACAAAAAAATAAATCCAGCAAACAAGCGTCAAATCAAACATGCGATCTATTGGCATCACGCCAAACCGATTCGTAAGAGTGACTTTAAGAAGCTTGATGTTGTTTACGCAAAACTGAAGAAAAATATAGGTGATGGATCACTTACTGAATTGTTGCATGCAACAGTTCAGGTAATCGCTTCAGTTAATCAAATCTCAGAAACCTATCATGATGAGAAT
>ENA-ORXT01002154-ORXT01002154.1-marine-metagenome-genome-assembly--contig:-NODE-2154-length-24365-cov-4.147563_pt1 | contig 24365 bp, 23 predicted proteins | sample MGYA00237868_ERZ511482 | MGnify/ENA metagenome assembly ERZ511482
GCAAGAGCCGTAAACACCGTGTAAGAGAGTAATAATCGGGAGATCGTCCCGCTTATGTCCCGGTGGAACAAACACGCAGACATCCCCTCTTCCCCGCAGGTTGTTCGTCTTCACGGTAATAAAGCGAAGCCCGTGAGATTCAAAGCGGGGATCGGAAAGTTCGGTAGTGCGAAATCGTTTCATTATACAGTAACTATTGTGGGACTGGAATTTTTTTCTAAAATCAGCGGACAGCGGACAGCGGACGAAAAATAGTATCCTGCTCGTATCCAGGTTTTTCAGACAAAAGATTCCGCTAACTCCATAACTCCCATTGCCATGCAGCCTGAATGCTGAAAATCTGACTTTAAAATAAGGATGCCCTCATTCCCGCTAATCTCAGGTCAAAACACAATCACCCCCTTAGCATTCTTCCCCGACAGCATATCATCAAGTGCCTGCTGTAAGTCTTCTAACGGGTAAGTGTTGGTAATCATTTCCTCCAGCAAGAGTTCTCCGTTGGCAAACCATTGGAGCAGACGCGGAAAATCCCGTTGCGGGCTGCATTTCCCGTAGAGCGGGTTAAGGTAAATTTTATCCCATTCGAAGAGGTTCATATCAATGGTGATTTCCTGCTCAATACCACTGACCTGCACTGCCGTACCGGCATTACGAATCATCGCCAGCGGGGCCGCCCCCAGGGCGGGAATGGCCGTGCACTCGAAGGCATAATCAGCGCCCCGCCCAGCGGTCATTGCTTTTACCTGCTCCGCTGCGCGGAGCAGCCCGGTATCGGCCCGTTCGGCCAGCAGCGTATCCGTTGCTCCAAATTGGCGGGCCATCTCAAGGCGCTCGGGGTTGATGTCTACGGCAACAATCTTGTCGACGCCCGCGATTTTCAGTCCCTGGATCACATTGAGGCCAACCCCACCTGCACCCAGCACGGCGGCAGACTCTCCGGGCTGAGCGTCAATTACGTTTACGACCGAGCCTACTCCCGTCATCACCCCGCAGCTGATGATACTGGCGGCGGGGGCAGAAATATCCTCCGCGCCAATTTTTACCAGAGCGGAGGCTTTTACTAAAGCGTATTCTGATAGCGTGCCCAGGTTGAAAGACCGCTCGATGGGCTGGCCGCGCCAGCGCGTGCCCTTCAGGTGAGCGTGCCCAGGAGTAAACCCGTTGCCGCCAGCCACTACCGGAGAGTTGTTCTCGCAGATGTGCTCGTTTCCTCTTTCACACTGAAAACAGTCATAGCAGGGGGTTGCCCAGTTCAGGATTACCCGATCTCCGGGCTGAAAGCCATCTACGCCTTCGCCGATGGCAAATACTTTGCCGGAGCCTTCGTGCCCCATCACGATGGGTTTACCCCAGTTCAGGGAATCATGGTCGGTGTGGCACAGGCCAGCGGCCTGCATCTTCACCACTACCTCGCCCGCCGCTGGCGGGCTCACTTCCGTTGTTTCAATAGAAAAACCACCCTTACCATCCGCAATCGCCGTTAGGGCGCTAATCGTCGTATCCATGCCACAAGGATAGGGCTCCCCGATTTCACGCAAGGCCTCCATTGGTTAGAAAACCACCTGAAATCGTTATCGCGCCCATAAGTCTATGTCCAATCGGCTACTCTTCATCCACATCAATCAGGTTATCGTCAGATACCCGGTCGATGAGCTTATTGTAGGGGTCAATACCCGCTTTCACCAGTAATTCATCGACGTAGACCTCGATGGTATGCTCACCCGGCCATAGCCAACGCTTTTCCAGGTACAGTGGCTGCTTTTCTACCAGACCTTGTTCATTGGTTCCGTCTTCAGCGAAGACGCCAATTTCGATCAGGCTGCGTTCCGTTGGTCGGGACTCTTCTTCTCCGGAAGCGAAACTGGTATAACGCAGAAACTCCAGAACCCGCAACTGATCAGATGGAAGGGGCTGAATTGCTCTGAGTAATATTCGAGACTCATCTTAGCCGACTCCATAGACCGATCGATGTTTCGGTCGTGCGATTTGTGGTAAAAGATCTGAATTTTGACGTCCTTACCGTTGGAATTCCGGTAGCTGTCTTCCGCTACTTCAAGGAGCAAGGAAAGAAAAGGGTAGGCCCTGATTGCTGTTATGACCGCGTATACACCGTCCCCCGCCCCTTGCCATGACGTTTGAGGTAGCCGGCTTTGGTGAGTTGGGAGAGGTCATTCTTTACGGTGCTACGGCTTATTTCGGGCAGTAATTCATCGATTTCCCTGACCGAAAGCTCGTCTTCCTGCTTGAAGAAGTCCAGCACGTTACGCATCCGCCGATTGAGGTACAGGGCTCGTGGTTCCTTTACAATTGTCACCTCATCATCATCAAGCTTTTGGGTGAGCTTCTGCATTGTGTTGAGCATGAAAAATAACCAGCGTCCAATTTCTTCCTCTTCTTTACCCCGGTAGCGCTGCGCCAGCATCAAGGCTTTGTAGTAGGCCTTCTTCTCATCTTCGATCCGCTGCTCGATACTATGGTAAAGCACAAATTCATAGCCCGCCTTTAGTAACAGGAAATTGGTCAGAAGGCGAGATAACCGCCCGTTACCATCCTGAAAGGGGTGGATGGTCAGGAATTCATAAACGAACGTAAACACAATGATCAGCGGATGACGGTTACCTTCTTCCAAAGAGCGGTCATACCACTCCACGGCCAATCGCATAGCATCCGGCGTTTGCAGTACACTCGTTGTATTAAAGATCGTCCTTTCATTTCCCGCCTCGTCAGTAGCAACGACTCGGTTGCTCTGTTTTTTATAGTCGCCGCGATGATGCTGGTCTTTGCTACTGAATCGCATGAGCTCATTGTGTAGCCCCTTGATCAGGGTTTCGCTCAGCGTCAATTCATCATATTGCTCCTGCAAAATATCTAGCACCCGGTAGTAGCCAGCCACTTCCTGCTGATCACGGGATACCAGCTTAGTGATGTCCATATTCTCGATCAGCCGGGCGACCTCTTCGTCACTCAGGCTAGAGCCTTCTATTCTGGTCGAAGAGCCAATGCTCTGAATAGCGGCCAGCTTTCGTAATGACCGAAGCTGTTCCGGATCGAGCTGATCTCTTCGCTTCCAGTTTCGGTTGTACTTGTCGATCTTCTCGATTAAGCCTTTAATGGAAGTCTGGGTAATGTAGTCCAAACGCAACAACCTATCCATAATTATCCGATTTTATCCAATAACATCCATTTCTACCCAATAGTTGCCAACTTTCTAATTTTTACGCATCGGTTCTTTTCCGCCTTGCTTCAACTCATGACTCAACCCTTACCCCCTGAGCATTGTAGTAGCAGCATGCGTAGTTTATCCACCCTGCTCTTCATCCTTGTTCTTTGCACCGGCGTCCGCGCCCAAAACGAGGAAGACGCCCGCCCGCTCGTCGTCTGCTCGGCCAGCATCTTTGCCGACATGACGGTGGTAATCTCCGGAGATCTCGTCCGCGTTGAATCCGTCGTACCCATCGGCGGCGACCCGCACATTTACGAGCCTACGCCCGACGATGTACGCCTCGTCTCTCAGGCCGACCTGGTACTCATCAATGGCCTCACCTTCGAGGGCTGGATGAACGAGTTGATTGCTAACAGTGGCACCAGGGCTAAAACCGTGACCATCACCGAAGGCATCGGCACCATCGAGAGTGAAGAGTACGCTAATTCCAGCGATCCGCATGCCTGGATGACGGCAGCCAACGGCGTACGCTACGCCGAAAATGTCCGTGATGCCCTCATAGAACTTGACCCTTTCAACAAAGAGGTGTACGAGTTTAACGCTGGCCTCTATATTCAGCAGCTGCAGGACCTTGATGCAGAGATTTTCCGTCAGATCGAATCTATTCCGGCGGACCGGCGTATCCTCATCACCAGTCACGACGCCTTCCGCTACTTTGGTCGTCACTACGGTATACAGGTGGAGGCAGCCCTGGGCACCAGCACCGACGCGGAAGTACGGACCGACGACGTGAACCGGCTGACGAACATCATCCGGGACTCCGGCGTGCCCGCCATCTTCGTTGAAACAACGATCAATCCCAAGCTGATCCGGCAAATTGCTACCGACAACGAGGTCATCATCGGCGGCAACCTCTACGCTGATTCACTTGGTGAGCCAGACAGCCCTGCCGGTACCTACGTAGGCATGCTCAAATACAACGTCAGCACCATCGTCGCCGCGCTACGCGGTGAAACCGGCGATGTCGGTATTGGCCTCGGGCCCGGCTCCGCTCAGCAATGGCTGCTGCTAAGCATCATTCTGGCCGTCATGGCCGGTGCCTTCGGCTTTATGGTGAACCGGTTGAATCGGGGAATTGCTTAGGATTGGCCTACTGCCAGCAACTCCTTTGTCCGCCGCCCCTGATAAATCGTCGGCACACACGATCTTTCGCTACTAATTAAGATTAAGTTTGGATAATGCTGACCCCGGCATTTTCCTCCAAACTTTATTTGTAAATTGTCCCTTCTAGCGATAAGCTTACCAATTTGATCAAGCAAAGCATCAATCATATATGAAATTCAATTCACAGGGTGAAGACGAAGTCACCTACGACGCCATCGTTGTCGGCACCGGCATCAGCGGCGGCTGGGCTGCTATGGAGTTATCGACCAAAGGCCTCAAAACCCTCGTTCTGGAAAAAGGACGAATGGTAAAGCACGTGATCGATTACGAAACGGCAAACCTGGACGATTGGGAGCTTCCCAATAACAACCAAACCCCACAGGACGAAATCGCCAAGCACTACCCTAAGCAAAACCGAACGGGGTACACCATTCGGGAATCACACAAAAAGTGGTTCGTTAAGGATAGCGAGCATCCCTATGATGATGAAAAAGCCCGCTTCGACTGGATGCGTGGTTACCACGTTGGTGGCCGGTCCATCATGTGGGGACGCCACAGTTATCGCTGGAGCCAGATGGACTTTGAAGCCAACGCCCGCGACGGCCACGGCACCCCCTGGCCCGTCAACTACGACGAGATCGCCCCCTGGTATGACTACGTAGAAACTTTCGCCGGCATCAGCGGTGAATTGCTGGGCTTACCCCAGCTGCCCGACGGTAAATTCCTACCCATGATGCCCCTCAATTGCGCCGAAGACCATCTGCGCAAAGGCGTAATGGATAAGATGGGACGCGTCATTACTGCCGGACGGGTGGCTCACCTGACTGCCTATGACCCTGCCGTCCATAAAGGCACCCGTGGCGCTTGCCAATATCGTAATCGCTGCATGCGGGGTTGTCCTTTTGGGGGTTACTTCAGTAGCCTGTCGTCCACCATTCCGGTAGCTGAGGCAACGGGTAATATGACGCTGCGCCCCAATAGCTCCGTCTATAGTTTGATCATGGACAAAGAGGCTGGCAAGGCTAAAGGAGTCCGCGTACGGGATACAGAATCGGGCGAAGACCACGAGTTCTACGCTAAGGTGATCTTCCTCTGTGCGTCCGCTATTCCTTCCAGCTATATCGTGATGAATACGGAGCACGAAGAAGAAATGACCATGGACGTCAGCGGAGAGCTGGGCGGCAACATCATGGACCACCACTTCCGCGTCGGTGCCCGTGGTAAACTGGACGAATACGGAGATAAGTACCACAAAGGCCGCAAGCCAAACGGTGTCTACATCCCACGCTACCAGAACCTGGGAGACAAAGCCAGTGCCAGTAAGGACTTCGTCCGGGGCTGGGGTTACCAGGGCGGCGGCAGCCGCTCCAACTGGATGCGTGCCGTTCGGGAGATGAACGTCAAAGTAGGCCCCGGCATGAAGAAAGCCCTCATCGAGCCAGGCCCCTGGCAGATGGGAATGACTGCCTTCGCCGAAGCACTGCCCGACACGAATAACCGCATGACCATTGATCGGGACACCAAGGACAAAGACGACCTGCCAACCATCAGCTTCAACGCCAAATGGACCTCCAACGCTTACGCCATGAAGGACCGGATGATGGACGACGCGGCAGAAATGCTGGAAGCGGCTGGCTTCAAAGACGTAAGCACCTACGACGCGCACTCTTATCCAGGCCTGGGCATCCACGAAATGGGCATGTCCCGCATGGGCTCCAGCAAGCGAAACTCCGTAGTGGACAAGCACAACCGTCTCTGGGCTGCGTCCAATGTTTATATGACCGACGGTGCCTTTATGGCCTCCGCCGCCTGTGTCAACCCTTCCTTAACCTATATGGCCTTCACTGCCCGCGCTGCGGATCACGCCGTGAGAGAGCTCAAAAAAATGAATATTTAAACAGGCTTCAAGTTGCAGGTTCCAAGTTGCAGGTTGCATGGCATGACAATTACATCCATACAACCTGTAACCTGTAACCTGTAACTTGCTAACCCGCAACTTGTAACCTGCAACCTCTACAAAATGAACAGACGAGAAATACTACGCTACGCGACCTACGCCACTGGTTTTGCGGTAAGCGCTCCCATTGCTTCTGCCTTTTTTACCAGCTGTAAGTCAGACCCGGAAATTAAGGATAGTGCCTACGCCCCTGCCTTTTTCAGTGCGGCAGAATACGCCTACATCTCTAAAATGGCGGATACTATGCTGCCCGCTGACGATTCCCCTGGTGCCGTCGATGTAGGGGTACCTCAGATGATCGATAAGATGATCGGAGAGGTCTACAGCGAAGAAAATGCCACAAAAGCGCGGGCCGGGCTCGCCAAATTGATGGACAGAATGGACGCTGATAATCCCGGAGGATTCGCAGCAATTGATGCCGACAAGGCCCTGATTTACCTCCAGGATCAGGATTTGCATTACAAGAGTTTCAAGGCTGCCGACGTTAAAATGTCTGGCGAAGACGTACCGCAGGAGGAAATGGACATGGAAGCGGAAGCCACCGCCCGTAATGCCTATTTCAGCCTCAAGTCAATGATCATCAGCTCTTACTTCAACACCGAAGAAGTAGCGACAACGATGCTTGCCTACGACCCCGTTCCCGGAGAGTACATCCCCTGTGGTGACTTGCAGGAGCTGACGGGGGGGAAAGCCTGGGCGCTGTAGGGTAGTATTGATCATACGATAGTAGTGATAGTATGTTAGTAGCTGCCGCATGTTGGAGGCTACTATCAATACTACCATTACTATCATAAAAAAGGGGCGCGGACGTGGTTATTGAGCTTGCCGAACGTACAGGTGCAAAGGGGGAATCTTTTGAAGCAATGAACGGTGAGTTTTTCCGTCCGTTCCCTCCATAATTTCACGGACATGCTTAACCGCCGCAACTGGCTTCGTCAATCCGTTCTGGCTACTGCCGGAGCGGCCTTACTCGCTCCTTCGGGCCTGAAGGCGCTTAATGACCGGCAAGCATCAATTCCTGAGCAACTCGCCACTCCCGGAATCGACGAAGCTTACTGGGAAATGGTGAAGAGCCAGTTTACCTTCGCTCCGGGGCTTACTTATTTCAACAACGGCTCTTTGGGTGCCTGCCCAAACCACGTAATCCAGGCCACCAACGAATTCCGGAAGACCCTCGACGGTTTCCCCTCAAAGTATATGTGGGGCGGCTGGGATGATGAGAAAGAAGCCCTGCGGGAAAAAGTAGCGAAGAACTTCTCGATTTCGCCGGAGACCATTGCGCTGATCCATAACACCAGAAATTTACCTGAGCTATTAGGTCTGGGGGCTGCACTGGATTTCCGTGCGCTAATTGGTCAGGAGCGAATCGAAAACAGAATCTTTGAGCTTAAGCACTACTTTAGGAAGTTGCTGGCTAAAGACGATCGCTTTGTGCTGAAGACCCCGGAAGCCGATGGGCTGTCGGCCGGTATTCAGACCGTAGAGGTTGTCGGTAAAAAAGCTGGTAAAGTCAGGAGCAACCTTACGGATAACCATGGGATAGACTGCCGGCCGATGAGCGCTCACGACATCAATGGCGTCCGGATTTCTTTAGCCATCTATTGTACAAAAGCGGATATAAAACGATTAGTTATGGCTTTAGCGGGTTAGTCAATCGATTGCCTTGCTTTTCTATACCATCATTGCCTCCTGCGTATGCGCAAAATGGCTACCTTAACTTTTAAATACAAGCATTAAAAAACGATCATGAAATTCAATTCCCAAGGTAAAGACGAAGTAACCTACGACGCCATCGTGGTAGGCTCCGGTATCAGCGGCGGTTACGCTGCCATGGAACTCTGCCGAAAAGGCTACAAAGTACTTATGCTGGAACGTGGACGGATGGTAAAGCACGGGGAATACCCGACGGCCAACCTGGACACCTGGGATCTTGAATTTCAGAACAAAGTGCCCCGCGAGGAAATCGCCGCTCACTACTACAAACAGAACCGCCTCTCCTGGTGGGTAAATCAGGACAACAAACACTGGATCGTCAAAGACGACGAGCGGGATTACGATGAAGACCAACGCTTCGATTGGATCCGTGGAGAGCACGTCGGTGGCCGCTCCATCATGTGGGGGCGGCACTGCTACCGCTGGAGCGATCTGGATTTCGAGGCCAACATGAAAGACGGCGTGGCCGTTGACTGGCCCGTTCGTTACAAAGACATCGCCCCCTGGTATACTTACGCTGAGAAGTTCGTGGGCGTTCAGGGTAAGAAAGAAGGGCTTGCCCACTTGCCCGACGGTGAATTTTTGCCGCCCTTCGACCTGAACTGCGTCGAGGACCACTTCAAGCAATCTGTAGAAGCGAAATGGCCCGTTCGCCGGATCACTCCCGGCCGGACGGCCAACCTCTCCAAGTATATTCCGGAGTTGCACCATGGTACCCGTGGCCAGTGCCAGGCCCGGAACCGTTGCTGGCGCGGCTGCCCCTACGGTGGTTACTTTAGTAGCCTGTCGTCAACGATCCCCGTAGCGAACGACACGGGCAACCTGACGCTGATGGCGGACAGCATCGTTCACTCCGTCATCTACGACGATAAAACACAGCGGGCGACCGGCGTGAACGTGATCGATTCCGAAACCAAGGAAACGAAGGAATACTTCGCCAAAATTGTTTTCCTCAACGCAAGTACCATCGGCTCAACGGCTATTCTTATGAACAGTAAATCTGAAAGATTCCCGAATGGACTGGGTAACGACAGCGGAGAGCTTGGACACAACATCATGGACCATCACTACGGCATGGGCGGTGGTGGCGTATACACCGGTGCCAAAGACAAATACTACAGTGGCCGTAAGCCAAACGGTGGCTTTTACATTCCCCGTTTCCGCAACATCAACGAAGCGACCAAGCGGGAGGATTATATCCGTGGGTTCGGTTATCAGGGCGGAGCATGGCGAGGCGTTGGCGGTGACCAGAACGCACCGATTGGCCCCGGGTTTAAAGAGGCGATCTCCGCCCCGGGCGAATGGTATATGCGGGCAACCTGCTTTGGGGAACTACTTCCCTACCATGAGAACAGGTTCTATTTCCACGAAACGGATACGGACCAGTATGGTATTCCAAAACTGGTATTCGATGCCGGACTTAAGGAAAACGAACGTAAACTTCGTATCGACGGGGTGAACTGCCTGGAAGAAATGCTCCTGGCCGCTGGTTGCGAAGATGTTAAGGTTACTAATGACCCTACCGCACCCGGAGCCGCCATCCACGAAATGGGCACCGCCCGCATGGGCCGTGACCCAAAAACCAGTGTCCTGAACAAATGGAACCAGGTCCACGCCGTCCCGAATGTATTTGTCACCGATGGTTCGTTTATGACCAGCGCCGGCACGCAGAACCCTTCCATTACTTACATGGCCTTTACGGCACGAGCGGTAGATTTTCTGGACAAGGAAATGAAGCGGGACGGAACGATCTGATCACAGATTCTGGTAGCACCAGCTCAGTGTTTTCTGCATTTCATCGTAGTAGCTTCGGCTACTACCCACAAAATTATTGTGCATAAAGCTGAAGGCCAGCCACTTTCCCCTTACCGTTTTCAGCAGGCCACTGACGCAGACAACTCCGGAGAGGGAGCCTGTTTTTGCCCAGACATAAGCTTCCGGCTTATTGTCAAAACGCTCCTTCAGAGTGCCTGATTCGCCGCCAGCGGCGAGCAGGGAAATCAGCCGGTCGCGGCCTACTTCCTGATCAAGGGCCATCACGAGGCGGGTCATGTGGCGGGGGGTGAACAGGTTGTAGCGGCTCAGGCCACTACCGTCTACCCAACGAAAGTTCTCGATACCGATGGCGGGAAGGAGCGTATCCCTGGCGTAGTTAATTATCCCCTCAGTATCCGGACTGGTAAAACGACGCACGGAAGCCTGCAGCAGCAGCTGCTCGGCCAAATAGTTATCGCTGTCCTGAAGCATCCGTCGGAATACCGTATCCGGCAGGGAAGCTTCCACGATGTTCAGGGTGTGATCAGGTGGGTAATTTTTCTGGCCGCTGCTCACCCGAAGGGCGGGGTAAGCGGCGGAGAGTTCATTGCTGAGCAGGAAGGGAGTAAGGTGGATCGGGCGCTCAATCGGGAACTTGTCGGACTCATAAAAGCCCGGCCCGACGGTGAAGTCATTACCGAATTCAGAGCGCTGGATAGACGCTTCCTGACCGGGCACCTGCCGCAAAGTGCCCGCGATGGAAGGAGGTGCGCCCAGCAGAGATTGCCGGCCTTCGGCATCCGTGGGTGACAGATCAAGGAACAGGCGGTTGCCGTAAAGCGGGAAGGCAGAACGTTCGTAGACATAGCTGTCGTTGTAGTCGTCCCAACTCCAGCCGGGGCCGTAGCGAGCTAATGTTGCGTTGCCCGAAGGGAAGTTTAGCACCATTGGCTTTCGCTGGTTCAGCAGCCAGGGCCCTAACTCATCGTAGCCCGTAAAGGCGGGATGCAGGGTAAGTGGGTAGCCAGTGCCCCAGGCCTCGATATGGTCGGGGAATTCCTGGTAGAAGAGTGCGGGCGTCCGATGGCCGAGTATTCGGTTGGCCAGGTAGAAGGTGAGCAGCTTCACGTTGCTGGCGGGCACAAAGAGCCGGTCAGCATTGTAGCCGTGTAGGAAAATCTGGTAGTCTGCGTCATAAAGACAAAAGCCCGTGTGCCCCTGACCAAAGACTTCGTTGAACTCAACGAGCTCCTGCAGCTGGCGGTGAGACCTGGCGTTGAGTTCAGTTTGACCCTGCACCTGCGTCAGCGCCCAGAAAAAACTGAAGGCCAATAAAAGCGTCGTTCGATAAAAAGCACGGTTTGCATGTCTGTAGCTATCGCACAGGTTAACAAGGCCACCGTTGTTTACGCAGCTACTCTTTGAACACTTAGTTGTTGTAGAAATAAATCGGTAATGAGTCATTCGAATCAGTAGAATAAAAAAGCCGTCCCGATACACTCGGGACGGCCCATAAATCATAATCCCAAAAACTAAAATTCTTGTGCACCGCTTCGGGTGCGTATTTTCTGACTGAGGATCAAATGTAAATAAATTTCACTCAGCAAGCGAGTTCCGTCTAACATTTATGATCCTAAAGCGAACAACAGCCTAGTTTTCTTCCATCTCACTACGTACGAGTAGCTGAAAACCGTTGCCATGGATGTTGACGATTTCAATGTTCTCGTCGGGCTTTACGTATTTTCTTAGCTTAGTGACAAAGACATCCATTGACCTTGCCGTGAAGTAGTTGTCTTCTCCCCAAATTTTGGTCAGCGCTTCGCTACGGCTGAGAATGTTGTTCTTATTAATGGCAAACAGGCGAAGAAGTTGTGCTTCTTTCGGACTGAGCTTCTCCTTGGACTTCTCCTCTTTATCGTTCGTATGGGTAAGAATGCGGAGAGGAAAGTTGAAATGAAACTGCCCGAATTCGAAATCGGTCTGTTCTTCCTTTGGGTCCGCAGGAACCTGGCTTCGGCGCAGGATAACGTTCATCCGTGCCAGGAGTTCTTCACTATTGAAGGGCTTGGTGATGTAGTCATCAGCACCGATTTCAAAACCATTCAGGATGTCATCCTTCATTGCTTTGGCGGTAAGGAAAATGATCGGGGTCTGCTTATCACTTTCTCTTACTTTCTTGGCTAATTCGAAACCGCTAAGGCGCGGCATCATCACGTCGAAGATGCAGACATCCCACTTACCCTGCCGGTAAGCCTCGAAACCAGCAAGGCCGTCGGTAGCCAGGGTGACGTCGTAATCATGGACTTCAAGAAAGGAACGGAGAACATCTCCAAAATTCTGATCGTCTTCGACCAGCAAGATCTTTGGGGCAATTGCTTGGGTAGCTTCGCTCATGGTGGGTCGGTTTTTAGTTGTGTATGGGATATTTAGTCCTGGCGATAAGGGAAAGTAATGATAAAACTGCTGCCCTTGCCTAATTCACTTTTTACGTTTATGGTTCCGTTGTGGACCTCAGTAATGGTCTTGACGTAAGAGAGGCCGAGGCCAAAACCCTTCACATCATGTCGATCTCCGGTGTGCACACGATAGAAACGATCAAAAATGTTTTTTCGCGCCTCACGGGTCATTCCAAGACCGTGGTCCGTTACTGTAACCTCTACACCCTTGCTAACATTGCGTGTAGACACAATGATTTTTGGTGCATCGGGAGAATATTTATTGGCGTTGTCCAGTAAATTATTGACCAAACTGGACAAATGCGTCATGTCTCCTTCCACAATAGCGGGTTCCGCAAGGAGGCTTGTTTCTACTGATCCGCCCCGGGGTTCTACCTGCAAAGAGATGTAAACGGCAGCATCCGTCACTACGTCATTTAAGTCTACAGCCGTGAGATTGAGGTTAAGTTTAGATTTATCGAGTTTTGCCATCTGTAAGACTTTCTCGACCTGATCGTTCATCCGCTTATTTTCCTGCTTGATGATGTTGGCAAACCGTTTCACCTTGTCAGGATCACCCGATACCCGTGGGCTGACGATGCTGTCCGTTGCTAACGAAATCGTAGCAATTGGCGTTTTGAACTCGTGCGTCATGTTGTTGATGAAGTCGGTCTTCATCTCAGACAGTTTTTTCTGAAACAGGATAACGTAGATGGTGTAGATGAAGCATCCGAGAATAATACCGACAAAGAGCAGGCTGGCCACCAGGTTATACCAAATGGAGTTAAAGATGACCGTTTTTTTCTGTGGGCTATACGCCATTAAGTAGCCGGGTGTATCGACTTCACCCGCAAAAAGGGACACCCGGAAACTACTGTGCAGCAGGTCAAGGTGGCGGGACGTATCCGCCCCGATCTCTGAAAGCCGCCGCCCGTTACGGATGATGAATTTGCCCTTACGGTTATCGTATACACCATATTCCAGCGCTCCTTCCAGGTTGGCATTTTCAATTTCGTTCTGGAGCTTTTTCTCCAGGCTGCTGCGGTCCACCCTTTCCACCAGATCTTTATTGTTGTACTGGCTCTCCAGGCGCAGGCGATAAGAATAGGGTTCAGGAATAAGAATACCATTATTGCCCAGCAGCTTAGACCGCTGTATCTCCCGGGTAAACTTTCCCGGCCCCAGATTGATGGCTGACTCCGAAGAGTTGAACCCATTCGTCTGTAAATTAATTTCGGAAGCCTCCTGCTGCTCCAGCTCCCGGGCGGCGTTCTTCAGGGCATCCTGCACGGCTTCGTCGTAGCGCTGCTCGTTCACCTCCATCCCCGTCCGGATCATGTCCAGCTGCAGCAGGATAACACCGAGCACTGCGGCTACAATCAGGCCAATAATAAGGTATATGGTTTTTTGGCTCATGGGTTCTTTTGGCTTCGCTGATCGTCGTTCCTGCTCATAAGTAGACTTGCGGGGCTACATATTACGCCTTCTCCACTAAAATAGTACGAAAAATGAGATAAGTTTAAAGGATTGATAACGGTTTGTGTTTCCAAAAACAGCCTTACCTTGCCGATATGGAGTCCGTCACGATCCAAACCACCCAAAACGTTAGCATTGATTATTCCCTGGCAAAAACCGGGACCCGGGTGGGTAGTTTTTTCATCGACCTGATTTTTATGCTCGTCGTCTACTGGATCCTGGCCGCCTTGTTGCTTAACCTGACGACGGATATCGACGAGACGGTCCTTATCGGTTTTGGCCCGCTGTTCACCTTCATTTTCTACTATTTCCTGATGGAGATGTTCAACCGGGGACAGACGGTCGGAAAAAAGGTAGTGGGCATTAAAGTCATTCGGCTGGACGGCAAAGACCCGACACCAGCTGACTTTCTTACCCGTGCGATTTTTTTGCTGCCGGACGTCATCCTTTCCTCCGGCATCCCTGCCATACTACTCATTTCCAGTGGCCGGTACAAGCAACGGCTCGGAGATATGGTGGCGGGCACTGCCGTTATCCAGTCTACCGTCAGCGCAGCTTTTACGCTGGAAGAAATCATGGGCATCCGAAACCGGGACGATCATGAGCCGGAATTCCCGAACGTTCAGCGATTTACGGATGAAGACATGATGGTCGTCAAGCAAACCCTCGCCCGTTCACAGCAATACGGTAATACCGCCCACCGGCAGGCCGTGCGGCAGCTGGCCATTCGGCTGGCGGACCAGATGGAAATCGACAAGGCTGAAGTGAAGCATACTCCCGAGAAGTTCCTGCAAATATTGTTACTCGATTACATCGTCCTTACCCGATAGCCACTATGGACTATGCCATTGCCCTCGTTGGCGCGGTTCTTGCCGGAGCAGTCAATACACTTTCCGGTAATGGTTCAGCCATTACGCTTACCATTTTAATGGAGCTGCTTGGCCTTCCGGCTAATGTGGCCAATGGCACCAACCGGGTTGGAGTACTGGGTAATGGTTTTGCTGCCAGCCTTGGTTTTCAGCGGGCCGGGCGTCTTGCCGTAAAGAAAGAAGAAAGGAAAGAAATGACGCACGTAGTGGTCATCACTACGCTTGGTGCCGTTTTGGGTATCTACCTGAGTCTGATCATCTCCAATGAGGCCTATCGCGCAGTGTTCCGCTACCTCCTCATTGTTATGCTCATCGTCGTACTCGTTAAGCCAAAACGCTGGCTGGTTGCCTCAGAAGGGCGCCCTGTCCTACCCCAATGGGTTAGCATACCGTTGTACTTTGCCCTTGGCATTTATGGCGGATTCATACAGATGGGAATGGGCGTTTTCTTCCTGGCCATTATGGTGCTCGTTGCTCGCTACGAGATCATTCAGGCTAATGTTATCAAAGCACTCGTCGTCACTGCTTATACCCTTATCGCCGTAGCGATTTTCTCATGGCAAGGCTTGATCGATTGGCCCATCGGGCTATTGATGGCCGCCGGACAAATGATCGGCGGTTACCTAACGGCGCGTTTTGCTTCCCAGCATCCAAAAGCTGGCCTTTACGCATACCGGCTGCTGATTATTGTGATCATTGCGGCCATTGCCAAGGCATTCTTTTTTTAGAACTTCACCTCAATCAGCTCAACAAACTGCTGAATCCTTGCATCGATCTGCGCCTTATCGAGCCCCTGCATCCGGCGGGTGCCGAAGTCTTCAACGACAAAGCTGGCCATTGCTGAGCCATAGATGATGGCGCGCTTGAGGTTGTCGAAGCTGGTGTCGTCCGTAGCAGCCAGGTAGCCCATCAGGCCTCCGGCGAAGGTATCACCGGCTCCAGTGGGATCCACTACGGTAGGCAGCAGAAGTGCCGGCGCACTGAATATTTTGTCTCCGTCAAATAACAGAGCACCGTGCTCACCTTTCTTGATGATGAGGATGCGCGGCCCCATATCAACGATTTTTGCGGCAGCTTTCAGCAGGCTGAGTTCGCCGCTGAGTTGGCGTGCTTCTTCGTCGTTGATGACCAGAACGTCGATCCGCTTCAGCACTGCTTTGAGCTCCTCCATGGCGATGTCCATCCAGAAGTTCATCGTGTCGAGGGCGATCAATTTTGGCTTACGCTCCATCTGGTCAATGACCTGCATCTGCACCTGAGGGCTAAGGTTCCCAAGCATCACGTAATCGGCGTTGCGGTAGTTAGCCGGCAGTTTCGGATTAAAATCCGCCAGTACGTTTAGCTGGGTATCCAGTGTATCACGGCCCATCATATCGTCGTGGTAGCGGCCGGCCCAGAAAAAAGATTTTCCATCGGGTACAACTTCTACACCTTCCAAATCTGCGCCACGCTCCTTCAGGCCATCGAGAAAATCCTGATTGTAATCACCACCGATGATGGAAACCAACTGTACGGGCTGCACAAAATGGGTCGCGGCCATGGCAATGTAAGTACAACTGCCCGCCTCAATCATACGGACTTCGCCGTAGGGGGTGAAAACGTCATCGTAGGCAATTGTGCCGATAGAAAGAAGACTCATGCGTGTGGAGATAGAAGAGGAAAAATGTGGAAATTGCGACAACAAAAAAAGCCGAGCACGAAGATTCGTACTCGACTTTTCAGGCGCCTCAGAAAGGGCTCGAACCTTTGACCTACGGATTAACAGTCCGCCGCTCTAACCAACTGAGCTACTGAGGCAATTTTCGCGAAGCGGCTGCAAATGTACGTCCGGTTCTGAGAATTCACAATACTCAAGTAACTTTTTTTCTGGCGCGGACACTTCGGCAGGCTCAGCGGGGTCCGCAGGTGCAAGAAATTTTCTTGAAAAGCAAGGGGGAAAAACATACTAGCCGGTAGTCAGTACATTAGTAGACGGTAGTATTTTGCCACTCTACCGTCTACCGTCTACCGACTACATTACTATATTACCGTAGTAACTTGCCCTTCGATGGAGACTCTGTATGATCAATTGCTTGCTGCTTCTTTTCCTGACTGGCTGGCCATAGTCACTTCGTTGGCCTATGTCTGGCTGGCGGCCCGGGACAACAACTGGTGCTGGTTGTTTGCCGCCATCAGCACGGCAGTGTGGGCCTGGCAATCTTTTTTTGAATACCAACTTATTTCTGACGGCTTGCTTCAGCTGTTCTACTTCATCATGGCGGGTGTAGGAATATGGCGCTGGCAATTACATAAATCCTCGTCTGATGAGCAGCCCCTTCTAACCGGCAGTGGCTTGCTGGATGAAACGGCGCTACCGATCCGACGAAAGTCCAGTATTCGCCGGATGACGTTAACTGAACACGCCGCGATCATTATCGGTAGCCTCATCGTTGGCCAGTGCCTCTACTTATTCGTCAGTGGTGTTTTTGTCTCTGCCGCGACCCAGCCGGATGCACTTACTACGGCATTCAGTATCAGCACAACTTTTTTACTCATCGGCCGCCGCCTGGAGAACTGGCTGTACTGGATCGTTATCGACGCCGTTTACGTCTGGGTTTATCTTAGCACCGGCGCTGTGCTTTTTGCCCTGATGATGGTCATTAACATCGGAATGGCCATTTATGGCTACTTCAACTGGCAGAAGGATTTGCTCCCCACCGAACCCCGTTAACTACATTGGGGTTTGAGGTTACAACACATACTCCTCCATGCAAGTACCTTCTCATTCCAGGCTTACCACTACCGTTTTACAGCTGGCTCTCATTATTGGAATCGTAGTAGTGCTGTACTTCGGTCAGGGGTTCTTGCTTCCTCTCGTGGTAGCCGCACTACTGGCCATGCTGCTGAACCCCTTACAGGACAAGCTAATCGCCTGGGGCTGGCCTACCGGCCTCTCCATTGCCGGGGCCGTAGGTGTTCTGTTGCTCTTCTTTATCGGTCTTTTCGCCGCCATCGGGCAGCAGGCAGCGAGCTTCGCCGACAGCTGGCCGGAAACGAAGGAAAGAATTAGTGACCAGGTCTCTACGCTGCGGGAGGCATATGGGCTGGAAAGCATACTACCCAAAGTTCCCGGCATCGAAGAACGAAAAGAATCCGCTAAGAATGCGCAGGGAGGAGAAAGCTCCATGCCCGTAAGCGGGGAAGGCATCATGGGCTTCATCAGCAGCACCTTCGGCATTTTGGGTGATTTTATACTGATGCTCATCTACGTCATCCTGCTGCTATCGCAAAAAGATCGCCTGCGGGAGTTTGCGTTGCGATTAGCCCCAGACGAAAAACGGGGCCTCACGCATCAGACCCTGAACGAAAGCCGGGACATCGTCCAAAACTACCTCAGAGGCTACATGATTCTGATCGGTATTCTTGCTACACTCTACTCAATTGGTTTCTTAGTATCCGGACTTGACTATGCTATTCTGATTGCCGTTTTGGCCGCTACGCTGAGCCTGATCCCTTACCTTGGTAACATCATCGGTGGCCTTTTCGCCGTGGCGCTGGCTTATTCCAGCGGTGGAGAGCTCTCCGCCGTATACGGCGTCCTGATCACTATGGGCCTTGCCCAGGTGCTGGAGAGTTATGTTCTCACCCCGATGATCATTGGGGACGAAGTAGACCTCAACCCGCTGGTAACCATCTTCTGCGTAGTGGGGATGAGCATCCTCTGGGGGCCGGTTGGGGCCATCGTTGCCATCCCGATCTTCGCCATCCTGCGCATTGTCTTCAGTCATGTTGACGGCTTACGGGACTACGCTTTTTTGTTGGGGCAGAAGTGAGTGTGTATTACAATCGTTCTTTACTACCTTGCGGTTACTCAAAGCAAAATACACGATGGATACTCTTTACACCGCCATTCAACACGCTCACTCCGGCCTGCGCTGGGTGGTACTTGGTCTTCTCCTGGCAGCCATTCTAAAATCTGCGGGTAAAAGACGCGGAGGCAGCGTTTATCCGGGAAAAGATAAACTGGCGCTCTTTGCCATGATCTCTGTGCACATCCAGCTCATTCTCGGTCTTGTACTCTATCTCTGGTTGAGCCCCAAGTTTCAGTTTGATGACAACCTGATGAAAGACTCCGTAGCTCGTTTCTACGGGGTGGAACACCTTCTGGGGATGCTCGTTGCCATCATCGTCATCACCATCGGCCACGCGAAAGCCAAACGGCAGGCTGAACTCAATAAGGGTTGGAAAACCATCAGTACCTGGTATCTGATCGGGCTGCTACTCATCCTGGTTTCCATCCCATGGCCGTTCCGCAACCTCGGAGCCGGCTGGTTCTAAACCAGCTCACCCATGTCTTCGACTGACTACGGACACCTCACCGCCCGGCATTATCACGCCTGGAGACCACCGCTGCATGCCTGTATTCTGGCAACGGGTCTGGCTGGTGGTAAACGCTTTCAGTCGGGGCTCGACGTCGGTTGTGGCACCGGGCATTCAACTCATGCACTGGCGAAGTATTGTTCGCGGGTGACCGGCATTGACCCGGACGGGGAGATGATTGCCAGAGCGGAGCCGTCGGATTGCGTGATTTTTGCCACAGGTCAGACGCTCGCAACGATCGAGCCCACCCTCGTATTTGACCTTGTCTCCTTCGCTGGCTCCCTTCATTACGCTGACCTGAAGAAGGTTACTGTACAGCTACCCGCATTAATAACTGAGGGAGCCGTGGTGCTTGTTTACGACTTTGAGGTCAGGCTTCAGGACTATTTTCGTTGCCTGGGCTTTATGCCAGGCTCATCGGACTACAATCACCGGGCCTGCTTTCTCGGCCACGAGGAGGCAATGGGCCTTCGGCGTGAGAAATGCGTTACGCGGGGGGTAAGCTTTCGGGCCAGCGCGGAGCAGCTGGCGCACCTCCTCCTCTCCCTGCGGGATTTTCGCGAATGGGCGGCAGAGACTTTTAAAACCGACGACCCCTACCCCGCCCTGAGCCAGCGACTCAGCCATCTTTGCAGCAACGAGCACCAGCTTTCGGCCAGGACGTTTCTGACGCGCTATGCTTTTAAAAAGTAAACCCTGTACCTGCGCTCCGTCTCCCACTTTATTGTTGGGTCCGCTAGCAGGCTGTCGGAGAGAACGCTCATCGCTCCAAAGCAGCCCTTTTGGCGGTACTATAATATTAGCGATCGTGCGGCCGGTCAATAATTTCCTGGTTCTCACGCTTACCAGCTACGTCCGCCATACCCGTCATTTCCAGAAAGACGGTAAGCAACACTATGCCCAGAATGACGTACAGCAATAGTTTGAACTTTGAAGTAGGCTTGGAGGCAGCGGGGCGGTCAGACATGATTGCTTAATTGTGGTTATTTCTTTAGCCGTAGAAAAAGTTAGGCCCGCAATCTACAATGAACCGTGGAAATCCTTGTCTCACAGCTAGCTCTTGAAGAGGAAATGCGGATAAAACGATCGAAAGTATAATCAATAAAATTACAAATCAACAATTATCGTAAATAATTCACTAATAATTGCGACACATTGATTCTTTTCTTATCTTTGTAAGGTCGTAAGGGGAAGCCTTACAAGACTAAAATAAACACCTGAAACCTAAAGATTTTTCACTTTTTTGCGACCCTATTTTACCGAAGCCGGGGCTGATGGCCCCGGCTTTTCCTTTTGTTTTAGTCGATACGGGAACTGGCGTAACCATAGTGGCGGGCGCCTTCGGACTCGTTTCTTTCTTCGTGCACATCGGCGAGGAAGAAGCTGCCCTCATCATGGGAGGCAACGTTTTCAGCGGCCGTACAGCGATGCAGTTTTTCATACATTTCATAGCTGATTCCCTCCCGGTTATCCAGGCGTCGCTCTAGGTCAAAGGCGCTGGCTACCGTTCGCCACTCCGGCTGAAGGGCAGCCCCAAATACTTTAGACTTTGAACCACTGCCGTAGGCGAATACACAGATAGATTTGCCATCCCCTGCTTCTTCCAGGTGAAGCGCTTTTTCCAGCGTAGCCATCAGGCTTAGAAAGACGCTGCCTGCATACAGATTTCCCACCCGGGAGCTGGCCCATTCGCCCGGGGCGATACGTTGCTTCACGAATTGGCGGTATTCATCCGTTTTAGACACCAGCCGGAGAAATTCGCCACACTTGGTGATGTACTCTTCACGATCCTCGTAGTTATCGGCACAGGGTACGTCAAGCTCATTACGATCGACGAAGCCAACCCACTGGCCGTTGGCTTTAAGCTCTTCCATATAGATCTCGGAGAACATCCTCCGGGCCTGAAAGGCGTAGGGTAGGTGAAAGACGAGATAGTCGAAGTTTTGCAGCAACTCACCGGCTTTACCGCCACTACGGCGTCGGTAGTCCATCAGCGCTTCCCGGATACGGGCCTGATAGGATTCGTTGCTGTATGGGCCGTCAAATACGGGTGTATTCTTGTGAATCAGGAGATGGGATTCGTTGCAGTCCAGCACACCATTCACGGCAAGACCTTTCGCCAGCTGAGCTTCCATCTGATCGAAGTTCATGTCTTCGGCGGAGACATCGGGTAAAAGGCCAATGACCTCCTTGATGATTTCTCTTTTGCTGACTTTGCGGTGTGGCTTGAAAAAATCGTGGGCCGGGCGGGTAGCGACACCGAAGTCCGGGTCGATGGCCAGCAAACGGGGGTTTTGCTTAACGAGCATCGCGACTGCGCCAGCGCCCTGGGTGTACTCTCCGGTGCTGGCCATTTCGTATTTGGCTTCGTCGCTGGCAACAACGATGCCGATACGGTCGGCTTTTGCGGAGGTCCATTCGAGGGTATTCTGGAGCGCATCCACCCCGCCGATGCAGGCGAAGGTGAGGTCAACCACGTCACAGTGCAGGAAGCAGTTACCTCCGTAAGAATCCGCAAAGTGGTCCTTTAGCATATCCAGCACGTAGGTAGCCGTTGGTTTGGCACCATCCAGTGCGCTTTCCGTACCGAGGTAAATGCGGCCGATGGTACGGGGGTCCAGATCATTCTTATGGATCAGGTCGAGCACAGCATTGGCTGCCATGGTGGCGGCGTCTTCACGGGCATCCGCTACGGCCATTTGCTCCAGGCCGAGGCCTTTGTTGAGCTTAGCGTAGTTCAATTCCCGGGCGATCGCCAGGTCTTCAATGGAAAGAAATAACTGGGGGATATAGACGGAAAAATCGTCGATGCCGACGGTAGGTGAGTGCATGTAATAGGATTATGTGATGCGAGAGAAACAGGTCCTGCTTCAATCAGTTTAGCCATTGCACTTATAATCACCGGGGATTTTACGGAACCTAAGGGCCAAACAGCCCTTCGGCACAACTACTGATTGAGTTCGCAATTGTCCGGACAATTACAAACTCAACCACTACTCGTCAAACTGCCTGAGGTATTCTACGACCATTGCCGGCACGAGATCTCCCGTTAAACTATGGCCACATCCGCGGGTGGAGACCAGTTTGGAACCCCGCCAGTTTTCGTGCATTTGCCGTGCTCCGGAGAAGGGAGCGACGTCGTCTTCTTCGTCGTGAATGATCAGGCCGGGAACGGTTACGTCCTTTACGAATTCCGTAAAGCGAATATCGGAAAAGCGGTGCTCCAGCTTTCGATTCAGGCGGTGCTCGATGCCATATTTCACCCGATCGTTGGCCCCTACCAACTCACAAAACTTATCGATAAAGTTTTCAATCTCCCCCGGCACGGCCATGCTGACGATCCGTTTGGGCTCAAAGGAGTGCTCCGGACGGGAACAATAATAGATAGCGGCCATACCGCCACCGGAGTGACCGATCCAGTAATCCTGGGCGAAGCCCATTTTCTTGAAGTAGGCATCCAGTATTTCGCAGTAAACGAAGATATTGAAATTTTTGCCGCTGCTTTTACCATGCGCCGGCGCATCGAGAGCATAGATATTATAACCGGCCTCCCGCAGAGGTTCGAACAGGGCGAACCAGCGGGCAGTTGAACTTTCCCAGCCATGAAGCAACAAGACGGAAGGGCCGTCTCCCGGCCAATGATAGGTATAGATGTCCATATCATTGAGGCGGAGGGTAGCTTGCTCGGCGTCTTCGAGGAAAACTTCGATGGCGGGGTCTTCCTCCAGGCGGCGGGGATGAGAGAGCAGGTAATAGCCAATGCGGCCAGCACCACGGCGGGTCATCCGGGCGGTTCCATTGAGTAGGCGGCGGAGGCCGCCGATCATCAACTTCTCTTTGTCTATAGCCATATACAAAGGTGGTTAAGGTCAGCTGCTGATCAGAAAGGCGGAAACCCAACCCTGATCAATAAGAGACGGGAGTGGTGGTGGGCGATGAAAAATTTCCCCGTCAGATTACAAACTTACGGGACGGAACGGGAACTTCATGGATTATGAGTGGGTTATCTGCTTTCAACTCCGGCTCATGAGCGCACTATTTCAGAGAATCCTCGACCTCTACGTCAAAGCGTTCACCGGTCTGCCCCGCAAGGTTTGGTTATTGGCGCTGGTTCTTTTGGTCAACCGGAGTGGGGCAATGGTGGTTGCTTTTCTATCCGTTTACCTCATCAGCGAGCAGGGTTATGCGCCCATCAAGGCAGGTTGGGTAATGGCGGCTTTTGGGGGAGGAGGCATACTGGGCAACTACTTTGGCGGACTCCTTAATGATCGGTATGGCTCCTGGCACATCCAGCTATACAGTATGATTGGTGCCGGAATATTGAATATTTTGCTTGGGCAAGTAAGCAGTTTTGTAGCACTTTGTGCCCTGGCGTTCTGTATTTCCCTCGTAGCGGATGCTTTCCGGCCAGCTAACCGGGCAGCCATTGCCATTTATGCCCCGCCTGAACGGCTTACGCAAGCTTACGGCCTGCAACGTATGGCCGTTAACCTCGGCTTTTCAATCGGCCCCGCACTGGGTGGTTGGTTAATCTACAACTATGGATTTACGCTGATGTTTTGGGGAGATGGTGCGACTTTCCTCTTGGCGGCAGTCGTGTTTTACTTTGCGCTGCCAGCCGATGAAACGGCCAGACCCTTAATTGCCCGGCCAACTAAAAAAGACAAAGCAACGAGCAAGACATTAGATTCCGGACTCCTTGCACCTGCGGGCGCGCCCACCCTACCCGCTCACCAGCAACGTTGGCTACTCGTTTTCGTGCTGGCTAACGTCAGCATAATCCTGCTTTTTTTCCAGCTGTTCAGCACTTTCCCAGTCTACCTGAAAGAAGGCGGCTATGACGAACGCCTCATCGGGCTGCTGTTTACCTTTAGCGGTATACTGATCGTGGCCCTCGAAATGCCGCTATTATATATTATTGAACGGCGTTACCGGCCCGTAGCGGTAATGATGACGGGGTCAATGCTCATCATCGCTTCCTACTTAATACTACCGGTCGTCATTCCAATTGGCTACCTGGCCCTGAACCTCATGATCATGCTACTCACGGTCGGGGAAATATTCTACATGCCCTTTACCAACACTTACGTAGCGCGGCATGCGCCGCCGGAAAGACGGGGGGAATACCTTGGGCTTCTTTCCGCCAGTTACTCCGCAGCTTTCGTTCTCGGGCCCGTCATTGGGTTTGGAGTGGCCGACAGCTATGGTTATGGGGTAGCGACATACGTTTGTTGTGGCGCGGCCTTGGTGGGCTGGCTATTACTTTCCCGGGTAAATATCCTCCGGGAGCGCGGGGAGTCTACTACGCCGTCAGCACGTCCACAACCGTCTTTAAAGTGATAAACAAGGGCTCGCGGGCCTCGCGGGTAATACCCTCTTCTTGCGCCTCCTCCACGAGCATGTCTTCCACAAAAGCCATCAGGTCTTCCTGCGGGCTTTGCTCAAAAGCGGGGGTGATGCGCTGGCGGAAATCG
>ENA-ORXT01002155-ORXT01002155.1-marine-metagenome-genome-assembly--contig:-NODE-2155-length-24358-cov-18.192043_pt1 | contig 24358 bp, 32 predicted proteins | sample MGYA00237868_ERZ511482 | MGnify/ENA metagenome assembly ERZ511482
TGACCATAAACTTCTGGCACAGTGTGTTCGTGCGTGCCGTGAAGAAAGACGGCGCCACATCACGTGTTTTTTGGCGGACTTATGTTCATATTGGCGCCGAATCACGTTCACGTCGCTCGCCGTGTAGACTGGGCCTGGGAAGGAATCTGTCATAAAGAGAACAGGGCGATTGGCCCAGATCACGTCAATGAGGCAAGATCATATCGAGATATACAGGGAACCGTTCCTGGTCGATGAGGACAGAATTGGGGGATCAGCAATAAATGCGCCGTAAACCACAAACACACGTCAGCGAACGAAGTTCTCTGCTGACTTCAGCGCAGCTGACCCAAAACCGTTGTGAGGAGCACGTCTGCTTTTGCGTGTCTTGGGACGAAAAGTAATTACGCAAACCGCCTTGCGGCTCTGTGACGTCTCGAGTTTTCCAGAAAGGGCGCAAAATTCATCTGTTCGCCGGTAGAGATGCATCTTCTTTCATAAAATGAGAGACCCAGCATGAGACGTATGGTACGTCCCCTCATTCTCATGCCACCTCTTTTTTCGGAGGCACAGTGGGAACTTTCCCCTCTTTATCTCGAGACGCTGGACCAATGGCGGACGAGGACTGCTGGTGCGCCGTTCCATCAACAGACTGCTCTTGTGCGTGTTCCCTGTGCGAGCCTCTCAATATCTCCCCGTGCACATCGGGCCACACCCTCTGATGACCCTTTGTCCTCATTCTGGCTTCCACCTCCACCGCGGCGGCGGGCATTCACGCCACGTCGTGGTACTCTCGACTCTCTGTCAGAGGTCGTTGTGACCTTGATCTGCGGATACGCGGTGGACATGCATCGCACGGCCGTCCTTCTTCTTTGCTGGCGGATATCGCTCGGCGGTCAGAGGAGGTGCTGGTGGTCCGTGTCGCGGTCTTCCGTTGGTTTTGGGGGCGGTCAACGCGTTCGTCGTCGTTTCTCTCGGCGGTCAAGGCGGTGGTGGTTGCCCGTGTTGGGGTCTTCCGCTGGTGTCCGTGGCGCTCAACAAGATCGCAGTCGGGGTGTTCAAGAAACCGGCGAGTGTGGTCGAGGTGGGGGGCGTCCAGGTGGTTGTGGTGGTCGTAGCTGTTGGGGACCAACCGGTGGTGCTCTTGGTGAGTGAGTATAGTCGAACGGGCCTGCTGTTAGAGGAGAAGCCGTACTCCCATGTACACTCCTGCGTTGTGCTACGCTGTAGTTTCTATGGTCGACCACAATGTGCCCCCGGTCATCATCACTGCCTTCTTTGGCGTGCGCTCCGCGCAAATCGAACGCTGGCTGCGGAACTTTCGCGCCAACCAGAGCGTCTGCCGGGTGCCAGAGCACGAGAACCGCCATGAGGACTCCTTCTGGGAAGACGACACTCTTCTCCGGGACGTCATGGCGTTGGTACGCGGCCATCCTCTGGCGTTGCAACGCAAGCACTCCGCAATGATGACGGCGATGCGGGCTGTCCATGAGCTTTCCCACCTCAGGGTAGCCAAGAAGACGGTTGACAGTATGTTGCGATGTCTTGGATTCACCCGAAAAGTCATCATTCGTTTGTATTGCGCCGCCAACCCTGAGCGCCGGCGTGAACATACCGTCATACGAGAATTGATTGGCAGTGGGTGCCTCGTGTCTGTGGACGAGATCCAGACAGATGGCAACGACGTGCTTCGACGCCACGGGCGGGTGCTTGCGGAGGAGCGTGTAAACATTTTTGACATCAGCCCTTGTCACGTTGACCTTGTCAGCACAACGATGGCGGTGTCATCGGACGGCCGCATTCTCGGTTTTCACTCTTCCACGGCTGAGGTCGCCCTGACCAGCCACGACTGGCGGCTCTTCCTCGGCCGTGTCATCCAGTAGATGGGGCGGTTCACCCCAGGCGTTCCCGAGGCTCCGTCGTGTGTCTTGCTGTTTGACAACGCGCCCATTTATGACGCCGCCGGTAACACCTTTCTCAATATCAATGGCACCTCTGTTTTGCGGCATCCTCCGTAATCCCAAGACTTCCTGCCGATGAGGGTGTCTTTAATGTCTTTGAGGTCATCATTCCCAGCTTCGTCCACTTCAACCAGCAACTGCTGCAGGACAGCGTTTGACTACAGGCGCGGGCCACGAGCTGCATCACTGAGCAGCAAATAGCTGGCCAGTTCACACGGATTGAACGGAGCCTCGCCCGTGTGCTAGCTGGTGAAGCCGTATAAACGGTGTGTTTTACTTTTCCTCTCTCCCTGACTTTGGCTGAAGATGCAAGAGCACATTTGGAGCTAAACGCGCCAGGTCCCGTGTAGGCGGTCCGATGGATCCATATAGAAGGTGCCCTAGGCACGAATGATACAAACCACCATGCGCCAGCACGTCGTCGGTGAGATGGGACTCAGCCCTCGTGAATATTCCTTCAGCCGTTGGCCGTCGTGGAGCGCCGACTGTGGCCACCACCTCGTCCCGAGCAGTCTCAAAACTACGCGCAACGGCAGTGGCGGCGTCAAAGATCGCGACCACGGCCACGTCGCTCACAACCCCGCGCGTGGCAGGGTGGAAGTGGGGAGGAAGCACCTGACCAATATTTGTGCGAAGGGACTCGCGGTGGTGATGATGATGGTGATGATTGTGGTCGTAGTGATGGTGGGAATAATGGGGATGCGGGCGTCCCATCCCCGACGCCGCCCGTAGCCGCGGCCGTGCGCCTGGGTGGCCGCACGTGCCAGATCCTTTGGGGCGAAGCTAGCGGCCGCCTGCGACCGTGCCCACAAGACAACTGAGAAGACGGCAGCGCGTTAGTCCCCTGCAGCACCATGGCGGAACCACCATAGCAGTCGCATGTTGTGGAAGATGTGAAAGGGCGGCCAGGTGCAGGGATTTGGCTTCACCTCCAAGGGGAGCAGGGGGGCGCCGCGCCGGCGAGAGCGACAAGTCTTGCATGACCGATGCCAGCAGGCAGTGGCGCCGCGGTTAATTGTAGTGTGTGCGCCATACTAGCGTTGAGGTGCCAGTCGTGCCCTAGACTTCCGCAGCGACGGCGGTGGCAGCTCGGCAGCGCGGAAGCCCCGCCTCGAGTGCAGTTGCGCGGCTGCGCCTTGCGCGCCCAAGCGACCGACCACTGCCACCACTGCTTTCCACACCCGCTCTTGAATGGCCAACCGCCACCACCGATATCTTCCGGACTCGCTCACTCTGGCTCGACAATGTGCACGGAACCAAAAAGCAGCGTGACAGACAGGACGCAATTGGCAGCAGTCGCATCAGCGCTGTAGGCTTTGTGTCGGATCGGCTCCCTGTTTCCGTCATCGTCTCCTTGTTGTTTCGCTCAAGGACGCACCAACTGGCCCCTTTCTCAGTCACTGGAGTTGTGACGATGAGTTGTGTAGCTTGCCTCGAAAATATGTCAAGGCGTTCATGAAAACGACAGGCATGTGCACCCGAAACAATTTTCGGACCTTCCTGGGTCGAGCGGTCTGCGTGATTGCGCGTGGGTCTTCTACTATCCACTTGCTGACGGGCTGTCAGCTGTGCAGGCATCCCCTCCGTTCTTTTCTTCATGTTTCCCTCTCCACTCGTCGCTCCCATTCTCTCGCATTCTTTCACGGCGCGGCCGTGGCCGAGGCATAAGTGACGGCAGCAACGCATAAGCCGACATGCCGCACGCCACCGTGTCCCCAACTGCTCCCACACCATTCGCAGCGGCAAACGGGAGGCGGCGACTGCCTTGCTGCCGCAGATCTCCGCACCTCACAGCCCGCTGCCCCCCCGAAGGCGCGTTCCCCGTGGCCGCGGACCGGTTTATGCGAACACCATCCGCAGGCGGCGGAGCGCGGTGAGAGCTTTGCTGCCCATCAGCACGCGCCCGGCACTGTGTCCTCGGCACCCACACAAGACCGGCGTCATGCGGGTGCTGGTACTGCGGCGACGTCGGCGGGTGCAGGGGCAAGCCGCTGCCACGCGTACCAGACCGGCCGCCCGGGGTTGGGCTCATTGCCGCGACCGCGTGTCGGTGCTTCACGAGAGGTACATCAGCGCCGACTGCGGCGGCGGCGGTACTGCCGCCGACTCGGGACAGCGCTGTCGGTAAAGAGGTCTGCCGACACCCTAACGTGAGGCGGCGGCGCCGTGGCGTTCGCCGGCGGCGGTCTTCATGCGGAGTGCTCCCCGCCCCAAGCCCTCGGATGAAGTCCGACCGCCGCCTCTGCGGCGGTCGGCGGCCTGCGCTGCTTTTTGGGACACAGCGTACTTCTTCCACTCGCGAGACGCCTCCCTCCCCAACTACCGCGCCGTTTGTCTCATCGACCAAGGCGCTCGTCGGCAGTGCCTTGTCTTACGCAGCAAGGGGCAGGAGGTCGCGGCGGCAGGAAGGATGTCGGCAACTCGTCGGAAACTGATGAGCCCCACAGCCGCGGCGGCTGCGATGGGCGTCGTCGTCACCGCGCCCTCTCCGCCAACGGGCGTCGGGTGGACTCTTCCAGGTGGTCTCTCCTGTCAGCAGCGCCGTCGAAGCCCCGCGTTGGCGGCTGGCAGGAAGCTGTTGCGTCGCCGTCGCCGCTGCCGCAGACGCCCGCGTCGCCGCCGCCACCTAAGAGTGGACGCCGCAGAAATGAACAGCGGGCGCGCAGCCCGACGGCCAGCCGGGAGAGAGTGTGGGGTAGAGAGCGACTTGGCGGCGGCTTCGTACCCGCCTGCAGCTCTGCGGCTGATGTGCGGGGGGACAAAGGGGACGGCCTGCTGGTTTTTCGGGTACCACGGCCATTGACGCGTGCCCGGGTGCGCGCGCGGGCACGGGCACGGGAACGGGTGCGGGCACGAGTGCGGATCCGCGGGCGGTCTTCCTCAGAAGCAGAGGGCGGCCTCCCGGCTCGTCCCCGTGGCCGTGCCCCACCGCTGGGGTGACAGGGTGGGGGAGCCGCCGTCGTCGGGGGCGGCCCGTGTACGCGTTCTGGTTCCATCCTACCGCAGCGGTTACGGGTTCTGCTGCCACACGCGGGATTCCGCCGCCGGAATGCAGAGTGCAGCTTGTGCGGAATTCCCGGCGCGCCGCCATGACTGCCGGCCCGCCCCCGTCTTCGAGGGCCAGCGGCGGATGACTGGCGGTGCCAGGCTGACGGCCGCGCTGCCACCATGTTAGTGCTGTACTTGCCTCCGCCCGGCGTCTCTCCAACTTGGTTTCCTGTCTTTTCTATGGCCATCCGCACCCTCGCCCAGCCGCCCGTCGAGAGGCGCGCCCGGGCTGCCACGCCCAGCCCCCCCCCCCTCCCCCTCTCCATCCTCACGTGCGGTGCTTGTGTGCCCACACCAGCCGCTCTTTGACCGTCGCGGCGACTGCCACCCCAAACGCCACACACATGGGCTTTACGGCAGTGTACCCCCGCAGGCGGCCGAGCAGCGCCGCGTACACCTTGGCCGTCTCTGTGCCGCCGACGTAGTTCTTGAACTCAGCGTCACGCCCGTCACAATCGGCCGCCCCGCGCGCCCGCGCTTCTCAACCACCGCTGCCGTGCAAAAGACGGCCAGCCATACAAGCCAGAGAGCATCAAGGCCCGGGAGGAAAAAATAGAACACGTCGCAGCGCCACAGCGAGTCAGTATCTGGCCAAGGGAAGCAGATCAATTGAACAAGAAAAACGGGGCACGCGCATTCTCCCGTTGCTCCCCGCCTCCGCGCCCGTCGGGTCCCTAAGGCTGTGCCCAAGTAACACAAACGAATCGCAACGGCTGTTCTCAACGCCATCGGCCCCAAAACAAGGATGGACATAGACGAGACGCCTGCACCGCGTGGTCGTCAAAGAGGCACCTCGCAAGCACCCACGACGGGACAAGGCTATTCAAACCTGCCTCAAAGACCAACGCCACGGCCGCGAGGTGGCCCGTGTGCAGCCGCCGTGCGAGTTCGCAGCGGATCCCACTGCCAACGACGTGGAAGAGCGTCAGCCCGACGCGCACCGCTGGGGGCAGGCGGAAGAGGTGGGCGAGCCCTAACGCGGACAGTCACCCAAGCCCGTTCTCGCGCACCAGGGAGAGGACGGAGTGCACCGTGTTAGGGGTGATGACGCCCGCAAATGGGGCGGGGTCGAAGACCTCTGGCACCCTCGCGCCGATGGAAAAGAATTGGGAGGCCAGCGCCCGCGCAAAGACGGTAAAGGTCACGCCCGCGCCGGCATAGCCGCCCTCCGTCGCCAACCACTGCGGCAGCGCGTCTGCCGCGGTTACGCACGCGTCGAACGCCACGTCAAGGGGGTGGTGCACTGACACAACGGGTCGGACCGCGGAGTGAGGCCACGGTGGGGATGCGCCAACCGGCACCGCCGCCGCTGTCACGGGCGGGGCGGCGACGTCGCTTGGCCGACCAGCGGCCGATATGTGCCGCAGCGGCCACGCTGAGGGTGACGGTCACCTACCCGCCGCCGCTCGCGGCCGTGGCGGCGGGGTGGGCTCCTGCATCTGTCTCGGAAGCCTCTTCGACCGTATCGGCCGCCGTTGGGGGCGCGACGGCGCACGGGCCCGCCACCAGGTTGGGCGGGCCCTCTGACAGGGTCGGCGTCGGGGCTGCTGCGGCCCCGGGGAAGTATATCCGGGAGTGGGGCGGGCGTGGCGCCACCGATTAAGGCTAGAGGGGGAAACGTCGACACGTACCACCGTCCGCCGTCGTCCGTGCACCCGCAAGCGGCTACTGGCGCAAGGCCGCCGGCAGGGCCGCGTGCGGACGGGCGCCCAAGATCTCCTGGGGGACATCCCATCTGCCAGTGAGCTGCTGCCTGCGTAATGCATGTCGGTGACGTGGCGGCTGCGGCCGCGGCGGCGCGCGTGCTGGAAGCATCTTCATGGCCGCCCACGCCACCACTAGCGCCACCATCACTTAATCCCCGCAGGACGGCGGCGACCGTGTAAACTGCCGCGCCGTAACCGTCGCCCCTGTACCAGTCCTCATCCATGGGGCGGCTGTGGCCACGGAAGTGCGCGTGTCTTCGGGCTAGTCGTCGCCGCCCACGCCGCCTCCGGTGCCGCCACTCCTCTAACTACCCCAGGCGGCAACAACCGGGGCGGCCGCCGCGCCGGCACCGATGCCGCCGTACTGTCGGATGAAACTACGGTGGCTGCGGCAATGAGAACTCCTGGGACGATGGTGCACATGAATGCGGCAGCGGCGGTTGAGGCGGTCGTGAAATGCATGGCCGCATGCGGAGCGCACGTTCCTTCCAAGGAAAACTCGTAAACGACGGCGAAGGCGCCCGGCGCACGACACGCCGCCACCGCCATCGCGTCGGTGGCGGCAGCGATGGAGGCTGCGGTAAAAAGTCAAGAAGGCAGCGTGGGAGGAGAGCGGAAAGGAACTGCGCGTGAGACGAGGCGTAGAGCGAGAGTGGAGAGACGTCCGGCACCGCATTACCAGACGCCTGCAGTGCGCTAACCGATCAAGCCACGAACGGTCGTAGCAGAGCGTACGCGAAGACGCCCGTTGTCGCCCCCCAGCGAAGACGCCTTGCCACGAGCATCCACGGGTGAAGGACGTCTTCGAAATTCCGTAGGGCCGTTAAAAGTACAAACAAATCCGCATCTAAGTCGAAAAGAAGTTCTTGTGCTAATCGATAGGTTACTTGCCTAACCCGAAAGACAAGCGGAAATCAATCTTTTCTACGTTCCGTGCTCGCTTTCATTGACAGGTTACATTGCGGTCGTTCAATCGCAGGTTTTGGCTTCTCCCTTAGCCGTGCATAGAACATTCATGCCCGACAAAAACTCGCTGCAGGCGTTCTGTCCTCCGTTGCACATGCATGCACAGCACGCTTGATTGAGCTTCCAGTGTGGTCTTCCAGTGCGGTCAAGTCTCGACAGCCACTTGACAATCTACTATCGTGTAGAACAGCTACAAAAGCGGAGACGTCTGTATTTCCAGCACACAACAATGGAAGCGTTACTCAACACTACTCTACGGCGCTGATTCCGGGGTCTCACTGAGATCTTGTCTCGTTACTTCCCGTCTCACTTCATGATTCGCTTCCGGTCGCGCAAAACGTGCTCTGCAACGCCCTGACATTTAGAGCCTTTGAGCTCGAGAAGTCGAACCATTCCATGGTCTGTCATTGCGCTGACCAATCAGCAGTGGGCTCGCCGTGCCCAACAGGTGACGGGGCCCACCTGCCGGCCGCGATGGTGCGTTTCGGCCAGCGATCGTCGATGAATATTCCTGAGAGTACCCCAGCACCCAGCCCAATATTCTCCTGAAGCACCTCTTTGCGAGATCACCTTCCAGTCGAATCGAAATGGCGTATGGCGGAACGGGCACCTGAGAGCAAACTGCAGCTCGCGTTGATTGGCTAAAGGGAGCACGTCAATGAATGGATGTTGAGCCGTCTATACCGGCACTGGTTCGCCCCTGTACCCGCTGTTGTCGTCCCTGACGTCGCCGACCCGACCACCAGTTGCCCCGGCGGCCCCAGCATTTTCACTATCGCCATTCTTCCCGTCATCATTGTCCATGCTGTCTCCGCCTCCGCCATCTACGCCCACGCCATCCCCGTCGACGCCGTTGGTGTCGACGCCATCTCCCTCCAGGTCTTTATCTCGCACTCCATCTGTGCGTACTCCATGCACCTCGACGCCATCCGTTCGACAGTACGGGGCTTCCAACTCCCGTTGTCACCGCCGTCATTTACGACGCCCTCTTCGCGTCGCATTTGCCGGAATCCCTAGCCCTAAAGGTCACGATGAGGTCGCTTCCAGAGAATTTGGCCGCCCCCGGCGCACACCACGACGTTTAGACGCCCTTAGATTGCTGTATGAGGCGTATGCAGTCACCAACGCCTTTTTGATGGCTCTATTTGACATTGGTTGGCAGAGATGGCGCCTCAAATGTCTTGAGATTCATCCGCCGCTCTGGCTAGATCGCTGGAAACTGCCGGCGTGCAGTCCACTGAAACCGTTGGCGCCCGCGACGCTCCATCCGTCGCAGGACGCCCTGCTTGCTGTATTGGCCGCTACTTGAGTTTGCTGTAGTCTCAGACGACAAAGCTTATCTGTCAGACTCTAATTGAGATATCACATGCTGCTGCCAAGACAGCGGGCGCGAAAACGGCCTAGTCTAACGAATTCAGTTCCGAACTTCCCGCAGCGTGTGCCTGCCGCACGGGCCCTCCAATTGTCGATCAGAAAAGGAAGGCATCGAAAGAAACTTGTTTCAATGCGTGTGACGCAGTCCACTGACCTCCATCTATCTACAACTCGCCCGGCTGATTCAGAGAGAGAGTCCACGCAAACGTGCGCGTCTTCTAGCTGAGCAAGTCCCGCATTTTCCTCGACCCTGAGACATACCGCGTTCTCGGGTTTTGCTATCCCACAGTAGAGCTCCTACTCCGCCACGCGGTTGCATGATCCTGTCCCGCCATCCAGCGGGCGACCACCTGAAGACAGTCCGCCGTGTATTCTGCCGCTCTCTCCCACCAGTCTTTACGAACGCCAATTCCCAACGGCTCCAGGATGCACAACTGTCAGACTGTCGCGCTCACTCATGGCTCGGACCGGCGCGCGACATCTGAACCGGACACAGGTCGCTGGAACGCTTTGCGCCAGAAGAAAAGCCACGTCACCAGACTTAGCGCGCGCTCGTGCCCTCGCCGGACAACAGGAAGCACGTTCGGCAAATGGACGCTGACACCAGCACAGCTATTTCTTCACTTATAGGGAGATCCAGAGGGCCACGGCGGCGGCCGGCGCATGGCGAGATGATCCTGGAGCTAAAGAGCCACGAAATACAAGATTTTTGATAGCAGAGCTGGATAGCCGCTTCTTCACCGCCATGCGAAATGTCCGAGATTTCATATAGAGAACGAGAGACGGTAGTACGATACAACATGGGTCAGGCATTTACTCTCTGTCGAAAAAATAAACAGGTACATGAATCGGACGAGAAAACCGCGGTACTAAAGCGTCTCCCGCCCACAACGAAGATGCCAGAGCAACTACACGTTGTTTTGAAAGACAAGACAGCAGGAAAGAACGTCCAATGCATCATAGCAAACGAAGTAGACAGAGCACAGTCAGTCAAAATTGTAAGCAATGGCTGCAACAAACACTCCTTGGTATTCCAGATGAGCGCACAAATGTGCTACCCATTCTTTGACGGAGATAGAAAAGTTGACAATAGCACATGAGACACCTGGACATGGCGGCCCGCCAACACAGGCAGCGCCGACGAAGAAGAAGGAAAACGCATTAGCGCCCAAGTACGGAGCGACGATCCTACCGAGAGTAAACATGCAGTGGATGGAGGCGTGCCGGTACGGAAGAAATACACAGGGGGAGCGAGGGGCATAAAATTGAGGTATTGCTGTCTTCCCAATTTTTGCCGATGAGGTCAAATTCAAGAAGAGGTCTGGGACAACTGCCCATTGGTCGATCGACTTTATCCGGCTGAATAGATGGCTGAGACGCTGTTTCACACTGTTGATCACCCCTCTTGACATCGACGGGATCGGCCAAAATTAAGAATACAGCAATATGACAGTGGCGACGATCATCGAGGCTGTGACGGCGACAGTGTAGGCAATGACGGTGGCCACGATGGTGCGCGATGTTGGTGCTCGCGACGTCTACAGCCAATGCTTGCCGAGAGCATACGTGGACTCCCACCTCATGAAGCAGCAAGAACGGCACTGTCACGCCGGCACCCCGCGGGAAGTGCCCTCAATCCACCCCCCTGCCTCTCAGGCTTCCTGTACGAGGTCACGCCAGGGAGATACGGCCGGCCAACTGACAAACAATGGCCCCCTTTTCAAATTTCTTCGACCATTGGCCCCGCTGTGGTGAGAAGATCGATCGCAGAAGCCGACCTGAGTGGCATTGATGATACTCGTGCGCAAACGGGTCGGCCCCATAACGAGCCCAACGCTTCACGGGCCCCCACGGCAGAGAAAGAAGCAAAGCAGTACGCAGTCCCTACGAATCGGACTTGAGCTTGTGCTACTTGTTTGCCGTAGCAACGCAAAGGCCGGCGCTGATTCCTTGAGGGCCAGATCTCCAAACTGCACCAAAATTTATTGACCAGCACTGCACCCGGTGCAGACTGAGAGTGTGCCGCGCAAGTCAGGGTGTTGCGCCTGACACGCAACGGGGCGCGGGTGCATGCTCTCGTGTGCTTGCAAAAATGTATTGCAGGTGCGGCAAGATGGTGCACGTCATCATAAGCGCCATTTCTTCGGGCATCTGATGAGGGGGCTTTCGTTTTACGGAGCGTGCTTGATAAAGTGCCGAGCAAGGGCAAAACAGACGGACTTGCACGCGCGGGATTACCGATAGCACTAGCGGTCGGAGAATTGAAGTTGAGAATAGCTACCCTCGGGAACATGTTCGTGAATGGCTAGATGCACGCTCGCGGCTGCTCAAATTGAGGAAGCGGCTGTGCTGGTCAATTACCTATGATGCCCGTAGGAGCGTCACAAGAAACAAGCGTCCGTGGTGCCAGTGGCGGCGCGGTGCTACTCATCGTTCTCCGTCGCCGCGGTGATGGACGCTCAGCGACACGGCGGTGACGGCAAGGTTCAGCACTCACGACACGTCCGATCGAGGTAAGGACGGTTGATCAGAACTATTGAAATTTACGCTGAATCACGAGAACTCAATTCGATGGTCTCGTCTATCCAAGCAAAGTGGCACACCAATTGGCACCATCCAAGCAGACTCGTAGCCATGGACACAGAAATACATGAAGCAGTCGCCTCCTAAAGGTGCGGACTGTGCAGAAATTCCGACAGGCCGAGACCATTTTCCGAATCTTCCTAGTCACTCAACGCCGTGTCAGTTGGCAACCGACCGGCGACGTCCCGCTTACTGCATTGCAGAAGTCACTGGTCGCTAGACATCCTCCTCCCTATCGCCTCTCGCACTGAGTGATCTCCACCACCAACCATGCAATCCTCGCGCACACTGCCGGCCGCGCTGACTCTATCGCCGTACGAAGAGGTTGAGCAGATGCTTTCCATCATGCTCAAAACGATCAGCCCTGACTTCCTTATCCATTTGTTGAGTAACCTGTTCATCCCGCGTGCTATCACAGTCTCTTGCGCACTCGACGCGGCCGCTGTCGACACCGCGGCGCCCACCGAGGTCTACATTCTTCTCGTTCGTCCACGGGACCAGCTAGCAGGGGCGGATTGCGGCTTCGGAGGGCTTGCACCGTGTTGGGTTACTCTTAGTGGCTATGCGTATCGAGCACCACCGCCAAAGGTGCTTTGTGCCACCAAGTGGGGTAAGGCTGTGTCCGCCAGTACGGAAAAGCGGGAGCTGAAGCCGCTTCCAATGGCGGAGGCCCTCTCGTTTGTGAAGGAGAACATCAAGTGGACGTCAACCGTTGTCGCTCATCCGACCCTCTCTCAACCGCCTTTCTTGTTATCGTTCTTGCGGAGGACAGTGAGCGGGATGGTGGCCGACGGTGAAACCGCTCACAGTGCAGCCTTGTCAGAAACGCTCTCGAAGAAACAAGTGGCTTTTTTGTCGGCCATAAATGAGCACGTCCGGGGCTTTACCGACAAGCTGGCAGCTCGTATTCTCTTCCTGCAGGGCATCGCGCTTGCTATTGCACCGGACGTCACCAACGTTAAGAAGGCCACCTTGACGCAAAGTTTCGTGCGCAAGATGGAGCAGAAAGAGACATCTCAGTCGGAGCCGGTCGAGCCAATCACCTGGGCACTCGGAGACCCGGATGGCATCATTCCCTCCACACTACCTCCACCGAGGACTAATCTCCGAGAGTACCAGAGGCGTTAGGCTTCGCTGAGAAGGAGCCTTCGGCTCACCCTCCCTCGGTTGATGCGCACGCAAATGGCATCCCTGACATAGATGAGAGTCTATGATGACGCTGATCCATGACTATCGCTTTCTATCTCTTGTCATTTTTTTTATCCAGCGGGACCTCTGGTGGATTGCCGTACTCAGTGCCATGTCCATCATCGGTGCATCGCGTCCCTCACCAACAGACCGTTCGCCTTGCTCATTCGCCAGCTACCAGGCGGCCAGCTGCCAGGCGGCTGCGGTGCGTCGCTTGCCTCGAGAGCGACGGCGCGTCGCTGCGCCCATCAGTGGCCGGTATTATCTTGTGGACTGCACGGCCGGGGCGACTGGAGTGCCTCCCACACCCTGAATCAGCTACCCCCGCCGCAGGCATCTCTTTCGCGGAGCCGGCAGACAGAGTATTCACCCGCCGCCATCCAGGTGGCAGCGTCGCCTCGCTGGTCACTTGGACAGCTAGCGACATTGCCTTGCCAAGTATATTCGGACTTGGCAGCCGTTACGGCTCGGGCGGCACCAGCGGCGCTGGTGGCTCTGCCTGTGACGGTCTGCAGAAAAGCCCGAGGCGGCAGCGGCGCGCCGCACGGCGCCGTCGGCGGGTCAGAGTCACCGTGTCGGCAGCGTTACTCTTACGTGGTATTGCTGATCCCCGAATTTTGTCCTGGTGGACAGAGACTGACTTGCGGACCGGCTCTCTCCACCAATCAGATGCGGCCCTGCGACTGACTTGGTGCTCCTGATTGCTTACATGTGCCCATCCAGCCTGGAATTCGACATCAGCTCCTCCTCTTTTCTGCACTTCTGGCAAGGAGACAGTAGAAAATATCAACATCTCGCGTGGGCAGCTTGCTCCGCGCCAAGAAAATCGGATCAAGCGGCAACAAACAGTGAGTTCTGCTGGATGCAAGGTCCTGGCACCGATTGCTGGCTTTCTATTGGCTTTGTTGCCTTCTTACTGTCGTTTTAGACCAATAGAGTGCTCTTATTCACAGTCAGTCTCTGCCTCAGTCCCCCAGGACAAAATTCGGGGATCAGCAATAGTGGGCGGCGGCACGTCGCTTTCCAACGTGCGAGGGTTCCGATGCTGTCGGGTGGGGTGGAGCCACGAACCGCATACCAATAATGTGAGCTCTTTCGGTCGTGCGTCTGGGTGTGCAAGCTGCTCTGAGGCATGTCGAGAAACTCTTTAATGTATCATGCTCTCCCGTACCACCACGCGCCGCTCAGTATCGAAAACCGCCACGTCTCCTAGACGACGCGTGGTGGGAAATGAACTGCCTTGCAGCGGGCCAGCCCAAACCTCCGCGGATGGCAAGCGCCGGCCATCAGCACAAACGGATATAAAGAGTAGAGCCGACACATCAGAGTCATGCGCGACCGACGCGGTTGCTCGACCGCAGCGCGACCACGACGACAGTCTGTGTGGATGCTCTTCTCCACCCCGCGCAGCCTCTGCGGACGCCGTGGACGCAGTCGCCCGCCGCACGGGGCGGTGACAAACCCGACGGGCCTCTTCCCGTGGCCGCCGCAGCTGACGAGTGATCGAGCCACACTCACTGCGCGCACGCGGGCGGTGCTTGGGCCACAGGGGGTGCTGCTGCTGGCATGGCGCCCTCCTCAAACCGCGTGCCTCATCGATTCCTCCACCGCCGTCGGCGCCTTTGGTGCCATTTTCCGAACTGTTGCCGCCGCCGAAAAAGGGATGACCCCGACGGCGGCCTCTGCCGGCGGCGGCGACAGCGGCGCCGGCGCCTGCGACGCAGGGTTCAAGGCACTGCCCTGCGAGTTGAAGGGCAGCAACGACACAGACATCGTGCTGGCTGCCAGCTCCATCACGCACCCGCCGGTGCCGTGCGGAGGCGACGGCCTCCACCCAGAGACCGTCGGCAGCGGAGGTCACGCGGCGGTGGCGGCGGTGGGGTTGAGCGCCCCGTCGCCCGCGGTGGCGGCGGCCGCCAACAGCGTCTGCCCAGCCGCCGACTGCGACGGGGCGCGGTGAAAAGACGCGCACGCGAGGGGCAGGCGCGTGCTCGACGGCGACGCTGGCCGCGGCACCGCCGCCGGTGGCGGGTCTGCGGCCGCACCCGCCGTCGTTACTGATGCCGTGCGGACGGCGGCGACTGCCCGGAGCGGCCGCGCGAAGCGAACACCGGCCCCGCCCATCGGCCGTGGCGACCGTGGCCGCCGCGAATCTGTGACGCAAGCCGCTTCCAGGGTGCCGACCGCACCGCCATATCACGGCGACCGTGGCCGCTACGCGTCGGCGGCGCGAGGCACCGCCGCTGACTCGCCGACCCCGTTGGCCGGCCACGGCGACCGCGGCCGCCGCGCGGTGGCGGTGGACGCCGACGGCGGCCCGCCGCCGCCACCGTCGCCCCAGCTGCTCCCACATACGTTGCCGATGTTCCGTGCTCCGCGGCCGCCGCCGCCACTGCCACCGCCGCCGCCGCAACCGCCGGGGCGCCGATCGACAAGCGCCCGCACATGGGCCTTCCGGCGGCCGTCGCGTCGGGCGTCGACGGCAAGGGCGGGGGCTGCCGGCGGCCCCCCCCCCCCCCCCCCCCCCCCCCCCCTATCTCCCCATGCGGGTGTTCGCGCGCCGCGGCCGCCGCTTTTGGCGCGTTGGCAGCGGACACTACATGAAACGTTGTCGCCAGCGCCGTGACAGCCGTGCCGGCAGCCGATGGCGGGGGTGGAGGCGACGAGCGGCGGCGTCCCCTAACTCCCCGTGGGCGGTCCGTCCTGGCGCCTGCGCTGCGGACTCGCGCCCGACGTGTATCGCCCCGGGCGGCTGGCGTTCGCGACGCAGGCCGGCCGGACGGTCCGGTCGCGGCTTGGGCGAGCAGGTGCTCATGACGGTGACCGCCCGTTGCGGGACTGGCGCAACGACCAACCGGTCGCGGCGGGTCCGTCGAGGCGCGGCCGCGCCTTGCGCAGCCACGCCGTACCTCCGTCGCGGCTCGGGCAGCTCAGGCGCGAGGTTGACCTTCCCTTACCCCCCCCTCCCCTACCCCCCCCGATCGTCGGAGACGTTCGCGTCGTCAACCACACCGGCCACCACAACGAGGCTGACACGGGCGCGGAGAGTGGCGTGTCCTTGTCTGAATGTGACCCAGACCCCCACCCGCTCTCTCCGACGGCCCACGCGTCTGCGTGCGGCGCAGGCTGGGGCGCGCCCGCTGCCGCCCGCTATGCGCCGCCGTCCGCGTGAAGCGCACTGCACTCAACCGGGCCGATGTGACCGTCTCTGCGTCGGCAGCCGTCCCCGCCCCCGCCTTCGCCCCCACTTCCGGCACCGTCGCCGCCGCCGCTGACGCACATTTGTGGCAGCCTCGGTAGCCACACCCGCATGGCAGAGCGGCGGGCGCCGCTGCCTCGGCCGCAGAGTTGCGTCGGAGCGCGGCGGCGGCCTCGTACGGGACTTGCTCACCCTCCCCCCCGAATGCACGGGTGAAACCCGTGGCCGCCGCGGCGAGGGCGCGCTGCCAATGATAACGACGTCGCGGGCCTGACGGCGCGGTCCGCCCAGTCATCCATCGCGTGGCAGCGCGCTTGGGGGGTGCCGGGCGCTTTGAGCGCCGCCGTCGCCTCCTTGTGGCGCCGCTGGAGGGCGGCGGCGCCGCGGCGGAACTGCGGCGGGCGTAGCCGCGGACCGCCATCAGGGGCCGGGCGGGAGTCCGCTGGGCGGGGCCCTCGCCCGCCCGTGGTCCCTCGCCTGCCACCGCTGCCCGACAGGTGAGTGGCAAGCCGTGTCGGTGTCGCCGCCGCCACCGCCGTTGACGCCCGCCTCTCGGACTGGCGATCTTCGGTTGCGGAAAAGGCGCGCGTGCCAACCGGCCAGGGCGTCACTGCAGTCGCCGGAGCGGGGGGGAGAGGTGGCAGGCGCGCGAAAACCCGCCGGTGCGCGCCCGTCAGCGCCGCCGACTTGACCGCCACGAGCGCCATGTGGCTGCTCGCGTCGGGCCATAGCTTGTCTACCGACGGCGGGGCGGGCCAACGCCAATCCTCCCTCCACCACCACCGCCCCCGCCCCCCACCCGCCGCGCCCCGCTCCGCTCCGCCGTGCCCAACCGCCCAAGCGCTTGGAAAAACGGCTCTAGCGGGTTGTTCCAAGCTTGCACGAGCTGGAGCTGCACGGCTAATGAGCGTGCCGTGTCGACTTTTGGCAAACATGTCACACGCGGGCGTGACAGGCACCAGCCAAACCGCGACGCGCATAATGGAGAGCGGCGGCGAGACGAAAATGACGCCGCCAACGGGGAGGGCGGTGGCCAAGTACAGCAGCGCTCCCTCTACAATGCGTCGACGGCAGCTGCCCGCCCCCCCGTACGTGCCTCCCTCGCCGCCAGCCAGGCGGGTGTGCGGGTTGGCCGCCGCCGGGTGGCGGGCGACCACCAGCGCGAGCACCACCGCGCGATAGGTGGCAAGCACCGTGTCGTGCACACCGAGCTCGGGCTTCCCGAAGGAGGGCAAAAAGCCTCCGACTTCCACGCCCCCCTGCATGGCGAAGAGGGCAGCCTGGACGCGGGCGCTACCGCTGCCGCCGCAGTTGTCCTCGCAATCGCGGAGACAGTGGCCGTTAACAAGAACAGACCCCACCAGCTTGTAACCCCCCGCCAATCTACTGGCCTGGAAAACGGTGAACAACAAAAACGCGCTACTTGGCATCGGGGACCCCCCTGTTGATGTACCAGTGCCATCTGTGGCGCAGATCGGCACCAGCGCTGGCAGCGCGTGCGTGAGTCACGTCTTGCCAAAAATCGTGGACATTTCTAGTCCTTAACGACAGCTTTACAGGATGGATAACTGCCGTCATCTTGCCCGTCTCCTCGTCAGGTAGATGCCGGTGAGAGCCCGGGTACATCACTAGCTCTGCGTAACGTAGGGCGACTAGTACCAACGCCACCAGGCACGTCTCGTCCATGAGGCGGGGGCGCAGCTTGTCCACATGAACAAGTTGCTGACGGCACCGGCCGAAACTCCTCAGCAGTGTCGGCCCCATCCCGGTGTCAAACCGTCCGGTAAAGATGTGGTTCAAGGCGTGTTGAACAGCGGCCCGCCAAAAGGCAAGCTCACAAAATTCCGCCGACGCAGGACCCTCGAGAACAGGCGGGGGCTCAGGGTGGTTCTCGAACCAAGTCATACTAACGCGCCCCCGGCGCCCGCCCTTGCCTCCCAGCAGCGACGGCACGGTCTTACTTTGGCTATCAAAAGTCTCCACCTTGGCGTGGTTGATCATGACGGAGAAGTCATCCTCCTGAGTAGTCGCATCATCGTTGTCCACAGCCACCCCTAGTGTGTGGCTCACGGTGGCGCGGAGAACGTGGTAGCCCCGGCCGTCGCGGCTAAGGTCGGCCTTCAGTGCAGACGCTTCGGTGAACATTTTGTGTTTGTGTACCACACCGTGAAGACTTGGGCCTTGAGGTAGGAAGCGGGTTGCTGTCGAAGGAGCGGCCATTGGCCAGGGACCTGATGTCTCCCTGGAGGAAGCTATTGATCCGGCGCTTGGGGACACCGGGGAGGGCGCCGTCGGTACGGCGCTTCGGAAACGCCGGGGTGGGCGCCGTCGGCGCATGGCTCGCACACGCTGGGGAGGGTGCCATCGACATGCAGCTTGGTAACGTCAGGACGGAAAAGGTTGATTCGGTGATCGGTATCATCCGAGAGGGGTCCGGTGGCGCCGGGGAGAGCGGCAGCGATCCTACTGAAAAGCGGTATAGTGGCGGGAATTGCGCTAGCGTGGGCAGGCTGCCTCCTCCAGGGGCTTTTATAGGTACCTCTTTCTCTGGGGCGAAGAGTAACCCAACACCTTCTAGGAGACGGCCCTCCCCCCCCGCCATGGACCTCCTGGGCGTGGCAAACATCGGCGCTCCTTGGCTTCCCGAGGACATATGACCACGAGATAAAGCTCCAGCTGCTCGCCGATGACTAAACAGGCGCCACTGATGCCATTTCTGCTGTCATAATCGGGTTGTTCTCCGCGATTTCAGCAGCACAGCCCAGCAAGAACCAGGATCAATTGATCCTTTTGGGATCATTTGATCCAGATGGTAGATTAGACACTGGGAGGCGCTATGTGGAGTGAGGCGCGATTTAATTTTTCCAAAGCAACGACATGCAAGGAACTCGCCTTGGATGGCCTCCAAGAGCCTGTCGAGGGGGGCCGATATGTGTTTTGCACAGGAATTCTATTTCATAAGACAGAAGCACGGGCCTCAAAGAGGGTCAAAACAGGCAAAGTCACACGTGCTTTTGACGACGGTTCTAGGCCCGCTGTGCGGTGGCGAAGCATGTGGGGAACGTTGCTGAACAGAATCGGATGTAGAGCAACCGCGAGGATTTTTCATTTTTGCACCAGGGCTAACGCGGGGACCATTGCAAGAACATTTTCCAGAATGATTCTCAGCAGTACTCTTGGGCTCGTTCCCTGGCTCTCCATGTCGCAGTTTGTTGAGCAGGTCTTCGCAACTTGCTGTCGTAACAATTTTTGAAAGGTCCTGCGGGTATCAAAAACAGAGTCTCATAATTTTTGTGGTCTGTTCCCGCCGAAGTCTGACTTTGCGAGACGGGTTCTCCATCAGTAGACTTCCCTCTCTCCTCTGAGTAGTTTACTGAATATTGTGTAGGCAATACCGTCATATCATTCCTGCAGGACGACGATAGAACACGACGCTCCCGGCGTTGACGGTTAATTCTAGGAATAGAGTTCCGCGGCACGGTGGTACGAACCAAAGATACAGCGAAGTGCCTGCCTGGCATCTTCCCTATCGTCACTGCCCAGGCAGCAGGGTGCCGCGGCAGGCGCAGTGAAAGGCACTTTGGCTACAAACTGAGTGGGCAAATATTGTGTCTTTTACATTATTTGTGTCCTCTCTTCAGAGCTTCAGACCGTGCGTTCTGCGGGTGTGCGGAGTTCTGCCTTCTTTCGATCCGGTTTTGGACAATATAAGCAACTCGTCTCGGGGACGAACACATATGGTCTGGCGATCGCCGCGACTTCTGGTTGCGCAACCACCGGCGCCATGGACCAGAAAACGGCACGATCGCCCTGCACCTGCCTGTATTGTTGTCATATCCAGTGTAGATTGTTCTGGACTTCATTCAGAGAGAGCATTCCATCAACTGCGCGCCATTCGTTTGTCCAGAATAAGTGTGGTAGCTGCCTCGTGAGCACGCCGAACTGAGTGGAGGGGCGCAGGCTGGCCTCAAGAGATTGAATGGCAATCGAGCTCGAGAGACTCCTCTGGAATCAGAAAAAGAAGCTGGTTGCGGCCCTTGGAGAGTAAAGGACCTAATCTTTAGTAGTACAGTACATTCTCGTTAAAACGTCCACGGATACAAGAGACTTATGCGAAAAAAACCGAAGTTGGCGTAGATCATATGCGCGCTGGGTAACGAATTGAGGCGCCAGATGCTGTTCAAAAGCAATGCCTTCTGGAGCGGACCGCCTCTGGCAGTTCCAAATTTGGTGGTGCGGGGCCTGGTTGTGTGGGACAGTTCAGCTCCATATCTGACATTGTGAGGACGGAGTGAGCCGACAGGTACCGGTCTCAGGATTCTGAGAGCATACCCAGCAACGTCGATTGCGAACCGCTTTTGGGTATTTTTCGTTAAACGTCGCCGTTTGCGGCACTGCGGCAGCCACCCGGCCGTACTCATCGGCCAGCTTGTCGCGAACGTCCTCCTCCTCGGCCGCGAGGGAAACGTGGTGGTGTTCCCTCACATCTGCGGCTGTGAGAAGCAGACCACGGGTGGAGGTGGTGATGGGTGGGGGAGGGTGCGTGTGGGCGCCAACCGAAAGGATGAGGAAGCATCCCTGCAAGTCTCGGGCGCCGTCATCCAGCAGGGAAGTGCCGATGTAGAGCACGTTGCTGCACTTGGAGCGGCACGAGAGCGCCAGCGACTCCCCCGCGTGGGCCTTGCACTTGATGCGAGAACCCGCCACGCGGACGGTCATGCACGGCTGGTTGGTGCTGACACCTTCAGGAATGCTTGTCACCTGTCCGTAACGTTCAAAAGGGAACAGACGTCAGGCGCAGAATAGAAACACTTCTGAAAGGATAAGAATATCAGAATCACGTGCGGTACAGAGAGTTCGTAGTCATGCCCGCGACGAGAAACGCAAACCGAGCACACAAATACGTACCTCCCCTCGCCAATCCACGTCTCAATGTTCGTCAGGTCGTGGATGTTTGTGATGGATGAGTTCTTGTGCCCCATGCGATTAGTCGGCGAGTAGCTGGCACACCCCAAGAAGTTCCTGCCAGACGACCGGATGGTGACAACCTGGCCTTTGGGGGGAGTGGAGAGGCCGGCGCAGATGACGTTAGGACACGCCCTGTGGATTGAAGGGACGACGACCGACGTGTACTTGTCCCACTCTCGGGCCAGCGCCTGTTGCGCCGTGTGCGCGTCTGGCGCCTCGGAGTTGGCACTCGCGAACAGCTTCTCGTAAACAGCAAACTCGTCGGAGTCCCCCGGCTCAAGGGTAGTGTGCGGCCGCTCCACTACAGCGCGCGGGACGTTGGGGCAAGCGTCCACGCCGGAGCAAGGGTAATCTACCCACTCGTAGGTGCAAAACCCAAAGTGAGGCGAGAGCTGGTTGGTGAGCTTGCGGCTCTGCCCGCCGGTTGACTTGTAGGCTACGAAGATCTTGGGGCTCAATCCCTTCTCCACCGAGAGGACCGGCACCATGGTGAGCACACCAGTTGTAGGCGAGCTGGATGTCTGCGGGTAAGACGGCACGACGAGTTACTCGATGACCTTCTCCGCCTTCAGGGTGCGCTTGGAGCGGCGTGGGCCGACGTCCAGCACGGGGAGTTGGAGGGGGGAGGCATCAGGTCCATTGGCAGCACCGGTCAGGCCGGCCACACTGCCTGACGGCAGCGATGCACCCGTAGGCACAGTAGTAACGCCACCGGCCGCCCCCTACGCCATGCCCCCCGCGCCTTGAACCGAACATGCACCCCCCGCCGTCGTCGGAATCGCACCTCGTCCTCCTGTGCCTTGACAACAAGCACACCGCACCTCGAACCAATGAGTGGAGCGAGCTGGCTCTCGCTCGTCTCCCTGCTGCTGCCCCCCAGCGGATGCGCAACACGCAACGACACAAGATCAACGTCCGCGTTAACCGCTGGCCACACGGGTGCGGACTCGTAGGGCGCCCAAAAAGGCGCCAAGATCCGCGTATCAAACGGGCGCGCGCGCCGTGGCCGCAGGGAAAGTGCGTGCTCTGGTCGGCGAGAGAGCGCGCGCTGTGGTCGGCGAGAGAGCGCGCGCTCTGCTCAGATAGCGCTGTGCCTTTGAATTTGCAACCAGATAGCGCTGTGCCTTTGAATTTGCAACCGAGGAAGTAAGGAAGTAAGCCTTCCGATTGAGTCACAAATGCAACCAACCTTACTTCCATGAACTGATACTTACTTACTTGCAGCCACATACACGACGCATCCTGGAGCCTACTTCATCAGCTTTTAAAATATATGCTGCACCTTCAGCCGGCTACGACCATAGAGGCGAGATAAAGTCAGCCTTGGCTCAGCGGCGATTTGCCGCCAAGGAGGGTTGGCGTTTGGGAAGGTGGAATGGGGGATGCGAATGGATAATAAATCCTGTACTGTATTTCCTGGAGACTTACTATCACCTGAGATTTCGCTACTTTGAAACGGGGCCAATATCATTTTACTCGATACGCAGCCGTTGATTCCGTTGGGCTGGGCATTTGACAGGGATGGGCCATCGACGCTGCCGCGCCATGCATGACGGCCATGCACGACCGCCGCCGCTCGCCGCCCCGCACATGCGAGAGCCACCACCACCGCCGCCGGGCGCTGCTGTCGTTGCTCGTCGTCCCTTCCAGGGGTGGGCGACCACCGCCGCTGATGGGGGCTGCCGCCTCCCTCCCGTTCCTGACCCAGGTGTCCTTGCCACACCATTCCGTGACTACGGTCGCCGCTGTGGCTGCGCCGACCGGTGGGGGTGGGCAGTACCAGTGGGGGGGGGGGCAGCTCGGGGGGGAGGGGGGGTAGCACGGATGGAGGGGGCGTAGCACCAGTGAAGGGGGGGGCAGCACTAGTGGGAGGAATGGGTATCAGTTGTGGGGGTCGGAGCCCTGGTAGGGAGGGCCAGAACCTGTGACGAAGGGCAGCAGCGAAGAGGGGACGCAGTAGGAAAGGGGGAAGGCCGCAGGAATCGGGGGACGCAACGGGGATGGGGGAGCGCAGCAGCGATGTGGGGAGGCAGCGGCGGTGGAGGGAGGCAGCGGCGGTGGAGGGAGGCTGATGCACTGGGAGAAAGCAGCGGCAGTGGGGGGAGGCAGCGGCAGTGGAGGAAAACAGCAGTCGAGGGTAGAGATATAATCATACCACCTCGCAGTGTGAATGGCCACCCTCTGACAGTGTTTCAGATACCGTCGAGTCGGCAGATCGGCACAGACACTGCTCAGTCCAGTGGATGACGTGTTTTCTCTGACACTGTTTAATCCAGTGGGATGCGCTCTGCGCTTCTCTTGCTGCCTACAGCAGTTCTGCATGTTTTCTTGCGAAAAAAACAGCACAGCACATCTCCTACAGTACCCTGTACCTATTTTGTGCAGCTTTGGTCGGGGTCCGTATAGTCTGGTCATCGCCATGTTACATGCTTCCATCCGGTGCAAGAGGGAGGAGCGAACGACATGTCCGGGCGGAACTTGACCAAAACACCATTTTTCTAAAGAGACTTGTACGTGGTGCTTTGAAGGGTCCTGGGAACGAAAAAGCGAGTCGCTAAGCGTACAGACGCTTCCTTCCTACGATTTTCGCCCCTTCAACTTCACAGGGACCCGATATGCCGCTACCTCCCCACGGTGCCCTGCCTATCTGCTGGCCAACTTTCTGTGTGCGTTGGCTTTGCTACATCATGTACTCTTAACGGACCCTAAAAACCCACACCAGCACGGTCGTAGAATGCCCACTGAGCGTAGTGTGCCTCCATACAAGTCAGAACCCCAGTTTCGTGCCTACGAGTCGCCCATAGAGGTAGCACGCAGCCAGACAACTCTGTGTTATCCCTGGAAGTCGCTATGTGTCCCCCAGACACGCATCCAATCGACCCCACCGCCGACGACCCCCGCCGCCGGCCACCCCCGCCGCCGGCCACCCCCTCCACTGACCACCCCCACCGCCGGCCACCAGCCGCCTCCCTCACCGACCGCCCGCCCACCCCAGCAATGGCCGTCCCCAGGCACCGAGGCCGTTCAGCCCCCTGGACGACCGCCCACCCTGACGCCAACCGCTGTGCCCGATCTCCCTCCCCTCCGGCCGCTCCTCCCGCCAGCAGCGGCCGCCGGTCGCCACCGTCGCCGACCACCCCCCAAAAGAGGTGCCGCCTCCGGCCGCCGCCGGCCGCCCGCGAGGGCAGCGAGGGGGCGGGGAGCGGTGGGAAGGCGGGGAGCGGCGGGGCGGCGGGAAGCGGCGGGGCGGCGGCCAGCGGCGGGGGGGAGGGGAGCAGCGGGGCGGCGGGCAGCCGCGGGGCGGCAGCCAGCGGCGGGGCGGCCGGCCGCGGGCAGCCGCGGGGCTGCGGGCAGCGGCAGGACGGCGAGCAGCGGCAGGTGGGCGG
>ENA-ORXT01002156-ORXT01002156.1-marine-metagenome-genome-assembly--contig:-NODE-2156-length-24357-cov-6.085708_pt1 | contig 24357 bp, 24 predicted proteins | sample MGYA00237868_ERZ511482 | MGnify/ENA metagenome assembly ERZ511482
GCATCGAGGGCAAGCGCGGCCTGCCCCGCCACCGCCCCCCCTACGTCGCACAGGTCGGCGTCTTCGACCGCCCGACGCTGGTGCATAATATCGAGACGCTGCACTGGATCTGCCGCATCGCCCGCGAAGGGCCGGATTGCTTCGGCGATCACGGCACCAACGAGCGCAAGGGGTTGCGCTCCTACTCCGTGTCGGGCCGCGTGAACGAGCCGGGTGTCAAGATCCTGCCCGCCGGATCGACGATCACCGATCTGATCGCCGCATCGGGCGGCATGGTGGACGGCGTCGATTTCTACGCCTACCAGCCCGGCGGCCCGTCCTCCGGCCTGCTGCCCGCGACGATGCACGACATCCCCCTCGATTTCGACACGCTGCAACCGCACGGGTCGTTCATCGGCTCGGCAGCGGTGGTGGTGCTGGGACACGAGGACCGCGCCCGGGATGCGGCGCTGAACATGCTGCGCTTCTTCGAGGACGAGAGCTGCGGTCAGTGCACCCCCTGCCGGTTGGGCTGCGGCAAGGCCGTGACGCTGATGGAGCGCGAGACGTGGGACGCGGAATTGCTCACCGACCTGTGCGAAACCATGGTCGACGCCTCGATCTGCGGGTTGGGACAGGCCGCGCCGAACCCGATCCTCCTGACGATCCGGCATTTCGGGGCGGAAATGGGGTGCGAGGGCGAGGACGGCGACCCGCCGACCATGGGCTACGGGACGCAGGCGTGATGACGTCAGTCTTCCCAGTTCTCGACCCGCAGCCCCTCGATCCGCTCGAACTCGCGGATATTGCGGGTCACGAGCGTCAGGTCGCGGGCCAGCGCCTGCCCGGCGATGAGAGTGTCGTAGGGGCCGATGGGGGTGCCGTTGCGCTGGAGGGTGGCGCGAATTTCTCCGGCGATACGCGCGTCTTCGGCGGTAAAGTCGAGGCTCTCGAAGGGCAAGTCTGCGATTTGAAGCAGATTCGCCGTGACCCGGTCGCTCTTGAAGATGCCGAAATAAAGTTCGTGCAGAACGATGCTCGACGCAGCGCATTGCCAAGGACCATATTGCATTACCTTCGCACGAATTCGGGGGTTTTTCTTACTCAGCGCAATGATGACGTTGGCATCAAGAAGAAAGCGCATCAATCGAGATCGATGTCGGGTCGTTCGTATGAATCCGGCCCCGGCCTCTCGTTGAGCACTGCATCGACGAAGTCGTCGTCCAGACCACCCATATCATCGATCAGCTTCAACCATGCCGCCAGCTTGTCCTCCGGCTCGGGTCGGACCGCTTCGAGAACGACCGTGTTCCCCTCCCGCCGGATCACCACTTCCTCCGTATCGAAGCGATATTCCTTCGGCAGGCGCACCGCCTGCGAGCGGCCCGACCAGAAGACCTTCGCCCGGTCCTCCTTCGACTTCACATCCGTCATCCGCGCTTCCTCCCGCGTGAGATATGACAGTGATATATATCATGCGGCTCCCGCCCGCAACGCCACCTCCATGACAGGAGCCTGACCATGGCCGACGGAAGCACCCTGCCCACGATCACCTTTTCCCTGAACGGCGAGGAGGTCACGGCGACCACCGGCGAGAGCATCTGGGAGGTGGCCAAACGCACCGGGACGACGATCCCGCATCTGTGCCATGCGGATGAGCCGGGCTATCGCTCCGACGGCAACTGCCGCGCCTGCATGGTCGAGATCGAGGGGGAGCGGGTGCTGGCCGCCTCCTGCATCCGCCAGCCGCGCGAGGGGATGGTGGTGACGACGGACAGCGCGCGGGCCGAGAAGGCGCGCAAGGGGGTGATGGAACTCCTGCTGGCCGACCAGCCCGCCCGCGAGGACGCCCATGACGCCGCCGCGCATTTCTGGAACATGGCCGATCTGTGCGAGGTATCGGGCAGCCGCTATCCGGCGATGGAACAGGCCCGCGTGCCGCTGCTGGATGCCAGCCATGTCGCGATGCATGTCAATCTCGATTCCTGCATCCACTGCAATCTCTGCGTCCGCGCCTGCCGCGAAGTGCAGGTCAACGACGTGATCGGCATGGCGGGGCGCGGGCATGACGCGAAGATCGTGTTCGATATGGACGACCCGATGGGCGCGTCCTCCTGCGTGGCCTGCGGCGAATGCGTGCAGGCCTGCCCCACCGGTGCGCTGACCCCCGCGACGATCGCCGACACGAAGAACAGCGAGAGCATCGACCGTGAAGTGCGTTCCGTCTGCCCCTATTGCGGTGTCGGGTGCCAGCTGACCTTCAAGATCAAGGACGAGAAGATCAAGGTCGTCGACGGTGCGAACGGCCCGTCGAACCAGCAGCGCCTGTGCGTGAAGGGGCGCTTCGGCTTCGACTATATCGACCATCCCCACCGCCTGACCGTGCCGCTGATCCGCCGGACCGATGCGCCCGCCAAGGGCCTGAACGTCGACCCCGCCGACCCGCTCACCCATTTCCGCGAAGCGACGTGGGACGAGGCGCTCGATGCCGCCGCGCAGGGTCTGCTCAAGGTACGCGATGAGCATCCCGGCGCGTCCACGGCGGGCTTCGGCTCGGCCAAATGCTCGAACGAGGAAGCGTATCTGTTCCAGAAGCTGATCCGCGAAGCCTTCGGCCACAATAATGTCGATCACTGCACGCGGCTGTGCCATGCGTCCAGCGTCGCCGCATTGATGGAGAATGTCGGGTCGGGCGCGGTGACCGCCACGTTCAACGAGATCGAGAACGCGGACGTCGCCATCGCCATCGGCTGCAACCCCGTCGGCAACCATCCCGTCGCCGCGACCTTCTTCAAGCAGTTCGCCGAACGCGGCGGCACCCTCATCACCATGGACCCGCGCGCCAACGGCCTGTTCCGCCACGCGACCCACGGGTTGCAGTTCAAGCCGGGGGCCGATGTCGCGCTGCTGAACTCGATCATGCAGGTCATCGTCGAGGAGGGGCTGACCGACCGCCAGTACATCGCCGCCTTTACCGAGAATTTCGACGAACTGGCCGCGCATCTGCCCGCATACACCCCCGAGGCGATGGAGCCGATCACCGGGATCGACCCCGCCACCGTGCGCGCCGTGGCGCGGGCCTTCGCGGGGGCAAAGGCCGCGATGATCTTCTGGGGCATGGGCATCAGCCAGCACACCCACGGCACCGACAACTCGCGCTGCCTGATCGCGCTGGCCCTGATGTGCGGACAGGTCGGGCGCCCCGGCACCGGCCTGCATCCCCTGCGCGGCCAGAACAACGTGCAGGGCGCGTCGGATGCGGGGCTGATCCCCATGTTCCTGCCCGACTACCAGAGCGTGAAGGACGACTATGTCCGCGCCCGGTTCGAGAAAGTCTGGGGGTTCGAGGCCGATGCCGCCCCCGGCCTGACGGTGGTGGAGATCATGGATGCGATCCATGCGGGGTCCATCCGGGGGATGTACGTGCTGGGCGAGAATCCCGCCATGTCGGACCCCGATGTCGACCATGCGCGCGATGCACTGGCCGCGCTGGATCATCTGGTGGTGCAGGATATCTTCCTGACCGAGACGGCGAACTACGCCGACGTGATCCTGCCCGCCGCCGCCTGGCCCGAGAAGAACGGCACCGTCACCAATACCAACCGCCAGGTGCAGATGGGCCGCAAGGCACTCGATGCCCCCGGCGAGGCGCGCGAGGACTGGGCGATCACGGTCGAACTGGCGAAGCGACTGGGTCTGGGCTGGACCTACGAACACCCCCGCGACGTGTTCGCCGAGATGAAGCTGGTGATGAACTCGCTGGACAATATCACCTGGGACCGGCTGGAGGCGGAGAACGTCGTCACCTATCCGTCGCTGAGCGAAACCGACCCCGGCCAGCCCGTCGTGTTCGGGAGCGGCTTCCCCCGAGCCGAGGGCCGCGCCCGCTTCGCCCCCGCCCATTACCTGCCACCGGCGGAGGAACCGGATGCGGACTATCCCGTCGTCCTGACCACGGGTCGGCTGCTGGAGCATTGGCATACCGGGTCGATGACGCGCCGCGCGGGCGTGCTCGATGCGCTGGAACCCGAAGCGACCGTCTCGATCCACCCGCTGATGCTGGAGAAGATGGGCGCGGTGGCGGGCGACATGCTGCGGGTGCAGACGCGCCGGGGGGCCATCGACCTGATGGCCCGGGCCGATACGGCGGTGGCGGAAGGCATGATCTTCATCCCCTTCGCCTTCGTCGAAGCCGCCGCCAACGTGCTGACCAACCCGCAACTCGACCCCTACGGCAAGATCCCGGAGTTCAAGTTCTGCGCGGCAAGGGTGACAAAGGCGGAGGCGGCGGTGGTGGCGGCGGAGTGATCAGGCGGCGGGAGGCGTCCAATCCGAGACGCAGGTGGGGGTGATTCCTATGGCCAGCACGGGACACCCCCCGTTACGTCCCGCTTCCAGTCGATAGAGCAACTTGCCCATGCCTGTCGTGGACGCGCCGAATTTTGCGGCCGTCATTGTGGAGCCTTCCGTCCCGTCCTTGTTGAGGATAGGACCGAGCGATTGAAAGAACGCATTATTCATCGCTACGCCGCGCGTGAAGATTATGCCGATATCGATAGCCCCTGCTTCGTAGAAGGCACCGAAAGCATAAAGGTCGCGGTCGTAGGTCTGATCCTTGCTGTTCCACTCGATGTCGAGTGCAACCTTGCCATTCAGTAGATCAATCCGGTGACCGTCGAAATACCCGCTGCGCTGATATTCGGCAATGACCGCCTCGCTTCCGCCTTTTGCAGGATGAAGACGGACCAGCAAATCCGCTGAAATCCTAACTTCGCGCCATTCGTCCGAAAACGAGTCCTCGAACAGGGTCGCGATCGGGCCTTTACTACCCCCCGGACGGCGGATCATGTCCGTGGTGAAAGAAAAACTGCGTAGGCTGGCAATCAGCGCTTCAAAATGCGCGGGATAGCTGTGTGCAAGGATCGTGGCTGCATTACGATAACTGTAGAATTCGAATTTTTCCCGAATATCATCGGGAAAAAGATTACCGGCGCGATGAGCAGGATCGGCAATATCGCCCGGTGCCTGACCCCCACCTCCCACGTCGTCACTACTGCCACTCATTCCGCCGCGACACCTGAATTATACGCATAGGTCTTCCAGTCCGGCTTGTACGTCTCGTCCGCCTGATTGCCCCAGCCTGCCCACCCCTCCCGTGCACCGCGCGCGAAGAGTTCGATGAAGGGACCGGGGCTGCATTCCTCGATCAGCTTGTATTGTTCGTCGGGCTTGCGCGAGTGTTCGCGCTTGCGGGTGGCGATCAGGTTGACCTGGGTGCGGCCCGGTTGCAGCGTGCGCGCCTTCTTGCCCCGCACGCCGAACAGGATCACCTCGGTCACGTTGCGGAAGTAGAAGCCGACCCCCCGCCCGTCCGACCCGCCATCCTTGCGGATCTTGTGCCAGATGATGTTGGACTTGTACTCGAACCCCCAGGCCTTCATGACGGCCAGCCCCTCCGGCAGCAGGGCGTTCGGCACCCACATGTAGCAATGCGCGGGATCCGTGACGATATCGCCGACCGGCAGGGCCTTGATGTCGTCGAGATCCATGGTGTCGTAGCGCGACAGCCGCCGGTGCTCGGGGGCCATCTTCCCGGTCCGGTTCGCGAAGCGCCAGGGCGGATCGGCCAGAACGGTCCGGAACCTGGTATCCGCGCAGTATTTCAGAAGATCATCGGACGCATCCATCGGGAGGCACCTTTCGGATGTGAACAAATCGGGATCTCCGTATGTTCTGAATCAGATTCCGGACCTTTTCAACATCAATCTCGAATTATTTCAACGGGAGCCTGGTGAACCACCCCAACCTGCCCCCACGTCCTGTTGCGCCCCGTCCGTACCCGTGCAAGACCTTGTTCATGAAGTTAGAGGCGCGAGAACAGTGCCGACAGGGAGGACTGCCCATGCCGTGGGAACGCCGGATCGCGACGCAGGAAGACATCCGTGTCATCGAGCAGACGCCGCTCGCCGACAGGATACCCGAAACCTCGACCTACGAACTGGTCACCAAGGCCGCCGCCCGCGACCCGGACGGGCTGGCGGTGTCGTTCCAGTTGAAGGGCGACCCGAAGTCGAAGACCTTCGACTGGACGTTTCTGCGGTTCGAGGAGGAGGTGACGCGCGCCGCGAACCTGTTCCACAGCCTCGGCGCGCGGGACAAGTCCTCGGTCGCCCTGCTGCTGCCCAACCTGCCGGAGACGCTGGCGGGGCTGTTCGCGGGGCAGACCTGCTCGATCGTCAATCCGATCAATCCGCTGCTGGAACCCGAACAGATCGCCTCGATCCTGCGCGATGCGGATGCGAAGGTGCTGGTGACGCTGAAAGCCTTCCCCAAGACCGATATCGCCGAGCGCGCGGCGGCGGCGCTGGCCCTGGCCCCCGGGGTCGAGACGGTGATCGAGGTCGACATGCTCGACTACATCACCCCGCCGCTCTCGTGGATCGTCCCGCTGATCCGGCCCAAGGTGAAGGCGACCCACGACGCCAGGGTGCTGCAATGGGCCAGGGCGATGGCGGACCAGCCCGGCGACCGGCTGACCTTCGACATGCCCCCCGGCGGCAAGGACCGCATCTGCGCCTATTTCCATACCGGCGGCACGACCGGCGACCCCAAGCTGGCGCAGCACACCGTCGGCGGCATCCTCTACCAGTCCCATGCCGTCAATGACGGGGTGTTCGGCGCGAAGGACACGATCCTGTGCTGCCTGCCGCTGTTCCACTGCTTCGGCGCGTATGTCATGGGCACGGCGGCGGCGCTGAACGGCGGGCGTCTGGTGCTGATGACGCCGGCGGGCTTTCGCGGCGAGGGGGTCATCGACAATTTCTGGAAACTGGTCGAGAAGTACAAGGTCAACTTCTTCATGGCCGTCCCCACGGCGCTCGCGGCCCTGAACCAGCGCGAGATCGATGCGGACGTGTCGACGCTGAACTATTCCGTCTGCGGCTCGGCCCCCCTGCCCGTCGAATTGTTCAAGCAGTTCGAGTCCAAGACCGGCATCCGCATCCTGGAGGGTTTCGGCCAGACCGAGGCGACGGTCGTGTGTTCGGTCAACCCCCCGGACGGCGAGCGCAAGGTCGGGTCGGTCGGCTTCTCGCTGCCCTATACGCAACTCGCCGCGATGGTCATCGACGGGGACGGCAAGTTGCAGCGCCTGTGCGAGCCGGACGAGATCGGCGAATTGTGCATCGCCGGGCCGCATGTCTTCCCCGGCTACAAGGAGGAAGACAAGAACGAGGGCGTCTTCCTGCATGACGAGGCGGGGACGAAATGGCTGCGCTCGGGCGATCTGGGGCGCTGCGATGCGGACGGCTACTTCTGGATCACGGGCCGGGCCAAGGATCTGATCATCCGGGGCGGCCACAATATCGACCCCGGCACGATCGAGGAAGCGCTGGCCGGTCACCCCGCCATCGCCTTCGCCGGGGCCATCGGCCAGCCGGACGCCTATGCCGGGGAACTGCCCTGCGCGTATATCGAGCTGAAGGAAGGCCACAGTACCACCCCGGACGAGGTGATCGCCTACGCCGCCGAACACGTGCCGGAGCGCGCGGCCCGGCCCGTCTATATCGAGATCATGGACGAGTTGCCCAAGACGGCCGTGGGCAAGACCTTCAAGCCCGACCTGCGGAAAAGCGCGATCCGCCGCGTGCTAACGGGGGCGCTGGCCGAGAAGGACATCACCGCCGGGGTGACGGTCGAGAACGACAAGCTGAAGGGCATGGTCGCCGTGATCGACCCCTCCGGCGGCAAGACCCACGCCGATATCGCACCGATCCTGGATCGCTTCGCGGTCGCGTGGCGGATGAAGGGGTAGCGCTTCTGCGGGGCCTGCACGCCCTTACCCGGGCGGCGACCCGGGGCCTTCGCGCAGCACCGCGCCGACCGTCACCGCCCCGTGCTGCGCCGCACAGCGGCCTTGCCCGGGGCGGAGGGTTTCTCCGGCGCGACTACCCCTCGCACCGCCGCAACCGCAGGGTCGCCAGCACGTCGCCCGATACCGCGAGGGTCTCCTCACCCGGCTCCAGGCGGTACAGCGCGCGTTGCGGCACGGCATTCGGCATGTCCTGTTCTTCCATGAGCAGGGTCGTCAGGTCGTAGCCGCCATCCCGGAACAGCGCCGTCTTGAACCGGGCGGTTGCGGCACCGATGCGCAGGCCGTTCTCCTGCACCGTCACCTGCGTCTCCTCGGTCGCATCCGCACAGGCGACCCCCTCGGCATGCCACGCGCCGAGCAGATAGGGGGGGAGTTCGGGGACCGTGGTGGTGCCGCCGGGGTCCAGCGCGATACCGGTCGCGCCCAGCCGGGCCGCCTCGCTGAACGCGGGTTCGGCCACCGCCGCGACGCTATCCCCTGCATCGGCCCCGGCATCGGCCCCGATATCGGCCCGGGCGGCCTGCACCTCCCCGGTCAGATAGCGCGCCGCCACCCAGCCCAGCGGATCGCCCGCCGTGCCGATCCGGCACCAGTTCGCCGCCAGATTGCATTCGAGAATCGTCAGCCCCGTCCGTTCCGCCGCCAGCGAGGCGACGACGGGGTGCATCGTCCCCGGTCCCTCGCGCACGTTCAGGGTCGTCCCCACCCCCGTCACCTGCACCGCCTGATCGGGATGGAACGAGCCGCTCCCCTGCGCCAGCACGGGCGAGGCGAGCAGGAAGAACGCGAGGCGAAGCGTATGCATGCAGAATTCTCCGATGACCGGGCGCTGTACACCCTTGCGCCCGGTCATGTCGGAATTGCGGCAACCCCCGGATGAAAACGCCGCATACGTCGCAAGGGCGTAGGGCGATCCTGTTCCCGCCCGGAATCACGCCAAAACGGCGCATCTCCCGGCACCCGGTCACCCGGCGGGGTCGCGCTCCGCTCTACCTGCGCGGTATACGGAGCACCTGACCCGGATAGATCTTGTCGGGGTCCGACAGCATCGGGCGATTCGCCTCGAAGATTTCGGTATAGAGCGCGCCGTTGTCGTAATGCGTCTTCGAGATGCCCCACAGCGTCTCGCCCTTGGCGACGGTGTGATAGGTCGAGCCGTCCTCTTCCTTCGCCGCCTCGATCCGGTCGTTGACCCGGGCGACCCCGGCGACGTTGCCGACCGCGACGATGATCTTCTCGCGCAGCTCGTCGGCCATCTGCTGCCCGCGCAGTTCCACCTCGTCGCCCTTGACGTCGATCTCGACATCCTTCGCGTCGAGACCGTGGCTCTCGACCTCCTTGCGCAGGGCGTCCGCCGTGGGGGCCTTGTCGTCGTCATCGCCGCCGATGCCGAGGCGCTTTCCAGCGCGTTTCACGAAGTCGATCAGTCCCATGGGTCCGCATCCCTGCCATTGAAGTCCAGAGCGGAAGATGGCGACCCGCAGCCCGCGCGTCAACTGCAAGGGTGGACGATTCGCGATTGACAGGACGACCCCGCTGCATCGACGGTGCGCGGTGACGATGCGGAGGGGGCGAGAGAATGGCGAAGCGCAAGATGCTGGTCGAATTCGGGATCGGCACGTCGCTGCGGCGGCAGGACTACACCGAGGCCGCCTGCCGGGCGGTGCGCGACGCGCTGTGGCGCAACTCGATCAACGTCGCGGAACTGTTCGGCTTTCCGAAGGAGGCGATGATCCTAGACGTCACCATCGGCGTGGCCGAGCCGGAGGCGGTGGATATCGACGCGGTGGCCGGGCTGTTCCCCTACGGCCAGCCGCACATCACCGTCACGCGCGGGGGGCTGGACGTGCCGCGCGCCGATGGCGGCAAGCCGACCGTCATCGCCAACGCCTCCATCACCGTCAGCTTCGACATGGAGGAAGCGGCATGAGCGGCGAACGCAGTTCGGACCAGCGCCTCATCATCGAGACGGGCATGGGTACCGACCTTCAGGGCGGCGACGTGACCCGGGCGGCCCTGCGCGCGGTGGACGACGCGATGCGCCGGTCCTCGCTGCCGATCTTCGGGGCCATCGGGCTGGACCACGGGCAGATGCGGGTGCAGGTGACCCTCGGCACCCACGACCCCGCCGCCGTCGAGACGGACAGGATCGCCGCCCACATGCCGCGCGGGCGGGTCGAGGTGGCCGCCGTCCCCGGAGGCCTGCATCTGGAGGACGGTATCGTCGTCGTCACGGCGGCGGTCGAGGCGTTCCTGCCAGTGCAGACGGGCCGTTGGCGGATAGTGCAGGACGAATGAGACCGATGGCGGCAATGACCGACCGTTCCGATTTTCCTCCTGCCCCGGACACGATCCTGTCGCGCAGCGCCGGTATGACATGGCGGCTCCGAAGAAATTAACTATTCGAATTAATTTTGTCCCGATTCGAGATATACGGCACGGATGGACCGTGGTAAGGTGTCGCCAGTTGATCCGAAGCCGCCGATTTGTAACGTGTGATCGTGTCGGGGGACATCCTTTAGCGGGCGGTGTCCGAATCGGTATCCGGCGGCTTCGCGATCAACCACCTCCTGCCCGCCCGGGAACACCTGCCCCGGCTACCGGTCCGGGGCCTCGACGGGCGGTGTATCGCCGGCGGTCGGTGCTCCCCTAGAGCATCCTGAACGATATAAGGATCGTTCAGGATGCTCTATCTTTTTGTTTTAGCGCGTTTTCCGAGTCGGGCAATGAACCCATTGCCCTTGAAAACGCTCTAGATCAACCGCCCCGGTCCCGTCCCGCAGGCCAGCGCCTTGCGCATCACCGTGGGCAGCGCGGCATCCTCCAGCCGCGCGGCGGGGGTCCAGCGGCCCCGGTCCGGCGCGGCATCGAGCGGCAGGTCGGCGCGCATCACCGTCAGGATCAGGTGGAAATGCGTGAAGGTGTGGCGCACCTCGCCCATCGCGCGCCATTCGGCGGGCAGGGGCGGGGCGGGGGCCGGCGGTTCCTCGGCCCAGTCGGTGCCGGGCAGTTCGGCCATTCCCCCCAGCAGACCGGTATCCGGGCGCGTGGTCAGCAGCACCGCCCCGTCCGCCCGGTGCGCGAGGTAGCAGGTGCCGACGCGCGTGGGCCTGGCCTTCTTCGGCGTCTTCACCGGCAGGGTCGCGGCGATGCCCCGCGCGCGGCCCTCGCACGTTCCGGCCAGGGGACAGCGCGCGCAGGCGGGCTTGCGCGGGGTGCAGACGGTCGCGCCCAGATCCATCACCGCCTGCGCGTAATCCCCGGGGCGCGCGTCGGGGGTCAGGGTCGCGGCGAGGGCGTAGAGTCGCTTCCTCGCCCCCGGCAGCGGCGCACCGACGGCGTGCAGGCGGGCCATCACCCGCTCGACATTGCCATCCACCACCGTCGCCGCCTCGTCGAAGGCGATCGCGGCGATCGCCGCCGCCGTGTACAGCCCCACCCCCGGCAGGGCGCGCAATGCCGCCTCCGTCCGGGGGAAGGCCCCCCCGTGCTCGGCCGCCACGACCTGCGCGCAGGCATGCAGGTTGCGGGCGCGGGCGTAGTAGCCCAGCCCCGCCCAGGCCGACAGCACATCCTCGCGCGGGGCCGCCGCCAGGGCGCCCACATCGGGCCAGCGCCCGGTGAACGTCGCGAAATAGGCCCCGACGGTGGCCACGGTCGTCTGTTGCAGCATCACCTCCGACAGCCAGATGCGGTACGGGTCGGGCCTCACCCCCGCCGCCCGATCCGCCGGAGAGATCCGCCACGGCAGATCCCGCGCATGGGCGTCGTACCAGTCGAGCAGGGCGCGGGCGACGGGGGCGGTCACGGTCGCGTCATCATGGTATGCAGACCCTTGGCATTGATTCACCTTTCCTGATCATAGTATCCACGAACACCCGTCCCCGAAAGGAACCCGACCCGCCGATGGCCTATCGTTCCCCGACACCCCTCCATGCTCCCCGCTATGGCCGCAAGGGTTTCGTGCGCGCCTCCAGCGTGGCGAAGGGGATGATCCGCCCCGCCCTGACGAAACGCGGCTTCTCCGAACCGCGCCTGCTGGTGGAGTGGGATGCGGTCGTGGGCGCGCAGATCGGGGATCTGTGCAGGCCGGTCAAGATGGGCTACGCCTCGAAGCAGGGGATGGGCGGGACGCTGACGGTCGGGGCGCCGGGGGCCTGCGCGCTCGAAGTCCAGCACCTGACCCCCCGGATCGTCGAGCGGGTGAACGCCCATTACGGCTACCGCGCCATCGCCCGCATCCGGCTGGTCCAGTTGGGGCCGGAGGCGTTCGAGGAACGCAGGAAAGGGCGAACCGTGCCACATCCTCGCCCGGAAGACGTGGCACGCATCCGCCGAACCGTCGAACCCGTGGCGAATGAAGGGCTGCGCGGGGCGCTCGAACGGCTGGGACACAATATCGCGCTGGGCCGCTCCCCGGCGGCAACCGACAACCACGAAAGAGAAAAAGCATGAACAAGGGAATCCTCATCGGCGGCGCGATCTTCGTCGTCGCCGCGCTGGCCGGGGCCGGGGTCATGAGCCTCGGGACCAAGGGCCTCGATTCGACCGCCGCCGCCCCCGCTGCCCTGGCGGGCAGCACCGCCACGCCGGTCGCCGCCACCGGCGTCACCGCCGCCGATCTGGCCCCCACGGGCGTCTATGCCGGCACGACCACCGCCTCGGGCGGCTTCACGGGCGACGTGCTGGAGGGGTCGCCGGACGCCCCGGTCACGATCATCGAATACGCCTCGCTGACCTGCCCCCACTGCGCGGCATTCCACGAGAGCATCTACAAGCCCCTGAAGGAAAGCCACATCGACACCGGAAAGGTGAACTTCATCTACCGCGACTTCCCGCTCAACAACCCCGCCATCGCCGCGTCGATCATCGCGCGCTGCGGCGGCGAGGACCGGTACCTCGCCTTCGTCGACCTGTTCCTGTCCCAGCAGGACCGCTGGACCCGGGCCGAGGACTGGATGGGCGAGTTGCAGAACATGGCCAAGCTGGGCGGGCTGGGGGTCGACAAGATCAACGAATGCCTGTCCGACGCGCCCCTGGGCCAGAGCGTGATCGACCGCTACCGCGCGGGCGGCGACGTGTTCAAGGTCAATTCCACCCCGACCCTCATCATCGACGGCAAGACCTATACGGGCGCGCTGAACAAGGACGCCCTCGCCGCGTTCATCGACGCGAAGCTGTAAGGAAACGCGCGAAACGACGACCGTTCCGCCCCGACCCCGGTGCCGCCGTGCATCGGGGTTTTTCCGTGCAATCCCCCGCCATGCCTTGAAAAAGCGCCCTTCTGCGGCCATCTGCATGGCGCGACTTCCGACCAACGCATTTCGATACGAGGCCTCCGATGTATTTCGACATGACCTACATGCTTCTGGTGGTGCTGCCGGGCATGGTGCTGTCCGGGCTGGCCTCGATGATGGTGAAGAGCACGTTCAGGAAGTACGAGACCGTCGGCACGCAGGCAAACCTGACGGGGGCCGAGGCGGCACGCCTGATGCTGGAACGCTCCGGCGTCACCCATTGCCGGATCGAGCCGGTTCCGGGTCGCCTCAGCGATCACTACGACCCCCGCGACCGCACGCTGCGCCTGTCCGAACCCGTCTACAACGCCCGCTCGATCTCCGCCATCGGGGTCGCCTGCCACGAGGCGGGCCATGCGCTTCAGCACGCGCAGGGGTATCCGTGGCTGAAGATGCGCTCGGCGCTGGTGCCGGTGACGAACATCGCCAGCAAGATGTCGATGCCGGTGCTGATGGTCGGCATGATGCTGCTGTCCCTCGCCCCGGTCCTGGGCCAGTGGGTCGTGCTGGTCGGCGTGGCGCTGTTCTCGGCGGCGGTTATCTTCTCGGTCGTCACCCTGCCCGTGGAATGGGATGCGAGCGCCCGGGCCAAGACGGCGATGGTCAAGGCCGGGATCGTGACCCCGCAGGAAGCGCAGGGGGCCGCCAGGGTGCTGAACGCCGCCTTCCTGACCTACCTCGCCTCCGCCATCGCCTCGATCATGACGCTGATCTACTATCTGCACCGCTCGGGACTGCTGCGGCAGATGATGAGCCGGCGGTAGGGATTCCGGCGTCCCGCGCACTGGAACGACGGCTGTTTCGCCCCATCTCCGCAGGGGAGAACCGACCCGAGTCCATACCGCGCGAGAGGGATGCCGCCATGACCGAGTACGTACCGCCCAAAGTCTGGACCTGGGAGCAGGAGAACGGCGGCGAGTTCGCCAGCACCAACCGCCCCACCGCCGGGGCGACCCACGACCACACCCTGCCCGTGGGCAGGCACCCCCTGCAACTGCACTCGCTGGCCACGCCCAACGGCGTGAAGGTCACGATCATGCTGGAGGAATTGCTGGCCGCCGGTCATACGGGCGCGGAATACGACGCCTACCTGATCGATATCCGCAAGGGCGACCAGTTCGGCAGCGATTTCGTCGCCATCAACCCGAACTCGAAGATCCCCGCGCTGATGGATCACGGCACGACGCCCCCCACCCGGGTCTTCGAATCCGGCGCGATCCTGTTGTATCTGGCCGAGAAGTTCGGGGCCTTCCTGCCCGCCGACCCGGCGGCGCGGGCCGAGTGCCTGAACTGGCTGTTCTGGCAGATGGGCAGCGCCCCGTATCTGGGCGGCGGCTTCGGGCATTTCTACGCCTATGCGCCCGAGAAGTTCGAGTATCCCATCGACCGCTTCACGATGGAGACGAAGCGCCAGATGGACGTGCTGGACCGGCACCTCGCGGAGAATCGCTACATGTCGGGCGAGGACTACACCATCGCCGACATGGCGATCTGGCCCTGGTACGGCGTGCTGACGACCGGCAAGCTCTACGACGCCGCCGAGTTCCTGAACACCGCCGCCTATACCAACGTCATCCGCTGGCACGACGAGATCGCCGCGCGCGAGCCGGTGCAGCGCGGGCGCAAGGTCAACCGCGTCATGGGGCCGCCCGAGGACCAGCTGCACGAGCGCCACGACGCGGCCGATTTCGAGACGAGGACGCAGGACAGGATCGGCGGATAGGGCTGTCCGCGACACCCCGCAAAACGGCAGGTTGCGCGCACCTTGGGTCGCGCAACCTTTTGTAACGTATAATAAAATGTCGCAGGGAAATGCTGACCGGTTGCACTCGTGTCGCGGGAACCGTATACGGCGATGTCGTTTCCAGCAATCCGTGAAAGACCCCGCAAGACCATGACCGCCCGCCTTCACCTGCGCGACGTGACCCGGCCGACCCACGAGCGGACGGATGCCGCGTTCTCGACCCTCGATCTGGCGCGGCGCACGGATCACGGACTGTTCCTGGCGAGTCACTGGCTCGCCTACAGCGCGCTGGAGCCGGTCTTCGCGACCGATCTGCCCGCCGCCATCCGCCCCCCGGCGATGACCGGGATGCTGGCCGCCGACCTGCGGGCGCTGGGAACCTCGCCCCCCGATATCGCCCCGCCGACCTTCGAGGGCGATGCACTGGGGGCGGCCTATGTGGTCGCGGGGTCGCATTTCGGCAAGCGCGTCCTGTCCCGCCGCCATGCCCGCTCCGACGACGACCGGGTGCGCGCGGCGGGGACGTATCTCGCCTCCCCCGCCCTCGCCGCCTACTGGCCGCTGTTGCAGGACGGGATCGAGCGCGCCACCGCCATCCCGGGGCGGCTGGGCCATCTGGTTGAGGGGGCGAATGCGGCATTCGCGCTGTTCGCGGCGTGTCTGGCCATCGTCGACGCTCAGGCGCCCTTCCAGTCCGGCGCGCGCTTGGACAGGAAGGCGTCCATGCCCTCGCGGAAATCCTCGCTCATGTAGCACATCTCGATCAGGTCCGAATCCTGCGCGCCCGGGCCGTCGATGCGCAGGCGGCGCAGCGCCTCCTTGGTCGCGCGCAGGGTCAGGGGGGCGTGGTTCGCCATCGTCTCGGCCAGCGCCCCGGCCCGGGCCATGACCGCCTCGGCATCGGGCAGGACCTGCGAGACAAGCCCGATCCGCTCCGCCTCCTCCGCCCCCAGCAGCCGCGCGGTGAACAGCATCTCGCGCACGCGCCCCGGCCCGATCAGCGCCGACAACCGGTCGAGATTCGCGATGGCGAGGCAGTTGCCCAGCGTGCGCGCGATCGGAAACCCGAACTTCAGCCGCGCATCGCAGATCCGCAGGTCGCAGGCCGCCGCGATCGCCCCGCCGCCCCCGGTGCAGGCCCCGGTGATCGCCGCGATGGTCGGCACGTGGCACCGCTCGATGGCGGTGAAGACGGCCTCGGCATCCGCCTCGTATCCCTGCGCATCGGCGGGGGTGGAAAAGCCGCGAAATTCCGTCATGTCGGTCCCGGCGGCAAAGGCCCGCCCCCCCGCCCCCCGGATCACGAGGGCCTTGACCGATCCGTCCTCCGGCACCGTGGCGCAGATCTCGGCCAGCCGGGCATACATCGCCAGCGTCAGGGCATTGCGCTGGTCGGGCCGGTCGAAGGTGATCCAGCCGGTCCCGTCCTCGACCGTGTAGAGGATATCCTGCGTCATGCGCCGTCCCCTCCCGCATCCGCCTCGAACCCGGCGGCGGTGATGGCGGCGACGGCGCAGGCCTCGTCCCCGTCGGAGCTGTCGCCCGTCACGCCCACCGCGCCGACGATCTCGCCCCCCGACCGGATCAGCACGCCCCCCGGCACCGGCACCAATGCGCCCTCGGCCAGCGCATTGATCGCCTGGACGAAGTAGGGCTGCGCCTGCGCCCGCTCGAACAGGGCGCGCGAGCCGACGCCCATCTGCACGGCCCCGTTCGCCTTGCCGTGGGCCACCTTGAAGCGCATGGGGCTGCCGCCGTCGGAACGCTCGAACGCGACGGGATAGCCCCCCGCATCCACGACGCAGACGGAAAGCGGCTTCATCCCCGCCGCTGCGGCATCGTCGATGATGGTGCGGATCAGGGTGCGGGCGATTTCGAGGGTCAGGGTCATCGGGCGGGGTACTCCATCTGGGCTGTCGGGCGGGGCTGTCGGGCGGAACCATCGGATTTGCGGGAACGATAGGGACACATCATCGATGCGATGAACAGTCCCGATACGGGATAAATCCGGCCCCCGCCCCCCCCCGGTGTCGGAAAACCGGGATTCATGATATGAATCCGACGGAAAGCCGGTTTCGGGGCGTAATACTCCCTGAAAAGCCCACCGAGCGCCGTCATATATCGCGACATCGCGCACCCGCCGAGACCCAGGAGACCATGACATGACCCGACCGACCCGCACTCTCGCGACCCTGCTGACCCTGATGGGCGGTGCCGCCCTGACCGTCGGCACGGCCTCGGCCCAGAACTACCAGATTCAGACCTATCAGCCCCAGACCTACCAGACCCGGGCGATCCAGCAGGCCCCGGCGGTCCCGATCTACGAACAGCCCGTCTACCAGTCTATCACCACACCGGTCTATCCGCAGCCGGATTACTCGGCGCAGACCGTGCAGCCCGCCTACCAGACCGCTCCGACCTATGCGCAGCCCGCCTATACCGGCACGGCGACGACGCAGGGGGCCGGTGACGCGGTGACCTACGGCACGCTGGCCGCGCCGACGACGACCTACGATGCCGGTTCGGTCTATACCGGACAGACGGTCCGGACCTATACCCCCCCGGCGACGACGCAGGTGACGCCGCAGGCCACGCAGGTCTACGCGCAGCCGCCCCTCGACGACACGGTGACCTATGCCCCGCTCTACGCCCGGCCCGCGCCCGCGCCGCAGCCGACCTACGTGCAGCCGACCTACGGCCAGACCGCGATCGTCAACCCGCCCGTCTACCGCGCCCCGCCGCAGGTCCGCCCCCGGGTCACCTATGCGCGCCCCGCGTCGCCGGAGCCGTCCATCGGTGCGCCCGCAGTCGTCGGGGGGCTGATCGGGGCCGCCATCCTCGGGGCGATCCTGTACGACAAGCACGATGACGACAAGAAGAAGCGCAAGGCCCGCAAGCGCGAGCAGCGCAAGGATATCGAAAACAACCGCAACCGCCAGAACCGCGAAGTCAGACGCCGGCAGCAGATCGAGCAGGAACGCCGCGAAGCCAACCGTCAGGCCCGCATCGAACGCGACCGGCGGCAGGAGGCGCAGGAGCGCCAGCGCCTCAAGCAGGAACGCCAGAAGGCCGACCGCCAGGCCCGCATCGAGCGCGAACGCGACCGCCGGCAGGAAGCGCAGGATCAGCAGCGCCTCAAGCAGGAGCAGCGCCGCGAAGCCGACCGCAAGGCCCGCCTCGAACAGGAACGCCTACAGGTCGAACAGCAGGAGCAGCGCCAGCGGCAGGAACGCCGGGCCGAGCGCCGAGCCGAGCGTCAGGCGGAGCGCGGCAACGGCGAGCGCAACGGCAACCGGGGCGGCAATGCGAACCGGCGCGCGCAGATCGACGCCCTCGGCGAGCATTACGGCTACGAACAGGGATGGCGCAGGAAGGCGCGCGAAGCCCTGAGGAACGGCGATATCTACCGGGACGCGGACGGCAATCTGGTCATCAGATAGCGTCCCCGGACGACGCCCCGCGCGGCAGATGCGCGATGGCGTTGGCGTAGTAGTCCACCAGCGCACTCTCGTCCGGATTGGCCGAGAGCGCGCCGTCCTCCTCCTCGACCACCAGACGGCGCAGGCGCATCATGCGCAGCCCCACCTCCACCGCGTAATCGTCGTCGCCCCGGGGCAGGTGCGCATGGGCACCGGCGGCGACGAGCGCGCGCATCAGCCCCAGCGTCCGGGCCTTCAGTTCCAGCGGGCTGAGCGGACCCTGCGCCTCGCGCAGCACCGTCGCGACCAGCGACACGGGCAGCACGGGGACCACCGCCCCGACCCGGTGCATCAGTTCCGCCCCCAGCGCATCGATATCGGCCCCGCCCCGCTCCCGCACGAACTCCGCCAGCGAGACCGGCGCGCCGAAGCTGACGCAGGCATAGCCGAACCGGTGCATCCGCCCCGTGATCCGCAGCCAGGACAGCCGCGCCAGAAAGCCGATCAGCGCCAGCGGGCTGAAGCCGAATCCCCTGCCCCCCGCCGTCAGCACGCGATCCTCCAGCACCCGGTCGTAGTTCAGCCCCACGGGGATGAAGGCGACATCCCGCGATACCCCCGGCTCGAACCCCTCCGCCATGTAGGACAGCAGCCCCAGCCTGGCCGGTTGCAGCATCCCGTCGCGCGACAACCCCCCTTCGGGAAAGACGGCCTGGGTCACCCCCCCTTCGGTCGCCATCGCGACGTAGCGCGACAGCACCTTGCGATAGAGGGCGTTGCGGGACCTGCGGCGGATGAAATACGCGCCCATCGACCGGATCAGCGTCGACAGCCCCCAGATCCGCGCCCACTCGCCCACGGCATAGCTGAGCGCGCTGCGCTCGGCGGCCAGATAGGTGACGAGCAGGTAATCCATGTTCGAACGGTGGTTCATGACGAAGACGACCGTGGCCTCCGGGTCCACCCGCGCCAGCGCCGCCTCGTCGATATAGCCCAGCCGCACGCGATACAGCGCCTGGCCGATCAGCCGGGCGATCCGCGCCCCGAAGGAGAAATAGGCGAAGGCGGAGAAGGACGGCACGGTTTCGCGCGCGTACCGCCTCACCTGTTCGACCGCCACGTCCCTCGGCACCCCCTCCTCGCGCACATGCGCGTCGAGGGCGGCCATGACTTCGGGGTCGTAGACGAGGCGGTCGACCAGCACCTTGCGGCGGGTCAGCTTGAAGGGCTGGATCCTGAGGGACAGGCGCTGATTCAGATCGTCGATGGTGCGGTTGACGCGCCGGCGGAAGAACCAGCGCAGGGACGGGCCGATGATTCGGTCCAGCAACCCGGCGATTCCGAGCAGGCCGACGAGCACCGCGACCCAGAGGGGAATTTCGATCGTGCCATCCATCCGGGGGACGCTACAGTGTTTCGCGACGATCTTGAACCTTGCAGAAAAAACGGGTGCCGTGCAGTCCCCCGGCACGACACCCGCTCACTCGTACACCCGGCAACATACCCGCGAACGGGGCGACAACGGCACCCCGATACTCCAGCCAGATACGCAACACGTCACTACACGGACACAACCGGTGCCGGCCCTTGGTACTCGATGGCGACCCCGGAACAGGGTGAGGACGACCATGCGAAAAGGCCCGCAAGAACGAATAACCATATAATTCGATGAATAAGTGTGCTCAATATCACATTAACTATCCGAAAACATGCCTCGCAGTGGTACATTCGAGGATGAAAATGGTTAACGTGCAGGGGGCAGAATGCCGGAGACGATGACGGGGATGACGCGGGACGGATCGGTCCTCCGGGGAATGGACAAGGCCCTGTCCACCGCCCTCGTCGACCGGGGCCGGACCCTGATGCTGGAGGAGGGGCAATCGCTGTTCCTGGAGGGGGACGAGGCGACCGGCTTCTATATCGTGAAATCCGGCGGGCTGAAGGCGACGCGCCTGTCCCCCGACGGGATCGAGCAGTTGCTGGCCGTCTTCAGCCCCGGCGACAGCATCGGCGAGATGGCGATGTTCGACGACGAATCGCGCTCCGCCACGATCACGGCCCTGCGCGCGTGTTCGCTGCTCTACTGGCCCAGGAGCACGTTCTTCGAATTCGCGGACAGCAACAGCGCCCTGTACCGCCATCTGCTGGGCGTGCTGGCCCGGCGGCTGCGCGATACCAACGATTCCCTCGCGGCCCGCGATTTCCTGTCCCTGGCCGGACAGCTGGCGCGCATGATGCTGCGTCTCGGAGAGGGATTCGGCGTGACCCTGCCGGACGGCACGGTCCGCATCGCCCACAAGCTGACCCAGGCCGAGATCGCCTCGATGATCGGGGCCTCGCGCGAGAATGTCAGCCGCATCCTGAACCAGTGGAAGCGCGAGGGGAGCATCGCCCGCGAGGGCGGTTACTACCACCTCGTCGACCCCGAGGCGCTGCGGGCGTCCAGCACGAAATAGGCGGCGCGGGGCGCAGCGTCCCGCTCGTGCGGGCGGGACGGATTAACGTTACCCGTTTCCCGCGAATCCCCGCGCCGCGCCCGGGACCGCCCGCATTACAGGCGCTTCCCGCGACGGGACCGCACGGTCGCCCGCCCGGTCCCCGGCAGAAAGTTTCGATAATTCCTGCGACCGTGCCCTTCGATAAACGAGTCCTTAGGACCGGTTACCTATCCTGTGTCCATGATACATGCGGAAACAGCGAATCGAGCGGCCTCCCTGCCGCCCCGGACCCACGGAACGGGCCTGAGCCTCTTCCATGTCTTCGTGATCCTCCTGTCCCTGATCATGACCGTCAGCGCCTGGCAATTCTCGAAACACCAGATCGAGACGCGGACCGAAGCGCGATTCGAGGTGGAGCGCGACCAGGTGCTGCGCCTGATCACCGCGCGCATGCGCAAATACGAGGATATCCTGTGGGCCGGGTCCTCGACCGTCGAATCCCACGGGGGCGACATCTCCTATGCGGCGTGGCGCAGCTATGCCGAAACGCTGAAGATCGGCGAGAAGTATCCCGGCATCAGCGGCATCGGCGTCACGCATTTCCTCGACGAGGACACGATCCCCGACTACCTCGCCACCCGCCGCGCCGAGCGCCCCGGCTTCCGGATGCATCCCGCGCATGTCCAGACCGACCATATCCCGATCTCCTTCGTCGAACCCGAAGCGCCCAACGCCGCCGCCGTGGGTCTGGATCTCGCCTTCGAGACGAACCGCCGCACCGCCGCCCTCGCCAGCCGCGACAGCGGCGAGGCGCGCATCACCGGCCCGATCGTGCTGGTGCAGGATGCGGGCGCGACCCCCGGCTTCCTGTTCTATGTCCCCTTCTATCGCGGCGAGATGCCCGCCACCGTCGAGGAGCGCCGCGAGCGGATCGTCGGCACCGTCTACGCCCCCTTCGTGACGCGCAGGCTGATGGAGGGTCTGCTGGCCAAGGAACTGCGCAGCGTGCGCTTCAGCATCACCGATGCGGGCGAGACGATCTATGACGAGCATGCCGTCGACGACCCCCTGAACGACCCCGATCCCATGTTCTCGGAGGAAGTCCTGCTGAATCTCTACGGCCGGACCTGGACGCTGGACATGCGCACCAATATCGCCTTCCACGAGGCCAACACCTTCGCGCAGCCGACCTTCATCCTGATGGGGGGCCTGGTGATCGAGGGGCTGATCGTCGCCCTGCTGCTGCTGATGGCCCGGGCGAACCAGCGTTCCATCGCCTATGCCGACAAGATGACGGTCGCCCTCAGGCACGAATCCGAGATGCTGACCGACGCGAACCGGAAGCTCTTCGTGAACAACGAGGAACTGGAGCAGTTCGCCTACGTCACATCCCACGACCTCAAGACCCCGATTCGCGGGATCGGCGGGCTGGCCGAGATGATGGAGGACGATCTGGAAGAGTATTTCGCCTCCCCCGACGCCAATCCCGACGTGGCCCAGAACCTGGAGCGCATCCGCGAACGGGTGCGGCGCATGAACGAGCTGACGAACGGGATCATGGAATTCTCGCGGATCGGCCGCCATTCCGAATCGGAAACGCCCGTCGACCTCGCGGGCATCGTCGACGCCCTGCGCTCGGATTTCGGCGTGACGCCCGAACAGTTGCAGATGGTCGGCGAGATACCCCCCGTGGGCATCGATACCTTCAGCTTCCGCCGCATCATCGAGAATCTGGTCAGCAACGCGGTCAAGTACCACGACGGCGCGCGGGACCTGAAGATCGTCGTCTCGGCCCATGTGTCGGACGACAGGCTGCGGGTGGCGGTATCGGATAACGGCCCCGGCATCGACCCCAAGTACCATGGCAGGATATTCGAGATGTTCCAGACCCTGCGCGTCGGCAATGCCCCCGAAAGCACCGGAATCGGGCTTGCCATCGTCAAGAAGTCGATCCGGCGTCACGGCGGCCAGATCGGCGTGACGTCGTTCCCCGGCCAGGGCGCGACATTCGGCTTCGACTGGCCCCTGAACCGCCACGAGCCTGCTTCCTTCACCGTGAGCGAGGCAGCGTGAGATGGATAGAGACATGAACATATTCATCGTGGAAGACGACGATCTCGATGTGGAGATCCTGGAGCGCGGCCTGCGCAAGGTCGACAAGACCGTCTGCCTGACCCGGGCGCGCGACGGGGTCGAGGCGCTGGAGATGCTGACGGAGGACGCGGCGGTGCAGACCCTGCCCAAGCCCTATTTCATCCTGCTCGACATCAACATGCCGCGCATGAACGGGCACGAGTTCCTGGCCCGCCTGCGCGCGAACGACGACCTGAAGCATTCGCGCGTCTTCGTGTTCACCACCTCGGCGAACCAGGCGGATATCGACCGCGCGTACCGCAACAACGCCAACGGCTACATCGTCAAGCCCAACGGTTCGTCGGGCCTGAGCGAGGTGCTGCAACTCCTCAACGGGTTCTGGAAGATCTGCGAGCATCCGGGGGACCGGCTTCCGGCCTGATGCCGGCGGCGGAACCGCGCGGCCGTTCCAGCCTTTTCGCTGCCCCGGGTCTGCGCGACGCGATCAGGTCCGGGGCGGGGGCTGTGAAACCGGCGGTTCGCTGATATGACTTCGGGGACGCCCCTCTTCCCGGATCTGCACGACGGAGTTTCCCCATGCCCCCGACCGGCCTCGCCGATACGCTCAACGCCCTCTCGCGCGAGGCGGGGGCGGCGATCATGCGCGTCTACGCCACCGATTTCGAGGCCCGGGCCAAGGACGACGCCTCCCCCGTGACCGAGGCCGATCTGGCCGCCGACCGCATCATCGGGGCGGGGCTGGCGCGGGCCTTTCCCGATATCCCCGTCGTGACCGAGGAGCGCACCGACAGCCATGACGTGGCCGCCGCCGGGTCGCGCTTCTTTCTGGTCGATCCGCTGGACGGCACCCGGGAATTCGTGAAGCGCGGCGGGGACTTCACCGTGAACATCGCGCTGGTCGAGGACGGCGTGCCCGTGCGCGGCACCGTCTATGCCCCCGCGACGGACCGCCTGTTCTGGACCGACGATGCGGGCGCGGCGTGGTTGCGGGAGGGGGGCGGCGACGCCCGGCCCATCCGCGTGGCGACCCCCGACAATGCCGCCCTGAACGTCGTCGCCTCCAAATCCCACCGCGATGCCGCGACCGATGCCTATATCGCCCGCTATGCGGTGGCCGATTTCAAGAGCGCGGGGTCGTCGCTGAAATTCTGCCTGCTCGCGGCGGGGGAGGCGGATCTCTATCCGCGCCTCGGTCGCACGATGGAATGGGACACGGGCGCGGGCCATGCCGTGCTGCGCGCCGCCGGAGGGCATGTGGATGCGTGGCCGGGAGGGGCTGCGCTCGCCTATGGCAAGCCCGGTTTCGAGAACCCGCATTTCATCGCCTATTCGAGCGGCGTCACGCTGAAAGAGACGACATGACCGACCTGACCCATCTCCAGCGCCTCGAAGCCGAGGCGATCCATATCTTCCGCGAGGTGGTGGCCGAGGCGGAGAACCCGGCCATGCTCTACTCGGTCGGCAAGGATTCTGCGGTGCTGCTGCACGTCGCGCGCAAGGCGTTCTGGCCCTC
>ENA-ORXT01002157-ORXT01002157.1-marine-metagenome-genome-assembly--contig:-NODE-2157-length-24339-cov-3.371610_pt1 | contig 24339 bp, 20 predicted proteins | sample MGYA00237868_ERZ511482 | MGnify/ENA metagenome assembly ERZ511482
TGGTTGAACCTGCGTATTCAATGAAATACCCTGTTCCACCACCTGTTCCCAATTCAGCAATGATGTACAAAATGACATCCTTTGCCGTTACCCCTTTTTTCAGTTCCCCTTCTACTTTTATACGCATTTGTTTTGGCTTGCGTTGTAACAAACATTGCGTGGCCAAAACTTGCCCTACCTGACTGGTTCCTATCCCAAATGCAACACATCCAAATGCCCCATGAGTAGAAGTATGGGAGTCACCACAGGCGATGGTCATTCCTGGTTGGGTTAAACCCTGTTCGGGGGCGATAACATGGACTATACCTTGATTTCCCGAACCGACGTTATAAAATCTGATGCCAAAATCTTTAGTATTTTTTTCTAAGGCTTGCATCATCTCTTCTGCCAAGACATCAGCAAAAGGACGAGCCTGATCTTCTGTAGGGACAATATGATCTACTGTAGCGACTGTCCGATCTGGAAATAATACCTTGAGATTTCTTTCCCGCAGCATGGCAAAGGCTTGAGGGCTGGTCACTTCGTGAATTAGATGTAGACCAATAAATAGTTGAGTTTGACCAGAGGGTAATGTACCAACGGTGTGTAAATCCCAAACCTTATCAAATAATGTTCCCTTGCTCATATAACCAATTGCTGTCGATTAGCTTTATATAATAATGTATCCGTCGTCTATTTTAGCGTCAGACGGAAGTATGATGTATTGTTTTTTCTAGATATCACACCTAAAAAAAACAATATTACGTAAGATAGCCATCTGTTTGGATAGCTGTGCAATAGTTGAGTTTGAAAAACTATAAAATAAAAGTTAACAGTTAATTAGTTGTTAATGTTCGGAGTTTAGCTTGATAAGAAGAGTTTCTCTAAATCTAGCGATATTTTTCTCTTCAATACATCACATTTAAACATGAACGTTAACCGTCGCAACTTTTTACTTTTTCTGGGTGCTACTGCTGGTTCATTAGCTACAAACTGGAATAGCAGAACTAGCTCTACATCTTTTTCTTCTGTCTCTACTCCCACCAATTCCAGTGGCTCTATTCTCGGTTTCAAGCCAGTAAAGATGCCTTTACCTCTGACAACAGACCGATTATCGATCGCCCAGCAGATTAAGAATTATGCCAACTATCAAGTTCAGGACGATCTAATTTTGCCAGAAGGCTTTACCTATGATGTGATTGCTGCTTGGGGCGATCGCGTTGGTGATTCTCGTTTCGGCTATAACAACGACTATATTTCTTTAGTAGAAACTGCACCTAATGAAGGCTATTTAACCGTCAATTTTGAATATATTAGCGGTGGGACATGGATGCAAACCTATCCTTTGGTCATCGGTAAAGAACTTCCCTTTGCCGAACTCTTGGCGATGAGCGAACCCCCTACCGAAGACGAAGATGCTGAATTTGAGCTTGATGCTTTTAGTTTAAAAGACAGTGACGAGATTAAACAGAAGATCAGAGAAATTTCCCGTGAAGGTTTAATCGATCAGGGATTAGGGGTAATTTCGGTTAAGCGTAATGATTCAGGTAAGTGGGAGCGAACCTATTCAGATGTAGATCGTCGGGTTACAGGTATTTCGGGCTTGGACGATCGAGAGCGTGCGCTCAAATCTACTGGTGCAGCGGTAGCAGTATTTACCAAAGCCAACAAATTAGGCTATGAAGATGATTTAGGCGATCGCATTATAGGTACGTTTCAAAACTGTGCGGGAGGGACAACGCCTTGGGGAACTGTTCTTAGTGCAGAAGAAAACTTTCAGGATCAAGTGCCAGAAGCGGTCATGGCAGACGGTTCATCTCTAAATCCCAGTGAGACACCTTTTTTAATTTCTGCTAAAGATCTAGATGGTAGAGCCAATGTCTTTGGTTTAGCAGGTAATAAATACGGCTGGATGGTAGAAATAGATCCCGCTAATCCTAATGACTATGGTACAAAACATACTTGGCTCGGACGTTATCGTCATGAAGCCTTCGGAATTAGGGCAGTGGCGGGAAAAAATTTAGCTGTTTATTCAGGATGCGATCGCCGTGGCGGACATCTATATAAATTTGTCAGTAGTGATAAAGTTATCGACCCTAAAGCTAAATCTAATTCTAGTCTTTTTGAAGCAGGAATTTTATATGGAGCCAAACTAAACCCCGATGGCAGGGGTGAATGGATTCCACTGAGTCCACTTACTCCAGTGAATCCTGTTTCGCCTAATAAGGTAGTCGGCGGAATGGTTAAATTACCTAATAGCGATCGCACTATTGGCGGGGTGATGGAAGTAGAGACAGAGGAGCAGATCCAGCCTTTAACCGACCAGTATAAAACTCTAGGAGATTTATATCAGGGCAATAACTTCCAAGAAACTCAAGGTGCAATTCTGATTGATGCCCATTTTGCTGCTAGTGCAGCAGGAGTTACCTGTACTGCCCGTCCAGAAGACACTATTGTTAATGATGACGGTACTTTATTTATTGCTTTTACCTCTGGGGTTGCTGGTAGTGATGGAGGACCCGATCAAGAAATCTTTGTCGGATCACAAGGCGAGACAGAGTACGAATATGGCTGGATTATGAAGCTAGAGGAAGATGACAGCGATCCTGCTTCTCTCAGCTTTAGCTGGAATATGCTGGCAACGGGGGGCGAAGTTGCTCAAGGTGGTGCTGGTTTTGCTAACCCCGATAACCTGACTTTAGATAAATCTGGCAATCTTTGGGTGGTGACAGATATGTCTACTAGCAAGCATAATAAACCAGTTCCTAGTCGAGTGGCAGAAGGTGAAACCCTAACGGGAGGTGATTTGACGGGAGTATTTGGCAACAACTCCATGTGGTATATTCCCCTATCCGAAGCAGATGCAGGAAAAATCATTCCTTTTGCGATCGGACCGATGGAGTGTGAATGTACTGGCTTGACCTTTGATGGCGACAACAGCAATTTATTTCTGGCAATTCAGCACCCAGGAGAGAAAAACGGCATCCGTCAGGATATGGCAGTAGAAACCAGAGATTTTGAACTTCTAACTATAGATGGCACAGCTTTTAAACAGCAACGTCGAGTACCCATAGGTTCAAACTGGCCCAGTAAGCAAGCTAACCAGCCTCCTCTACCTGGAATTGTGTCGATTCGGAAAGTGGATGGCAACAAAATAGTTTAATTAACTTCTAAGGGACAAATTAGAGACTCGACATCAACACAGACGAATCCCAACAGCCCGATTTCTTATCTCATACACTTATCGTAAAGCAGAGTACGGGAAATAAAAATAATTCTTTATCTGGATAATTACTGGTTTTCCATATAGCTTAATAACCAGCTTGCCATCGTTGCGCGACGAGTTTGTCTAGGACCAAATTCTCCTAATTTGTAGCCTTTAAAACCAAGTTTCTCTTTGAGGAGTTGTTTATTTTCTTTCGGAATCGAACGAGTTAGCTTAACTGTAGGGGGACGATTTTCAATAAAATCAGGGGGTTCAGGATATTTTTCTGCCCAATCATCTACTGTTTCGTTAGTATTCCAATTTTGTTTAGCCTCGTCAAAGCGATAGCCCAAGTAATACCAAACCAATTGATTGACAGTCTCATCATTCAATTCTTCATCGAGAATTGCCCAAATTGTATCGGTATTTAAAGAAGGTAAGTTAGACATCATTCATTTAAAAGCTAACAGCTTATGCGAAGCGGTATCCTTTAGGAAACAGCTATGAACAGTATTATTATCAGGTTTAGACCCTACAATTAGCAACGTTGATAAATGAAAAAACTTTTTCCATGGCAAACAATATGCGATCGCTTGTAATTAAAACAATTAGCTCAAGATGCCAATCGTATTATTCGCGCTACAGCTAAAGAAAGCTTGCAGAAAAGACAATGAACGCGATCGCATTCGTACCCTGAGTTTATACTAAAAATTTAGCGGAGATCGCTTCGCCATCAAAAGGAGTGATACCTTCTTCTACAGAGAAGACTGTATCGGCTGTTTCAGGGCAATCTACTAATTCTCCTCTAGCCTGTGCGTGAAGTCTAAATAAACGCTTTAAAGTAGGTTTTTTCATCTCTGTCAGGGCTTTACCGATTAATACCATCCCTTTTTGATTATTTTCTAGATTGTTACCTCCATCCCAAGCAGGATTACGAGTCAGGTTCAGATCCGCCCACAAGATTTCTCTTTGCTTTAAATCTAAGATTGCAGGGATAGTAATGGTAGTATTGGCAGTCATGTCTACTTTATCTTTGACAGTACGTGGATCGTAGATTTCTCCAGAGTTAGCATCTTGGCGAATCATCCACCCTGCAAAACATTCGGGAAGATTGGCAAAAGGCTGATTGGAGAAAGAGAAAATGCTAGCAACAATATATCTACCGCCATATCTTAAAATCGAAGGGATATCTAAATCGATAAACTCCGATGCGCCGTTGGGTGCAGATGTAATATCCCCACTGTGGACTGCTTTATATTTAGCAGATTTAAGATTGGTATAGGCAATATGTTCAAGATAATTCCAGTCTGCATCGTACATGATTGCGGATAAGTCTAAATCTACATCACCAGTAGGTTTACCATTCACATCACCTTCCTTCCACCACATAAAGAATCTTACCGTATCTCCTTGAGGAATCGGCAATCTAGACCCTCTAGTTAACTGGCGTAAAGATTTACTGGCAGAACGTTGGGAAAAGGGAATCGGAAAGTTTTGTAATTGCTCGTCCACATATACTTTACCCAAACTAGGCAACTGGGAAAAACGACCGCGTAAAACTTGTTCGCAGACTGCTACTACTTTTTGACAGCTAGATTCATCTATTTCACTGAGATGATTCTCGATCGCATAAGCTTTGGCTACATTTCCTTTAGGAAAAAAAATTCGTAATTCGGTGGGATAGTTGCGTTCTTCAAAATGACTAATTAACTGTAAGAGTACTGGGGTAGCAATGCGATCGCTAACTGCCTGGAAAGAATCAATGATAACTGAGCTATTACGACTGTTTCTCAGTAAAAAATCGAGTTTACGCGCTAATTCTCCTGGTCTAGTTTTTAATAATTCTGAAGCATCTTGCCATTCTTGTTGTCTAAAAGCTTTTTCAACACGACTATTAAAAGTAGCAAGAGGTTTATCGTTGCGTAGGATATCAAATGCTTGATAGCAATTAGGGTAACGCTTTTTGTATTCAAAAGGATGCAGTCTTTCTCCCAACCGCAGCCATCTTTTTTTGTAGCGCAGCATATCTTCTGCGATCGCGCCACACTGTTCCAAAAACGATAATAGAAGTCTTCTTTCGGGACGAGAAAAATTACAAAAACGGGTATTCTCTGCCAAACTAACGTCTCCCTCAGACATAGCAGTAGCTAAACGCAAAACATCAGTAGCAGTCTGAAAATAAGGCATCAATAGCTGTTCTGCTTCGTCGTAATGTCGTAACAGCAAATTTGCAGCAAAAGCTAAGTTCTCTTTGTAACTAAACTCTTGAGGAAGCATCTGTGCAGCTTTATTAGGAGCAATTTTAGCAAATTGAGCTAAATCTTCCTTGTCACTATCGGAAATAGATGTATTAGCCCCTAATAAGCTGCCGAAGATACCGAGTAACTCTGATTCTGTACCTAATTTAATGATGGTTAATTTGATTTTATCCGTTAATGCAGGACGAGTTTTTCTGGCATATTGAGGCAAAATTCTTTGTCCTAAAGCACTACCCACATAATGAACAATGGCATTGAGATATAGTTCTGCTTCTGCCATTTCCATTACTTGAGTCGGAAAATTAGGATACATCGGCGTATATTCTACTTTTGCACCTATAGCCTGTTTTAGATCTTCGATTAGTTGAGAATAAAACAAGCTTGCTTCTGGCAATGATAAAGTAGCCACGACTTCAATTAAGTCTGGGGCAAAAGTGTAGCCCAAAGATTCAATGTTTTTGAGGATAGTAGCTAGATTGGTCGCGGAAAGATTACCATTACTACTATTTAAAATAATCTTATTTTTTCGACGCAGATAAATCGAGTTTAATATATTCATTTCAAAACTCAAGGAGGAAACTGGCAACTCTAAAAGAGTGGATTAGAAGGAAGAATCACCATAGCCTCCAATATATAGATTATCAAATTGTCTTCAAAAATTCTACTAAGCTTTTGTGGCTACTGCCTTGAAACTGCTTGAACTCGTCCGTGATAGACACCTTTGTCTCGCAATTAAGCTGTTGGAATGACTATAAATTTAGGTTTTTTCAATAATATAAATAATTTCCTCTTTATTGTCTGCACTGTTCACCATATCGGCGAGAGAAAAGTTTAGGTTTAAATTTGTAATAGCTTTGTTGAGAAAAGCCGAAAAAGTTTCTTGATTCCAAACGTGAACGTGAATACTTCGTTTTTGATGCAAACGTAAGAGTTTAAAACGTTCATACCAATTGCTATATTTTTGATTTAATTCTGCTCTACTTTCGGGTCTGTCTAGTACCTCATTAGAAGTATTAAAGATAAAGTCTTCCAAATGAGCCTTGCTTAGTTTTGTCGTGTTGCGCTTATATTCATCATATAAATGTTCCCAAGAAGTTAATTCTCTTTTGTGGTCGAAATTGTATTCTTTATCTGGTACTGCCAAGTACAAAAAACTTCCTGGATTCATAATTAAGTTCATGTTTTCGATGAACTTCAAAGGATTAATCAAGTGTTCGATAACGTGATTAGCAATGAAAAAATCAAACTTATTGTTATTTAAAGACTTGAAGCTAGGATTGTTCAAATCGATAAATACATCTGTTTCTACAATAGAATCTTGAATTGGAATAAGCTCTTTAAAATTTTTCAGAAGCTTCTTTTTGTCGAATTTGTCTGCATATAGCACCTCAGCCTTATTTTTGTCTACGGCCAAGGGGTTGTGTAATGCACCAAACTCTATTCCTTTTCCAACTAGATATTTGTCTGCCAGTGCTTTTCTATAATTCATTTAAAATCACTCACTACTTATTAATAATATCCCTCGACAGTAATTGATTTAGCCTTAAAAGCGATCGCTTTGAAGTAATTGTTGATTTCTTCTGGCTAAATATTGAAAATTAATCAAATATAAAAATCAATTTTGGTGGGCAACGTAAAGAGTAACGTAAAGTTACTTTCCGCTTTAAAATCCATTTTTATTGCCCACCCTGCAACTACACTCCTCTGGTTTTTTGCGACCACACTCTAGTAGGTAGACCCCAAATATAAATAAAGCCTTCTGCTGCTTTGTGGTCAAATTCATCTTCCGCACCATAGGTAGCTAAGTCAGGAGCATAAATTGAATTATCCGACTGACGACCAACAATGACTGCATTGCCTTTTAAAAGCTTAATTCTGACCTCTCCTGTAACTCGTTCTTGGGTCTGTTGAATAAAGCCATCTAAGGCTGTTTTTAGAGGACTATACCACAAGCCTTGATAGATCAATTCTCCGTAAGACTGTTCGATACCTCTCTTGTATTGAGTCACATCTCCTGTAAGAGTCAGACTTTCTAAGTCGCGGTGGGCATGAATTAAGACAAGTAATGCTGGTGCTTCGTAAATCTCTCGCGATTTAATTCCTACCACACGGTTTTCCAACATATCTATGCGTCCGATGCCATGTTTTCCTGCCAAGTCGTTTAACTTGGTAATAAGTTCGACAGGGGAAAGTTTTTCACCGTTGATATTGACAGGCAAACCTTTCTCAAAACCAATGGTAATATATTCTGGCTCGTCGGGAGTATCTGCGATCGCTTTGGTCATGACAAATATCTCTTCAGGAGGCTCAACCATAGGATCTTCTAGAGGACCAGCTTCAATACTGCGACCGAGTAAATTGCGATCGATACTAAAAGGAGAAGATTTTTTAACAGGGAATTCTAAGCCAAACTTTTCGCCATAAGAAATTGCTTCTTCTCGACTCATGCCCCATTCTCTTGCGGGTGCTAGCACCTTCAATTTAGGGTTCAATGCCATGATACCCAGGTCAAACCGTACCTGATCGTTGCCTTTGGCAGTACAACCGTGGGCTACTGCATCTGCACCATATTTCTCCGCTGCATCTACTAGGAGTTTGGCAATCAAAGGACGTGCTAAAGCAGTGGAAAGAGGATAGCGGTTTTCGTAAAGAGTATTAGCTTGAATAGCAGGAAAAGCATAGTCTACAACAAAGCTTTCTGTGGCATCTTCGACTAGAGACTCTACCGCACCATATTTTAGTGCTTTTTTTTGGATTGGGCCTAATTCATCACCCTGTCCTAAATCGGCTGCTAGAGTAATTACTTCTTTTACTCCCCACTCGTTTTTCAAATAAGGAATACATACGGTGGTATCAACTCCACCCGAATAAGCTAAAACAACTTTGTTTGCACGTCCCATAATATATAATTCACTCTTGCTATATAACTCAGAGGGTATTGTACCGAAAAGGTTACATCTAAAAGTGTTTTTGCCAAAATTTTTGACTAAAAATCCATTTTCCCTGACATATTAAGTTGCTTAACAAAAGTACAAGTTTGCTGAGAATTAAGTAAACTCATATACAAGAAGCGTGTCATCCTAAACAAGAATGCAAGTCAGTTCAAATTCAACTCCATCATTTCCTCAAGGTTTGCTTTTAATTGCCCCATTTTTCCTTTGGGGGACAGCAATGGTAGCCATGAAGGGTGTTATTCCTTACACAACACCATTTTTCATGGCGGGAGTACGGTTAGCCCCCGCAGGTGTTTTAGTATTGCTGGTGGCAGCTATTTTAAAATTACCCCAACCGAAAACTCTCAAAGCTTGGCTGTGGATTCTGGCTTTTGCCGTAGTTGATGGAGCAATGTTTCAAGGATTTTTAGCTCAGGGTATTGTGAAAACTGGGGCTGGCTTGGGTTCGGTAATGATTGATTCTCAGCCTTTAGCGGTTGCTTTGTTGTCTAGCTTATTGTTTGGTGAAATCATTGGTCTTTGGGGTTGGTTAGGATTAAGTATTGGAGTGCTAGGAATTAGCCTGATTGGTTTACCAGATATTTGGATCTACAGTGCTTTTGCAGGGGATCTAGAAGCGGTACACATTGATTGGTTCGGGCTATTTAACAATGGGGAATGGTTGATGTTGTTGGCTTCTTTGTCGATGGCGGTGGGAACGGTAATGATTCCCTATATCAGCCGAGAGTGCGATCCTGTGGTGGCGACTGGTTGGCATATGATTATCGGCGGACTGCCTTTATTCGGTTTATCTTGGATGCAAGAGTCGCAACAGTGGCAAAATATGTCTGTTGAATGTTGGTTGGCTTTGGGATATGCAACAGTATTTGGTAGCGCGATCGCTTATGGGATATTCTTTTATTTAGCATCTAAAGGCAATCTTACTAGTCTTAGTGCTTTAACTTTTTTGACTCCTATTTTTGCTTTACTATTCGGTACTATTGTTCTTTCAGAAGTTTTGAGTACTTTGCAATCTTTAGGGGTGTTGCTAACTATAGTAAGTATTTATTTAATCAATCAAAGAGAAAAGATCGCAGCTAAGTTTAATGACGATAAAATCGAATTAAAGTAATCAAAAGAGACGGTTGCAACTGTAGAAAATGAATCTGAGTTAGCATTACCAAATTCTTTGGTGGACAATATTACAAAATATAAAAGGTTACGTAGTGGGCAACAAACTAATTTCAAAATGTTCATCTGCTTGTACCATTATTTCCCACTCTACAGACGAGCGTTTTTCAACTTAAATAATAATAAAATTTATAGTGCAGATAACAGCGAATTTATAATTTCTATGATATTTGAGATAATTATCTTTAACAACACTGGTGATCTATAAATTAAGGCTATTAGTATCATTAATAGTTAAATAATAGTGGGTAATATTATTAAAGTGCAAAAACTTGATAAATGTACTGTTGACATTTTAATATCTTTCCTTTGATGCCTCAAATGTAAAACAATAGCTCTACTGATAATACCGATAATAGCTGTAATACAAGAAAAATAAAGAAACCCTGCGACTAATACCCATCCTAAAGATAGATCGTCATCTCCATTTGATGAGTTGGTAGCTACCATCAAATCGTAAATAGCAAATGCAACCACAGTTAGCCAGAAAATACCATAGGTAGTTAACCATTTTTTGTTAGGCATTTGATGGCCAAGGAAATAAAAGAATATTGGAAGCACAAATGCAACTACTAAAATTTCCATGTATAAGTATTTGTTAAAAAATTGAGTTTACAAATTTATCTTACCCATCACGAAATAATAAATTAGTTGTTCTCTATTTCTACTCAACCTAAGCAAAAATGTAGGGTGGGCGACGCCCTAAAGGATTCCCTTCGGTCTCGAAGCTAGTGTGATGCGAAGGGAATCCTTTAGGGCTTTAGTGCATCGTAAAATACTTAAAATGAGAAGATCGATATCCTTATGCCCAGCGCGACGCATATAATTAGTCCTTTAGAATACTAATGCAAAGAGTGCATATAATTAGTAACCAAACAGTCTAAATGCGATCGCTTGTGAGTAGCCATTACAGTTAACCTAATTCGACTTGTCGGCACTGTGGGAGGACGGATGGCAGGGGCAAAGATACCTGCTTCTAATAGCTGCTGAGATTTATTTAAAGCTGCTTCTGGAGTATTTAAATTAATGCCAAGAATGGGTGACTCAGAAGATAGTAAGTCTAACCCTGATAACTGCTGCTTGAGGTAGTTAATATTCTGCCAAAGTTGTTCTCGCCTGCTGGCTTCTTGTTTAATTATAACAATGGCTTTCGTTGCTGCTGCGGTATCGGCAGGGGATAGTGCTGTGGTATAAATCCAGCTTGCTGCACGATTACGCAGAAAATCAATTAAAGCTGCACTACCTGCGACATACCCCCCCAAACTGCCCAATGCTTTGCTGAGAGTGCCGATTTGGACTATTTCTTTACCAGTACAGTTAAAATGCTCTACACAGCCAGCACCCGTTTTGCCCATCACTCCTGTAGCATGTGCCTCGTCTACCAATAGCATACATTCAAATTCTTCGGCGATCGCAATTAATTCAGGCAAAGGACATAAATCGCCATCCATACTAAAAACGCTGTCGGTAGTAATCAGACAGCGGCGATATAAATGGCGATGTTCGATTAGTTTATGGCGCAGATCGGCAATATCATTATGCAGGTAATCAATTGCTGTAGCACCGCTGAGAATCGCCCCTTTCTTCAAACTGGAGTGATTATATATATCCCCTAGAATCAAATCTCTCTGTCCTACTAAAGCTGAAACTGTACCCAAATTAGCTAGGTAGCCCGAACTAAATACTAAGGCATCTTCTGTCTGTTTTAAAGATGCGATCGCTTTTTCTAAATTTTGGTGTAAGTCTTTATGTCCGCTGAGTAATCGCGAACCCGTGCTGCCAGTGCCATATGCCTTGGTTGCATCAACCGCAGCTTCGATCAGTCGCTCATCTCCTGCTAACCCCAAGTAATCATTGCTAGCAAAATTAATCACAGGCTTACCTGATAATTCTACTATCGCTCCTGGTTTACCTGCGATCGCCTTTACCGAACGATACCATTTGGCACGATGTATCGTATTTAAAGATTTATCTAACCAACTATAAGGATTTGCCAAAATTTCTGCTTGTCAAAAGCTAATAGCCATGAACACTACTATTGTTAATGCTAGAGCCTAAAACTAACAATACTATTTATAGCGAGAAGTTACGGTTGCTACGGATACAGGTTTAACAAAGAAAAATAATGCTGTTAAAGCTAAAATATGAATTGACCAATGAGCAATTACCAAGCCCCAGATTAAACAAATAATACTCATCCCCGCTCCAAGCAAAGCAAAAATATCGTTAGAAGTGCGGAAATAAGTAACGATACTAGCTATAGCAGTGACAAATAATAAGATAGGAAACATAGGGATCGTTGTTTTAGGGTTAATTAGCAGTTTGCTTTGGACGTAAAATGCAATAGTCACCTAATGACTACTTCACAACCTTGGTCAACTGGTGAAATATAAAAGATAAACTTTTCTTATTGGTTTTATAACCTTGGTTTATCATTCGCTTCTTTAATTTAGCGTGCGATCCCCAAATAAATCTTCTTTTCCTGAGTTATTTACAAATATTGTAAGTTTTCTTAACAGAACTTTAGTTTTCGATATTTAGCAAATGCTTTACCCAAATATTTCGCGGCTGACCATCAAAAGTTAACTATAGACTGATTTCTCTGATACTCTAAAAAGTCTAATAACCAATCTTTTAAATAACGAGTTGCACGACAATCATCTTCGTTATAGCTCAAAATCAAATTCAACAAAGTGCGGTCTTGAGTGCTTAACCATTGGTCATACCAACATACAGACTGATCGCCACTCCCAGCGGTTTCTCGCCAGAAAAAACCAATCCAGTTAGCCAGAGCTTTGAGGGAATAACTTTCTACTGGAAAGATAGTAGATTCCATCACCCATTCGTGGAGATCTACTAGCTGAGATACTAATTCTTTGATAGTACTTTTAGGTGTATCATAAAGCCGACCCAAGCGTTTAATTGTATCAACTTCATACTCTGAATAATGAAAGATTGGTGCATCGGGATAAAGAGTCATAAAATCTAAAAACTCTTGCCATATTTTTCCTTCATCCTCTGGTTTCTCGGCAACAAAAGCATGAAAAGATTCGGTATTAGTTGTGCGATCTACCAATAAAACACCTAGCAAATAATCAATGTTTCTTTCGGGTTCTGCTTCTATATCAAAATAAATTTCAAATACCCCCGAAGGTATAGGTTGAGTATTAACTAAATCAAAGCTAGAACGCACTACAGGGCGATCGCTTTTCAGGGCGATCGCCTGTTGTTTTAGTTGGCGAGCAATATCATTGTTATCCAAAGCTTCTGCTAAGTTAGCTTCGGAAACATTTATCAAAGATTCAAAATTATCAACCCCAATCTTTTGCATATACTCATAACGTTTGGGAGTTATTCCTGGAACTAAAGATAAATGATTGGCTGATTTTGCTATTTGGTGACAGTAGCCATGCCAGCTACAAAGATTACATCTTTGACGAGAAATAAATACCTCTGGCTCTTGTTTTTGTGCCAGCATAATCAAGCATTCTGCTACTACAGACTGAACTTTTGTCAGCCAAATGTCTAAGTTAACAAAATAGTCATTATGCTCTTTTAAGATCAATTGCGATTTTGTAGGAACCTTCTGTTGAATAATGCTTAAAAGTTGAGCATGAAAAGCTGAAATTAATTTGTATTCAGGTTTTGCCCGACGACCCAATTTGATATTTACCGAAGTATATTCCCAGTCGCCAAATTTAGAATTTCCTGGCTGCTTGATTAATAAGGTAGGCGCAGCAGTAAAAACAGTCTCCTTTAATAATTCTTGCTGATTGGAGTTTAATCGATCGCTAAAAATATTATGTCTTAATCCTGTTTGCCAATCTAAAACACTGACTTTAAGAGTACCCTGAAAAATGTAATCAGCCCCTTGTTCCATTAAAGCAACAGTCTGGGCTGCATTTAATTCCCAATCTCGCCGTGAAGCTTGAGGTTTGTAACGATTGAGTGTATTGCCATCTTGAGTATCTATCCACTTATTCTGAATAACATTAGCGATATGAGTCTTGTTTTCTCGCTTTAGTTTTACCAAAAAATCCTTTTCTGGATCTCTCTGTTGAAAGTCGCCATAAAACTCAAGAAAGGTACGTCGATTGCAACGCTTATAGTTTAGTAGAAGGTGATCGGTAATTAGCATTTATTAGCAAGAAGCCAGAAGAGACTAGGAGATGAACAAAAGAATAAGTTCCTGCTCTTTTGCCGTAAAACAGTTTGACTCACTCCAAGATTGCCTTGGTGATTATCGAGCGGTAAATGTGGATATACTAACAATGATTCGCCACAGAGAAAAATATTATTATATGAATAATAGTTTATCGTCAACCGACCTTAAAAAACATCGCCAACAATTTCCAGGATTAGTTAATAAAACCTATTTCAATTTTGGTGGTCAGGGTACAATGCCCGATATTGCATTAGATGCCATTATTGATACCCACAAATATATTCAGCAGGTAGGGCCTTTCTCTGGTCAAGTAAATGACTGGTTAACCAAAAAAGTCAATGCTTTAAGAAATGCGATCGCCTCTGAACTCAACACAACGCCAGAAACTATTACCATCACTGAAAACGTTACCGCAGGATGTAATATCGCCATGTGGGGTATAGACTGGCAAGCAGGCGATCGCATTTTAATGAGTGACTGCGAACATCCTGGTATTATTGCTACGGTCGAAGAATTAAAGCGTCGTTTTCAAGTAGAAGTGGCAATATGCCCGATTATGGATACTCTCAACTATGGCGATCCTGTAGCTATAGTCCGCGATCGCTTAACTGAAAATACTCGTATGGTAGTTATTAGCCATCTACTCTGGAATACAGGACAAGTATTACCCCTCAAGGAAATAGCCCGAACCTGTCATAACTATGCTGCTAAAAATACAGTCAGAGTAATGGTAGATGCGGCTCAATCAGTAGGTTCATTATGTTTGGATTTGCCAGAATCAGAAGTAGACTACTACGCTTTTACAGGACATAAGTGGCTTTGTGGCCCTGCGGGAGTTGGGGGACTTTATGTTAGTCAGTCAGCTTTTGAAGAGTTGAATCCTACCTTTATCGGCTGGCGTGGAGTAGAAATGGACGATCGGGGCAAACCTATTGCTTGGAAACGAGACGGTACAAAATACGAAGTTGCAACTTCAGCATATCCCGAATATGAGGGCTTGCTACAGGCGATCGCTTTACATCAGTCTTTTGGCACTTCTAAACAGAGATATCAACAAATTTGCGAACTAAGTAAATATCTTTGGACGCAACTACAAACTATCGAGCAAGTTAGCTGTCTCAAAAACACACCCCCCGAAGCGGGATTAGTTTCTTTCACCGTAGCAGGAGTAGAACATGCAAAATTAGTAAATACTCTAGAAAAACAGGGCTTTTTATTAAGAACAATTGCCGATCCAGACTGCATTCGTGCCTGCGTCCACTACCTGACTTTGACCGAAGAATGCGATCGGCTAGTTTCAGTTATCACTGACCAACTGTAGACCAAATGTAGGTTGGGTTAGCTAACAATTGAATAAACTTGAGTTGACCAATCAATAAATTATTAGCGTAACCCAACAATTCAGTAATTATGTTTCATCTTCAAACTTATAGCCTACTCCTGTAACGGTTTTAACAAAGGTAGGATTAGCTGAATCTGGCTCAATTTTCTTTCTTAGTCTCCTAATGTGAGTATCCACTACCCTCTCGTCACCAAAAAAGTCATTGCCCCAAAGCTTGTCAATTAACTGGGTACGACTCCAAACTCGACCAGGATAGCTGAGAAAAGTTGCCAGCAAACTAAATTCTAAAGAGGTCAAGTCCAATTCATCCGTGGTGTTATTTAGTTGCCTGGTAGCAGTATGTTGATCTAAATCGACAGAAAAGTGTTTGGTGCGGTGTATTTGAGAATTGTTTTGTACTTCATGACGTAAACTACGTCGCAATAATGCTCTTACTCTAGCCACTAACTCGCGGGGACTAAAGGGTTTTACTAGATAGTCATCTGCTCCCGTAGACAGTCCAATTACCCGATCTATTTCTTCTCCCCTTGCAGTGAGCATCAAAATATAGGGATCTTTGTCGTAGGGCTGCTGGCGAATGCGAGTACATACTTCCAAGCCATCTAAACCAGGAAGCATTAAATCTAGAATGACTACATCTGGCTGTTGCTGTTTAAAAACTTCTAAAGCAATCAAACCATTATTAGCAATATGGCAGATAAAACTTTCTCTAACTAGGGTCTGTTCGATTAATAGAGCAATTTCCTGCTCATCTTCAACAATTAAAATTTTCATGTAACAGTGATTAATAATTGCCTTAATTGTTTGTCGATCGCGATGCAACTACTCCGCTAATGGCAGATAGTATTATCCAAATAATAGTATTTACTCGCAAATCAAATACGGTTACATCCAATAAATTGAACAAAATGCAGCAAAAAAATACGACCAAATAACTAAAATAAATCAGTCGGTAATCATCTGTAGCCCAGTCGATCAGCAAAATACTTGCCTGATAGACGATTAGACCAATAATGCCCAAAAATAATAGAGTGGCAAAAACACCTGTTTCCGCACCAAACATCAAATACAGACTGTGGGGATGTCCAAACCAATAGTTCATTTTGGCTTCATACAGTGGACTAAAGTTACGTAAACCCCAACCAAACCAAGGTCTTTCCTTAATTAAATCCCAACAAAACTGCCATTGGGTAATACGTAAAGTTTCCACTGGGCGGTCGTATGCTCGATCGGCAAGTCTCGCCCAAAAAAAAGCGGGAACAACTTTTCTTAACTGTGTACCTCCCAAACTAGGAGCGAAAGAAGCCCACAGAATTGCCGTTGCTGCTCCTGTAACCGCCCAAATTAGCCAACGCCAACCCATAAATAAAGCGTAAGCCATAAAACTAATTACAGCCAGTCCCCAGGCGTTACGAGAGCTAGTTAAAACTAAACCGCTTATATCTGCTAGCAAAATAACAGTCAAGAACGACAAAATTAGAGCTTGTCGGGAATTAAGCTTTTGTCGCCAAGTTTGCCAAATATCCAACCATAATCCTAACGCTAGAGTAAAAGCGATCGCTAAATAAATAGCCAAAAAATTAGTATAAATAAATACCGATGACATCCTGCCTGCGGGAACTCCCTGGGGGACCAATTCCCAACCCAAGATAGATTCTAAGAAGGGTGGAGTATCCCAAAGTAAATATAGTTGACCAAATCCCAAGATGACAATAGGCAAAGAAGGCAAAATTAAAAACCAAGACAACTGTTTAAGTTGAACAGGATGTTTAATTAATTCCCTCAATGCCGTAAATAACCAAAAAAAAGGCACAAAATTAGCCAAACCCAACCAAGCTTCTTGAGGATATTCCGCAAAAGCACAGCTAAAGAGCAACAAAATCGTTAGTATCCCCAAGCCTTTATTAAAACGACTAGCGATAATTTGTTGATAATTAACTAGCCAAATTCTACCGCTCACCAGAACTAATCCCACTGCTCCCATTGCTGGAAACAGCGGAAATATCAGGACACTCAAACAAAAACATCGCCATGTCCAATGCAAAGTAATACGATCTGTCTTTTTTATAAAACCTATTCCTCTTAATTACCAATTACTAATCACCAATTACTGTTGTGGTAAATCTTGCAGACTATCTTCAGGAATTTCAGGAGCCTCATCTTCAGGAATTTCAGAAGCCTCATCTTCAGGATTATTGGAAACCTGTCTTTGCAAATCTGCATAGGACTGATTGTAGTCAATAATTGAAGATAGCAAGTTACCACGGGCAGTAGTCAACTGAGTTTGGGCTTCAATTACGTCTGTCTGAGTACCAACACCTGCTTGGAAACGCAATCGTGCCAAACGCAAACTTTCTTCAGCCAAATCTACTTCTTTCGTGGCTGTGCCAATGTTTTTTTCATTTGCCTCTAAACCAAAGAATGCTTGCTCTACTCCAAAGCGAATTTGATTGCGTTGATCGGCAAATTGAGTTTCTGCAATTTCAATATCTTTTTCTGACTGTCTTGCGCCAGCGCGGGCAGCACCACCATCAAAAAAATTCCACTGTGCTTGAAGTGCAATTTGGTAGTTGTCCGTGGAGTCAAAGTTATCATTAAAATCGTCATTGAATGCATAACTACCATTAGCACTTAGAGTAGGTCTTACACTTGATAAGGAAATTGTTTTTTGTTCTTGAGCAATTTCTTTTTGTAGCAAAAATTGCTCCAGTTCAGCTCGATTGTCAAATGCTTGAATAATTGATTGGGGTAAAGATAATTCCCAATTTCCCGCTTCTTCAATTGCGTCTGCTGTAGATAAATCAGAGTTATGGGAAACACTTAGGGTTTCAGCTAACTGTCGACGGGCAATGTTTTGATTAGCTATAGCCGTACTCAATCTTTGCTGTGCTTGGGCTAATTCAACTTCTGCTCTCAAAACATCAAACTTAGTTCCTAAACCAGCTTTTTCCAGTAGTTGAGCATCTTTTAAAGTCTGTTGAGCATCTTCAACCGCAGACTCTTCAATTTTGACTTGAGCATCGCTATCTTGAAGGCTGTAGTAATTGCTGGCAGTTTCTAAACGAGTGTCTTCAGTAATTGTTTCTAAATCCAATTCAGTAGCGCGTAACTGTTTTTCTGCTGCTCGAATTGATGCTCCTCGTTGACCACCTGTATAAATATCGTAATTTATGGAGAGGTCTGCATCAAAGTCAAAACTGTCGTCAGAAGTGACAAGACTATTTGCTCCTCCTTGTTGTTCAAATATACTATCCAAAAAGGCGCTGTCGCTATACGATAATCTACTACCTAGCCCAAGTGTCGGAAATAATGATGCCCTTTGTTGACTTAATGCTGCTTCTGCACTCTCTACTTGAATTCTAGCTACTTGAAGTTCCTTATTATTTTTTAAAGAAAGCTTAATCGCCTGCTCTAAAGTTATTGATTTCTGAGTACCTACTTCTACTTCATCTGCTTCTTTAGGTAATGATAAAAGATCTGAACTAGGATTAAGTTTTTCAGTACTGGGAATGGCTTGCTGAGCAGGCTCAATAATATCTGCTGTTGCATCTGACGTCGAGTCGGAGGCTTGAGCTACTTTTCCTGATGTCAATTCCAAAAAAACAGAATCAGAATTGGATAATTGACTGCTTTCTAAATTTGATTTTACAGATGGAGGTAGTTTGCTATTAAATAATCTACTTTGTTCGTTGTTGGTGATTAAATCAGCTGAGTTGCTTAACTTCTTGTCTTGTTCCGAATCAGGTATTTTTTCGGCAGCAACATAGGCTGAACTGCTTATTGATAAAATCGAGCCTATGCTTAAAGCTTTAATAAATTGATTCATTTTACCCACTCCTCACTCCTTATAGTTTTAGGATTTTATTTGGTCTATCAAGACAATAACCACTATCATCGCAACTAGCTAGCAAAAATTTTCTCACTGCAAAATTATGGATGATTCTATACTCGCTATTGTGGCTATGACTATAGTTTTGTCAACTAAATTGATAGAGCAACACAGTAATCTATTTTGCCATCAGATTAGGTGGCAATCGTTAAAATTTGGTAATGAATATACCATTTTGAGTCAGTTCTGCAATCTTTAATCTGGCAGGACAGATATTCCTAGTACTCTATCAAGTTGATAACTGGAATATCTGCTAATTTCTCCCTACCTTTCAAGGCCATAAGCTCAATTACAAAAGCACAGCCAATAATTTCAGCGTCTACTTTCCCTAGAAGGTCTATCGTCGCTTTAGCTGTTCCCCCTGTAGCCAAAAGATCGTCGACAATCAGTACTTTTGAGTTGGGAGAGATCGCATCTCGATGAATTTCTAAACTATCTGTGCCATATTCTAGATCGTAGGATACAGAATATACTGGGGCGGGCAACTTTCCTGGTTTTCTAATAGGAACAAACCCAGCATTTAGCTGATAAGCCAAAGGCGTAGCAAAAATAAATCCTCGTGATTCCATGCCGACTATATAGTCAGGTACAAGGTTGGCAGTTTGACATTTTGCCGCCAGGCGATCGATAGTGCCGCGTAATCCCTGGGGATTATTCAGCAGAGTAGTAATATCTCGAAATAAAATTCCTGGTTGAGGAAAATCGGGGATATCACGAATTAAAGATTTAAGTTCCATAAACAATATTGGTAAATTTAGATTAAATTAGATTAGTCCTTAAGATTAATCCTTATATTAGATAGCTGTGGCATCATAGCACCAGAGATTAATTTGTCATTCTCGACCAGGAATTTTATTTATAACTAGAACATCGACTTGATTTTATGATGAGCCAACCCGCAAGTTTAGAATCCGACTTTCCTTCTCCTTTAGGAACACCAGCATCAATTTTAAGTACTTTACCAGACATATCTCTGCCCACGAAAGCTTGCTCTCCTCGTACTCAACAACAAATAGATTTACTCTTATTAGCATTAGAAGCTTTAGAATTGGGCGGATCAGAACAAATGTTGGCAATGGCAATACAATTAAACATTGATAACATTATCAAAAATCGCGTCAATCTTTGGCGTTTGCGCTGTAGTAATCCTTGGCGACGTTCCTATACTAGAGACGACTTAACTTTAGAACAAGCCAAAGCACTAGTAATTATTGCTGGTTATCGAGCCAAAGATCTCATGGTCAATATTAGGCAATTATTGTTAGCCGAACAACAGATGCGTGAAAAAGATTTGCCTTTAGAAAATCATTTTCGTCTTTCTGAATATTTGGAAAGGTTTCGCGCTCATTTTCGTAGTCGAATGAACTCTCGGCGTGCTAAAGTATCAGCCTATATTGCCTCTGAAGAACAGTTGAATGAATTGGCTTTGTCCCTATTGAATAAGCTGTTGTTTTGTACGGGAACAAAAGGCATACAAAGAGTTTGGTTTAGTTTGTTTGATGGAGAAGTAAGTTAAAATCATGAGTATCAAGCGACAGTATATTTTGCCTAACTGCAATTTAATCTTAGAAGGGCTAGAAGATAGCGATCTAGAAAATGTTGATATCCTAGATGGTCAATCTCCTATGTCTATTTTGATTAATGCCGAATGTCAGTTTCTTACTTCTAACCAAACTTTGAGTGGTGGCAGTGTCTTTCTGCAAAATCTATCTCGTGCTGTTAGCAACTATGCCCAAGGTTTTTTGAGTGGGCTACCTCACGTCCAAAAAGACGCTACAGAATATCCCCAAGTAAAAATTGATCAGACTGATAGCCATCTTCATCGCTTGACTTTTGAACCTGAAGCAAGTGCCGAGCAAGACAAAACAGAAATTAATTTGACCACCATTGAATTGTTTGATTTAGTTGATGCGATCGACCAGTTTTACGCAGATCGCAGCACTCTGCCATCAATGGATTTGAAATTACAGTCTGTCAGCAAGCGTTATCGTCAACCAGAACAACCTTTAGCAGAAAGATTGACTCCTGTGGGTATAGGTTTTGCTAGTTTGGCAATGGCAGCAGGGGCTTTGTTTATGATTCCGCCTCCAGAAATGCGATCGCCCCAAACCAATCCTAATAACAATACTACTGAAACTAAACCTACAACTACCGAAGAAACACCAACAACTCCAGAAAATAATTCTCCAGCAAACACGAAAAAAAGCAAGGATACTTCGGAAGACAAATCTGAATAGCTTACTAGTATGTCTGATCGTATTTAAAGATTTTAAAAACTTTTGTAAGAGTTAGATTTTTGAAAATAAAACAGATTAGTTTTCAAAATTTAGATTTTTTTTACATAAAAGATATACTATTTAACGAAATGAGAATTTTCTTAAAGCAAAATGAGGATTTTCTTAAAGCAAAATAAGATTTTCTCAAAATACTTGGCTGATTAAGAATCTCACAACCCCTACTAAAAATTACTGGAGCAATCTCAAGAATGGTTCGTGTACTGGTTGTTGATGACTTAAAACTAATTTATAAAGGTTTGAAAGCAATGTTTTCTGATGATGATGAAATCGCCATCGTCGGATATGCAGAAAATGGAAAAAAAGCGATCAAACAAATCAAAAACAACAATCTCAAACCCGACGTAGTTTTGGTAGATATTGTAATGCCTGTGATGGATGGTGTTGGAACAACGGCAGAAATATCTAAACTGTTTCCTGAAATAAAAGTAATAGTTCTTAGTAACGTTGAAGACGATTCAGTTATTCTAAAAGCAATCTCTGCTGGTGCAAATGGTTACTTATCTAAAAATACGATCGCTGAAGACTTAGCTTCGGCTATTTCTGCTGTAAATCGAGGTTACTCTCATTTTGCCCCTGGAATTATTGAAAAATTTGCGGAAACTGCCCGTAAAGAAGATCGGACAAACAACAATAAAACGTTATCACCAACAGCTTGTCCTATTGATTCTCCTCAGAATAAAACCAGGCAGAAGTCAGACAAAACTAAGGCAAAAAATGCCAAAAAAGCAAAATCACAAAAGCCGTTATTTAAATACGGGGATTGGTTAACAATTATATTGTGCGTTGTCGTGCTGTCTCAAACCAATGGTATGGGTCATCATCTGGCACACGCAGGACTGTTTTTCTTAATGTTATCTTTGGTTGCCCGCCCTATTAAAAAGTGGTGGAGTTGGCCGATCAAACATCGTCGCGCGATCGGAATTTTTGCTTTTGCTGCGGCTGTGGCTCATTCTTTATATGCCACTTTCAAAGTATTGGACTTGGATTTTGCCATGATGCTAGCCATGTCTCCCAGAAATCAATGGGGTATCGGCATCGGTATTATTTCTTTGCTAGCAATGACTCCTGCTGCTGTGACCAGTTTTCAGTTTTTTCAAAAAAAATTGGGCAAAAAATGGCGACAAATTCATTTGCTAACTGTTCCTTCCTTAGCATTAGCAGTTTTACATACGGTTCTGGTAGGGCCTCACTATATGGCGACATTCGATATGGATGCCCTTGATTATTTACGCATATTTGGAGTGACAATTATGGGTATATTAGTTATCTTGATGCGGAGAAAAGTTTTCTGGTCAACTTTGGGATTAGATAAACTAGGTAAAAAATTTGCTGCTAAAAATTAAAAAGTTACCACAACAGAAAAAGCCAAGTTGGGCAAAGGAAAAAAGGTTTAGTCAAGATGTAAATCTTCTGTAGTCATTCCAAGAATTAAAAAAATTCAAAATGCACTTTGATAATTCAGTTTGGCATTTTGAATTTTTCCTATCTAGATTCCTGGTTTCAAGTCTAATCTAGTCGAGATAAAAATGTACCAAAGCTATTACCAAATAAAAGACTTAAAAGAAATCGACCTGAGATTGACTAAAATAAATATACTTAATATATCTAAACATTTAAAAAAGTATCTTTAATAATGCCTCAAACTGCTTTAAATCTCATTGCCATAGGAATCTTCTTGATGACTATGACTTCATTACTAGGACCTATCTTTAATATTCCCCCTGTTGTTCCTGCTGCTCTCACCTTTGGTATTCTAAGTTTAGCCACAGCAGATACCCTAAGCTGGAATAGTAGAGGAGTTTCTCTGCTATTAGACCTATTTGCTTCCAAAGAACAACGTCAAAGAATCATAAATCACGAAGCAGGACATTTTTTAACAGCTTATTTCTTAGGCATTCCTGTGACGGGATATACCTTGACCGCGTGGGAAATGATTAAACAAGGAAAGTTAGGTCGCGGGGGAGTCGCTTTTGAAACAGACAGTTTAACCAACAAGCCGTTTAATATTCAAAAGATGCGTTTGACCTTAGATCGCTTTTGTACTGTCTGGATGGCGGGAATAGCAGCAGAAAAAATGGTATATGGTGATTCCCAAGGTGGTGCAGAAGATAGAGGGCAGTTAAAACAGGCTTTGGGGATGGCAGGTTTGTCAGAAACAGACTACAACCAAAAAGAACGTTGGGCGCAGTTACAGGCAACTAATCTATTGACCAGACATCAGCAGTCATACGAAGCTTTAGTAGAGGCAATGGAGCAAAGATCTTCTGTCGAAGAATGCTATGCCGTGATACAGGAACATTGTGATGCAGATTTAGTAATTACTAATTACTGATTATATTTGGTTGTCTAAACTGATAAACATCTTCAATTACCTGTACCCAGCCATCAGCAACAGACTGCAAAATGCGATCGCCTTTTTCTTTAGTGGCAACGGTGGCATCTCCCATTACGCCACTTTTGCTCAATTCTTTAGTCAGCCAGGCAAAAGGTAGTTTACCTTCCATGTCCAACAGACTATCTTCTGGTAAACCTTGGGGATATTCTTTGACTGCTTGCTCCATCTTTACCTGTTCGGGTAATAAAGAAAGCATAATACTAGTTTCTGCATCTCCTGCATGAATACCATATTCTTGCTCTTGGGTGGTTAGCATCTCTCCCGCAATATGAGGGACGCGCCAGGTGAACAAAGGAAACACGGCAAAATCAGGATTTTCTTGGTGTATATCTCTGGCTGCTATTTCCATGATTTGAGGCTGTCCACCATGAGAATTCATTAATACCAGCTTACGAAACCCTGAACGATAAATACTGGCAGCCATTTCTTTGATTACGGCCAAAAGTGTGGTTGCACTAAGAGTAACTGTGCCAGGAAAGCCACTATGTTCATTAGACTTGCCGTAATAAAGACAGGGTAAAGCGTAAGCTGGAATATTGTTTTCTAACTTTGATAGGGCTTTCCCTAATACTCCCAAGCTAATAGCAGAATCTACGGCAATAGGTAGATGGGGACCATGTTGTTCGATTGCGCCAATAGGTTGAATAATCACTACATTTTCTTTATTGGGCATCTCCTCTATTTC
>ENA-ORXT01002159-ORXT01002159.1-marine-metagenome-genome-assembly--contig:-NODE-2159-length-24327-cov-160.142969_pt1 | contig 24327 bp, 15 predicted proteins | sample MGYA00237868_ERZ511482 | MGnify/ENA metagenome assembly ERZ511482
TCTTTAAGCAGAATAAGAGCAAGAATTACTAAAAAAAAGGAATTAAAGTAATTTTATTCACTTAAGTGAACGTTTTCCAAAGGGCATTGGATTTAGTTTTGCAGTATCATCAATTAAAAAAAACAATACTATGCAAAACAAAATTTTATTTGTACTATCATTACTTTTATTTTCTATTTCATTAGAAGTTAGAGCACAATATTCAGAGAAGGAATTGGAATCCAACAGGTGTTTCATAGGTAGTACTGGATTTATGTTATTTAATTTAAGCTCTAATGAAAGACCAGATTTTTACCAAATCAATTTAGGATATAGGCTATCGGAAAAGGACGTTATCGCTTTAGAACTTAAAACTTGGCGGTATTTTGAACCCCTTGGAATACCTTATGGCAAATCAAAAACAGACCCAGCAGAAAATTTTCCAGGCTTTATCAAGGAAAAAGGTTTTGCAATAGCCTACCAACGGTTTTTGTGGAAGGGTTTTTACACAGGTATACACGCTATGTCTGCATGGCAAAGCTTTATTAATGAGGAAGGGCAAAAAATTGACGACGGATTTCAAATTTTTAATACCTATAGAATAGGTTATCATATTAAACTATTTAAAGCGAAGTTTTTTATAGAACCTTCATTGGCAGTAACACACCGCCCTTATCACACTAATATGCCTGAAGCTTTTAGGCAAATGGACGACAAGTGGTCTAAATTCTTTTTAGGAGAACCTGGATTACATTTTGGTTTTAATTTTTAAAAAAAATAACAATATTGCTGAACCTCAAGTTAGTCATAAAAAGACTCACTCAACTGTAACCAACAGAAAAACATAAAGTCTTTAAAAGAAAACCGACAATATGAAAAGAATAACATTTATTATCACTTTATTATCATTTTGCTGTCTGACAAACGTTGCAAGTTCCCAAAATTTTGATTCTGAAATTGATAGCCTGTGCCAAGTTAAAAATAACGAACCAGAGTTTTCTGTTGCAGTTTTTAAGGGAGATAAAATTACCACAGAAAAACAATATGGAATTTCCAATCTTGATTATATGATTCCTGTAACAAAAGAAACAGTTTTTGATATTGGTTCAATTGCGAAACAGTTTACAGCAGGAGCAATTTTATTGTTAGAAAATCAAGGAAAATTATCAATAAGAGACCCAGCATACAAATATATTGACAATCTACCTCGCTATAAAAAAGGAGATCCCACAATTGAACAATTATTAAATCAAACAAGTGGCATTAAAGAAGTTGACCCCTATCTTGAAGTGTGCGATATTAATTGGCGTGATTACATAAAATCTTCAATGCTCGTAAATATAATTATAAACATAGATGAACTTAACTTTTCGCCAGGAGATTACTTTTATTACACCAACGCTAATTATATTTTATTGGCTTATATAATTGAAAAAGCTTCGGGAATGTTATATGAAGATTACTTGCAGAAAAACATTTTTGACCCACTTAAAATGGACCACACCATTGTAAACACAGATGTTTACAGAACAATTCCAAATAGGGCAATCGGTTATACGGAGTATGAAGGTCAGATTTATAAAACCCATCAATACGGGTTGTTTTTTACGGGAGATGGGCAAATAATAACAAATCCAGAAGATATGTTTCAATGGCATCAGAATATTAAATATTCAACCATAGGAACACCCGACGTTTGGAAGAAAATGTGCACAAAAGCCAAATTGAATGATGGAACTATCATAAATTTTGGTTTAGGAGTAGAATTTGAAAAACACAACGGCTACGAAGCAATGGGATTTGATGGTATGATTAGTAGCGGATTTGTTTCAAAATATCTTTATTTCCCAGAATTAGACCTTGCATTTTTCACCACTCAAAATACGTTTGATTGGGATTTTAAAGACCGTTTTTTCAAGCTTATTGACTTATACATTCAAACCAAAGAAGAAAATTCACCCATTTATAAGCCAATTAAGCTTTCAAATAAAGGATTGAAACAATATGAAGGCACTTATATATATTATTACAATGACGATAACCGTAAAGCCAACAATATAAAACTAATAGACAATCAGTTACAAGTATTTACTTTAGATGGAGATAAGATCACAGAACTTATTCCATTAAGTAATCAAAAATTTTTATTCGGCGAAGATGGAGATGCCATCGTAGAATTCAGTTTAGATGGAAACCAAAAACAGTATACTTATGATGATTTAAAAAATGAAAAACCATGGGTATTTGAAACATACCAACCTTACAAACATTCAGTAAAAGAACTAAAGGAATACGTAGGTAACTATTTTAATAAAAAGTTCCAAATTAGTAAAAAACTTCAGATAGAAAATGGAAAACTATATTACTATTATAGGAATGGTGCTTGGAAAAACAAAATGAGTTCACTTTCAAAAGATTTGCTTGAAATACCAATAAGTCCTATTGAGTTTATTAGAAGTAAAAATAATGAAATCGAAGGATTTAGAATTATGGGATTATTATTTGAAAAAATATAATAACTATACCTAATACCTTCTACAAAAACGTTGGCAAACATTAATTCAAGGGTTTCAAGATTCAAACCCAATGTCATTGGAAAATATTTAAAAAAATGATACATCTCATTGTCGTAAAAACTGGTTCTGGAAAAACTACGTATGCAATGGCATTAAAAGAAAAAACAAACGGAGTTATTTTCTCAATTGATAAATGGAATAATACGCTATATCTTGCAGATAAAAAACCGACTGACGGACTGGAATGGTTTCTCAAAAGAATAGAACGAGCCGAAAAAATAATTATGGATTTAGTCGGTCAATTGGAAAATTCAAAAACCGATTCTATACTGGATTTAGGACTATCAAAATTTGAGCATCGTGAAAAATTTAGAAAATATGCTCATTTGAACGGTTATAAATTGAAAATTCACTTTTTGGACATAACAAAGGATATTCGCTTGAATAGAGTTATGAAAAGGAACGAAGAAAAAGGAAAAACATTCGAATTTGAAGTTAGCAAAGAAGATTTTGATTTTATGGAAAACTGGTTCGAAAAACCTAATCAAAAAGAAATGATTGGCGGAATTATCATTTTGGAATGAAAAACATCAATTTTTGCATTTTAGTTGTGGTTTTTAAAGGTAAAACCTGAAATAAAATTAAATTTCAAGCAAAGGTAGAAAGAATTTAAAAATACTTCGCAAGCAGAATTTTAAGTCGTTTATGGAAATACAGAATCGTGAATATAAATGTTGAATCGTTGCGGGAAAAAACGTTTTACAACAATGTACAAAAATAATAGCCGAAACAGCAGTAAATTCAAAGGTTGTAGCCCGCTTTGGCTTTTCGGTATGCTGAAAGGTTTTTAGTCCGCAGTCGGCTACTATTCTGGTACTAAACGTTATGCTTCTTTACAAGAGACAAAAAATATAGAACTCAATGAACTAATTTAGTAATGAATTCGTTACATTTGTATTGTGAGAGATATTGAAATTACTGCAGAGTGTTTGGAATTTATTGATAGTCAAGATCAGCGAGTAATTGATAAATTCTTTCAGTTAATTGACGTAATTTCTGAAGTCAGAATTGTTAACTCAAATTTTATAAAGAAATTACAATTAAGCAAATTTTATGAGCTGCGAATTAAAGTAGGAAATGAATATAGAGTTGTAATTTTTGCTATTGATCATCTTAATTTCAATGAATGTCGGAAAGCTGTTTGCCTTTGTGGTTTTCAAAAAAAATCTACTAAAGACTACAAAAAGGCAATCAAAAAGGCTGAACGAATTCTTGAGATTTATTTAAAACAAAATAAATAGTTATGCGAGCAAAGAGTGCAAAAGAACTTTTGGATCAACGATATGGAAAAAGAGGAACTGAACAAAGAGAGAAGTTCAGAGAGAAGGCATTTTCTTTCTACTTCGGAGAAATAATTAAGAATAGGAGAAAAGAACTTAAACTAAGTCAAAATGAACTTGCCGAAAGAATAGGAAAACAAAGACCTTATATTTCAAGAATTGAAAATGGAGAAGATATACGAATTTCCAACTTTGCTTTAGTTGCAACTGCATTGGACTTGACTATTGAGCTGACGGTGAAATAACGAAAGCATAACAGAGGCTAAAACACCATGCGGGGCTCGCTCGGGATTGGAGACTTTAAAGCATCACAACCACCAAAATTTTATTTCACAATTTGTCAGATATAAGTTAAATTGCAAATAAAATTTTGGTTCAGGGCGGTCAAATTTATTACCGGAAAGATATTGGTTATGAATTTAAAGATTATATTATATTTTAAGCTAAACTAAACATACATTTTTAAAAATTATACGATGCCTGACCTAAGTAAATACGTCTCTAAAACGGTTACTTATAAATCATAATTTTTACCACGTACTGTATTGTTATTATAACTTTCTGCTATAAGTATTTTTTAATATGAATAAAATTTAATATCTTGTTGGCAAATAACTAACTATGAAAATTACAATTAAGTACTGTAGCTTGCTATTAATCATTATTTTTGGCAGCACTAATTATGCAAATGCACAAACCACCGATAAAACTAAGTACGAAAATTTGAAACCTGCACCACATGAACAATTTCAAAAGCAAATTCAAAATGAAGTGAGTTTGGCTAAAAATGGGAAAGTACAAAGCGTTAACTTAATTATGCAAAATACAAATATCCCTTCTGTTATTGAAATTTTAAACGAAGGCACAGAAAATGAAAGATACGTAATTTCAAGAGCCTATTTTGAAAGCTTTCCTGTAAATTTTCAAACCTATATTTTAGAAACACAACTTTACCTTGTTGAAGAATAGCCTCCTTTAACCATATATCTCATCTTTAAAAAAAAATCTACATTATGAATACTATATTAAAATTAATACTTTTAATAAACCTTACTATTATATACATTAATTTAAATGCCCAAACTTGCGGCACTTGCGTCAACGCCAACTATGCAGCAGGTTGTAATAATGGCATAACTACATGTACCACGGGCAATATTAATTGCACCTTTGTAGGCGGTGCCCCGCCTGGAGCAGCACAAGATTTTCCTGATATTGGTAACAATCCTAATTTTGATACACCTATTTATTGTACAGATATAACCACGCCTACCAGCATAGGCGGTTCTACCTCGTTTGGGTTAGGCGGTATATCATTATTGGCCACAGAGGGAGGCCCTGGCGGAGCCCCACCACAATGTGGATTTAACATTGCAGAAATTACTTTATTTGATGCTGCGTGTAATGCTATACCACCCTTAGGAGGGCCAGATGCATTAGGTTTATGGGATACCTGGGCTGAAAATCAAATATGCTGTAACACACAGTATACTATTTGCTTTCAATATGTTGGAGTTAGTTGCCCAAATGGAGCAACTGCTACAGAAATTAATCCGGAATTATACTATATTGAAGAAGGGGAAAACGCTAACAACATACCAGTAATAGATTTTGCAGCTGCTGCAGTTTGTGATGGTGCTGCAATAAACTTTACTACAGGAGGAGCTTGCGAGGGGTTAGTAGCAGGAGATGATGTAGTTGAATTGTATGTATGGACAGGTGCCTGTGTACCAGTTGACCCAGCTCCCATAGTTGAATGTTCGGGTGTGGATGATATTGCCGATATAAGTACCGATTTAACTTTAGTAGCTGGAGGCTTTACCTGCGCAAGTCCACCAGTGGCTATGGGTGTTTGGAATGCTGATTGCAATGACCCATGCGCGCCTCGCACCATGACGTTTTATGCAATAGCAAGAAATGAAGAAAGTGATTGCGACGGAGATGGTGTTTTTGATTTTAGACCAGGTATTGATGTGGCCATTGAAAGATATGATGTATTGGTTTACCCGCCACAACCCATTACCGAAGTAGAAATGTTTGAGGCAAATGCCTGTAGTTTAGCACCTGATGTAGTTACTGTAGAATTAGGTTATGATGTAGATGCAAGTGGTACCTTAGAAGGTAATGAAATTTGCGATACCAAGTTAGCAAACGCACCCGATAATTCAACTTGCATAGCAAACCCCGAGTTAATTAATGTTATGTGGACGGCTGCCGAAATAGAGGCATTAACCGGCGCACCAGCATCACTTGCTTGCTATGTAGATGTTACAGATGGTGAAACGGTTAACGTATTTCCAAATTCAGCAGCTTTTGCAGTTAGTGAAGTAACCGGCGATTGTGGAGTAGGCGCTACGGTTGAAATTACTGCCGTTAATGGAGATGTATGCTTCTCTGATACAGGTACAGCCCCGGTAGATCCGGGTTGCGGCAGACCAGATAATGTTGAAAATTTAGACTATATGTTTGATCCAATGTTTCCAGCGGCTTGTAATATGATTTTTGCAGGCTCTGTAGCTGCAACTTGCGTTGGCAATTTAGCTATTTTCGAACCAGCTTTTACTTGCCCAGCCAGTGTACCATTGTGTAACGGTGCAGGTGTTTTTAACCTTATGCAAGTAGATAATAGTGGAGTGGCTACTACAGGTATGTTTTCTGGTACTGGGGCCGCGTTTGTTATGGGTAGTCAAAACCCGGGTGGCGGAGCTACTATTGATTTGACCCAACTTACAATTGGTGTAACTTATACCTTAGAGTATACGGTGAGCTCTCCAGGTTGCCCAGCTTCTACTTCAATTACTGATTGTTCGTTTATGGTAACTAACGATTGCAATGCTGATGGTGGTGCTTTCCCAAGCGGAAATTAACTTACCTTAAAAATTTTAAGGCTTATTTTTTTTTGGATTTAGGCTACGTGTCGTTATCTTATTGGGTTTGGTAGCGTACATTTTAGTGTGTCTAAAAAAAGGTTTTCAACCGTTCACATTTACCCTCCGAATATTTTATCGCTCATTTTTTCATACTGAAACCTAATGTTATGAATTTTATAATTATATCTGTAAACACCAATAAAGATTACTACCGCACCCGTCAACAAATTATAGAACATCAGTTTGGCACCATTAAATGGCAATAGAATTTTGATTACCTGCTGCTAAAAGGTAAAGAAAAAGTTTTAGCCGAAGTCTCTATAATATTTACCGCTTACAACATTAGGCGATGCGTGACCATATTTGGCTTCTGCTGTGATGACCCGTAGAGGATCTTACGTTAAAAATTATTATATTTGATTGGTAGGGTTTGGAAAATGCACAGACTCCCGTCGTGTGCAAGGCAAAAAAACCAACACTCGAAAGGCACATTTGTTTTTGTATAAAACACATCACCAACCGTGCCAAAAACAAAAGAGCCTTTTACCATCGCTAACATCATAAATATAATGAATTGAAAAAAGTAGCAGGATTAAATTTTACCGAAATTGATAGCGAAAAAGAATTTCCGAAATAAAGTTTCATATTATCATTTTTTTAACTAACTTGTAATAAGTAATCAGTAGAATCCAAAATAATGAGAAATCAATACAGCGACATTCTAAACAAATTTCCTTAAATTTCAAGAATATCTTGGGGAGCAATCATCGCAGGAACTCTTACCGCAATTACAGTAGCATTTCTACTTAATATTCTCGGATTGGGCATTGGACTTACCACCATTGACCCAGTGACCGAAGTCAATCCAATGGAAGGTTTGGGTACTGGAACAATAGTCTGGTGGGCAATTTCAAATCTTGCTGCGCTCTTTATGGGAGGTATGGTAGCTGGTCGTATGAGTGGATTGCCAGCAAATAGTGATGGCGGTCTTCACGGATTTCTTGCTTGGGCTCTTTATTTAATACTATCGATATATTTTGTAACCTCTACTATTGGAGGAATTTTCAACGGTATGGCAAGCACAGCTAACTCGATTTTTTCAGATTCTACAGCAACTAATGTAGCTGAAACATTAAAAAAAGCTGAAAACAAAGGAACAGATCAAGCAACACTTTCAATAGAAAAAATTAAAAGACAAGCTTTTCAACTCATTAACACAGCTGAAAGAAATGATATTTTACCAAACGATGCATCAGAAGAGGTTAGAAGCACAATGATTGAAGCCCGAAGAGATTCTAAAGCATTTTTAAATGACCTAAATCTTGATGAGAACATTGATGAATTTTTTAATGAACTATCGGTTGATTTAGATAAAAACGGGAATTTAAGTATTAATGCAGATGGAGAAGATGAACTTTTAAATAAAGAAAAGATTAAGAATTATTTAACCGAGAATACCGAATTATCAGAAGCTGAAATCAACGGAGTAATTAAAAAATGGGATGGAAGAATAGAAAAAGCTGTAAACAAGGCAGAAAACTACTATGCAAATGCAAAAAAGAAAGCTATTAAAGCAACAGATGAAGCAGCAGATGCAGCAGGTAAATATAGTATTATAGCATTTTTTCTATTCTTGTTAGGCGCTGGAGCTGCATTTGCAGGAGGTGCAATTGGCTCACCATTTTTAACGGTTGAGGAAGAACACGCTAAAGATAAAATTTAAAATAATTTAAAAATATAAAATATGTCACTAATAACAATTATACTAAATATATTATTACCACCATTAGCAGTTTTTATGAAACACGGCATAAGTGGTACATTCCTAATAAGTATTATCCTCACGATTATAGGGTGGCTACCAGGAGTAATTCACGCATTTATAGTTAATGATTAATTATTAATTTTAACAAATTAAAATATTCTTCATGTATAATAGTGATGGCTATTTTTTTCAAGCTCCTATACAAAATATAGATAATAATGTGAAGAAAAAATTCAAGATTTTTATAGTATTCCAAGTTTTATATCAAGTTTTACAATTGTTCATGAAGAGAGAATCAGAAAATCTCAAAAGGTATAACGCAAATTTACTTTAGTTCGAGATTCAAACTATAAGAGTCAAGAACATCAATTTAAAAAATAAATCCTATGGATATAGATACTACTTTACTCGTTATTCTTTCAGTATTTGGAATTTTTACTATAATAATAATAATTACACGCATTTTTGGCCTTAGAACATTCGCAAAAATGTCCAGTTTTGATTTTGCTTCTACCATTGCTGTTGGTTCTATATTGGCTGCAATTATTCTTAATAAAGACCAAAGCATTTTTAAAGGAGCCTTAGCCTTACTTTGTGTCATTGCATATCAGACACTTTTTTCTTATTTGGTTAGAAAGAAGTATTGGTTTAAAAAATTATTTACAAATAAACCACAATTGCTAATGAAAGATGGAGAGATTTTTTATGAGAATTTAGAGAGTTGTAATATTGGCGTTAGTGACTTAATGGCTAAGCTTAGGGAAGCTAATGTTCACAAAATTAACGAAGTACAAGCTGTTGTTTTTGAGAGTACCGGCGATATTTCAGTATTGCATAGTTCAGAACTGAATAATGTTGATTCTATTATATTAAGAGATGTTGCGAATAAAAATGATTAGATATTAGAGTAACGACTAGATAATTACCTTAAGCACGTTTGCAAATCGCAACAGCCAAAACATACGCAAAATTGCAAAAAAGCTTACTACAATGTTAATTTAATTTAAATGTAAAATGTATTTCTGTAAAACACCTGAACGCCAAAACCCAGCACATAACATTATATGATCACATCTGTTCGTTACTCACAAAGACGCTGAATATAATGATCCGTTGTGTTTCATAAAAAGCCAGATTTCAGCAGTTAGTAATAGACAGGTGAAAACATTCTCTAAATTCATCTGACGGAAAGACAGCCAACTTAACTTTACTTTCAATCACTTCAAAAAATAGTGACTAACTAAAAGCTTACTGATTGAGATTTGAATGAGCAATTAAATTGACTACAACTCGAAAAAATTAACTTCTTGCAACTTGACTCTACTTTCAATCATTTCAAAAGAATTGATTAAAAAAAAACTGACTGCGATTTGAAAAGTAATTCTGTTATGTTGGAGAAATACTTAAAAATGACTAAGGTCTCCAAAAAATTAACGTAGCAAAAGCAACTGCGTTTTGACTAAAATTTTAGGAGAACCCAAACACCCAAACTTGACTAAAAATAAAATGTTGAGCAGCTAATTTGACAACAAAACAATAAAAGACTACCTTAGATTTCTATTAGAAACAAAACATAATAGTAGCTAAATCGTCATTTGGGTGGCAGGTTATAATCCAAGTCGTTTGGGTTTTTTCGCCCTTCTGCCCTGCGGACAGGTAGGGCTAAAAAACCCAAACGCCGTTTAGCTTAGCGTTGCATGTTATTAATAAAAAAAACCAAACTATGTTTAAGAACTTATTTAAAAAGAAAAACAAAGGAAATTTATTTGACAAACTATTTCCTTTGACACAAGAGAACAAAGATAAAATAGAGTTAAAGGTTAGAGACTTGCAAAAACAAATGTTTAGTGAAGAAGGTTTTGATAACTTAATTAATACTAAAAGAGAATATGATAAAAACATCATCCAATTTAGTAATCTAAAGTTTGATAATTTTAAATGGGAAAAAGTAGACGTTGATAAATCGGGAGATTGTTACACCAATAAATTTGGTGATTTTTTAGTAATTAATTCTATAGCTCCAAATGGAGATATGAAGAGAAACTCACCTTCACAAATTGAAGTCTATAGAAACTGGACAAGAGAATTGTTTGTGAAAGAAAATGGAGGAATAATTCTCTGTGAAGATGTTAAATTATCTTCAGGAATCGAATTATATGAAAGCATTGGAAAAATCTGTAGAGAAAGTACAGGCATGGATTATTTATATTTTTTAAACATTAGAAATTACAACGAACAATTATTATATCAAATTCAAATTAAAGTGCAAGAAGCTGGAATAACAGGCTTGAGAGATAATATTTTTATGCATTCAATATATGATTTATTTGAAATAGATATGGGAGAATTGATGAAGCAATATAGACAAGATCCATATGATAAAAATTTCCAAGAAGGAAACACAATGAATATATCAGAAAGAGAAGAATTTGACTATTTATTTCCTTTTCATCCATTAAGTATAATTAGAATGGATATAAAACCAAGAATTTTAAAAAGTTTAGAATTTATAAAATAGGAATAAACGACACGCAACAATGTGTACCTGGCCATCTCTCCTAAACGGCGGTACGTGAGGTACACGCAACGTTAGGCAATATTAAAAAAAATTCCGTAAACATTCAAAATTTTACTTAATTTTGATATTGGTAACGTAAGGCAAAACTATGATTATTTCTTTTAGCTCGAAACAGACCGAACAAATTTGGAACGGAAACCGAGTAAAAAAATGGCGATTGAAATACAGAACGTTGACGTCGAAAATTAAGAATGCTGAATAATTCTCAAGATATTGGTGATTTGAGAATTCCGCCTTCAAACCGACTTGAAGAACTGACTGGAAAATGATAAGAGTTTTATAGTATTCGTATTAATAAACAATGGCGAATTATATTTATTTGGGAAAGCGCAAACGCAAGCGAAATGGAAATAATTGATTATCACTAAAAAAGTAAAATAATGAAAAAGTTAGCAAACGTACATCCAGGGGAAATTTTGAATTTATGAATTTCTTGAGCCACTTGAAATTACTGCATACCGACTTTCAAAAGACTTGAAAATTCCGCAAACTCGAATATCTGAAATCATAAAAGGAAAACGTCGAATAACAGCCGATACAACTTTGCGGTTGAGTAAATATTTTGGTAATTCTGCCAAATTCTGGCTCGGAATTCAAGACGATTATGATATAGAAGAAGAAAAAGATGCAAAAGAAAATGAACTGAACAAAATAAAACATTACGGAAATAAAAACGTTGCCTAACATCTTATAAAAACAATAGGGCAATTGAAGCTAAACCGAATGGATAGCGTGCAAATCAGTCCTACTATTCTTATACGCAACCGTTGACATTAATTACTTTGAGACCTAAACAAATGAAAGACATAACAACTGAGCAATTAGAAAGAATGGAAAAATCAGAAGGAGAATCAATCCAATATGCTATGTATTCGTGGTTTTTAAAAAGAAAAAAGAGAGGAACACTAAGTGTTAATGTTCAAAATACTGTAACAACAAATGCAAAACTTAAAAAAGCTGGAGTAACTTTCGAAAGTTACGAAACTTTTACACCATCGGAATTAGCTAAAATATTAGAAGTAGACGCAATAATTATGGGAACTTTTGATACTAACCAGCCAATGTCTGAGGGTGCTTCTGTTGCATTAGGTTTGTTAGTTGGTTTTTGGGGAGCAACTAACTCTGCAACAATAAATTTGAGTATTGATAATGCTGTTGACGGTGAACTTCTGGTTAATTATAACAAAAAAGTTAGAGGTAGTGTCGGTAGTGATAATGATGATTTAATTAACATATTAATGCGTAAAGCATCAAGAAGAATTGCCTATACAAAAAACTAATGCCAACACGGTATAAAAATAAAAGTGGTTTAATCGCTAAAACGAAATTAAGTAAATATAAAAGTGGTCTGTGTAATACCGAAAAGTAAGTATGTAATATCCGCTACTATTTTTATACAAGCACGTTGGGTGTAATTTGAGCGAAATCGACAAATTTGGAATTATGTAATTGAATTAGAGAAAATCCAAATGTTGGAAAAGAATATTACGGAGTAAGCAAAAATTTACTTGGACTCAAATCAAGAAAATATATAATATCTTATCCATCACTTTCGGAAAATAAGATTGAGGTTATCAGAATTTTACACGAACGAATGGTCTTGAAAAATGGATTAACTGAATAAAAAATTACAGCCAACAAATGCTATAAGTAATGGCTTGTCCTCGCCTACTTCTAAAAATTTGCGAGGACTTCCAATTTAGTGTGTACTTGCAAAGTTAAGTGCTAAACCACGAAAATAATCATAGCTGAGAATAGTTAGCTTAATGGCACTTTAATGGCAATCGGAAATGAATTTAGCTAAATCTCAACCTACTTAGCATAAGAAAAATTAAAGGCAAAATTAATGCCAAGCATAAACAATGAAAAATTGTTTGAAATTTATAACTATGTAAATCTTAAAGAAAAAAAATAAATAGCAATTGTTATACTTGTTGAGAAAGAATTAGTTTTTCAAGAGAATTATTTTTTAAAAAGGACTATCAAAATTTATTAAATTTTGAGGATAAAATTAGTAGTTTATATGTATTAAAAGCTAACACAAGTAATCTTAAAAAAGCTAAAACAATTATTTTTTTACCTTTACAATTTTAAAGCACTCTTATGGCACAAAATAACCGCTTAAAAAGAGCCCGAAATTTTAATATGTTTAAATGAAATTCTAAATTTACACCAAACTTTAACTATTTAATATGAAACAATATTTATTATGCCTATTAACATTCATTTTTGCAGTTTGCAGTATTAATACATTATTAGGTCAAGGCTCTTGCTCTGATGGTTCTTACAATTTTAGTGATATTAGTTTAATATTGGATTCAAGTAATTGCGACAACTGCCATACTGGTGCAAGTTCGCAAGGTGGTTGGAATTATAATACCTATGCAGGTTTAATTGCTGTTGGTAATTGTGGTGTAGCCAACGTTGTTTCAGGCAATGCATTAGGTAGTTTATTATATGATAAGATTGATGGAGACGGAGCTGTAAGTTGTGGAGCTGCAATGCCCAACGGAGCACCGCCTACAGCTGCTGCATTTTCTGTTGCTGATTTGGCAGCTATTGAAACTTGGATAAATTCAGGCGCACTCGAAAGCTGCCCACCTCCTAGCACCTGCCCTACTGTTATTTTAAATGATGCCAATTTACCTAACTTACCGCCAGCAGTTTGTGCAGATGATTTGTTATCTTTATGTTTTGATGTTAGTGTAGATGAAGCTACTTTCAATCCAACCTCAATACAATTTAATTATAACTTAACTATTGATGGAACTCCTTCAACAGTAATTTTAAACACAATTTATACAAGTGGTGGTGGTATTGATCCAAATTCAACTGGGCAGCTTTGTTTTGAAACAACAGTACCTGTAGGTACAGATGTTTGTGCGCCCTACGAACTTTCTTTAGAAATTATTGATGTTTTTTATAATGATGCTGACTGTGCTGATAATTTTGTGGCTTATGATTTAAATATTACCGCACCAGTTGCCGTTATGCAAACTGGTGATAATTTAAATGATTTAATACCCTTGTTAACAATTGGCGGCCTAAATCCAATATTAGTTCAAATATTTCCTAACCCAAACTGGTCAGCAAACATTACACAATTGCCAGCCTGCGATGGTACAACACTTGGCACAATTGAAATTTTGGCTGCCGATGGCACAACTGTTTGCGAAACCTTAACAGATATTGGTACTGCCGGAACGGACGGTTGCCCCGTTGAAGATGCAATTTTGCCAGAAACATTATATGAAAACTATACCACCTATTTAGATGCAGATACGATAGCCCAACCCAATCCTTGTGCTATAAGTATTGTTGTAGCTGAGCAAACTATAGCCTGTGAAGATCAATGCATTAACACCTGCCCTACTGTTATTTTAAATGATGCCAATTTACCTAACTTACCGCCAGCAGTTTGTGCAGATGATTTGTTATCTTTATGTTTTGATGTTAGTGTAGATGAAGCTACTTTCAATCCAACCTCAATACAATTTAATTATAACTTAACTATTGATGGAACTCCTTCAACAGTAATTTTAAACACAATTTATACAAGTGGTGGTGGTATTGATCCAAATTCAACTGGGCAGCTTTGTTTTGAAACAACAGTACCTGTAGGTACAGATGTTTGTGCGCCCTACGAACTTTCTTTAGAAATTATTGATGTTTTTTATAATGATGCTGACTGTGCTGATAATTTTGTGGCTTATGATTTAAATATTACCGCACCAGTCGCCGTTATGCAAACTGGTGATAATTTAAATGATTTAATACCCTTGTTAACAATTGGCGGCTTAAATCCAATATTAGTTCAAATATTTCCTAACCCAAACTGGTCAGCAAACATTACACAATTGCCAGCCTGCGATGGCACAACACTCGGCACAATTGAAATTTTGGCTGCCGATGGCACAACTGTATGCGAAACCTTAACAGATATTGGTACTGCCGGAACTGACGGATGCCCCGTTGTAAATGCAATTTTGCCAGAAACATTATATGAAAACTATACCACCTATTTAGATGCAGATACGATAGCGCAACCCAATCCTTGTGCTATAAGTATTATTGTAGCTGAGCAAACTATAGCCTGTGAAGATCAATGTGTTATATGCCCAACGGTAGTTTCAGCATCACAAGAGGCAAGTGTTTGCCAAAGTGCAGCATCAATTCAATTTTGTGTTACTTTTGATACCACGGTTGATGCCAGTACAGTTGTAACTGTTGAAGGAATATCACTCGACGGTGCTGCCGGTGGCACTCAAATTTGTATTGATGTACCTTTTACTGCGCCTTTTAATCCTTGTAGTGGCGCTTCAATAGATTTTATGGCAACAGCAACTTGCGATAATACAGATTTACTAAATGGCTTCATTTGGTTAGGAACACAAATTTTACCAATTACTGATCCTGCTTGTGGTGGTATAGCAGGTTGTACTGATAACACAGCGTGTAACTTTAACCCCAATGCAGTTTGTGATGATCCAAGTAATCCTTGTTTAGCACCTCCATTTTGTAATACAGATCCGTGTATAGGAGATACTGAAATAGTTGATCCAAATGATGCTTGTAATTGTATTGTTGATATGCCTCAATTGCTTGGTTGCACCGATGCAGCTGCTTGTAACTTCAACGCTAATGCAAACTGCGATGATGGCAGTTGTGACTTTGGAAATACCAGCTGTGCTGATCCTTGCAATCCTGCAACTGGTTGTACTGACGCTAGTGCTTGTAATTTTGATCCGAACGCTTGCGTTGATAATGGTTCCTGCCAAGCACCGCCTTGTAACCCAGGCTGTACAGATGCCTGCGCCGACAACTTTGACCCTAATGCAGATGCAGATGATGGTACTTGTAATTTTTATGACGATACGTGTAATGCAGACTGTACCGCAGGCCCCTTTGGTGGTGTTTGGGATGCAGCAACCTGCGCTTGTATAAATGAAACAACACCAGTAAATGGTTGCACCGATGCAACTGCTACAAACTATAATGCAGCCGCTAACTGCGATGATAACTCTTGTATGTTTTTGATGTGTGATGATCCTTGCGCACCAAATTTTGGTGCAGCAGGAGCTTGTGAGGCTTATGATATGACGTGTAATGCTGACTGTACCGCAGGCCCCTTTGGTGGTATTTGGGATGCAGCAACCTGCGCTTGTATAAATGAAACAACACCAGTAAATGGTTGCACCGACCCTTTAGCAGGAAATTACGATCCTGCCGCCAACTGCGATGATAACTCTTGTATGTTTTTGATGTGTGACGATCCTTGCGCACCAAACTTTGGTGCAGTAGGAGCTTGTGAGGCTTATGATATGACGTGTAATGCAGATTGTACCGCAGGCCCCTTTGGCGGTGTTTGGGATGCAGCAACCTGCGCTTGTATAAATGAAACAACACCAGTAAATGGTTGTACCGATCCTTTAGCAGGAAATTACGATCCTGCCGCCAATTGTGAAAATGGAAGTTGCATAACGGTTTGTGAAGAAGAAATTAACGGTGCCATTATAGTTGATGATCCTGCTTGCGATGTTGGTGGTATTGATATTTTTATTATTGCGCCCGACGGAACTTCAATTACAGTTACTACAGCAGCAGATGGTACTTTCTCAGTACCAGGTGGGCCGTTTCCTTGTGGCGATTATACGGCAGCTTTTGCAGATGTTAGCAGCTTACCATTTTGTTACACTTCTACTGGTTCAACCGATCCAATTGCATTTGCAGTTAATGGCCAAGGCGGTGGAAATGATGGGCCATTCTTTTTTTCAAACCCAGAAGTACCAACATTATCGCAATGGGGTTTAATTTCATTAGCTTTATTGTTAATGATTTACGGTGCTTTAAAACTTTCGGCAAGCACCCTTATTTTCATTTCTTACAAAAAAAAATAGTGTTTTCTTTTAAATGAAAAACAAAAAAGCAATCAGAATTAACTGGTTGCTTTTTTTATTGTTTTTTCACTTTAAAATTAATTTAAATAGCTCTATCCTACTTTTTACATTAAGCTTCAAAATTTAATATTCCTATATTAGTTTTAGCAGCTCATTTCATTTCTTTAAAAACTAACTTATCAACACTACAAAAAAATATACATTTTTAATTAAAATGTGAATAACCTTGCAATTGAAAATACAAAAACATAATAATATGCTAAAATATTAGAAGCAATAACCTTACATTAGCACCATATACAAAACAAATAGTCTTCTAAAATATGAAAATTGCAATTAAACTGTGTCTATTCAGCTTCCTTTTTACATTTTTTTCAGCTAGTATTACAGGCCAAACCTGTTCAGATGGTGCTTATCAATGGAGTGATATGGTAATCATTTTTGATGGCTACGGGTGTAATAGTTCTGGTTGTCACGGTGGTGCTAATGCCTTAGATTTAACTACTTTTGCTGGTTTTACTGCTGGTGGTAATAAGTGCGGAGGTGAACTATTAGATGGAACAAACTTTGTAGACATTATTGAAACTGGTGGAGTAAGTTGTACTGATGGTACAATTTCGTCATCAATGAATAGTCGTATTTCTGGTTCAGTTTCAGCAGCTGATGTCGCAGCAATTCAAGCCTATATTGATGCTGGTGCTTTTCAGTTTTGTAGAGGAACTCCATTAGATGATGGTGTTTGTGATCCCCCATCAACAATTGAAAGTTTACCTGCTCCTGCACAATCAACTTTATGTAATGATGGAAGCGATGCGCCTACTTTTACTGCTCCAACTGCTTCTTTGCCAGATGTTCAAGTTGTTATTGAAGTAAATGGCGTATTAACCACTATTTCGGATGATGGAAGTTTTGATACTTCAATATTAGTAGAAGGAGATGAAGTTTGTTACACCGCTTTTACTTTTGATTTAGAGGCAATTAATGCATTGCTTACTACTGCAAGCCAAGTATGTCCGATATTAAATTGTGATAATTCTTTTGATTTAGATGGTGTAAATATGGCTATTGAAGATTTAGTGGATGGTGTTAATGATGGTGTTCCTGGTTTAAATGATTTGCTGGAAGCGTTAGCTTTTGCGGGTTCTTTCGGTAACCCTATCGAGTCTGTTCAAACAGCAGGTTCAACACTTGATGCCTTAAATATTGAAATTGGCGACCTTTTAGGAAATGTATGTTATGCTTCTTCAGAAAGTGTTTGTTTAAATGTTGTTAGTTGCGGAGGTCCTAATACCTGCCCAACGGTATATTTAAATGATAATAACTTACCAAATTTACCCAATGCTTTATGTGTTGGTGATTTATTAGAATTATGTTTTGATATTGCAGTCGATGAAGCCTTGTTTGATGCAAATTCTATAGAGTTTAATTATGAACTATTAATAGGTGGTAGTGTTGCTACAGTTGCGTTAACCAACAATTATTCGAGTGGAACTGCTATAGACGCTAATGCAACAGGACAAATCTGTTTTTCTGCCAACATTCCCGCAGGAATAAGTTCCTGTGAGTCTTATGAGTTATCTTTAGAAATAGAAACAGTTTTTTATCGAGATGAAGACTGTCCAGATGATTTGGTAGCTTATGATTTAAACCTTACCGCTCCGCTTGCAGTAGTTCAAACTGGCGAAGACCTTAATACACTTGTTCCATTATTAGGTATTGCAGGTTTAAATCCAATCTTAGTGCAAGTTTATCCTGCGCCAAATTGGACTGCAACAGTAACCCAAGCACCAGCTTGTGATGGCAGTACTTTAGGCGTTGTTGAAATAAGTGCTGCTGATGGCACTTTATGCGATACTGTCAGTGATCTTGGAACCGCTGGTGCGGATGGAGAATGTCCGGCAAATAATGCTGAACTACCAGAATATACCTTTACTGCTTTTGAAACTTTTATAGTACCCGATCAAAACGATATGGATAGTATTGTAGTTAATCCTTGTGCTATTAATATAGTTGTACCAGCACAAACAATTAATTGTGTTGAAGCATGCGGGCCTTGTTCTGGTGAAGAGGTAGAAGTTACCTTTAGTGTAGATATGTCTTGCTCAGGTACTGATGCTCGCCCTCCTGTTGTAACAGGTCCTTTTAATGGCTTTTCAGGTGATGGTAATATAATGATAGATCCTGATGGAGATGATATTTGGGAAGCGGTGATTTGTGCAACTCCAGGTGCTTCTTTCGAATATAAATATGCTATTCAAGATTTTGTAGCGCAAGAAAATTTAGTGGATGACGCAATAGCAGGTGCTAACGGTAATACATGTGACTTAAATACCAATTTCTTTGATTTCTCTAATCGTTTAATAACCATACCTGCTGCTGGCGGCGTGTTGCCTACAGATGCTTATGGAATATGTGGTACCTGCGAAAGTCCTCCAATTAATATAACATTTTCAGTTGATATGAGCTGTAGTGACGTTACACCTGGCACGCAAGTAGCTATGTTTGGAGGTTTTAATGGTTTTTGTTGCCCATATAATTTACAAGATACGGACGGTGACAATGTTTGGTCTACCACCCTACCTTTTCCAGCAGATGCAGATGGTTGCATATCAATGCAATACTTATATATGTCACCCGATTTTGATAATATTGAAACATTTTTAACCAATGGAGAAGATATTGCAAATTGTCCAAATATATTTTCAGATTTCAACGAATTTGCTAATAGAATTATTGAAGTTTGTCAAGATACCGTAGTAGATGACTATTGGAATTCTTGTTCAGCTCCAGCAGAACCAGACACCGGATGTGATGATGGCGATTGTAGCAATGGTTTAGAAACTTGGGACGGATGCGCTTGTGCAGCAGGAACACCACCAGAAGTACCTAACTGCGATGATAACGATTGTTCAACAATTGATACTTACGATGAAGCTACTTGTAGTTGTACCAATACAGCAGATCCAAACTTACCTTTAGATTGCGATGATATGGATTGTAATACCGACGACAGTTACGATACAGCTACTTGCAGTTGTGTAAACACTCCGGTAACAGTTGATCCTGATGATGGTTGTGAATTTACAGATGATGCTTATGATATGGCAACCTGTACCGTAACTAATGTTTCTAACTGTGCAGCTGGCACTAATTTAGATTTAGCAAATTGTACGTGTACAACCATAGTAGTTGACGGTTGTACCGATGCTTGCGATCCAAACTATAATCCTGCTTCAACAAATGATGATTTATGTGCTGGTTACGATACTATCTGCGATGATAACGACTGTTCTACAATTGATGCTTACGATGATGCTACATGTAGTTGTACCAATACAGCAGATCCAAACTTACCTTTAGATTGCGATGATATGGATTGTAATACTGACGACAGTTACGATACAGCTACTTGCAGTTGTATAAACACTCCAGTAACAGTTGATCCTGATGATGGTTGTGAATTTACAGATGATGCTTATGATGCAGCAACCTGCACCGTAACAAATGTTTCTAACTGTGCAGCTGGCACTAATTTAGATTTAGCAAATTGTACATGTACAACTATTGTAGTTGACGGTTGTACCGATGCGTGCGATCCAAACTATAATCCTGCTTCAACAAATGATGATTTATGTGCTGGTTATGATACCATTTGCGATGACAACGATTGTTCTACAATTGATGCTTACGATGTTGCTACATGTAGTTGTACCAATACAGCAGATTCAAATTTACCTTTAGATTGCGATGATATGGATTGTAATACTGACGACAGTTACGATACAGCTACTTGCAGTTGTATAAACACTCCAGTAACAGTTGATCCTGATGATGGTTGTGAATTTACAGATGATGCTTATGATGCAGCAACCTGCACCGTAACAAATGTTTCTAACTGTGCAGCTGGCACTAATTTAGATTTAGCAAATTGTACATGTACAACTATTGTAGTTGACGGTTGTACCGATGCGTGCGATCCAAACTATAATCCTGCTTCAACAAATGATGATTTGTGTGCTGGTTACGATACCATTTGCGATGATAACGACTGTTCAACAATTGATGGATATGATGTTGCTACATGTAGTTGTACCAATACAGCAGATCCAAACTTACCACTAAATTGTGATGATGGAGATTGCTCAAATGGTGAAGAAACTTACAACCCAGCAACTTGTTCTTGTGATGCTGGAACACCACCTTCTTGTGTTTTTGGTGAACAATTTAATACAACAACTTGTATGTGCGAGCCATTACCTGCTACATGCGATGACCCTTGCGCACCAAACTTTGGTGAAGCTGAAGCTTGTGATGTTTATGATATGACCTGTTCTTCTTCCTGTACTGTTTGGGATACCGAATCTTGTAGTTGTATGATAGATCCACTTTTAGATTATAGTTGTGATGATAACAACGATTGTACAAACGATTCTTTTGATGAAACAATTTGTGAATGTGTTAACGAACCAATTGCAGGCTGTGGAGATTGTGTACCTCCAACACCTGGAACAATTGATTGTGATTAATTATATAACTATAAAAGTTTAAACAAATTACCAATATTATATTATGAAAAAAAATTTATTATTATTATTTATAGCAGTAATGTTTTCAACTGTTTTGTTGGCACAACCTGCCAACGACAATATATGTGATGCATTGGCACTTACTTTAGATGCTGATTGTTCAACTACTTTGCCTTACACCAATGTTGCTGCTACTGTTCAAGTAGGGGAAGATGCAGGCACTTGCTACGGAGAAGGTACTATAGAACAAACAGTATGGTTTTCTTTTGTTGCCCCATCAACTGGCGCAATAAGTATTACTACTGACTTTTCTAATAGTGGCATGCAAGACAATCAGATAACGGTTTTTGAGTATGATGCTGCACAAGCTTTCGATTGCGCTACATTTGCTAACTATTTGGAGGTTGCTTGTAATGAAGATAAAATACCAGCCCCAGTAAATACTGAGTTTAATGCAGCAATACCGCCTATAGCGGTTACATCAGGTCAAACCTATTACATACAAGTAGATGGTTTTAATGCTGGTGATGAAATGACTCCGAATATATCTGAGGGTACATTTTGTATTGTTGTTTCAACGATTACCTCACCTGCAAATGATAATTGTGAATCATCTCAAGGGTATGGTGGTTTTGGACCAGCTTGTACAAAAATATGGGGAGACGTGGAAACTGAATTTACCTCTACCATAGGTGCTACCGCTGGTAACGATTTAGACGTATTTTCATGCGACGGTTCTGATTTTAATGCTTCAGTTTATTATACTTTCTTATCAGGTGTAACAGAAGTTGAATTTAATCTTTTAGAAGGAGAAAACATCAACGTAACACTTCTCTCTACTTCTGAAACTTGCGATGATGCCGATGATGGGAGTGTAGAACTAACAGGAAACTGTTTTACTGACATTGATGCTTCAGCTACTACAGACCCTGCCGATGCAGATGTTTTGTTTACTAATTTAGAGGTTGGTGGTTCTTATTTAATGGCTATTTGGACTAATGAAGGCGAAGCAACCGATTTTCAATTTTGTTTAACACGAGCACCTGCTTATGAATGTGGTGACAATGTTTGTTACGATTTAATTGAAAGTTATAATAATTGCGAATCTGATTGCCCTTGTATTTCAAGTATGGACTTTGTTAGTTTAGCTGATGGTGCAATATCAACTGAACCTACTGGTGTTTGTGCTGAAATAATTGGTGGAACAAGTGATCCAGCTAATTTAGGCATTTATATTCCTTTTCTAATTACCACATTAGATTCTGATTTAACAGGCTCTTTGGTTAGTGCAACACAAGGTTCTATATTTACAAGTAGTTCAAATCTTAATTTTTTTGGTTATGCAACAAACCCTCTTATACCGCTGCCTAATAATGAGTACGATGGCAATTTGAATTATTTATTTTTAACTCAATCTCAAATTAGCGCCGGTGGGTCTGTTACCATCAGTTTTACTTCCGACAACGGAGCTTGTTCTGCAAGTATTGAACTGAATTTAGCCGATCTTGTAGGACCGAGTTCAAATGAATGTGGCAACTGCAACCTTTCAGTAGAACCCGACTATTCCTCATTACAATGTCCAGATTTTAATACTAATTTAGATATTGTAGGCGCTGTAGGCAATCTTTGGTTATCTCAAAATAGTTCTACTATTTTTGATGCTGGAGATATAGCAATTCCTTATTCTGGAGGCTACCCCACGGGCGATTTTACCCTAACCATATACGATTCTGGACAGCCAAATTGTGCATTTCCATTAACGTTAACCTTTGGTGATTACTTTTGTCCCGAAACAACTGGAGATCCTATTGGAACCTTTTGTAGACTGGATCCTTCAATAGATGAAAATGGTACTGCAATCTGTGATAACGCTACAGGAAATGTATTGGTGCCCATTAGTTTTGGAAACAATGTAACAGGGGTTTTAACTTCAAATCCAGACATTATTTCAGGTGATGGTCCGCAAGGCCCTTATTACGCATCAATAGATCCAAATAATTGTTCAGCAGTAGAGGTATCAGTAATGGATGATTCTCAAGTTGATGCATTTAGTGGTACACCTATTTTCAATATTAATTCTCCAGCTTCGTTGGCTGGTGGTAATGCTAATGTAGGCACTAGTGGCACCACTTGGGGGGTTGACATAACAACTTTAGGTGTTTGCCCAAGCAGCACAACAGGTTCAATTGTTTTGGTTAATGATGAGTCTAGCGCTTCAACCGAATTTTGCTCACCAGACGGAGGCGCTCCAGAACCAAGTCAATGTACTGGTATTGCTGGTAATATAGCTTTAATTGACAGAGGCAATTGCACATTTGTTAATAAAGCTTCTAATGCTCAACAATGTGGAGCAATTGCTTTCATTATATGTAACAACGATACTGCTAACCCCGACGATGTAATTCCAATGGGCGGAGCAACTACACCAGTAGTTACCATACCAGGCATCTTGCTTTCCTATAACGATTGTTTAGCAATTAAAGCAGAACTTGGCAACGGTGTTGAGGCTTGTATTGGAGCACCTCAAACAGTAGCTGGTTGTGAAAGAACCTTTACAATTGATGTTTGTAATGATTACAACACGCAAACTTGTGATGATAGTGATTGCAGCACCGAAAATGATGTTGCTACTGTTGGACCTGATGGTGCAGAAGTTTGTGCTTGCGCAGGTACACCAATTGTTTGCCCCGAAGGACAGTCGTTTAATAATGAAACTTGTGCTTGTGAAACGGGTGCAATCGCTGGTTGTACAGATCCATGCGATCCTAACTTCGATGCAGCCGCTAACGAAAGCGATCCAGCAGCTTGTGCTGGTTATGATACTACTTGCGATGATGGTGATTGCAACACAACAGA
>ENA-ORXT01002162-ORXT01002162.1-marine-metagenome-genome-assembly--contig:-NODE-2162-length-24297-cov-5.585508_pt1 | contig 24297 bp, 22 predicted proteins | sample MGYA00237868_ERZ511482 | MGnify/ENA metagenome assembly ERZ511482
CCAATCTGCGTAGGCCTTCGACCAAAAAATCTTGAGCGACTCGAGGGCCAACGTATCCAACAATACCACACATATTTCCAGTACCTTCATCGATAGCAGCGTTACGGCGAACAGTCGCCCGGCAGGGTTCTGTCATCGGACCCGATGGTCGTCAGACTTTGACGAATTGGTATTATCCCGTCTAAAGTCCCAAAGGGAAGCCGCAAAGTCACCTCCACTCAACAACGCTTGAGAGCGGCGGACACTGCCCCAGCCGCGTGATTGGGGCTGACAAAATGGCTCAGGAGGCATGAACACTCCATTACGGAGTAGATTCTACCCGAAAGAACAGATTCAATCCCTGCGGAACTGGTCTACTCAGGCCGCAAGTAGAGTTCATCAATGATTTTTTGATGCGAGCCATTCGTGTCATCGCTGCGATCGTAGTGCCAATCGACGGAACTGGGCACTTGGGACTCTTTAAGCGGCCAAGGCAGAAATGGCGTGCGCCCAATCGCCTGCGCGAGACGACTGGAGTCCATCGTTACGTTGCCGGCCCGGGGAGGAATGGGGCCTGCTTCAATCCGGGGGCATCCGATCAGCAAATCTGGATCGTAGCCTCCAACGCGATTGACGATTTGAGCGATTTGATACAACGACAGTCGTCTTGGACCGCCGCAGTGATAGATGCCGCAAAGATCGCTGACCAACACGTCTTCGATCGTCTCATTAAGGCACTGACAATAGGTCGGTGTGCGCACTTCGTCGAAGTATAGTGTGGCCGGTTTGTCTTTGCGAAAACGAGACTCAATCCAGTCGATCGCTCCGGCGTGACCGTTAAAGCTAATTCCCATCGGCAGCGAGATCCTTAAAATCGCAGCGTCGGGACGTTGATTGAGGATCAATTGCTCGGCGGCCACCATTGTTCCGCCGTAGACCGTCACCGGATCAGTGATATCGGATTCAACGTGGCCGCCATCGCCAGTTCCGGAATAGACGAGATCAATCGAAAGATGAACGAAGCGAATGTCGGTCCCTTCAATGGCGTTTAACAATTGTTGCACACAAAAGACGTTGACGCGGTTGGCCATGTCGGGGTCAAGTTCGCAAGCTTTGAGAGCGCAGCTGCCGCCGCAGTTAAGCACTGTTTTAATTTTCTGGTCAATCAACAGCTGGCGAAACGAATCCGTGTCTTCGAGGTCACAGCCAATGATACCATCACCCGACAGCGGCCAGTTCCGTGTCGGTCGTTGGCCTAAAACCTGTTCACCGTACTTGGCGCGAAACTGCTGAAACGCATTGTACCCAGAAACACCTGCGATCCCACAAACCAGCAACGGCAACCGGTCATGGTCGGAAAGTAAAATGCGGTCCCAGATTTCTTGGATAGTGTTGATGGCGTTTTTTTCGTAACGGGGGCTTCCAGCCACCGAGAATCTATTGGGTGGCATTTTTGCGGTGGCAAGATGCCCCCGCTACGGCTATCGTCACCTGCATGAACCATCCTTTCAAGATCAAAATCTGTGGTGTTACTTCCCCCGAAGATGCGCTGATGGTGGACGCGTCGCAGGCCGATGCGATCGGGCTGAACTTTTACGCTCCTGGCAAACGATTTGTGGACCTTCCAACCGCGGAATCCATCGTCGCAACCCTCTCTAAATCCCAGTCCGAACTCGTCACTGTTGGCGTGTTCGTAAACGATGAAATTGAGAACATTCTCAGCATCAGCGACACCTTGGGACTGCACGCGGTTCAGATGCACGGTGATGAGTCACCTGATTTTCTGAAGCAACTCATCCGTGCTGCAGAAGATCGGGGGTTAAAGTTGGATTACATTCGCGCCATTCGCACCCCTCCCAGCAACGCCCAAGCAGCAATGAACTTGAAAGAGATAGAAGCCAAAATCAAACGCTGGACTGATGCTGGCGTGGGGGCGATCTTGATTGACGCGGCGGTCGCGGGAGACTTTGGTGGAACCGGCAAGCAAGTCGATTGGACTGGATTTGCTCAATTGAGTTCACCGGTCCCAAAAATACTCGCCGGCGGTCTAACTCCTGACAATCTGGAGTCGGCGATGGAGGCGGCGCTGCCTGATGCGGTTGATGTTGCCAGCGGCGTCGAAACAGAACCTCGCAGCAAAAGCGCTTCCAAAACGAAAGCCTTCGCCACAATTGCCCACCAATTACTTTGACCGCACTGGGCATTGTTGGGCAGAAGAACCACAAAGTCTTATTCGAGCGGTGTGGCGGCAGACTCCCGATGCGTGAAAAACCGTGCGGCTTGCGCCCAATGGCACTTCCTTTAGACGAAACGCAGGACAATCTTATCAGCCGCCACGCGATAGCGTCCGGTCCTACGCGCTAAAAACCGGACGCTTTTCCGTTGGCGGCTGATGCGCAAATGCGTTGCATCAAGCTAAAGTAAGTGCCATTAGGCGATAGCCCCTGTTTCGTCCCCACAGAACCGGCCCGCTAGCGCCCAAACGGCTAATCTTCAAATCCGAAATCATGCTAAATTGACGGTCTCGTCAGTGTGTCGGGTTACTATGAGCGCAGCTTCAGCTGACGTACTTAAAGCGATCAAGCACCGATCCAAAGCGTCTGTTGAGAATCTTGATCGTATCTGGCTTTAATTTGTCGCGGAAATCGCCGGGAGTGATTCGGCGCTTGTGCTGCATCTTTTCCCCGGTAGTTTTAAATTCGTTGCGGTATCGCCAAGCTAACCGCGCTGCCAGCACCTTGGGAAAACGTACCCCAAAAGCGTCAACCACTTGGCCGCACCATTTGGGAAAATCTGTCACCATTTGCTCGTACTTCACAACCGTTTCTGTCTCGGTATCAAAATCGTAGTCAACCAACGACGCATATTTTTGATCTAACGGCCACGTCGATTGGGCGCTTTGAGTGATTACATAATCGTCAACGCCCATTTGCTGAATTTCCAGTCGTCGTTGATCCAGTGGAGTCCCGTCCGTCGTATGGATCCAGCCAAAGGAGAAGTATTCCGATACCAGAATATCGCGCGGATCACGAAGATGAAAAATTCGATGTTGTCGGGTGTGCTCAAGTCGAAACTCATCAACGTCAAACGTTCGAATTGGACAGCGGCATATCGGCGCGTTGGAAGTTGACACCGGAAGATCCAAGTAATTGTCAGCTGGATCGCTATTCTCAGAAAGCAGAATTGCTTTTTGTTGGCCCGCCAAGTGTTGAAAGAACTTAAACAGAAACATCGTGCCGCTCTTATGCAGCGAATGCACATCGACAACGCGATGCGTGGTCTGCGACGTTTTTTTCGAAGGTGATTGGGTGCGCGCGGCGAGGGACATGGGCTCTTTGCGGTTGCGTAACGGGGCGGATCGGCCGACTCTATTGATGGTTTTAGAGAGTTTTGACGATTTCGCCAATCGAAATTTCTTTTTGCCGTCCCGTGAAAGCTAACTGGGCGTGGAGGATGAGCGATTCTTCGGATATGATACTGGGGATGGCTGTCGAATCTCCAGCAGCAAGTTTGCAGAACCCTCGAAATAAAAGAGGTATGAAGATTTCATTCGTCTAACGATAAGCCGGCAGGCGTCGGCGTTTCGCGCAGCAAAACACGGTCGCCTGCCGGTTTGTCGTTAAACTTATTTGCGAAAGCTGCCACTAAATCCTCGAAGAGGGACAACCAAAACTCCTTGACGGTATATTTTTGCCGTTGGAACAAACGACGCGCCCATGATCTTGATCATCGACAACTACGATTCGTTCACTTATAACCTCGTCCAACGTCTGGGCGAGATCGATGCTTCGTTGGAGATTCAAGTCCACCGCAACGACAAAATTGACGTCGCAACTGTTGAATCTCTTGCTCCTGATCGCATCATTGTATCGCCAGGGCCATGTACGCCCAACGAAGCTGGTATTTCGGTCGACAGTGTGAAAGCGTTCCACGGCAAGTGTCCGATTCTGGGCGTGTGCTTAGGACACCAGTCGATCGGCCAGGCGACCGGTGGCAAGATCGTTCGCGCCGAACGTTTGATGCATGGGAAAACGGATCAGATTTTCCACGAAGGTTCTGGAATATTTAAGGGCTTGCCTGACCCGATGGTTGCGACGCGCTACCATTCGTTAGTGATTCAACCCGATACGCTGGCCGATGACTTCGATGTAACCGCGTGGGCCAATGGGCCAAATGGGCAACGCGAGATTATGGGCATTCAACATCAGTCGTTTCCTACCTTTGGATTGCAGTTCCATCCAGAGAGCTTCCTGACCGAACGCGGTGTGGATCTATTAGAAAACTTTCTGAGAGTTTAGCGACGGGCTATTCATTTTATTAGCCGCCAACGGAAAGGCGTCCCGTCCACCAATCGCAAACAGGGACCGGGGGGCTATCGCCCTGCGGCTGATGATTGCTTCGTAAAATCTGACTAATTAACTGGGCCAGTCTAAAGATGATTACCGTTGAAGAAGCTTACGTCGCAGTCGAATCAACCGTTTCGTGCTTGCCCAGTGAAACGATTGGGTTGTCCAAAGCAGTGGGACGCGTCTTGGCAAACGACGTTCATTCGGATGTGGATTCCCCGCCTCACAATAAATCGGTCATGGATGGGTTTGCCGTCCGCGCCGCTGACATTTCGGCGGGAGTCACTGAGTTTCGCGTTTTGGAAACCATTATCGCAGGCGGCCTTCCGACCGCCAAGGTTACTCAGGGTACAACGTCGCGGATCATGACGGGCGCTCCGCTACCTGATGGAGCCGATTCGGTGGTCATGATCGAGATGTCCAATTTGGGCTACACTGATCCGACTCCCGAAACGGTGACTTTGAACGTCGAAGGCCGTTTCTCAGCCGGCAAGCACCAGATGGCTCGCGCGGGGAACTTTGCCAGTGGCGATTTGATCTTTAAGGCCAACCATCGGATCCGCCCCGTGGATATTGGTTTGCTGGCCGAAGTCGGGGCTTCGAACGTCGTCGTTTGGGCGCAGCCTACCATCGCGGTGCTTCCAACGGGCGATGAGCTGGTTGACTGCAGCCAATCGCCTGCCGCATCGCAAATTCGAAATAGCAACGGACCAATGATTCGTGCCATTGCCCATCAATGGACCTCAAGCGTGACAGATCTGGGGATCGGCGTCGACGAAATAGCTGATTTGGAATCAAAAATTATCACGGGCTTGAAACATGATGTTTTGATCCTCACCGGTGGCGTTTCCGCAGGGACGAAGGATCTGGTTCCCGAGGTGCTTGCATCGCAGGGAGTGAAGACGATCTTCCACAAAGTCAAAGTGAAACCGGGGAAGCCTATTTTCTTTGGCGTGGCTGATCGAGACGGCGGCCGACGGTGCTACGTTTTTGGATTGCCTGGCAATCCGGTCAGCAGTCTGGTCGGAATGCACTTGTTTGTGTCGACTGCTGTGCGAATGATGACGGGCGTCGCGAAGGCTGCCGTCCGGCCGGTTCGTCTTGGTGCGATACTCTCTCGCACACACGAAACACGTGGCAATCGTCCAACGTACTGGCCCGGTCGAAAGTGCGATGTCGCGGATCCTCGATTAGTAAAGGCGCTGCGGTGGAACGGGTCTTCCGATTTATTGTCATTACGTGAGGCCGAGGGGCTGATTTACTTCTCTGTACGAGAATCACCGCACGAAGCGGGGGCTAAGGTCGAATTTTTGCCGTTTTGATGCAGCACAATAAAAAACGGTGTGGGAAAAATGCGAACATATGGCTATCATTTGGCACTGTTTGGTAGAACGAACACGGAGAGTAAGCGAATGGTCAGCGGGTTCCTTGGAAAGGAATTGCTCCGCAAGGAGTTGCGAGTTCGAATCTCGTGCTCTCCGCTTTGAGACCCCATGAAAAAACGGCTGTCGGAAATATTCCGACAGCCGTTTTTTGTTTTAAGTAGTGGACTTTTCCTACATCGGGGCAGGAAGGTCGCGGCGGTGGAATCGTCTGCAGCCGATCACGTAGGCTGCCACGGCTAAGCCCATCAGAACGACGTTGTTCAGCAGCGCACCGGATCGTAAAAATTCGCCCGCTGGATCGAATTGAAACAAGGCGAAGGCGTTGGTCCAGTGCTTTTGTACTTCCGCAATGGCGTTGGCAGGGGAGTAGAATCCAAAGATGCTCAAGTTCGTCACCCAGCGATCTTCCTCCATCGACATCCCCAAAATTTTGATGCCGGCGTTGGCGAAATAGAATGCCGACATGATCCCCAACGTACGCCAGCGGAAACTATCAAACGCCGAAACCAGCGCTGAAGCCGCAGCAAGGAAAAGCCCAAGTGCAAACAGGTTGATGACCCCAGGAATGAACATCCACGGGCTGACTTGCGAACTCATCGCAACGTCTGTCTTCACGGCCTGAGCAAAGGTCAACGGAATACCGAAAACTTCTGGATACCGTGATTCTTCAACGAACGTTGTCCAAACGGCGACGGCCATTCCCAGCCACGCCGTCAACACCAACGCAACTAATCCCAGTATCGTCCAGGCGGCATGAGTAACGAACACGCGCCGCCGACTGATGGGCTGAGCCAGGAACATCTCCATGGTGCCGCGACTGAGTTCGCCGCTGACAACGTCCGACCCGCGTACGATCGCCCACGCCGAAATCAACAGAACCAACATCGGTTCGTCCAGCGTAAAAGACGTCCGACCGAGGTAGCTGACCAACCAATCGAAGTCGACATCGGCAAACTTTCGCCAGTCCTTGGGCAGCAGGTCCATGATTTGCTGAAACTGAGACGTGTCCAATTTCCCCACCACGCGCACGCGGAACAGACAAAACGTAAAAACGCCAATCATCAGGCCGATAAACAGCATCGCTGATTCGTGAAAGTACTTTTTGGTGAGCGCGAAGTTCAAGTGGCGTCGCTTTTAGTGGTGAAATTGATCGTAAACACTTCGCAGGCCAATCGGCTCAATACTAACGTCTTCTAACGGAAACTGTGTCAGCCATTGCAACACCTCAGCAACCTTGGATGGTGTTTCAATTAAATATCCGCGGTGGTCTTCTCGAATCGTGACCAGTGATTCAAGTGACGCTGGAGGCGGCGTTAATGCACCCTCGATTTTGAATTGAATGCGATGCTGCTGGCTGAGATCGCTGAGTGGTTTCAAGTAGACCAGTTCTCCGCGTTTGAGAATGCCGACGCGATCACAGACCTCTTCGATCTCCGAAAGCACGTGCGAAGAAAAAATGACGGTTTTACCCGCAGCTTTAGCTTCGCTGACCATCGCTAACACGCGGCCACGAATGGTGGGATCAAGGTTCGCTGTCGGTTCGTCCAAAATGATCAACGGACAATCGACGGCCAAGCAAACCGAAAGGGCCAGTTTCTGCCTCATGCCAGTGGACATCAATCCAACCCAGCGCTCAAGGTTCAGCTCCAAACGGTCTGCGATTTCCAAGACCCGATCAACGTCCGCGTTTGCTCTGAGCCCGCAGAATTGCTTGATTAGAAATTTGGCGCGCATCAGTCCATACAGCCGCGCGTCGCCAGGCAAGTACGTAACGCCCTGATGCACGTCGACTCGACTAGCGTAGCAATCGAGCCCGTCGATGATCGCGCTGCCGGAAGTCGGTTTGAGAAAACCCATCAACGTCCGAATCAACGTCGATTTGCCGGCTCCGTTGGGGCCGAGCAAACCGAAGACTTCGCCGCGACCAATGTTCAGCGTGACTTTACTCAACGCAGTGAATTTTCCAAAGCGTTTGGTGAGGCCGGCGGTTGAAATTAGGTTCGTTTCGGACGACATACAGTGAAAGATCGGTGATGAGATAAGGAATTGTAGCCTTTCACTTCGCGAAAGTGCGCTCGCGTGCAATAGTGCTCGAGTGCTCTTTCGCGGAGCGAAAGGCTGCTATGTTAACGAATCGCGGGTCTGCCCATTAGACGCCGTAGCATTCCAATTTGGCCAGCATGCAGCATCTCGTGGTTGGAAGCAAACAGTAAGGCTCCGTACTTGGTGGCGAATGCTGCATGCGGCGGTCCACTTCCTTCGTCCAGCATTTGCTCAAACGTCGGTACCTCGATTCGCATTTGTTCGTGGACGCGGTTGAGCACTTCCAAGATTTCAGCCGGTGAAGGATAAACCGCACGGTCGGCACTCGGTTCACTTCCACGAAGAAAGAGTTTGCGATACCTACCAGACATCAACTCTCTGTCTTCTGTCAGGCGACCACGTTGGCGGAATAACGTTAATCCGTATTCTGACATCGCGATATGGCCAACCTGCCAAGCGATATGCGTTGGATATTCGGGCGGTGACCAATACCACTGTTGCTCGGTCAAACCTTTAAGCAACGTCATCGTGTAGTTGCGTGCGAATTCGATTTGCCGCATCACGATATCCAAACGAGGCGAAAGGTCTTTGGGCAGCGCGTAGTCATGTTCAAAAATCGCATCCACGGTAGTTTCCTCTGGTTATGTTCGTGGCCGCACCGACCTTACGAATCCTAGGCACTGTCTGCTTACGGTGAGCGGCAAGGCGGTAGCCTCCGGTTCGTTGCGTCAGTTACCGGCGACTATAGCGCCCTGCCGCTCACGAAAGTCGCGTCGTCTACTAACTAAACTTCAATTTCAAAGATACCTTCGATTTCCACCAACACCCCCAGTGGCAACGCTGCGACCCCGACAGCGCTGCGAGCACCAACACCCGCGTCCTCGCCGAAGACTTTGGCAAATAGTTCGCTGCATCCATTGATGACGGCAGGTTGCTGAGTGAAATTATCTGCGCAGTAAACCATGCCAACGATCTTAACGACGCGTTTGATCTTATTAATTGATCCCAGATGCGCCCCTAACGTCGAAAGCAGCGCAAGACCGGCTTGCCGCGCGGCGTCGTAGCCTTGTTCAACCGTCGCTTCCTTACCGACGACGCCCGTCAAAAGGCTGCCGTCGGGCATCAAAGGTAGATGGCCAGAGGTGTGGCATAAATTGCCCACCGTGATCGCCGGTTTATAAACGCCAACGGCTTTGGGGGCAGGGGGGAGCTCAAAACCAAGTTCTTCAAGTCGATCTTCTGCTGACATCAGGGGGATTTCTCCGGCGAAAGGTTATCGTTTTCGTTATTCTCGTTTTTCATTATCAGAACAAGATTTTGTCGGGCTTTCAATCCCCTCCGCAGCGTTTGAACGCCATCGCGGCTGTTGCATCAACCGAAACGATTATCCTCGCGCGAACCCTAATGGCTATTTTGAACGACAGCCACTTCATGAACTCTGATGGGATGGCTCGGGTCTCTTTTTAGATCCACAACCGCCTGAGAGGGCGCACGATCCACAGCCACCTGTGCTACAGCCGCTGTCCTTGGTGCCGCAGTCGGGGCCACAGCCTTGAGCCAACGCATCGGCGAACTGTTTAAATTTGACTTTCCGATCGTACGTTTCAGCTAATTCGCTGGTCAGCGATTCGACACGCGGGTCGACTTCGCCTAAAAAATAGAAGAACACCGATTCGCCATCGAACAAGTGTTCCACGTCGACTAAGGTTCCCGGCAGACGGCGATCAACCAACAGGTCACTGCAGGCTTTGTAAGCCCGGTCGCGGAAACGTTCCAATCGGTCCAAAATCAACTCGTCTTCGCTTCCGGTGACCCGCAGCACGGAGCCGTCGGAGGCGGGCGAGTCGACGTCGCAAATCACAATGCCAACTTCAAGGCCTCGATGGGTGCGGCATATAACACGCTGGTCGCGTGTGTAGGTGCGGAAATCTGGCGCGTCGAAAGTTCCGACGACGCCCATGAGTCCGATCTTGATGAGGTGACTTTGGCCCACGAGGTTTGCTGCTGAGACTTTTGCAAAAAATTAGAAGGTAGGGAATTTTCGCGTAGTTGATGCGAAATAAATTCAAACGATATCTTACCAGATTTGGCCGTTTATGGCGTCGGTGACATGGGACGGACTCGAAAAATTTTCTCCCAGTTCTCTTCGAGTGAAGCGACGGATTTATCGAGTGAGATGGGGGTCCAGCGACCTGCAGAATCTACGCTGACCAGTCCCAGTCGCGCAAGTTTTCCCAAAGCATCGTGGATTTCAAAATCGACATCGATATTGATTTGCTTGAAAATGTAGCCTTCCACCAATTCGTCTAAGGCCGTTTCGTCCAGTCCCACATCGCAACCTGCGCTACGGCAATAGTCCCACAGCAACATGTAGCAGAGTATGGCCTCCATCAATTCCTGTTCCTCGGCTTCGTGCAGGATGCGGAAGAGCACGCTGGAGTTGTTGTCAAGATTCTTCAGGTATAGGCTTCGGGTGAGTCCGAATTCAAACTTATCTTTTGTGCGGAAGTATCCAAGCACTGATTTAATGATGTAACCACCGACAACACCAATGAAAACGATCCACTTTAGGATCGCAAGAACCGTTACCGCCAGCGTCAATACGATCAGCCCGCGAATCAATTTGTAGATGGTGATCGCCATGCCGGAAATAGTCGGCAAAATGATTTTCCCTCGGTCCACCATCGAAAGCTTGATCTTCGCGCCCGGCAACAGCATCTCCAAATCCGTTTCCGGAATGTTCTTGAACGTCTTCAGGTAGACATTGTCGGGATCGAAGTCGCCCTTGTTCTTTTCGTCCGGTTTGAGGCGAAAGGCGATAATCAAACGCTGAAGTTCAGGTTGTTCTATAATCTCTTCGCGAAAACAATTTTGCCATCGCCGGCGGCTGACTTCGACGATGCGATAGCCACGGGCAAAGATCTCAAGTCGGGCGTAGAGTTCGAAATCGACCTTGAGCTTGGCGCTCCAATTCGAACCCAATTGTACGGCACTTTTGATCTCCTCTCGCGATAGTCGTTTGTAATGTGCGCGATAGAGTAGACTCGACAATGAGTCGATCATACGGTCGACCTGTAGGTCGCGCTCTTGGGCACTGAGATGCCTGATTTCAATTGCATCGTCGTCTGGGTCGAGTGGGCCGTAGAGGTCTTCTAATCGCAGCATCGCTGAAAGATGTTCGGCATGAAATATCGCTTGAAGGCGTTGAGCCAGAAGTTTGAAATGGTCACGCTGTTGCGGGCTGAGATCAATTGTCTCGACAAGCTTGGCATTTAGATCACTGCATCGGACAGGGATGAACGTATGTCTTGGGTCCAGACGTTGAGCGATGGGATCTTCTTCGATGCGATGGACGACGATCGCGAAATCATCGTGACCATTTTCTAAATTTTCAGGATTCGTTTCCATGGACAAGTATTCGATTCGAATTGGAGAAGCTTCGTAAGTTTACTTGTTGAATTTCAGAAATTTTTGGCCATCGTTGGGAAAGAACGGGCCTCTTTTCCCCTTTTTAGTTTGATCGGCGATTGGGAGGTTCGTTAGCACTGAATTTTGGGATTAGGCGGTTTGACGTTAGCCACGGTTGCGTCAAAGAAAACCGGGACTATTGGGGGATTTCGCCATGCAGCTGATGCAATATTCGGTCCAGCGTGTCATAAAAATTGATTGAATCTAAAGTCCGGTCGTTAAATCCTTAAACGGATGCCAACAATCCGGTAGTGGGGCGGTTTGGTCGACTGGTTCGTGCCCGAGGATTGGATGTTCGAAAGCCAATCGACGCGCGTGAAGCGCAATCCAACGTTTTCTTAGATCGGTCGATTGAGGTCCAAATTCGTCTTCTGATCCGTACATTGCATCGCCAAGAATAGGTAATCCACGATGGCTGCATTGGAGACGAATTTGGTGCGTGCGTCCGGTCACTAATTGAATCTCTGACAGCGTTCGGTTTCCATCAGTAGCGAGAACGCGAAAGTCTAAAATGGCCTCTTTGGCCTCGGGATGGTCGGCATCAACGATTTCGGATCGCGCTTCATCGGGGATCTTACGCATAAAGTCACGCCACCTGCCCGAGGTTTCCGTTGGCGATCCGGCGACGATGGCCCAATAGGTTTTCGTGACTCGGTGCTCGCGAATTTGAGCCGAAATTCGTTGGGCGGCGCGTATGTTTTTGACGACTGTTATCACGCCCGAAACGGGGCGGTCCAAACGATGGGGTACGCCAAGATAGACTTTTCCTGGTTTTTCGTCGCGCACTTTGAGCAAGTGTTTGGTGCGTAGTTCAAGACTGTCGATGCCAGGCGGCCCCTGAGTCAGGAGTCCACCAGGTTTATTCATCACGAAAACAGCTCCGTCTTCGAGCAAAATGTCCGGCGGCAAAATGTTCTTTTCGATCACAGTCGTTCTTTGAGGCGTAAGAGATGCTGGTAGTGAGTGTCGCATTGATAGCACGGATGTTTCTGATCTGCATCATAGCTTTCCTAGCTGTTGTTTTCCTGATTCAAAACCACCACGTTTTGAAAAAATTACAGAAACAGAATCATGATCGCCAGCGTACGGCGGCTTATTAAGGTACGCTTCGACTTGAAGGCCAAGGGAATCAATCTCCGCCGTCGCTTCAATAAATGATTCAAACGAACGAGTTTGACGCAAACAATTAAACATTAAACACGTTCCCGACTAAGAGTACTTTCCGCTCAACCTAGCTTTATCCTTCTGAACCACGGCTCACAATATGAAACGTCGCCAGACAAGAAAATCTCGCAAAATTAGCTTCGTCAATTATCAAGGATTAGAGAATCGCCGGTTATTGGCTGTGACGGCGAATCTTATCGGCAGCGAAGTTGTAATCGGTGGCGACGCACAGAATAACACGGTGGTCGTTCAACAGGTTGGCGAAGCATTGCGCGTCAACGTTGCGTATCAAGGCAGCTACGATTTCGACTTTGCCAGCGTTTCTGCACTGCGATTCGTGGGCCGCGCGGGCGATGATGTTTTCACCAACGAGACAAATCTCAACACTGTCGCTTCGGGAAATGATGGAAATGATCGAATCACCAGCGGTAATGGTAATGATCGCTTATTCGGAAATGCGGGCAATGATATTTTGACCAGTTCTGGCGGTACGAATTTGATAAACGGCTGGTCTGGAGACGACACCGTCAACGGCGGTACAGGTGTTGATCAGATATATACATACGACGGCAACGACACAATTATAAGTGGGCTCGGAGATGATTACGTCGTCGCAGGCAATGGTGACGATACAGTCACCGCGGGATCTGGTCACGATACTGTATTCGGAAATTCTGGAAACGACACCCTCAATGGCAACGCCGGCAACGACAGGCTGTACGGTCAAGCGGGCGTTGATGAGGTGTTCGGAGATGCGGGCAGTGATATCATCCGCGGCGGTACCGCGAACGATACACTCTATGGTGGTACAGGTGATGACCGCTTTGATGGCGAAGGCGGCAACGATGTCATTTACGGAAATGATGGGCGTGATGTTATCTTCGGTGGCGATGATGCAGATACACTCTACGGCAACGACGGCCTTGATTTTATCTACGGCGGGATGGGTGACGATACTATCCGCGGCGGAGAGCAGAGCGATCAAATTCGTGGCAATGAAGGCAACGATGATCTTTACGGGGATAGCGGAAATGATCGCGTTGCCGGAGATGACGGGGACGATTACCTCGATGGTGGACTAGGATTTGACATTGTCTTAGGTGACAACGGAGTGGACGAAATCGTCGGCGCTTCCAACGATTTTGTGCGCGGTGGAGCAGGGGATGACTTGATTAATCTGAGTGCTGGAAACGGTGACAGGGTGGCTTTCCTTCGTAACTATTCCAATTTTGTAGTAACCGAATCCGGCTCTGGGCTCTATGTTCGTGATACCACAGGTAGTGAAGGAATGGACACTATCACCGGTGCGGAAACGCTCATCTTCGCCGATCAAACGCGCGTAGCGGCGGCAAACGTTACCAAACGAATCACCGTACAGCCGATCATTGTTTCCAACAGCAACGGATCAAATACGGCTGAGTTTCTTGGAAATGCGGAACAAGAGGCAACGATTAAGCGTTTGATTGACGAAATCTTCTTACAGGCAAACGTTGACATTGAATGGGAAGATACAAGGACTTGGAATAACTCTTTCGCCAACACTGGCAGCAACTCGCCGCGGCCAACGGGAGATCTCAACACGATCGTTAACAATGGTGACTCCGCAGGAATTGGGAATAATAATCCAACCATTATTGATGCTTACTTCGTGGAGATCGCGGCCGGGTTTACAAACCAGTCAGATAACGTTGCCAATGGATTGGCATTTGTCGATGCCAACGGAACGACCATTCATGTTGGCGATAATTTGCCCACCTTCTCAAGTGGAAGAGATGTCGTTGCGAGCGTGGTCGCACACGAGCTGGCTCATAATTTGGGGCTGGATCACAACACCATCGTCAATAATTTGATGTACACCGGCAGCCAGAGCAGCGACGGGACGGTGATCACCTCGGCTCAACGAACGACGATCCAAAACAGCCAGTTCAGCATCAACATTTGATTCGTGCCAGCTGTTTTTTGTTCGCCGTCGCTTAAGCATTTCTGAGTGATTCTCTCTGTTGCCATTAGACTGCGCCCAATCCGCCGAAGTAGGTGCTTTCGCCAATAAGGTGGAAAATACTCAGCATCGAAATTTTGTTCCACCAAGTTTTGGTCAACGCGCAACATACGGCCATCCAAAACATGTTGGCCCATGCGAGAATACCGATCAATATTATCGGACGCTCGTTTCGAACCGCCAAGTTCAACGAGAATGTGCCGTAGAGCTGGTTCGCAACTCGGCGGCTACCAAATCGCCAATCCTAAAGAGGCGAGAAAAAGGATAAGTGTCGTGAATCTAATGATTTAGCAGGTCATTTTCAGGACTAGTTCGATAGTAAAGTTTGAAGGGTATTTGTTATTTAAAAACCATGCTGTGTGCCAGTTGCCGCTGCCGGTCTGAGAAATCGACGCGAAACACGTGGCAGTCCGGCAAGGTGTCGCGGGCATGTTCGAGATCGATGTCAGTCATATCGTAATTGAACGCAACACCGATCCAATGTCGAGAAGCAAGAGTGTTTAGGACAGCGAGCTCCACGATTGCTTCACGGCCGATCGGTTGGTCGAAGGTGATTCGACATTCGCGGCCAATCGGCCAGTCTAGCAATGACCCGACACGGGCTCCATGAGCCTGCGCGACGCCAACCGCAGAATTGTAGTGGGAGTGATACGTGACGTAGTCGTAGGCGACAAACGCGAAGAAGAAACCGAACACAAGCAGCAGGGCGGAGCGTCGCGTTCGGCGCGTGCGGGTCATACTCGGATCGGATAACGGGTTTGTACTAGACATGGTGTCGTTTCTGATAAGAACAATCGTCTATCATACTTAAAATAGCACGTATGATGAAATCGTAAGTCACCCGTTGAATTGAGATGTTGGGAGATGGCGTGTCTTTGTTTGGGCGGTAGGGGCCTGTTGATTAAGTCAGCTTTCGATTTTTAATGTGAGCGGTTTGGGCGCTAGCCTAATGGCACTTACTTTAGCCTGATGCAACGCATCAACCCGTCAACCGCCAACGGAAAACGTCCGGTCCTACGCGCCTAAACCGGACGCTATCGCGTGGCGGCTGATTCAATCAACAAGTTCGCCAGCGAGTTTGTACTGCGACGCTTCGCTGTTCAAGGTTTCATTAGAAATCAAAAACGGTGCGGCGGTGCTTTTATCACTCAGTCGATGGCCGGTTGGCAGCGGCTCAACGAAAAAAGGCCTGCTTTCAACTTTTGAAAGCAGGCCCTATTTTTAAAAATAAAGTTCTTGATTGCGATTGTTAAGCAATCTTCCATTGCAAACTTATTTCATATCGATGTCAAAACGACTGGTTCACCCTCCTTAAGGGTAACTTTCAATCCGCTTGTTTCCCGGCTGCCGGTACTTCTTTGGAATCCGTTTGTCCTTACGCTTCCAGACAACATACCCGGGGGTAATTCAGGAGCCGGTTCTCCACAGCCAGACAGTGAGAAGGAGACCGCTATCAACGCACAAGTGAACATGTACAAAACGACGAGCTCAAATTTCTCAAAGGCTGATCGAATTTGAAAACGAAAAAGCCGGACAAGCTTTCACTTGCCCGGCTTAGTGTTTTTCACGCTTAAGTAGAATCGTGGATTAAGCAAACGGTTTAAAGTCCAAACTACGCCGCTTACTTAATTCATCTCAACACCAGCGAATAAGCTGTCCATTTCGCTGTTCTCGAAAGCAAACAGGTCCTGTGTGATTGGCTCAGCAGCCATTAGAGAATCCAAAGGGTCCGCTGATGTCGTTGTTTCCTCGGGTATGGAATCCGCAGAGGACTTCTCACTGGAAACTTCCGCATGATGTTTGTTGTCCAATTCGCGTGTGTCAACCAACGGGAAATCTGGCACGAACCCCTCCAAACATTGACTGCGAACCGGGTTTTGCAACTTCCGAACAGCCTTGGCTTCAATCTGCCGAACACGTTCGCGCGTCACTTTGAAGATGCGGCCGACTTCTTCTAAAGTGTATGTGTATCCATCACCCAAACCGTATCGCAGACGGATAATCTCGCGTTCCCGGTACGTCAACGTCTTCAACAAGCCTTCAATTCTGTCTCTTAGAATTCCATTGGTGGCCAGGCGAACAGGGCTGTCGTTGGAGCTATCCTCGATGAATTCGCCGAAGCTGCAATCGTCGCCTTCGCCAACCGGACGGTCGAGGCTGACCGGATGCCGCCCGATGTCCAACACGCGGCGGACTTCTTCCACGGGTAACTGAGCCCGCACCGAAATCTCTTCCATCGTTGGCGTGCGTTTCGTTTCTTGCAGCATCGCTTTTTGGATGTTTCGCAGCCGAGACAATACGTCGATCATGTGGACGGGAATCCGAATGGTACGCGCCTGATCCGCGATAGCACGTGTGATCGCTTGGCGAATCCACCACGTCGCGTAAGTCGAAAACTTGAATCCCCGGCGGTACTCGTACTTGTCGACGGCACGCATCAGGCCGGTGTTGCCCTCCTGAATTAAATCCAGAAAGCTCATCCCGCGATTGCGATACTTTTTCGCAATCGAGACGACCAAACGCAGGTTGCAACCGGAGAGTTGACGTTTTGCGTTCTCAAACTCCTTGTAGTAATTTTCGCACTGCCCAACCCGCGTCGCTAAACTCTCTGGGCTTTCTTGTACTTCTAGGGTCAGCCGAATCATATCGCTGCGGAGGCGTCGACGTTCGCTTTTTGAAAGTTCAATCTCGCTGTCGTCGCTCAATTGTTTCTTGATGCGAACAATGCGATCGGAAATGCTTCTCATTTGAGCAATCAACGGAGAAACGCGACGCGAACGAAGACTCAATTCTTCCACCAACGTCACTAATTTCTTCCGGCGAGCCAAAAATCTTACGCGCGCATCTGCCTTTTCGGTCTTCGATTTACTTTTGGAGACAAGGATCTGAAAATCTCGCGCGTTTTCAAATTGGAGATGATCCATCGTTTTAAAGTTGTGCGGCATGCGCGACTGAATTTGTTCCTTGGTTAGATTTTCAGTCAACGATACCTTGATCGTACGATCAAACGGAAGTTCGCCTTGGTGCACTCGTTTCAGAACCCCAATCGTTGCCGACAATGCATAATTGTTTGACAGAACCGTCCGGCGATAACGCTTGCGAGCGATCTCGATGCGTTTAGCAAGTGCAATCTCTTCGTCGCGCGTCAACAACGGAATGACGGCCATCTGACTGAGGTACATGCGGATCGGATCGTCGCTAGGACGAGGCAACTTGGCGGCAGCGCGGAACGCTTCGACGTCCGTGTCGGCTTCGGCTTTGGCCAATTCGTCAGGCGTCGGTTCATCCGAGCCCGCCGGCGGTTGGTCGCAAAGTTCGATACCTGATCCCTCGAGGGCGGCGATCAGTGCGTCCAATTTCTCAGAACCCGTCGTTTCATCGGGCAGATGCTTAGAGACTTCGTCATAGGTCAAGAACCCCTGAGCTCGGCCACGGGTGATCAAAACCTTCAGGTCATCGTTAATTTGAATAGTCATCTCTTCCAATCCTTCTGCGGGTTCCATCCCACAAATCGACGGTAAATGCGACACATCTTTTACTCAGCAAAGAGTAAGGTCCTGCCAAAAATCAATTTAACAAGTAGCACGACGTGCCGACTCAGCGATTCGGTTGCTACCCATCCGTGGGAGCAGTGATACCTTGTCGCTGTCGGGTCTGTCTCAATAATTCCTCTAGTGCATCCACCTCTTGGGATTTATCCATCTTCTTTTGATGAAGCTGGGAAATCCTAGCGGCTTCACTGGTTTCCACCTGACGCTTGTGAAACGCTTGAATAACGGTCTCCAAATGACCGGCAGCATCAAACGCCACACCCTTATTTACTGCTTCGAACGCGGCCTGTTTTTGCGTCGCTTCTTCCAGAAGGTATTCGACAACATTTTTCAGGTTTGGATCGTCCAAGTGCAGCATCACGTTTTCATAGTTCGCGTCGCGACCATCATGAAAGAATTCGCCTAGTAGTTCGAAAATCTCTCGCAGCGGCCCCGCACCGAACATCTCCGGCGAAACGCGCTCAATCGCGATATCGGCCAGTTCCGGTGTATTAAAAATTAGCTCCAACACTTCGACCTCTTTCAGGTCAAACTGATTGAAGTCAGTCTCCTTGTTTTGATCGTCGGCTTCTTCGTTCTGATTCCAACGCGATGGACGCGTCGAATTCCGAAGCTCTTTCAATCGGCCTTTGACCTGATCGCGCGTCGTTTGGAACTGCCGCGCAAGACGAGCCACCAGTTGGTCTTGCCGCAAGCTCTTCGCGGCCGATTTTGCGATCACCGTCGCGGGCACTTGCGAGATTGTTTTAAGGATGTTTTCCAGTGCTTGATTCGCGGCGTGGGTATCGTTGATCAGATCAATCCCGGCGGTTTCGATACCAATCTTGTGTGCCAATGCATCCGGTGCCGCGTCGACCAGCGACTGAAACGCGTCAGCGCCTTGGTTTTGCACAAAGTCAAACGGATCGAGTCCCTCCGGTAGAGAAAGGATACGCAGGTCCATGTCTTGGGCAACAAAGATATCCAAAATCTGGTTCGTTCTCTTCTGCCCCGCTTCGTCACCATCAAGGACCAGCGTCACCGAATCAGCAAACCGCTTGATCAGTTTGATATGTCGTTCATTAAGGGCCGTTCCCAGGACGGCAACCGTATTTCTTAGGCCCGCTTGGTACGCCGCGATCACGTCGGTGTAGCCTTCGACGATCGTTAGCTTGCGTTGTTTTTGAACTTCGCGATAGACGTGACTCAGCCCGTACAGGTTGTCGCTTTTGGTGAACAGCAGCGTTTCGGATGTATTAACGTACTTACCCTTTGGCTCTTCTTCGGTTCCGTAGATCCCTGGCACCACACGGCCACCGAAACCGATCGTCTTCTGCTGAAGGTTGCGGATCGGGAACAGCACACGGCCTCGAAAACGCTCGTAGTAGCCACCACGATTGTTCGCCATCACCACGTTACAAGCCTCTAAGATCTCCCCGCTGAACTCCGTCGAACGAGCCCGATCGACCAACCAAGACCACGCCAACGGCGCGAACCCGATTTTGAATTCGGCGATACTCTCATCGGTGATTCCGCGCTGCGATAGATACTCACGAACGGCAATCGCGTCTGACGATTCAAGCAAATTTTTTTGATATTGCTGTTGCACCCAGTCAATTGCTTTGAACAGTGTATTTTTATCACGTACCGAGCCTTTGGGAATGTTCTGCTGAAATTTCGTCATCGAAATGCCGGCTCGATCGGCCAAGTATTCCAATGCTCCGCGGAACTGAAGGCTATCGCGTTTCATCACGTAAGAGAAAACATCACCGCGATCCGCACAAACCCAGCACGCCCAACTCTGGCGGCTTTCGTTGATTTGGAAAGATGGTTTGGTGTCTTCATGCCAAGGACAAAGCCCAACGTAGTTGCCGCCCTGCCGGCGAAGCTGCATATCGCTACCGATCAAGTCGACGATGTTCGTCGCTTGTTTGATTCGATCCTTTAAATCGAAGTCGGGTAGCACCGGATGAGCCTCACTATGAAACGGTCAAACAAAGTTTGTATCGTTTGGAGGCCAACAGAAGTTCTTGCAGCGACGATTTTTTTTAACGCGGCGGCGAGATGCAATCTTCTTCGCTTCGTCCCAAATGCGAGACGTCGAGTTTGCTGCTGTCTTCTGATCCATCAGAAGCAAATTTGCAAAACGCGCAATCGAATGAAATTGTTTCAGGTGCTGTACACGAGAGTTAACTTTTGGTGTCCTCCATGACACAGCACTCTAACCTAATTCATTCCCCAGGCGATGGTCAACATCAATCTGAAAGACATTTCCAAACAACCAAATAGTGTACCAGCATGGATGCTTGCGGGCCAATTGGCCTGTGGTGAAGTGTTGTTAAGAGGGCTCGTTGCCTTACCTTTTCCAGATGTTTTGGAGTTTAATAACTAGAGGCCCAAACGGCTAATGTTCTCCCCCCCAAAATTTTAGCTCTGACAAAACACTACGTTTCTTTATTCAACCGCTGCTTCAACTTTAAAAACCGGGCCTGAAGGTCTTTGAAATCAGCGAACATCTTTCGTCGTTTGGTACGGCTCTGGTCCAACAGCTCCATCGTCTTGGCCAGCTGGGCATCTCGGTCGGCCAACATCTCAGGCAATTCCCCCAATCGCTCAATCGCAGCGTTAAGCTCTACCTGAAGAGCGTTGAGATCGGACTGCTGAAAACTTTTCACATTGGGGAAAAGCTGTTCAATATTGAAAGATTCCAATACTGGAAAGAATCCTTTCTCTGGGCTGCATATGATTCGATGCGGGTACTCGATCGGCCGATTGTCCTCTGCCGCCGTTTTTCCGCACTGGATCATTGTCAAAATTAAGTCCACCATTCGCTCTGCCGCTGGCGAACGACATTCGAGATGATCATGCAGCGTCGTGTCCTGAAACAACAGCTTGGGCTTGGGCGGATCCGCCAGTTCATGCACCACTGGCCCGATGTGCGACGGAGCGCTGATCGTCCAAGCCGGTGGAATGTAGGCCGGCGCATTGTGATAGTCCAAAATTGCCGTCGGTCTTCCTTTGAGTACGCTTTCCAGATAAACCGTCGATGGAGTCGTAATCACCGCGTCGACATTGTCCATCACATCCAGCATCGGTGGAAGTTTTCCCTCGGTGACCGGGTCGCGCGGGGTAAATCCCAATTCTTCATCCAAACCATCGGTCAAACGCCAAATTGTTTCCACCGCTGCTCCGCCGATCGTCGAATTAGCGGTAAACCAATGTTGCAGGTCTTTGAGCGATTGCAGAACCGTCGCGCGTTGCTGGTCATCAAATGCTGGCGTCTGTGCGGTCGCGATCAACAAGCGAAACTTTTCAGACGTCGCCGGTGGTTTGGGTTTCTCGGAAGCCAAGGCATCGAATCGTGGCAAACCGACAACTTCACATTTGCCAACGTTGCCCCAACTTTCAAGAACACGCGCTTGACCACGCCCGATACAAGCGACTTTGTGCCCAAGCAAAGGCTGAAACATGCTTCCGGCAGCCAATCCCGGATGTTGCCACGTGTTTCGATATTCCAAAACCCCATCCGCCAACACCAACACCGGTATCTCCTGATGATCGGTCAGCAGCCGGCGCAACGCTGACAGATCTTCCCAGCGGTAGTGCATGTGCGTGAGGATGATCGAGGCGTCATCTGGCGGATGCCAATCCACGATAAAATCTTCGACGATCGTATAAGGCAGCGGTAGCGCGTCCAGCCAACTGTTGTACAGCCCGCTTTTATTAGCGAACGGGCAGAGAATGTAGACGTGGTCGGGCAAAGTGCTTCACTAAGGGGTAAAAATACGGGTGCGAGGAGCTGCAACTGGGTCAATTTGATCGCAGGCGCCATCAAAGCGAAACCGATAGTGCCCCGGATCGGTTCATCTAAATAATAATTTCTTTTACTTCATCGGCATACTCATAAGACGCGTAAGTAACCGTTTTTCGCCGGTTATTGATCAATTTTCGCCTCCTCGGCGACGCGGTGTTAATTGCCTGAAGACGATTGGCACCGCTGCTGCAACCCTTGTTTTGTGAGCAATAACGAATGTTGCAAAGACAAAGCTGTCCTTTTTGAACAAGGAATCAAAATGAATCGTCAAATAACAAAACCCATTACCAATCTTCTTATCTCAGCCGTAGCAGTCATCGCCCTTGGCGTTTGGGCAAACAGCGCTTCTGCGAATGATTACAACCGCATCAATCGTGCGGCCGTCAAAATTCGCTCCAAGACGCGGACGCTGTTGAAGGAAACCGAACACTACGTTCAGACCACCAACTATCGACTACTGGTCTCCGACACTGCGACGCTCCGGCAGCAGGCCGAACACATTCGCGAAGTGGCGCGAAGCGGGTACGACCTCGATCACTTGGCCACAGACGTTGCGGAAATGGACCAAACTTTCCATCACTTAGAAAACTTGTTCGATAACACTGAACTATTGGCCTCACAGTGCCACGGATCGGTCAAAGGCCATACGGCTCACGTGAAGCGATTGCTGAATTCGATCGAAGATTGCATCCATCAAATGCAAGACGACCTTTACGAATTGCAAACCGCTGTGATCGTCGCACCTCCGATAGCCGTGCAACGCCCAGTAGTGGTGCAACGTCCAGTAGCCGTGCAACGCCAGGTGGTTGTGCAACGCCAAGTAGTCGTACCAGGACCGGTAATCGTTCGACGACCAGTCGTCGACACAAGTTGTCCCTACAGCCGCAATCGTCAGGCTCGACCGATCGTCACCAAGGTGCAAACGTTCGGAGTTCCTGCCCGAGACATTTACGGACACAGTTCGATCTACGGCGAACGAGGCGGACATCGTGAAAACCGATACGGTAGTCATGGACACCGTGGAGACAGGTACGGCAGCCGCGGACACGGCGGAAGCGGATACAGCTTCTCAATCGGCGGCGGAAGCTCACGAATGAACTTCAACTTCTAAGAGGTCGAGGTTAAACGAAAACGACATGGCCGGTTTTATCCGGCCATGGTTCGTTTTAACGTAGCGTGGAACGTTCAATGGCACCTTAGCCATCTGAAGTGTAGCGGTAGTTTGAGTCGCCAGACTTCAGGAGTTATAGCAACTCCCGAAGTCTGGCGACTCCGGCTACGTAAAAAAACTAGCCAGTTTTATTACTAATTCAAATGGCTGACGTGTCACCATAATTCGTGACTACAGCTTGGGGCCCCTTGGAAAATCCACTACTTCTTCTGATCACGCATAAACTGGTTTAGATCGATGCCGCTTTGGCGCTGTTCATCTTCAAGCAATTTTATCCGCACCTGCATCCGTTGAACCAATTTCTCCAGCTTCGGCAGCAAATCAATCGACCGATCGCGTTTGCTTGGCCGAGGCACCGCCGGATAACCCAACTGCCGTTGCAGCGATGAGAACAGATAGTGCGGTTCCTTTTTCCGATTGGCCAAGGCAATGCGTCCCTCTTTTTCGCCAAACAGGATCACTCGATCGTCCGATTTCACGTCGTGATTGTGCGCGTTTTTGATGCCGTAGTAATCACTGTTGACGTAAATCAAGTCGGCCAACTCGACCAATCCCAATTGGTGGCGAACCTCCAAGATCCAGCGCTGCCAATTGGCATCGTAAACGGGATCCATCGCTATCGCTTGCAGACCATAGTCATAGTTCAGGCTATTTCGGCACAACGTTTCCATCTGAAAAAGGAACATCGCAACCGGATCATTGGTGTCGGCGCGAAACTTGGACTCGGCCTCCAGAATCAAAAATGCCACGCGCATGTCAAACCGACCTTGGTCGTCTTCGGCCTGTTCAATGATGAAGATTTGAAACTGGGTGAAATAATGGGGCAACTTCTTCATCGCCGTGGACATGGTTCCCACATGACGAACTTCGGCCAGCATAAAATCTATCGCCATCGGCAGCTTCGTCGTGGAAAGAATTTCTTCACGAATCTGACCGAGCATCTCTTGGACAGGCTCATTGGTCATAATTCGTCCCTGCAGCGCCTTGAATAGATAGGCTTGTTCAATGTATTCTTCGCGCGGCAGCACGGTCATGACAGAATTGGACATGATAAAATTGAGTGACTCTAGAGAAGACGTCGAATTGGCAATCCGACGCGCGGTTGCGGGTCGGGACTACGGGGGCGGTTGTTGAGCCTATCTTAACGGAAGAATCGAGAGAGTGTGTGCACAGTTTACGTCACAACGGCTACATCAATGCATTTGGATCTGATATTCTTAATATTGGATGGTAGGCAAAGACAATTAGCGAAGAGGCTTGTTGATACAATCAGCCGCCAACGGAAAAGCGTCCGGTCCACCAATGGCACAACCAAGGACCGGGGGCTATCGCCTAATGGCACTTACTTTAGCTTGATGCAACGCATTTGCGCATCAGCCGCCAACGGAAAAGCGTCCG
>ENA-ORXT01002163-ORXT01002163.1-marine-metagenome-genome-assembly--contig:-NODE-2163-length-24294-cov-6.326878_pt1 | contig 24294 bp, 20 predicted proteins | sample MGYA00237868_ERZ511482 | MGnify/ENA metagenome assembly ERZ511482
ACATCAAAGGTAATCTTTACTTTATCCGATGTTACGTATTGTGCTGAAGGATTATTAATAGTACCAGTATTTGTATATCCTTCTCCTATCCTCCCACTTAACTGAGAATCCCACTCTCTGTATCCACCTCCACTTGCAAAATGAGCTTCAATTTCTGCTTTATGCTCTTTAAATGCTTTATTCACTGATGCATCGTGTATCGCTGGAGTATCAAATTTTAACGCTGATCTTGATTGACCCATTGTTGGATGTTGACCAATCACTCTTAAACGCATATCAGCAAGAGGCAAATGAGGGCCGTGTCTTTCTATTGAGTGACATCCTGGAAAGGTTTCTTCAACATCAAGTAAAATCTTATTACGTATTGGATAATAATTTTCTAATAAGTCAACTCTATACCTCAAATTTGGCAAGTAGAACCAATCATTCCATGCACTTACCCAACCTACCGATATATCAGGAATATGTTTACCTATTTTACCAGAAACAATTGTGGTATTTATTAAGTCATCAAAAAAAGCTATTGGATTATCTAATCCAAGGATTGCAACTTTTATATTTTCTCTTTTAAGATTTGATAATATTGATAATGGATCAGTATCATTACAAGTTTCTAAAAGTCTAAATTTATCTATTAACTTATTCACCTTTGTAATACCAACCTCATCACCATATAAAACCCTAAGGACTCCTGCTATATCATCGTCAGTTCTGGCAGTACCATTGAATAGTTTATTCACTGCAGTAGCAGCTTGAGGGTTCTTAAGATCAAATAACTGTTTTTGAGAATTATATCCGTCTTTTGCACGTCTAAAAGTCCTATAATCAGCAACATGCGTAACTACAGAATTAGTAATGGCTGCAAATGTAAATACTGCTGCAATCTTTTGTAGATCTTCGCACCACGGACCTAATCCCTCACAAATAATATCTTGATTAAGAAGTAGAAGGGCTACTTCTCCACTAAAACTTGATATTGCAAATAATGCTCTCAACTTAGAAACTGTGGATACTGCAAGTACTTCTGGCGCTGTTAAAAAAATTCCCAAAAGCATTACTGAATTTTCAAATGCCTTATCTGTGATTCTCTCGGCAGAATTTTTATAAAGATATGGAAAGGCAATGCCAGGTACAACGGCTAATCTTCCCATAGATAAAATTTCAGAAGGTCTTGACAATTTGTCATCTGCAATTTCAACAATATAATTTTGATAGTAAATTTGTTTTTATAAACTAGGAATTATAAAATTTTAATTCAAATTAATGTTATAATTAACATAATTTAACAAAAAAATAACATTTAAATTATATTAGTGCGCAAAATTTAATTTTAAACGCTTGTCTTTTTACTGTTTAATATAGAATATATGTTTGTATTTTTTTAAAAAACCAAATAAATAAGAAAAATATGGAAGCAAGTGAACTACAGAAACCCGAATGGCTTAAAAGATTAGAACAAGAGAGTTGGCAAGCAGAATTACTGATTTCTAGTGCGGCTATTTATTCGGCTTTTCAATTACCAGAGTTGATTAATCGTTTATCTAATTGGGCGATTACTTATTTTGCTTTTGAGGATGCCGAGTGGAATTATGCTTTGATTATGTATCTTGCATTTGCAGCGGTTATGTTGATATTATCTTTTGTGACCCATTTTATTTTAAGAACTATTTGGATAGCCTTAATTGGCTTGAATTCTGTTTTTCCTAATGGAATTCGTCCTGAAGGGGGAACGTATTCTAAGTACTATATGGAAAAGTTTATAGCAGATGTGCAGATAAAACCCAATAATATTCATCAGCTAGATAATTTTTGTAGTGGTATTTTCGCTCTTTGTGCAGTGATGACGCTTACTTTTCTTGTTTTTAGTTTTGATATAGTAGTCGTGTTTTTTTTGAAGAAAATTTTGGAGCAATTCATACCACCAAATTTACTGAGTGGCTTTTTTTACTTACTTGGAGGGCTGATTGTGCTATTCCCTTTATTGATGCTTTTTATAAATACAAAAAAGAATAAGGAAAACCGACAATTGCAGTATAAGGCCTATAAAGCTTATAAATACTTTAGTTTTCCAATGATGCATGTATTTTATCAACCAATTACTTATGTTGGTTCTATATTTACTAGCAACATAGAAATAAAAAAATATTGGAAGAGTTTGCTTTTTGCAATGGTCGTACTTCAGGTGTCTGTCGTTGTTTTCTTTTTTAAACCAATAGAATTACAATTAAGTGCAGGGCATCTTTATGCAGACTATGAACGGACTGATAGACTACAACCTAATTGCTATGAGACTAATTTACTAAGCGAGGAGGATCTAATTTTATCTGCCTTAGTAGAGAAAGAACAAATCTCAGGTCCATTGATGAAAGTCTTTGTTCCTATTTTTCCAAATGAAGAAGAGACGACAGATTTGGCTTGCGGTATATACGAATCGCCAGAAAATTTAGAACGAGAAGAAAGACGTAAATTAAGTCGAGCCTTTTATCTAAATTGCTACCAAAAATACCATCAATTTTATATAAATGATAGCTTATATCAAGTAGATATATTAAAATTTCAACATCCGCATAGAGCAACAAACGGCGTATTAACTTATTTGCCAACAGACTATTTTAATAAGGGAAAAAATATGTTGACGGTTAAAAAGGTCCATCCTGATTCCTCTCTAGTTTATCGGACGATGAATGTGCCTTTTTGGTTTGCCAGATAAGTATAGAATGAATAATGAATAATTAAGAATGAAGAATTGCATGTATGACGTAAATACTAGTGTTCAGTATCTAATAAATTCTTAATTAGGGGTGTAAAGAGAAATTTTCCAATCCTTTTTACCCATCTAAAATAGCGGGTAAAAAGTATATTTGGTATAAAGCTTCTTTAGAGGGAGTAAATTTGATTTGTTTTTTTGCAAAAAAACAAATCAAATTTACTCCCTCCAAAAAATCTATTTAATTTACTATTTACCTGATGCCAAAAGTAGGCAAAATTAAGACCAAAAAATTTCTCTTTACACCTCTAATTAATAATGAATAATTGTATATATGATGTAAACACTAGTGTTCAACGTCTAATAAATTCTTAATTATTCATTCTTAATTATTCATTCTTAAAGTATAGCCTGTCTTTCTTTACTTGCCAAACTAGTAGCCAATTCTTCTTTAACCTCCTTCAGGATCGCTTTCTTTTGTAGTGACTCCGCAGCTTTCATTTTCCCTTGTAAAGAGCGCAATCTACGAGGCTGTCTTTCTAAAGCTTTTTCAAAAATCACCAATGCTTTCTCTGTTTGTTCTTGGTCTAACAACCATTCTCCATAAGCTTCATGGATAGGTTTTAAAATAGCAGGAGGACCATAAGCATAGCTAAGGCTTTCTTCTAATTTTATTGCTTTTTCAAACCAATCACTGGCCGCTTGTTTATCATTAGATAAAGTAGCTAGATAAGCCTGTAATTCCATTTCCATGATGTGCGCCATATCTACATCTAACTGGTTGGGTGGTTTGTTAGCATACCCGCCCGCACTACACATAGGCGCACCTTCTGCACTTAAAACGTTTAAAGCTTTAAGTCTCCTTTGTTTGCTGGCTTGAATGATTGAACGTAGTTGTTTATTATCCTTTTGAGTATAAGCTTTCATCCCTTCAATAAAATCGTAATTCGCTTTTTTTACTAAGTTAAGGTCACTAGCATCAATCGCTATATCTGCCAAAGGACCTTCCCATTTATTGGTTTCTACCAAATGCGCACCTTTCATAGACAGCAAATACCCTCTAGCGGTTTTACTTGGTTCTTCAGTCGTGTATTGTACCATATCTTTTAAAATCCCGGAAGCTTTTTCTAATTCGCCTTTTTGCAAAAAGCCATATTGTAACCAATTAAAGGCATGATAACTACGAGCATCATTATCTAATTCTTTGCGCTGCATTCTCTTAATGCTAGCATTCCAAGAGGCAATATTAGCAGTGACCACATTATTCCAATCACCAAGTGCTACGTATATATGAGAAGGCATGTGTAAGGCGTGTGCCGCATCGGGTGCTACTTTAGAATAACTATCCGCCGCATTTTTTGCAAGGTAGGCATGGGCAGGGTCATCGTAGGAATGTATCAAATAATGTAAAGCGCCAGGATGGCTAGGATTTTCCTTAATAATACCTTGTACTATTTTAGCACTCTTATCATACAACACCTCGTCTCGTCCATTTCGAGAAGCACCCAATAAGGCAACCGCATAGAAGGCAGCCACTTCTTGATTCGTAGGATATTTTTTCGTAAGCTTTTCTAGAAATTGATAATAGGCAATATCTCTTTCCGTTTTAGTGCCATTGCCTAATAGAATTTCTATGGCGGCAAAAAAGTCTTTTTCCAAGTCAGTTTCTACTAGTTTTGCTCGTTCTTCTGGCGTGGCAGCCAATTTATTTAAAGCAGCTACCGCCTTCTCTTTATCCTGTCTTTGCCAGATGGTATGATTATAAGTCATCGCTTCTCCCCAATAAGCCATTGCTAAATTGGCATCCAGTTCTTGTGCTTTTAAAAAGGCAGCGCGCGCATCTTCATACTCAAAGCTATGCAGTAACAAAAGCCCTTTTTCAAAAAAAGCGGCTGCTTCTTTATCTCCTTTTACGGGAAAATTTATTTCTCCCAACTTTGCCTCTTGTTGGGTAACGGCTTTTTCTTGTTGTACTGTTGGTCCACAAGCAAAAAGGGCTAATAATAATACGATTGAAATAGTTACTCTATACATTAGTCTATTAATTTTTTAGTTTCCTGATCTAATATCTTCAATAATTCTGGAAATCTATAATCCCCTGCCATATTTTTTACCTGCTCGGCTGCTTCGGTTAAGTCAATGCCCACGCTAGTGACGTAGAGTGGGTTTTTACTTTCTCCTCGAAATATTTGTATTACGTTTTTTTGATTGTCATGAAAAGACTTTTTGGCTACGCCAACTATTGGAATTTTTCGGTCAAGTGCTTCATACACATATTGTCCTAAACCCGCCTTTCCTTCGTCATCTAAAATAACATACCCATCCACTATAATTAATGCTATTTTTGAAAGTTCGCTTTTTTCTAATACTTTTAAAATACAGGGTAATTCTCGTTTATAAAATTGACCAGGTACGTAGGGTGCTATATTGTGTACCTCTACAATATGTGTCGTGTGGGGTATAGTGTCTGTCCAATTGTCAAATGCAATACTAACGGATTTGGCTATATTTTCTCTATAATGTACATCTATGGCTATTATCATTACATGTTAGTTTAGTGTTGATGAAAAAATAAGTTCCGCTTTTAGATTTTTGAATTGACCATTTTTTCTATGGTTTTTTAAATCATACAAAAAATACTCATTTCAAAATATGGAACTTACTTTTTCATCTTTACTTAGGAATAATTCAACCCATGAAAAACAGAACTATTTTAGTATTCACGATACTCTGTCTACCTGTATTACTTTTTAGTCAATACAAAAATAACCAACAGAAAAGAGAAAAGATTCGCAAACCCATAAAATGTCCGACAGGAAGCTACGATTTAGTTTGGCAAGACGAATTTGATGGAAATACTTTAGATACTAATTATTGGAGAACAACTTATGGTAGCCCTAAACCTTGGGATTGTACCTTGCCAAGAGGGGAATGTGGTACAGAATTACAAGTATATCAAGCTGAAAATGTGCAAGTGAATAAGGGCACATTAAAACTAATTACAAGAAAAGAAAATATTACGTATCAGGGAATTTATGAAGCAGCACATCCTTGCGCGAATAAAAATATTGGAGACACTTTTTCTTTAGATTTTAAGTACACCTCTGGTATAATTGTTACGAAATCCGATAAAATGGCCTTTCAATATGGTTGTTATGAAACAAGGTGTAAATTGCCAATTGGTGCTGGATTTTGGCCAGCATTTTGGTTGTGGGGTGGGGGAGGTGGAAACGGAAGAGCTGGAGAAATAGATATACTGGAAATCTTCGATACGGCTCAACCCATTTATACTACGAGTATTCATAATGGTAATAAAAAGGCTCGGCAAGATATATCGCTTACATGGGACATAAGGCAGTGGCATACCTACTCGGTGGAATATGACCCAACGGAGGTAAGGTATTTTGTGGACGGTCAACTTATCCGAACCTATAAAAGGTTCAAAAAAATAGAATGCCAAGATGGACAGCTTATTACAAAAAAAAGAAAATATCGCCGTAATCCAGCCTTCCCATGGGAACAATGGATGGTATTAATGCTCAATCTAGCTATTAACCCTGAACCGGGAATGACGGTGGATCAGACGACTGTTTTTCCTGCGACTATGGAGGTAGATTATGTGCGGGTTTTTAAAAGGAAGGAGGAATGAAAAATTGAGAATTATTGTTTCAGTTTTATTTCAAAATCCTTGTACATTGGCTGTAAAGATTTCCAAAATGCTACCTGCTTTGGATAAGTTGGCGCATATACTTGAATATTTTTGGTCGTTAAAGGAAAAGGAAAAATAAGACAAGGAATTTTTGTTTGTCCATTTTGTTTAGCTAATTCAGCCAGTATATACAGTTCCTTAATTTTATCATCTGAAATAGCAATACATCCAACACTGGCACATCCGCCATGAATGAAAATATCACTTCCTACCTTTGTCGGATGCCCCAGTTTTTTATCAGAAGCATTAGGATAATTCAGCCCTAGCGACAAATGAAATTTACTAAGGGGATTAAACCTATTGATATGATAAATTCCTTCTGGTATTTGTAAATCCCCTTCCATTCTTTTCGGACCTAAGTCTCCACTAAAAGCACAAAAGTCGTAGGTCAAAATTTTCTTAAAATGTTCCTCCCTCTTGTTTTTAGCCCATACTTCTAGGATTTGTTCTTTTTTAAAAGCTCTGAGGAAAAGGTGAACGGATGTTTTTTGGATACCTGATTGTATTAACAGATTGCCAATCCACTTTCCTTTTTCTTGATAAGCTATTTCAACTCTAGTCATTTGAGCTTCATTTATAGTGGTATCACTGGAACAAGCTAGCAATAACAATAAGGGCAAAATATAGAATAATTTCATACTTAACAATTCATTAGGAATGCTTAACAGCTCATTGGTAACTACTTATGCTTAGATAGAATACTTTTGAAGTGTATAAGTGTAAGTTTGTTTATTAGTTTAACTGTTTATACACGTAGTAGAACAAATAAACATTTTAAACAAATAAACAATCCTACATAAACACCTAAATCAAAAATATGAATAATTTTAAACACTGTTTTCTGTTTGCCCTTATTGCCTTGTGTGTTACAGCTTGTTCCAGCCCTCAGTCCTTTTTAAAAACAGCGACCAATATCTCTACTAACCAAACAAGGATTGATGAAGATGGAGAAACCCATTTAATAGGCGTTACCACTCGCCAAGCGATGCAAAAAGCACCCTTTCAAGAATGGTATCAAAAAAACTACACGACTTATGAAGTAAAAGATGAGGTAACGAAACTTCGCAAGGCGCAAATTAAAGGAGTAGAAGTTTTGGCTTTTATGGGAACATGGTGTGGAGATAGTAAAAGAGAGGTACCTCGATTTTATAAGGTCATGGATAAAATCGGTTTTGAGGAAAAAACTATAAAACTAGTAAATGTTCATGCGAATGGGGAGCAATATAAACAAAGTCCGACCGCAGAAGAAAAAGGTTTGAATATTCATCGAGTACCTACTTTTATCTTTTATAAAGAAGGGAAGGAAATTGGTCGAATAGTAGAATCTCCTGTTACTTCAATGGAAATAGATATTGCTCAGATTCTAAATGAACTGCCAACTACCCCCAAATATAAGATGGTCGCCCGACTTAATAATTTATATGAAGAAGAGAAATTAGATTTTGTCAAAGAAAAACTACAACCATTTGGTAGGTTTACAGCTCGCTATACAACAAGTGCATCAGAATTAAACACCTATGGTTATGTATTAATAGCTCGTGGAGCAATAGAGGAAGCAATCACTACTTTTACAATTAATACTTTAGCTTATCCTCACGTTGCCAACACTTTTGATAGCTTGGCGGAGGCGTATGTAAAAAGTGACCAGACAGACCTTGCTATTGAGAATTATGAAAAAGTACTAAAGCTCGAACCTGAAAATGAACTAGCTAAAACTGCTTTAGAAAAGTTAGTGAATTTATAATTTTCAGAAGGAATAGAACTGCCAGATTTTAAAAATCTGGCAGTTCTTGTTCCATGTGAATTAACTCGATCTGGTAGAATATTTACCCTAAAACAGGCACTTCCATATCATAAGCAAGCCCTAAATACTGATTGTTATTAAAGGTAAACTCATCAATAATTGTCCAACCTAATTTCTCTGTATGCGCTTTAGTGGACCGTTTATTAATGGCATTAATAAACGTGATGCTAATAGGATATTTCGGCGCAAAAGCAATTCTCATTTCCTCAAATATTGTTTGTAATACACCCATGCCTCGATAAGCAGTTGCTATACAAATCGGACCATACTGAAAACTATTTTCCACCGTAATAGCTTGATGCTTAAAGTGGAGACTTGGGAAACGATTCACCATAAAAGCAAAGATGGACCATTGCTGAAAATAATTCCAACTACCTGCGTACACATACGCAATTATTTCCCCTTTATCTTCAGCTACAAATAAACCATCCATTTGAATAATTTGTGCAATTAATTCTGGTGTGAATGGGGTAGTGACAAAGCCATTTTCTAATGCTACTGCGGGTAGGTTTGCCTGAAGATTTAAAGCTTGTAACGTAAGTACGCCATTAATGTCAGCGCTTGTACCGAGTCTTGTGGTCATAATTAAGTGGGCTATCGTCTTTTATTTAATTCAGTAGTAATAGTTTTTAAAGAAGCACCATAATAATAAGCAACTACAAACATAACAACAGGAACTGCTATGAGATAATTTCCTGTTGCTTTGTTCCCATTGTACATCAGGTAGAAGATGACCCCTGCATATATTAAAGTTCCGATTACTATTTTGTAAACTAAAGAATTTAGTCTGCTTTTTTCCGTTTGTAATTCTACTCTTGTTAGTTTGTCTAAATGCTTGGACATATTTTTTGAATGAAGAATTAAAAATTAAGCTGGTACAAAGTTTTAAAATATGGCGTGATTCAACACCCCTTATTAAGAATGAAGAATAATTGTCTAGTAAAAGAGGGAGAATTCTTCTTTTTTTTCCATAGTTCGTCGCTAGTGAGACGACTGATAAATTCTTTAGTAACAAATGCTAATAATTTCAGATTATGGACGTTTAACCTGCTGTTAACTTACTTATGACCTATTTTAACGTCCTGAAATTACGATGTTAGAAGCTTGTCCTTAGTAGACGACTACCAAAGACCAATGGCTAAAACAGTTAATGCCCGTTGTCAATAAACCAACTAATTAAATAAACATCAGTAGATGAAAAATACCTATTATTTCTTACAATTATTGATTCTAGTTCTGTTTTGTCAATGTTATACAGCACCTAAATTGGTAGGGCAATTTACTGCTCAAGAATTTGAGGAAATGTCCTTGCAAATGGCGGAGGGAACAGTGCCAGACATAAGTCCACAAGATCTAGTAGCTCAAAAGGGGGCTATTATTTTATTAGATGCTAGAGAACGTGAAGAATACGAAATAAGCCATATTCCTAATGCGATTTGGGTAGGCTATGATGATTTTACATTGGATCGAGTCAAAGACCTGTCAAAGACGGCAACTATCGTTACTTACTGTTCGGTTGGCTATAGGAGTGAGCGAATTGGCGAAAAATTACAAAAAGCAGGTTTTGAAAATGTAAACAATCTAAAAGGCAGTATTTTTCGATGGATGAATGAAGGATATCCTGTTGTGAACATGAAAGCACTCGAAACAGATGAGGTACATGGTTTTAATAAAAAATGGGGCAAATGGGTAAAAAAAGGAAAAGGAAAAGTAGTGTATGACGGTACAGAATAAGCCCTATAGCGTATCACATAGAGACTGTTCATTTAAGTGCGTAAAGTTGACTTGTTTATTTTTTTACAACACTAGTTGCCAATGGCTGGTGTAAACTTGAATGTGACACTTGAACAGGAACTCTCCCGTTACTTATAACTTATCCTATCTCGTATAGTTCCATCTTTTCGATGAATTACTACGCTAGCACTAAGCCCATAGGCAATCGCCTTAGCCCGTTCTATCGCTTCCGCTTGCGTGTCAAAAATAGCTGTATATTTTTCATTACCTTCTCCTTTTATAGCCCAACCTTTTTCATGTGGAACAACATGTTGATTATTAGTCGGTGCGGTTGTTCTAATGCCTTTGCTTTTTAATACAGATTTGACAATTTTTTTAGCAAGATTAATCCAAAATTGCGGTGTTCTTATGTCTGCCATATATTATTGATATATACATTAATGCTCTTTTGACCAAAAAAAGTCTAAATAGTAACTTGTAATGTAAATAGAATGGTTAAATTTTAATGTTGTGCTTAGGAAGATAGATCATTGGTTCAAATGGAGTTAATTCAATCGCTTTATCAAAATATTCAATAGCTCGTTGGTAGTGATACAAGCCGATATAGGTTTTACTAATTACATTTAACGCAACTGGGTTGTCTTGAAATTCCTTATCTTTTACTGCATAAAAATTAAGTACTTGTTCAAATTTATTGGCTTGATAAAATTTCTTTAGTTGTTCTAAATCTGTCAAAGGGGGGGAAGGTTGGCAGGCAAGAAAAAGCAGTACTAGGCATACATAAATGTGTTTCATAGGTGTTCACTTTTGCTAAATTGATTATTGTATGAATAATGCAATAATAATGCCTAGCAACCCGTAACAGAGGTCTCCATACGGAGAAGTAAAAGCGCTTTTTATTCGAGCTAATTTTTGATAAGATTTAAAAACATACCGAGTACGATAAGTACAATTCCTATGAAACTGAGTAGCGTATAAACTTCTCCAAACCAAATCCAACCAAGTAGTAAAGCATACAGCACCTCTAAATATTTCATGGGAGCAATGATTCTCACTTCTTCTAGCTGAAAGGCTTTCGTCATAAATACTTGGGCAAAAAATCCAGCAATACCAATAATTAATACATACATCCATTCTATAGTGGTCGGTAGCCGCCAATAAGGAAGCATTAGCACGCCCATTATAATAGCAGCACTACACATAAAATAATTGATAATCACAAAGGGATGTTCTGTCATACCAATCTTTCGAATAATGGCATAAATAAGTCCACCTGCTATAGCACCTACTAAACCTATAGATAATCCCATTAGGTCAATCCGAGTATCAAAGCCTTTCAATAATAAAACGCCAGATAAAGCCATTCCAAAAAAAAGCCATTGTCGAGGTTTGACTTTTTCTTTCAATAAGATAATTGCAGCAATAGCGGCAAAAACTGGAGATAAATACTTTAGAGAAACAGATGCACCAAAAGGCATCCATTGTAAGGTAAGAAAGAAACTGGTCATGGAAATGATTCCTAAGAAGGCTCGTAAAAAAAGTATTTTTTGATTGTTGCCTATAATCGGTAAGCCTTGTTGTAGTAAATAAACAAAGCAACAGATGGAAGTAATAGCGGAGCGAAAAAACGTAATCTCAAAAGTGTGCAGTGCGGCTGCCTGTTTTACAAATACTTGCATGATGGTAAAACAAATAGTCGCTAGTAACATGAGTCGAACCCCAGGAGAAATAAAAGATAAATAATTACTGGATTCTTGAGAGGAGGGATTATTCATCTTTTTTGATTGTGGTGGGTAGGTTTAGTTGAAATTTGTGGGACAACGGGATTTAGACGTGACCAAGTATTGTATTGTTTATTTATACGCTTTAAGCGTTCAATTACAAGTGACGTAGCACATAAGAAATTGGTAGGTTATTTATTGCTTCATCTCTTACGCTAAAACTTCAGGATTCGCTATATGACTAGTTTCGCCAGCTATAAAATCCAACACATTTTGAAAAGCTATAGAAAAATAAAGTTCATATCCTGCTCGCTCTACATAGCCCAAATGAGGCGTACAAATTACATTGGGCGATTGAAGTAGCGGATGCCCCCTATCAAAAATAGGTTCTTCCTCATACACATCTATGGCTGCAAAACCGGGTCTTCCAGCTTTTAAGGCATTCAATAAAGCATTGGTTTCAATTAAAGCAGCACGACTGGTATTGACGAGCAAAGCAGTCGGTTTCATTTGTAACAAATCGGCTTCTTTGACGATATGGGTAGTTGCCTCTTTTAAGCGTAAATGCAAACTGACAACATCCACTTGCTTAAAAAAAGCTTCTTTATTATCGGCAGCTTGAAAACCATGTTCTACTGCTAAATCTCTAGATGCTTTACTTCCCCAAACCACCACCTCCGCCCCAAATGCTTTTGCATAATTAGCAATACGTTTACCTATTTTTCCATAACCCCAAATACCGATTGTTTTGCCATAAACACGACTTCCGATATTTATTTGCCATAAACCCTCTTTCATACCTGCAATAGCTTGTGGTAATTGTCGAAGCCCATTCATGATTAATGCCCAAGTCAATTCTGCCGTTGCAATTGGATTGCCTCGCCCTTCCATTACTGCTACACCATGTTTAGTACAAGCTGCTACATCAATATGCCCAGGGTTTTTTCCTGTTTGGCTAATCAACTTTAATTTAGGTAGGCGTTGGAGTAGGGTGTCTGTTATTTTCGTCCGAGTACGGGTAAGGACCAATATTTCTGCCTCTTGAAACCACTCAGCCAATTGTTCCTCATCCGTTTCATACTCATGAAAAGTTCGAACGGTATGCTCTTTTAAAAGTTGAAAACAATCTAAGGTCTTTATAGCATGTTGATAATCATCGGGTATGGCAATAGTCATAGTTCAGGTTATAAAAGATTTTTATTAATTCTACATTAAGACTCTAAGAAAGTCTATTTTTTTTCTATCTAAAAGAGCAGATAAAAAGTATATTTGGCAGATAGGATTTTTAGAGGGAGTGAATTTGATTTATTTTTTTATAAAAAAATAAATCAAATTCACTCCCTCTAAAAAATCTATCCAATCTACGACTTGCTTGATGTCAAAAGTTATCAAAGAGATGATATTTAGATTTTGAAAAAAAATTTAAATAAAAATAATTTGATGATTCTAAAATCAAATTTGTGTAGAATAAAGTTTTTAGCCCCCAGCAAGTTTACCTCTAAAAAGAAATATTAAATATACTTTTTACCAGATGCCATACTAAAGCTATTAAAATTATATAATTATCAAAGAAATGGTTTTTAGTTTTTGAATTTAATTTGAGCGAAATGTGGGTGTTTTATAAACAAATAAACAACCCAACTTAATACCGAGGATTATAAATAATTTTAGGCAACTTCCCTCTTTTAGCTTTCCGTTCAGAAGTATTCTCTCCAAAGAAGTATTGCAAATCAATCGAGAAAACATTCCCACCTTTAGATAGGGTAGAAATATCGCTACCCAATGCATTTTGCACCTCTATCATTCCTTGAATCCTAGTAAAAAATGGAACAAGCGCGCTAAATCCTATATACATTATTTTACCATTTTCAAATTCTTTTTGGATACCAAAAATACCCATAAAATAAATATTGAGGGCCTTATCAATATTGATGTTTTCTAAAAGAACAGCCTCGCCAAAAGTGTATTGTTTCTGAATATTTTTTTGAGCAGTCGTACTTAAAGTAAAACCTCCTTTGCCTACTAAAAATAGCTTTTTCTTCTTCATCCGCTTTTCCCATCGCTGTGGGTCTGCTCTCCAAACTAACAATAAAGGTATTTGGAAATTCATTTGTTCTTGAAAAGTTGCTTGGTCTTGATAGTAATAATTATAGCCTCCATAAGTCCAGTTTAATCCAGACTCTGCATATAGATTTAACTTGTTGCTTAGACCACCCCAAGACCATTTAACTCTAGTTATTTTTTTTCGGGCAACGACTCCAAAAGAGCTACCAACAAAAAAGTCACCCCTTAAAGGCGTATTTTCAAATTCTGTAAGGATAATAGTCTTGCTGTAATTAACGCCTGATTGTATGCCAAATACGAGGTCTTTTTCCTGAGCAAGTAAGGAGGTGGAACTGATTAAAAGGCAGAATAAAAAAATGGTTCTATACATAAAGCATTGTTGGTTTATAGACTAACGATGCTTTTTAGCCTTTTATACTTACCACGCCGACCTTAACATTTTTCCTACATTGCCAGATTATTGTGTTATATCTCTTGGAGATAACATAATTTAGTAACGAAGAAAAAATAAAATGTACATTTTATTTTTAAAAACTCCTCTCTTTCTATTCTTTAAAGAATCAAAATGTCGGAATTAATTTTTACTTAGAGGGAGTATTAATTATATTATCTCCAAGAGATATAACACAATTTTTAACCAAATGCGACTTCTTACACAACCCCTACACAGGCACATAAACAAACCCATCCATAATCTTTCTAGCGGTGCGCAAAGTACCAGCTTTTTCCACATTAAAAGTTTCGCCTTTCCCACTCACTGTTATCATCACAGGAAGAGAACCAGAAGGATGTTCCAATATGATTTTTTCTGAAGCTTCGTCATTCACTACCGCTAAATCTGCTGCAACTGTTCCTTTTGCCTTACAAGCTGTGCCGATACAAACAGCGCCACTAACCGCATGTGCAGGATGCAAAGTATGGGGAGTTAAATACATAGATTTTATAGAACCCCCTGCTTGAGGAGCTAACAATAAACCAACTTTTGGTAAAACAATTTCACTCACATCGCCCATGCCTGCCATTCGCCCAGCTTCCTGTCGAATGGATTCAATCTTGGTCATTAGGTCTTTATTGTTAGCAAAGAATTCTTTATCTTCCTTACCCGTCAAACCAAAATTACTAGCTTTGGTGAGCATCATAATATTACCAGCATCGACAATCGAAACTTCCACGCCTTGAATGATATCCTTTCGATTACCCGTAGGAAATAGCTTGCCTGTTTTGCCACCTGCTTGATTAAACAAATTCATGACGATAGGCGCACCCGTGCCGGGAACGCCTTTAATTTCTACATCCCCATTCGTATAGTTCAAGTCACCATAAGGCGTTTGTACAATTGTTTCTATAATGGAATTAGTATTGTGATTATAGATCATCACTTTCGTCTCTGGATGCGTTGTTTCTACCCAACCTCTTTCGATTGCAAAGGGGGCAACTCCCGTCATCATATTACCACAAGTAGGTGAGGTATCTACTACCGGCTTGTCTATAATAACTTGGGCAAATAAATAATCTACATCTATCCCTTCTCTTTTAGAAGGTTCTGCCATTACCAATTTACTAGTAACGAATTCTGCCCCACCTAAGCCGTCTATCTGACGGGTATCAGGAGAACCCATGATTTTTAATAATATGGCATCTCGTTCTGCGATGTCTGAAGGTAAGTCTCGCATATCTATGTAAGGGCCTCTAGAAGTACCGCCTCTCATGAAAAGGCAGGATATTTTTTTTTGTGGCATAAGTTTTTTTTAGAAGTCAGAAGTCAGATCGCTACGCTGTCAGAAGTGAGATTGATAAAGAAGGGGATAACTTCAAGTTCTATTGATACCCCACATGTTTTGGGCGGGGCAAAAATCATAAATCTTACATCATAATTCATACATCATAAATCCATTTTACGCTATTTATGTCACTACTTGCTCTTTTTGCCTGTTTCCAAGTGGGACAGATATACGATTTATGAAGTAAGATGTATGATTTATGATTTTTCACCCCACTTAAAAAATGTGGGGTATTAATAGACCTTGAGGTGTGTTGGTGGGAGATAATTATCTCCCAATACCGCTTCCTAAATAATATTTACTTCAGGGGTCAAAGCAATTCCATATTTCTCATTTACCGAAGCAACAATCTCATAAGCCAAAGCCTCCACTTCTTTCCCCGTTGCCCCGCCATAATTCACCAAGACTAAAGCTTGTTTTGCATGAGCACCTGTATTACCAACTCGCTTTCCTTTCCACCCACATTGTTCAATTAACCAACCCGCAGGAATTTTAACTTGCCCATTTGGTAAATCATAAAATACGATAGCTGGAAATTGTTGTTGTAGTTGCTCGAATTGCGCTCGACTAATTTCTGGATTTTTAAAAAAGCTACCAGAATTTCCGAGTACGGCGGGGTTAGGTAATTTGCTAGAACGAATATTAATGATGGCATCACTGATCGCTTTAATGGAAGGTTTATTTGTTCCTAAAATAGTTTGGATAGCTCCGTAGTTTATATGGAAGGTGTGTTCTTTTCTAGTTAATCGTAAATAGACTTTGGTGATGCAATATTTTCCTTTGAGTTTCTTTTTAAAGACACTCTCTCGATAACCAAATTGGCAAGCTTCTTTATCGAATATTTTCTTTTTTCCAGTTGCTATTTCAATTGCTTCTAATTTCACAAACACATCTTTTAATTCTACGCCATAAGCACCGATATTCTGAATGGGCGAAGCCCCTACTGTTCCTGGAATGAGGGATAAATTCTCTATTCCACCATAGCCCTTTTCAATGCACCCTAAAACGACTTGGTGCCAATTTTCACCACCACCAATAGCAAGCGTGATGTGCTTCGCTGTTTTCTTTACAACTCGAACGCCTCGAATTTCATTTTTTAATACGATACCTGCTACATCTTTTGTAAGTAACATATTGCTGCCTCCTCCCAATAAAAATAGGGGTCGATAGGGTAAGCTTAAAGCCGCTTGTAGTTCTTTTTCTGATTGGAAACGCAGTAAATTGGCTGCTTTTACATCTAAGCCAAAAGTATTGAAGGGTTTTAAAGACCTGTTTTTGAGAATAATCATTTTTGAATAGGTATGAAGTATGAAGTATAAGGTAGGAGGTATAAAGTATGGTATGGTATAGGAGCGTAGCTCCGACAACGTCTGTAGGAATGGGGTATGGAACTGAATCAAAGGAGCGTAGCTTCGGCAACGTTTACCGCAAGATTTTACGTTGCCGAACAGGCTGACCGAGAATGGGCTAATTTGCCAAATTTTCAGAATTTGGCAAATTTAACTTTAGCGTAAATCGCTAATATTCTTGCATTTAGATATGCCAAATTCTGAAAATTTGGCATATCGTTGCTATTCTCGGTCAGCCTGCGAAGCTACGCTCCTTTGATTCGGTTCCATATCCCATTCCTACAGACGTTGCCGAAGCTACGCTCCTATGTTGATCTAGATATTTTACAATCCCAATAAATTAGGCAATTACGTTCAACGCAGTCTTAGATGTTCGGTCGGAAGGCAATAGCCTTCCTGATAGTCAGCTAGCGTTTCTGATACGAATTATGAAATACGAGCGCACGTTTATACCTTATACCTTATACTTTATACCTACTTAAGCCATTTCAAACTGCAACTTCGCTAAGCCACTATACAAACCATCCTCTGTTAAGGACAATTCCTCATGCGTTCCTTTTTCCACAATCTTACCACCATCCAATACATAGATGCAATCGACTTCTCGGATGGTTGCCAAGCGGTGCGCAATAATAATCGAAGTTCGCCCTTCCATTAAGGTATTCAATGCTTCTTGAACGACTCTTTCCGATTCTGCATCTAGCGAAGAAGTGGCTTCGTCCAGTAAAAGAATAGCTGGATTCTTTAAAATAGCACGAGCAATCGCCAAACGTTGTCGCTGCCCACCTGATAATTTAGTTCCTCTTTCTCCTATCAATGTATCTAATCCATCTGGAAAAGATTCGATGTATTCCCAGCAATTGGCTTGCTTGGCAGCTTGTATTACTTCTTCCTCCGTTGCATCTTCTTTACCGTATAAAATATTCTCTCGAATCGTACCACCAAAAAGTATTACTTCTTGAGGCACTAAAGACATGTTATTTCTTAAATCTCGCAAATCATAGTCATAAATGCTCTTACCATCTACTTTAATGTCGCCTTTTTCGATACCATAAAATTGTAACAATAATTGAATGATAGTCGATTTACCAGCCCCACTTGGACCAACTAGAGCTATTTTTTGACCAGTCTTTATATTTAAATTGATACCTTTTAAAATAGGCATATCTTGACGAGTCGGATACCGAAAATGTACATTTTCAAATTGAATATTGCCCTTGATATTTAGTGGGTTTAAGTGTGGCTTTTTTTCTAAATCTATTTCTCCTTCGGTATTTAGGATTTCTCGAATTCTTTCTGTTGCACCAATGGCCCCTAAAATTTCTGGATAGAAATTACCTAAACTCGCAATAGACCCGCCAATGATAAACGTATAAGTAACGAAAGAAACCAATTTACCCGCCGTCAGCGTTCCATCTTGCACCATCATTGCCCCTTGCCAAATAATGAAAAATAAAGCACCAAATAATATGGTTACAATGAAAACTGAAAAAGCCGCTCGTCCACGAGCATATTTCATTGCAATGGTTACAACATCTCCAATAGATTTACCATAGCGTTTAGTTTCAAATAGCTCATTAGCGAAGGCTTTAACCACTTGGATAGATTGGATAGATTCTCCCAAAATAGAATTAGAAGCTGCCAATTTCTTCTGTCGTTCCTTTGATAATTTCCGAATATACCGACCAAAGAAGATAGCACAAACAACCACCACAGGTATCGTTAATAGCATAATGAGGGAAAGGCGAGGAGTGGTTATTGCCAAAAAAAGAATACCAACAAATAAGATAATGATTTGTCGAAAAAACTCAGCGAGCGTAATCGAAAAGGTGCTATATAATTTCTCTACATCAGAGGTTAATCGGCTAATTAAATCCCCCATTTTATTTTCCTCAAAAAAGGTAATGGGCAAAGAAATCATTCTTTGATAAAGGGATTTTCTAATATCTGCAATTCCTTTTTCACTTACATTGGCGAATAAAATTACCCGTGTATAAGAAACAAAGCCCTGTACAAATAAGACCGCCACTAATACAAAACCTATCTGCTCTAAAGAGAAATTATAATCCGATTTTCCTTGTGCAATATCCACCATTAGACCAATCAAGTACGGGAAAATCATAAAGACCATACTAGAAACAAACAGTAAAAACATACCGCCTATAAAAGACCATTTATGTGGTCGAATGTATTCAAATATCTTGAGGGCATCTTTAAAATTTTCTTTGGTGACTTTAACCTTTGGTGCATCCTCTAAGTCATTATTATTACTATGTATTCTAGCCATTTATTTATTTTCTCATCCCTTGGTAACGCTGTGAGAATAGGCTTGTCCTTCTTTAAAAAATACCTATCTGAAATGCTATTTGTTAAAGAAGGACAAGTATAATAAATATTACAGCGCTCCTTACGTAAAAGGATTGAAGTATTTAAGTGATGAAAGATTGTTAGTGCGTCTTCAATTCTCTTGCACTATAATACAGAACAACAAAAATACTGCTTATTTTCTGTACAGTAAATAAGAAAGCCTTTTACATTGTCCTTTATACGTAAAATATTCTTTGATCGCTATCAGGTAAGCTGGACTTTAGGTATTGGTCTTTAGTCTTTGGTACGCCCAAACTTGGCAGTAGGAATTAGCTAAATACTTTCTTTACACTCGAATAAGCTGGTCTTTAGCTACTGGTCTTTAGTCTTTGGTGGCAACCTGCCAAGTGCTAAGTATTGCGATAATATCCTAGCGATTGGCAGGCTGCCACCAAAGACTAAAGACCAGTTAAGCAGTAGATTGTATAGATTTTTTGGAGGTAAGGGATTGATGAATGAAGTACAGCGAAATTTAAAAGACTATTACTTCCAAACCGTTCCCAATCGCTGCCCATCTCGATATTTTACCATAAAAGCATCTGCAAAGCCATAGCCTTGTGCTTGCTGCATAGCAGACATTGCCTCTTCTTTAGAAGAAAAATTGGCTAATAAGACTCTAGTTAAGCCTTTCTCTGGTATATTTTCCGTTTCTATTTGCGCCAAGTTTTTTACATCTTGATAACGGGAGTGTCTGTTATTATAACGAACAACCGCAATTAATTGTACCTTATAATAAGTGCCTTGTGCCGTTCTAGTAGAGGAGACAGATACGGTACCACTAGCCCTATTAGGTCGAATGGTCGTTGTATTTACTTGCGTAGTGCTTGGTCGAGTAGTTACAACGCTATGGTCTATTTTAGCAGTAGATGCAGAATAATTTGACTGAGCAGTAGTAGAGGTTGTTTGCGTTGTTGAAGTAGAAACGTTAGCAATATTCTCTTTGTAGTCGTTCAAATAAAAATCATAATTTATATCGCTCTTCGCTGACAAAGTGTTAAAATCATAACTACTTTTCAGATAGCCTTCTTTCTCGACTACTAAGCGAAATCGCTTATTGGGTAAAACAGGGAATTGATATTTATTTGCACTGCTTATTTTTCTTTGTAATAAGCGTTGGGTGTTACCCACTATTTCGTATAAAGCTACACTTACATTGTTTAGATTTGCCGTACTTTCTTTCGCTAATACCTGTCCATTGACATACAGTTGTTGCTGTTTAATAGCAGCTCCAAATTCAAAAATATCCTCATGTTGGGTACTTACCTTTTCTGGTCCTGCCAAACGATTGGATACCAAAAAGCCACTTTTACGAGAAGGCTTTAAAACATAGTAAAAATCATCTGCACTTGAATTAATAGGTGGACCTAAATTTTCTGGTAAATCCCATTTTTTTTCACTGCCATTTATTTTAAAAATATCCCAACCGCCTAAGCTTATATGACCGTTAGAACTAAAATAAAGCGCTCCTTCTTGTGAATCGTAAAAAGGGGTTATTTCATCCCCTCTGGTATTTACTTGTTTGCCAAGATTTACGGGATACGTAAAATCAATATCTTCGCTGCCTAGATCTCGAACGGTATACCATATATCCATGCCGCCTTTGCCCCCTTTTCTATTGGAAGTAAAATATAATATTTCTTTGCCGTCTTGGTGTACTATCCACGGTTGAGTCGTAGTAGCCCCTGCTTCATTGATATATTCTCGTAAGCGAATAGGCGCAGACCAAATTCCGTTATTTCTTTTAATAACATGAATTTCACAAACAGACTTTAAACCACTTCCTTTGGAAGAAGCATTACAAAGTGTAAAATAAAAACGAGATGCATCAGGTGCAAAAGAACCATTTGCTAAATGTTTATCGGGCAAATTTGGGAGATTCTCCGCTTCTACTGCTTTCGACCAAGTACCTTTTTGTTTTTGAGAGCGAAATAGATACGCTTTATCGTCTTTTTTAGTAGAAGAGAAATATAATAAATCTTCTGCAAAAGGAATAGGCGCAAATTCTGTTTGTAGAGAATTAATCTTTTCATTTAAATGGCGAACTTCTATATTGCTAGCTTTCGGTTCTTTTGCCAATTGCATCGCCCAATCACAACCTTTTACTTCCATGCCGACAATTTGATTAATAATTCCTTTATCATCGCCTTGGTAGGCTGTTTGGAAATAAATAAATTCTCGTTTTGCCGCTTCATACTGCCCATCTTGTTTGAGCGAACGAGCATATTTTAGACCAACTAGTTCATACTTATCATTTTGTTCTTTTACTTCTTTATAGGTCCGACTAGCGTTTTTAAAGTCCTTTAAATAATAATAAGATTCGCCTGCTTGGTAGATTAATTCTTCGCTCTGTGGATGTTTTTGGTAGGCGGCTTCAAACTGTTCGGCTGCTTCTGCATATTTTCCTGCATCAAATAATTGATTGGCTGTCTTTTTTAATTTTTTCCAGCTAGTACTACTTTGAGCAATACTTTTTGTTGTGTAACTACATATACTTATCAAAAGGATAAGGGGGAGTACCTGTCGCATAGTTTTTTTAGTCAAATTGGTGAAACTGGTCTTGATAAATTGCGGGGTTGAATGAGTAAATGAAAAGATGAATAAATGAGTAAATAGGTAGCACGTCTTCGGAAAGTACACTATTTTTCAAAAATGCAATGCTCCATTTATTCATCTTTTCATTTACTCATTGACTGTCCGCTAAAAGTATATTATAAAATATTGTAATTTATGTACAAATATCACTCCAAAAGGCAGGGAATTAGGTACTATAAGAGTATCTTAACAAAGGGTACGCTTGAAAATTATTCGTCATCCATCAACAAGGAAGCGATAATTCTAGGAAAATAAAAGTGTTCTAATTTTAAAACCTTATTTCGAATGTCGATTGGTTCGTCTGCGGGTAAAATAGGACAGACCGCTTGGTGTACAATATTGCCTTCATCATATTCTTCACTCACATAGTGTATGGTAATACCCGATTCTTTTTCTCGGCTTGCCCATACAGCTTCATGCACATTCATACCATACATGCCTTTCCCCCCGTATTTAGGTAGTAAAGCGGGATGAATATTGACCATTTTCTTTTCAAAGGCTTTCACTAAATAGGACGGAATTAACCATAAAAAACCTGCTAAAGCAATAAAATCTATTTGATGAGCCGCTAAATCTTCTAGTATTTTTTCCGATTTATAAAAATCTGTTCTATTGATGACTAGGGTAGGAATATTGTTTTTAGCTGCCATTTCTAAAACGGGCGCTGTTGCTTTGTTAGAAACAATTAATGCGACCTGAATAGAGGTATGTTTTTTGAATTTTTGGACTATCTTGGTGGCGTTGCTTCCAGTCCCGGAGGCGAATATGGCGATGTTTTTCAAAATCTTATTTTTTATGCCCCCTCGGATTTCATCCGAGGCTACCCGTGTTCAACTACTCCGTAGTTTGTTTTGTATAGAAATTACTTGTGTTCAACTACTCCGTAGTTTGTTTTAGACACGGTTGAATTGAGATGAGGTTTAATCTGTTTGTAGACTAGCTTTGGCTTCTGCTAATTCACTTGGATTATTGACATTCATTAATTTTTTTCCTTCGGGGGCATTTAATAACTGCACTTCCGAATTAATTAGCACTTTTCGAGGACAAGAATAGCCTTGCGCCAAAAATTGCAATAATACAGGATAACTTTTAGGTTCCCAAATAGCAATTAAGGGTTCTGGGAATTTATTGACGGGGCTATTAAATGCAGTGGCAATGTGAGAAGAACTGCGATGACTTACTAAAAACTGAAGCGTTTCCGCATCCAATAAAGGCAAATCACAAGCAACCACTAACCAAGCTCGATTAGGGTCTTTTAAAAATGCAGAAGCGATAGCCCCAAATGGACCTAAACCTTGAAAAGTATCTGTTAGAATCGGATAATTGGATGCCTCGGATGTAGCTTGACCTTGGCGAAAAGATAAAAAGGTGTCTTCGCAAAAAGTAGCTAGTATATCCGCCATGTATTCCCGTTGTGGTTTACCATGATAAGCTAAAAGCCCTTTGTCAGTACCCATTCGCTGGCTTTTGCCACCTGCCAAAACTAATCCATTTAAAAGCGGAATAGCAGCAGTTATATCTTTCTGGATAGTCACCAAAATATTAGTAAAATCTGCTAATGGGAAAACTGGAATGTCTTCCAAATTTGCCAAATGTTCTTTCAAATAATTTGGAATGCTGTTAACTGCTTCTGTTAATAGAATTAACCGAACATCTGTTAGACGATCTAATTTCCTTTGTAAGGACTTTTCCTTTTTGGGGTCGATTACAACAATTTGCTTTTTTGCTTTAAAATGATTGCCATTCACCAAGACAATATCTTGTTCATTGAAATAGGGTCTAAATTGGAATGGATTTAGCGCAGCTTTGGTCTCAAAACGATGATGGCTTATTTTATCAGTATATTCTAACTGTGCCCCATAAGCTATTGCATTGGCTTTTTCTCCACTTGGCACTTCCGAATCTGTACTTTTATGGTCGGCATCTACATAACTCACTTTATAAGTTGGTGTTAAAGCGGCAGTTAGCTGATAGGCGAGTTGTTGTATATTGCCACAAGGCGTTCCAAGAATCGCCCATTCGTTTCGGGCAAATTGCCCATAATTAGGGCGGGTTAGTTTTGCGTGTTTTTGATGCTTTTTGTTTGCCATGCTGTATTTGGTGAAGAAGTCAGAAGTCAGACCGCTTCGCTGTCAGAAGTCAGATGTATGACGTGTTCAATGTATCGTGTTCCACGTCATAAATCTGACTTCTGACAGCGAAGCGGTCTGACTTCTGACTTCTTTTTTTAATTCATCCCATACTTATTACTAAGAATCTTAAATTCGACTCGTCGATTTTGCTGTCGTCCCTGTGAAGTATCGTTAGAAGCGGCTGGAACTTCGCTACCAAAACCCACATATTGTAATCGGAATCCCTCAATGCCATGTTCCGATAAAAACAACATAACTGATTTCGCCCTTTTCCTAGATAAGTATTGGTTATAGTCAGAATTCCCTCGACTATCTGTGTGTCCTCTAATCTCAA